>Ga0185307_1000871_pt1 | contig 17861 bp, 17 predicted proteins | sample LHCtaG_FD_128010 | JGI IMG/M metagenome (GOLD analysis project Ga0185307, IMG submission 128010) | Hot spring microbial communities from Little Hot Creek, USA to study Microbial Dark Matter (Phase II) - LHC4sed_matched (SPADES... | ecosystem: Environmental > Aquatic > Thermal springs > Hot... | reverse complement strand
GAAGGGGAGGCCCTGTTCTAAGCAACGGGCCCACTTCACTGCCCGCCCCCTGACGTACTCTAAGCTCAGGGTGGACACCTTGGCATAGGGGCTCCAGAGGAGGAGGGCCACCACTATGCCTGCGACGCAACACGCTATCAAGACGGCCTTCTCAGTAGTCCTAAGCATGTAGGTTGAGGCTTAAAAAGCGCCGAAGAGCTCGAGGCCAGAGCCTCCATTCCCTGTGAAAAGGAAAAAATGAATTGAAATCAGTGTGAGGGTAGGACTTAAGCCGTCGGGCACCTCTCGAGGAGCACGCAACCGAACGGGCTCCTTCCATAGATCACGTCGTCGGCGCTGGCGCCCCAAGCGACCGCCCACAGCTCGTAGCTCTTCGGCAACGAGAGCTCGCTCCTAGCGAAATAGGCATAGCCTTGAGGATCTGTCATCTCCGTCAACTCCCTCACTTGGCCGGAGCTCAGGTCCTTGATCACTAAAGTGACCTTGGCGTTGGCCACGGAGTCGTAGGGCTCCTTGAACTCATAGACCTTCAACTTGATGCCAGAGCCGTTCCTCTGGTAAACCGCTATTGCCAGCTCTCTGTACTCGACAGAGGCCTTCATCAACGCGAAGTCCTCAATTGCCGGAGTAACTGGTATTGTGGTGACCTTGCTAACCACGTAACCCGTGGGCCTGAGGGACTGAGGATCTACGGGGTCGCCCTCGGCGTAGCTGTCCCCGTTCGACGCCATCCCCGTCTTTAAGTAGAACCTCTTGCTCCCGTCGAGGTCTAGGCCGTAGTATAGGTAGGGTCTGCCCTTGACCCTAGAGCCATCGTCGGCCCAGACCCCGTAGACCCTTATGGTACATAAGAACGTAGAGCTCCATATCTGCTGGACCCTAGGCCTTATCCAGGAGAGCCTGACGGTCAAGGACTTCGAGGAGCTCCAAGAGTCCTTCCCGTTGCTCCAGGAGTAGCTGGCGGTTATCGTAACGTCCCTCGGAGAGCCCTCGTTTACCCCAGCCTCCTTTGGCGACTTGACCCTGAAGATGTTCGTGGAGCCCAAGTAGACCCAATTGTTGCCGGACAGCCCTCTCTTCGAGATGGTGAAGTTACCTCCGTCGCTATACTTCGTCTTATTGAGCGGATCTTCTTGGTCTATTGTCCAGAAGAGCTCTTTTGGCAGAGAGCCTGTGACGGTAACTGAGGCCGAGTAGTAGTTGTGCTTCTCATCGTACTTCGCGTAGCCCTTGAAATTGCCGTTGCTCGGCGGATTGTCGTGCCAAGCTCCGTTGTAGTAGTACTTGTCAATCACTTGGGTCGTCGTTGAGATATGCTCCCTGAGCTCGACGTAAGCGTCGATCGCGAAGAAGTCGCCGAAGGCTAGCTTGTTCGGAGGGCTCCAGGAGTCTTTGTCGCCCTTCCTCATCGTCTTGACGGAGGGGCCCTCGTGCTCCAGCTCCCAATCAATCGGAGAGACGAACCTGGCCTCTAGCCTCAGGTCATCTACCACGTAGTAGTGATTGGTGTACTTCACGTAGCCCTGCCAATAGTCCGCGGGAGAGGCCGCCTTCACCTTCACATAAAGATCTGCGTACCTGACCTTACCGTCGCCTCCGTGGCCCGTCACCCTATAGGTGTAGTCTCCCGGAGCTCCGGGCGCCGTCAGGGTCCAGGTGGCAGTGAAGTATGGTCTTCCGGAGCTGGGGTTCGCGGACCCACTCGTGGCCGAGAGCGAGACCGTGTAGGGATACTGAGGACCAGGCGAGACCACTACGCTCACGTTGATCGGCTTGTTAGGGTCCACCTCCACGTAATCAGGGCTTATGGATACCTTGAAATCGTAAGGGGGCTCTTGAGGCTGTTGCACTGTCAACGTGAAGATCGCCTGCTTGATGACACCCCGAGAGGAGGCAGTGACCGTGTACGTGTAGGTGCCTGGAGAGGAGGGAGCGCTTATCGTCCAGGTCGCGGAGAAGTCGGGGACTTCGCTCGAAGGATTGATCGAGCCTCCGCTCACCGAGAGCGAGACCGTGTAGGGCCACTCAGGATCCTTATTCACATAGACCATCGTGGAGACCTCTTGGCCCAGATAGGCCGTAGCGCTCGAGGGAGATACCGACACTGCGAAGTCGGCCTGCTGGACGGTCAGCGTCATAGCGGCCCTGGAGGGAAGCAAATCGACCGAGCCGGGATAATAGGCCTCGACTGTGTAAGTGCCCGAGCTAGAAGGCGCCCTCCAGTTGTAGGAATAGCGGCCTTCGAAGACGGTTGTGGTCGAGCCTATGAACTTGTAGTCCGGGCCATAGTAGCTGAGGATGACGGTCTGGCCCTCTAGGCCTTGACCGTTCTGCGTCGTCAGCTGGCCCGATATGGTGATCTGCTGGTTCGCGTAGACTAAGTTGGGGCTGACGGTGACGGTCAGCGAGGTCCTTCTGACTATGGTTATCTTGACGCTAGTGATGTAGACATTGCTCTTCACGTCAACTTCATCGGGCTGTAAGAGGGGCCAAACGTGACGACGCTCAGCGCGCGCTCCGACGACAAGGCCGAAGTATATCCTGTGGTTGCCCGGAGGGGGGTTGTAAATGCTCACGAGGGCTTCCTTTACCTCGTAGTCTACTCGATAGTTCGTGATTTCGCCGTCGGTACCGGTTATGTAGTAGACCGTGGCGCAGTTGCCTTGAAAAGCCTCGACGGGCGGTATGCTATCGATGGCCGCCTTGAACCACACCCCGGCCCACTTTCCCGAGTGCGAGGGGTAGAAGTAGATCCAGAGCCCGGGGAGCTCTCGACCCCCAGACCACTCCTTCTTGAAGAACAGGGCCGCCTTGACGTCGATTATGGCTGCGTCGCTCGGTATGTAGACGTCAATGTAGAAGCCGGCATAGACGTACTTGATCACCGACCCCCAGTAGCAGTCTATGTGGAGGTTAAACCACGTCCTCCCGCTGTTGGCCCACGCGAGGCCCTGCTCGTAACCCGCGTTCCACTCTCCGCTCTCGTACTTGCCAGAATAGGGAGGAGCACAGCTGTAGATGTCGGCCTTTGCCATCGGTAGCTCGAACGAGAGTATTAGGACGAGGGCCAGCGCTAAGGTCATCGAGGCCTTTGCCAGAGCCCTTCCCTTGAAGGTGCCATCTATTCTCCTAGTTAGCTTTCCAGGACTCATGTATGGAAGCGCTTAAAAGGCGCGTTGTGGTCGTGGGACCTCATTTAGCGCGAGCTCACCGGCCCTCAACCTAGGAGCTACAGAAAGGCCTCTGCTCCGAGGACTCGCGGCGTTGTGCGTAACTCGCAACTTTGCGCCCTCGTCTTTTACAGCGCCCCGACCACGACCCTGGCGGTTCAGGTGAAGGTGATCGCGTCGTCCTCGTGGGGGCCTGCTCGTCTACCCAGCAGTAGCGGAAGGTAAAGGTTACTTCGAGCTCGTTCCTTGACTCGACTGCGATCGGGACGTAGATTTCATTTGCGCTCGGCTTGGCCCGGGCTCACTAGAGGGCTCGGCGAGGGGCTCGAGCAATTTGGGCGAGGGCGCTTAGAGGCTCGAGAGGAAAAGCAGGAACATGACCATCCCATCCAGAGCTCCTCGCTATCTGCCAACTCGACTTCCTCTACATTTAGGCCCTTCGCGATAACAATGACGGTCAGAAATATACATTTTTCGTCAAATATGTTCGTGGTGTCTTCAATGTCCGAGGTCTAGCCTTCGAGGCCAGGATAGTCTACGTGGGCAAGGGGGCTCGGCATAAACATACCCTCCTACTTGAGGTTCGAGCTAGAGAGGCTCAGGAGGCGGAGCTGTTATGTGGTGGTCTACGTCTACGCACCCTCGGTTCGAGGGCCGTTCCTCTTCCTCACCTCCTCCCTAGACCAACCCCTCACAGGTCCTCGGAGCGAGCCTTATGGAGCCGAGCTCGAAGCGAGAGGTTCAAGAGGTGGAGGTCCTCACGGAAGTCTCTGGGCGCAGTAAACAGTCCCACTGAGCCGCTAAACTGAGCTACTCCCGAAGCCCCGGGCATAGGCTTGAAGCGCGCTGTGCAGGAGGTCGACTGAAGTCCTCGAGGCCCCGCTCGCCTGCACTTCCATGCTTTATCCCTCTCGCGACGAGAGGCCCTTTGCTTTCCCATGACCAGATGCGGCCTATACCTCTTCAAAAAGGCCTTCTTAGCAGTCTTCGACATGTTATTTGAAGCTTAAAGACGCTCAACATTGTGAGAGACTTAGCCCTTATGTTGACTATCGTAACATGTAGTAAGATTTATGACACAAGATTATGATATTAAAGCCCCGGGCGGGATTCGAACCCGCGACCTGCGGCTTACAAGGCCGCCGCCATATCCGCTAGGCAACCGGGGCTTAGAGTGTTAGTGTTGAGAGTCCATAAAAATGTTATTTCCTTAGCGATGTTGGCTTACCTTTGAAATAAGCTTTTATTCAAGCTTTGCTTCCTCTTAATTACTCAATCAGAGCCGGGTTCGCCTAGTCTGGTAGGGCGCGGGCTTGCTAAGCCCGTTCCCCTCTGGGGAGCGGGGGTTCGAGTCCCCCACCCGGCGCTACTCTCAAGCTATTTTCGATAAGAGGCACCACTAGCATCGCGACGGGAGTTAACAGCTCCTCAAGCAGACTTGCGAAGGTTTAGTACTGTAGCCTAGCCTCATCCCCTTTAGTAACGCAGAATCCCTTACTTTTGTCAACGGCTTTACAAGGGCCTCGAGAACAAAGTCGTGCAGAGCTTTATTGAGCCGCGTGGACTGATATTACTTGGTGGGACTTCTGCTCCTATACGATGTCGGTTACGGGTCCTTTAGGCACCTCAAAGAGTTGCTTAGGATGTTGAGGGCCAAGGGGATTGAGATACTCATAGATGTGAGGGCATTTCCAAGATCGAGGATTAAAGGATTTAATCACGAGGAGCTAGAGGAGGAGCTTAAGAAAAATGGCATAGAATATATGTGGCTTGGAGATAAACTCGGAGGCTTTAAGAGAGGAGGCTATGAAAATTATATGCAAAGCAATAGCTTCAGAGAAGGAATAGAGACCCTTTTAAGCGTCGCACGTAATAAAAGGGTTTGCTTGATGTGCTTAGAGAGGGATAGAAGGTTCTGCCACAGAAAGTTCATAGTCAAGGCGTTGAGGGAGCTAGGGGTTGAAGTGAGGGATTTGGTGAGGGACCAGTGATATGTACAAGGTCTTGGATCTCTTTTGTGGAGCTGGAGGCTTTTCACTGGGCTTTGTCATGGAGGGCTTTGAAGTATTGCTCGGAATAGATGTGAACTGGATAGTCGCTGAAACCTATAGGGAGAACTTAAGAGTCGACGTCTTGTGTGAAGATATAAGAAGTATTCATTCTCTAGATTTGAGGAAGGTCGTGGGAGACGATGTCGACGTAATAATAGCGAGCCCTCCCTGCGAACCTTTTACGGGGGCCAACCCCAGAAGAGAGGTCGACGCGCTCAGTAGGCTTTACGGCGATGAGATGGGCAGGCTCTTTCTCCACGCTATAAGGATTATAGGCGACTTGAGGCCGTGGCTCTTCATAATTGAGAACGTCCCCTCAATTCTGGAGCCCTCGCTGAAGGAGGCAATAAAACATGAGCTCAAGATGGTGGGTTACCCAAAGGTATACTTCAACGTGCTCTATGCTGAAGACTACGGGACTCCCTCTCATAGAAAGAGGGTCTTTGTATCGAACTTCAAATTGAGGCCGAGGCCTATCGAAAAAATTATTACGGTGGAGGAAGCTCTGGCAGGGCTCCCGGATCCAAGAGAAATTAACAACGTTCCCAACCACGTGATTAAGCCCTTACCTCCGAGGAGGCTCAAGAAGATTGCCAAACTGAGGTGGGGAGAGGAGCTAGTACTGTATAAGGGTGCTGGGAAGAAGGTTTTACCTAACTGGATTAGGTTGCACCCATTCAAGCTCGCCCCAACAGTTCTAGGAAGCTCTAGGTTCGTGCATCCCTATGAGAATAGGTTGCTGACAGTGAGAGAGCAAGCGAGACTAATGGGCTTCCCCGATAATTTCGTATTCAAAGGTGGCTCCGATGCTCAGTACAACATGATTGGAGAGGCCGTACCCCCACCGCTCTCGAGAGTCGTAGCCAGAGAGGCGCTTAGGTTATTAAGGAGGTCTTGAAAGAATACTAAGCTGACCCAAGATGAGCGAAGTTATTCCAGTGATACACAACGTATTCAGCGTCGAAATAGTCAAGCAATTTGCGAAGTTATGCTATGGATTAGGGTTCAAGACCGTTGTCGTGAGCAAGCCCAGCGGCGCAGCCGCCCAAGCAGGGGTGCCAGAGGCTCAGAAGCTAGCCCTCAAAAAAGGCAGAGCCCTAGTAGTGCTCAGCGAGTTGGAGGACGTCATCGATATCTTCAGACCGTCCCTTCTCATATTCGTCACCTCCAAGAAGTATGCCAAAGACTTGTTTGATGTTGAGCGAGTAGTCTCTGAAATCCACAGAGGAGCTGTAGCGATAGTCTTCGGAGGCAGCGAGCCAGGAGTTTCAGCTAAAGAGATGGAGCTCGGAGTCCCAATGCACATAAACATAGAAAACGACTTAGGGCCTTTAGGATTCGCGGCCATAGTGCTACATGCTATATCGAAATCGCTAAGAGAGAGGCAAAGTATGGTGAAATGAGTTGAAGATAGTAATGAAATTCGGTGGAGTGTGCACGTCCTCAGGAACGAATATTCTGCGCATAGTGGACATTGTACAAAGACATGTAAAAGAAGAGAACAAAGTAGTGCTAGTGATATCGGCTATGGCTGGGGTAACTGATGAGCTCATTAACCTCATAAACTATGCTCTAAGTGGCAACATAAATGAAGTCGAGAAGTCGGTGGTAATGATTAGGGAAAGGCACGTGCAAGCATGCTCAGAGGCAATTAGGGATGAGGGGTTGAGACTTGAAACAATACGAGATATTGAGGGCTTGATTCAAGAGCTTTACTTCACGTTGAAGGTTATTTCTTATCTTAAGGAGGCTTCCCCGAGGACTAGAGACAGGGTTTTGGCTTTCGGCGAAAAGATGGCCACAAGGATCGTATGGAGGGCTTTGTTGTCAGAAGGGGTTAAAGCAGAGTACTTCACTGGCGGTCAAGCAGGAATTATAACTGACGATAACTTCGGTCGAGCTAATCCGATAATGAGCCTGTGCAAGGAGAAGCTAAGGGAAATCTTAGAGCCTCTTCTGGAGAAGGGAGTGGTCCCAGTCGTGACTGGCTTCATAGGACAAACCGTGGAAGGTGTGGAGACTACGCTGGGCAGAGGGGGGTCTGACTACTCTGCTACTATCATCGGCGCGGCTCTAGAGTTTGACGAAGTGTGGGTCTGGAAGGACGTTGGAGGGATCATGACAGCGGACCCGAAGATCGTACCCTATGCAAAGTCGATACCAAAAATCTCCTATGAAGAGGCCGCTGAGCTAGCGTACTTCGGTGCAAAGGTGTTACATCCACTAGCTCTAAAACCCTTGATCGGGAAACGCATACCGCTGAGGGTGAAGAACTTTTTCAACCCTGAGAATCCTGGTACAGTAGTTCATCATGAGGCCCCTAATGATAAGATAGTTAAGGCTATTTCCATGATTCCCAGCGTGGCGATCGTAACTGTAAGTGGAGCAGAGCTCTACGAGGCCCCACTTATAATTACCAAAGTGTTCAAAGCGCTGTACGACGTGGGTGCAAATGCAATAATGGTTTCTCAAAGCTCATCACAGACCAACATATCGATAGTAGTGCCAGAGGAAAAGTTACAGGAAATTGTAAAGGGACTCGAAGAGGTCCTCCCTAAGAACTGCGATGTCACTTGGGAGGGCGATGTGTGCGTAATAGCAGTCGTAGGATCGGGCATGAGGGGGAGGCCGGGGGTCGCAGCCAAGGTTTTCAGCGCAGTGGCCGAGAAGGGGGTTAACGTCAGGATGATAGCTCAAGGGGCTTCGGAACTTAACATATCTCTCGTGGTTAAGAGAGAAAATGCCATCAAAGCCGTTAGGGCCTTGCACGACGCCTTCATTGGTGGTTGAGATGGACAAGCTTAAAGTGGCAGTATTGGGTGCTACGGGCTTAGTTGGGCAGAGATTCGTCAAATTGTTAGTGGATCACCCCTTCTTTGAAGTCGTCGCCTTAACGGCCTCTAGCAAGAGCGCTGGTAAGAAGTACTGCGAAGCGACTAACTGGATGCTTGGACCAGACTTCCCTGAGGCCGTCAAAGACTTAGAGGTCCTTGAGACAAGCCCCGAGGCCATTAAGAGGTGCGGCTATGTCGTCGACTTGGTTTTCTCGGCTTTGCCTTCGAACGTGGCAAAGGAGCTGGAACCCACATTCGCTAAGGAGGGCTTTAACGTTGTGAGCAACGCCAGCGCAATGAGGATGTTTGATGACGTTCCATTGGTAGTACCAGAGATAAACCCTGACCACCTCCACCTGATCCACGTCCAGAGGAGGGAGAGGGGCTGGAGAGGGCTTATAGCCACTAATCCGAACTGTAGCACGATCATACTCACGCTATCATTGAAGCCGATAATCGACTACGTAGGAGTAGAGGCAGTCCACGTAACTACCATGCAAGCCGTTTCGGGGGCTGGCTTCTCAGGTGTTGCCTCTATGGCTATAATTGATAACATTATACCATTTATAGCCAAGGAAGAGGAGAAGATCCAAACCGAGAGCCTGAAGATATTGGGTAAGCTTTCTGAGGGCTTCGTGAAGTTTGCCGACATAGCTATCTCAGCATCATGTAACAGGGTCTGCGTGTTAGACGGACATCTTGAAAGCGTGTTCGTAAAATTGAGGAGGAGCGTAGATCTAGACGAGCTTAAAGACGTTTTAAGAGGTTTTAGGGGACTTCCACAAGAGCTTAAATTACCTACAGCTCCACCTTCACCCATAATAGTCAGAGAAGAAGAGGATAGACCTCAGCCTAGACTCGACAGAGAGGAGCACAAGGGCATGAGCATAGTAGTTGGAAGGCTTAGATATGGTAAGGATGGCTGGCTGAAGTATATAGTCCTTGGCAATAACATTGTAAGAGGGGCCGCAGGCAACTCGGTACTAATAGGCGAGGTCATGGTCAAGAAGGGCTTCTTATGACTCACGCGAAGCTAAGTCCCTATCTTCGCCAACTTTATTCAATCTTAAACGGCATTAATTCATAACCAAAATAAGGCTTCTTAAACGGCTTCGAGGTCGAGAGATCCATGAGAGTCGAGGAGTTAATTAGAGAGGCCCTCATGGACTGTAGGCCCTACTTAGCTTGTTGGAAGGAGGTTGAAGAAGTAGTCGAGAGGCTCCTAAATGAGGTCTCTGACGTCCGCGACTTCGTTGAGAGACTCGAGAAATTGGCTATGAAAGAGAGCAACGTGCTCCTTAAGACAGACTTAAGAATATTGGCCTCCGAAGTGAGGTCCAAGCTCAGGGGTAAGCCTTCTATTTAGTCAAGCATCTACAAGGGTTGGCTCTACACTTAGGGCAGCTCTCTCCATAGCGCCTTAGCGCTACCTCTTCTATGTCTATTGAAAGAACATTAGCAACTGTTACGAGCCAGGCAAACACGTCTGCCAATTCTTCTTCTATTAACTTCCTATCCCTCTTGACTATAGCGTTGCCAAGCTCGCCTATCTCCTCTATTAAATAGATGAAGTTGACCTCGACTGACCGTTGCGTGTCCTTGTGCCAGTACATCTCTTTGATCAGGTTCTGAAAATCTCTTATGTGCATGGGGCATCCCTTTTTAGATGGGCAGAAGCGCGGGGAGCGCTAGCACCAGCGCTATTAAGGCCACTGCAATAACTATCACTACGTAGGGGGGCAAGGAGACCCCTTCAGTCTCCTCCTTGAAGAACCTTATTAAACCAGCTCCAGCTATTGGAGCGAGTTCTGCTTTTTTTCTCTCCCGAGATCTGCTGGCCTTCGTAGATTTAGTCTTAGCTCTCTTCGACATGGCCCAACAACTTAACTCGTAAGGGCTCCTTTATTATCTTTGCTACCCTCCCGCACTTAGGCACTACAGTGCTTAGGCCGCTAGGGTCTTCGATTATAAAAGTGAACTTTAGCCTACCTTCTATCGCTGCGACTATCTTGTCGAGGGTCTCCAAGCACTTCCTCCTCTGCTCCTCGTCCAGTTCGCTAGAGGTCAAGAACTCGACTATCTCCTTAGCCCTGTGAAGGAAGCCCTCTATCGTCGAAATAATTCCTTGGGCGTAGGGGCCGGGCGTTATGGTCACCCCCAGTTCTGGCATCTTTACAGTGGCGTAGCTTGAACGGACGACTAAGTGATTCATATCGTCAGGCTCTTCGACCATTACTGTGATCCTCAAAGGGTCTTGATGGGGGTTTACCTCCATTACGTCCGTGTGCTTGAAGCCGCAGTTCTTACAGATGGCAGATAAAAGGTACACGTCGCCAAACCCTGGAAACTCGTAGCAAATCTCACTGACTAATAGCGAGGACTCCTTGCCACACATGAAGCACAACGTTTCGAACTGGTTCACGCGGCGAGGCTCGACGTTCTGCAGCCACCATCACCTTTTATAACCTATTTTCCTTAGGAAGCTCTTCCTCTCCTCCTCCTTCTCCTTGTCCTCAACGCCCACAACGGTATAGCCGTCCACTACCCCTATGACTCCTCTCCCTTGGTCTGTCTCCGCTACGATAACCTGCAGAGGGTTGGCAGTCGCGCAGAAGATCCTGCAGACCTCGGGCACCGTCTTTATGGCATTTAGCACGTTTATGGGGTAAGCGTCTCTTATGAATATCGTGAAGACGTGGCCTGCGCCTATGCTGAGCGCCGCTTTAACGGCCGCTTCTATCAATTCGGGGTCGTTGCCGTCTCTCCTCACGAGACGAGGTCCTGAGGCCTCATTGAAGGCGATCCCGAATTTTATGTGTGGCGAAGAGTTAGCCAAAGCCTCGTACAGGTCTTCGACCGTCTTTATGAAGTGTGCATGGCCAATTATAACGTTGGATCCCTTGGGTATCTCTATGGGGATTACTTTAATCTTGGGCTCGCTCATACGTCTCTTTTGTCCCTCGCTCCGATTTAAGCGTTGAGGTGGAACTTGCCGACTACCGCTTGACCTGCCGAGAGGCCTCCATCGCCAGGAGGTAAGACCTTATGCCTTAACAAGGTGAGGCCATGCCTCGAGACCTCTTTCTCTATTGTCTCAATTAGTATTTCGTTTACGGCCGCACCCCCGGAAACGCCTACGATCTTTACCCCTTCTTCCAGCGCCTTTAAGCACGCTATTTCGGCCAGCCCCTTGGCTATGGCTACATGCGCCGCCCTAGCTATGTAATTCTGCGAAACGTTCTTCATAGAAGTCAGGAGCTGTAGCACTATTTGAGAGGCGTCGACCATGATAATCTCACCTTTGTCGACTATCGGAACGTCTACCGCGACGTCAGAGCTGCTCGCGCGAGCTAAAGCCTCGAGCTTCATGGCTGGCTCACCCTCGTAGGACCTGTAGGTGCAAACCCCTATCATGGCAGAGACAGCATCCAAGTAGCGGCCAGTGCTCGAAGAAGGTACGACGTTTAGCCCTGAGCGCAACTGCTTTACCACGACTGACACTTCGCGAGAGCCGTACCTAAAGGCGCTCGAGAACCTCTCAAGCAGGAGCTGCTCGAGCTCCTCGAGGCTCATTACTTGGCTCAACAGGCCAGCTAGGGCTCTAATCGGGTAGTAGGCGCACAAGTCCCCTCCAGGTAGCGGATAGGGCTTAATGCACCCCACCCTCTTGTATCGCTCGTACGTCGTCAAGAGCACCTCGCCGCCCCAAGCCGTGCCGTCGTCCCCTAGCCCAACTCCGTCCATCGTTATGACTATTGCCTCGTCGTCGGGCCCGAGCCCCGCTTCTGCCATAAGGGAGGCCGCGTGCGCGTAGTGGTGCTGGACCCTTATTAAAGGGGCTTCGAGGTCCTTGCTAAGATCTTCAGCGAACTTAGTTGAAGCAAAGGAGCGGTTCAAGTCGCAGGCTATAGCGTCGACTTTCCTCACCCTAAGGGCCTTCTTGAAGAAGTTGTAGGAATGGACCAAGAAGTCAAGCGAGTCCGGGTTTTCGAGGTCCCCTATGTGCTGGCTCACGTAGCACTTATTGCCCACTAAGAAGGATATCGTGACGTTCAAGTCCCCTCCGAGGGCTACGACGCATCCCCCTTCGCCTCCTATCCCTGAGAACACTATGGGCGATGGCGCGTAACCCCTCGATCGTCGCAGGAACGTAGGCACTCCTCTCGTTACGCGAACAACGGAGTCATCGCATCGGTTTATTATGTCCCTGTCGTGGGTCAAGAAGTAGTCGACTATTCCCGACAGCCTCTTTAACGCATCATCTATTGTTACAACCATGGGCTCCCCAGGGTAATTGCCGCTGGTCATTATGACGGCTAACTCATTGACGTATATTAATAAGAGCAAGTGTATCCCGGTATAAGGCAACATGACTCCCACGCTATCGAGGCCCGGAGAGACCCAAGGCGATATGGGGCTTTCAGGCTTAGACCTCAAGACAACTATAGGGCGCTCCTTGGAAGTGAGGAGTTGTCTCTCTATTTGGTTCACGTAGGCAAAGTTCTCTACGTGCTCTATTGAGGGGGACATGACGGCAAAGGGTTGCTGAGGCCTCTTACGCCTCCTCCTAAGCTTCAATACCACGTCGTCGTCAGTCGCCAAGCATGCTATGTGAAAGCCTCCTATGCCCTTAACCGCGACTATATAGCCCTCTTTGATTAGCTTGGCCGCTTCTTTGATGGGGTCCTTGCACGATATCTTAGCCCCGGACTGATCAAGTAACTCGTTCTTGGGACCGCAGAACCGACAGCATATACCCTCAGCGTGGTAGCGTCTATTGGCTGGGTTCTCATAGTCTCGCCGACAAAACTCACACATGGGGAACTTGATCATGGAGGTGCGCTCGCGGTCGTAGGGCAAGTCGACTATCATCGTAAACCTAGGTCCACAGACAGCGCAACATGTGAAGGAGTACTCGGACCAGCGGGGATCGTCGCTCATTAAGTCCTTCACGCACTCGTCACATATCGCTATGTCGGGCGGGATCGAGGAACCGCTTTGTCTGACCTTGTGGTCGCTGGGCATGATCCTGAAGTCCTTGAATTCTCCTGTGTAGTCTAACCACTCTATTGATATGTTGTCAATGCGGGAGGGGCTTGGCTTCTCTAGCATTAGCCTCTCGACGAATCTCTTGATCGTGTCCGCGTGACCTTCGACGACGATCTCAACGCTAGCATCCCCTAAGTTAATGACGTAACCCTTGAGATCCATGGATACGGCTAAGCGGTAGACGAAAGGCCTAAAGCCCACTCCTTGGACAAGTCCGGTTACGTAGATCGTTGCCCTCACTAAGTCGCTCATAACTCCCGAGAACGGAGGACAAGAAGGTTATTAAATCCTCTCACGACCACTTAAACCCTTGAGACCTCGACTTTCTTGACTAGCCTGTACATCCTGTTCTTCCTCTCGCCTCGCCTCTCCAAAACGCCGCTGTTGTACAGCCTCAAGAGGTACGTCGAGACTGTGGATAGCTTCAGGTCCTCGTTGTAAGTCCTCCTGTAAGCATCGAGAATGTCTTTACTTGTGAACCAAGAGCCGTCTCCGAAGTTTTCTTCGATGACCTGTTTAAACTTCTCCATGAGCGTCTGCTCTTGGGCCTCGTTCTGGTTATTCGTGAGCTCAGCCGAGGAGACTATGTCTATCAAGTCCTTGACCATTTGAATGCGCTTCCACGGTATGTTCTTGCCTTGGAAAATTATGATCATCTTCGAGCCGTCGGGAAGGGACACCGTGAACCTGAAGTCGTTGAAGGCCATAACTACCACGAGTAGGCTACACTCTACAGCTTACAATCTACTTTCACAATTCACAGTTTTTAAATTTACCGTCGCAAAACTTTTACATAAATGAAGTCAGACTGGCTTATGGGTATCATCAGAGAGCGCAATCCAAGTCAAAAAGGGTTTTCACTTCATGATAGGAGAGTAGAAGTCACCGATCTCAAGTAATTTTACTTAGCTTCTCTGCTAGAGAATGGCACTTTTGCGTTTTCTACAAACAAATTAAGAGTAAAAAAGTAGAAAAGAATTCGAGCTACGAAAACTGATTTCAAGTTGTCAAGCAAGGCTTTCTACAAAAGGCTCCCATTGTTTTAAGGAGCATGTAGAGAGGCTTGCGCACTGATGCGCCGCTTCACCGCTTCCCAGACCCCTCGGTTTCCACTGGAGAACAACTGCAGAAGCTGTTGAACTGATACCTTTGTCAGGAAGTAAGACTGTAACTGTTTTTGTTTTTTGCTACGAATTTTTATTCTTTCTTTTACTCTCTTTTGAGAAAAGATCTTCACCACCTTAAGGTTGAGACGAGAGTGTGAGCACTTCCAGTGGAAACACAGGGGTGCGGCGAACCGACGAGCGCACTTCGAGGAGGGTTTCTAAAAGGCCCTCGTTTCGGTGCCGATCTCTCAGATGACCTGGACTTTTGGTGAAGAGAAAAAGTTTTTGTGAACCTCTGTAAATAAGGTTACTGAACTAATTACAAAGCGGGGTGGGGAAGCCAGGTTATCCCGCGGGGCTCATAACCCCGAGATCGGTGGTTCAAATCCACCCCCCGCTACCAAATTTTGTCGCAAGTTGTGATACATCGGTCTCGTTTTGTCCTCTTTTTCAGGTAAATTGTCAGGTTATTGGAAGAAACCTATCATATAGACGCCTATTAAATGAATCGCGGAAAGGTAATTCGATGACTTTGAAGAATTACAAGGTAGACTTCGTGGATGTGCTTTAAGAGGCTACATGTTAAAAAGATGGAGGTCAAAACACGTACGTGAAAGCTTTAAACAAAACGCTAGAAGTATTTGGGACAAAATGGTAAGATTGAAGATATCGTGGACAAGGCCTCAAACTTGCTGAGGGGTATGGAGATGCATGAGATGTGCCTAAATCACCATTGTGGATATTTTTGATGTGTTGGGCATCGAAAATGTCGACACTCTCAAAACTATAAACAAGTTGGCTGATGGGCTAGAACTCGCTGAGAGTGGAGAAGAGTGGCGAAAAGTTGGATCAGGTATGGCCCAGCACCCATAATACCACTGTACTAGAGCATACATCAACTCATGCGACATACATGCCACGGAGAGGGCCATGACTATCCTAATAATTTCATTCTACATATCCACAATGGCTATAAACTTAAGTGCTGGAACATGGCATAGCGACACGATTACCATACCTGCTAGGCAGAGCAATCTGCAAACATATCCTCACCCCAACGAAAAGAGTCGCTCCCACACTGGCAACGCAATTATTGAAGAGGCCTCCTCCTTGACGTACCCGTACTTTGTTCTTCCTCCGACAGACCAGTCAACGATAAAGGTCTTAGGCGACAAATCAGGGCAGGCGTAATTTTCGGGGGCCTGCGCTCTGAGCAAAAGAGGCCTCCGCAAAAGTTGCATTTAAAGGGAAGGCCAACGACTTTGCCGCAATGCACGCATTTTAGCATGACCTTCACTAAAAACGGCGCCCCGTACTCGTCATAGATTTTTATTACGTGCTTGTATGAGACTTCATCCTCATTTTAGCTCTTCACTACATGACCTTACATATCAAAAACTCTAATCTCGACGCCCCCATTTTACGCGTAACGCGCATCAGCATCAACCAGAAGAGGACGAGTAGCGCGCAACCGATCAGCGCAAGCCACGCCATGACAGGACCTCCTCTGACTTGCGTGAGCGTGTAGTCCAAGGCTAAGACGACTATGACCATCAGGGCGAGGGTTATTACGACGTACCTTTTGACTTTTGCTAGCGCCTTACTATCTACAACAGTCGAAGGTGCAGTCTTTGACACGTACTGATCAAAGACTTTGACCTCCACGTAATTGCATGAACTCACGTCTAAGAACCCGATCTTGCTGTACTTCTTGACGTCAATCCTGTAACCCCCTTCGAGTGGTCGTGACGGTCGGACCTTCGCGCAGTCCGTTTCGTCGGTCTTGAGAGTGAAGAGAGGATAGCCCTGGCGTGTTCTCCTAGTTGAGGGAGCCTGACGTAGGACACTTAGACCTCGGCGTCGAGTACTGAGAGGTCGAGGACGTTGGTGACTTTTATGGTTACGTCTGAGGCTCTGCTCGAAATCTCCCTCGCCCATTCGACGAAATCACTCCCCAACTCCTCGTTTAGCTTGTTCAGGAAGCGCGTGAAGGGCCTCAAGAAGTACTCGTCCAGCTCCCTCTCGGCCCCTCGGAGAGGACGCGGTATTCTCGCGGGATATTCAAGTGGGCGTAGAGCTCGAGGAGGGACATCCTCCCTCGAATTCCTCGAAGTCCACTTTAGAGCCCTTGGACTTTTTGAGCAGCTGGTTCCCGAACTCGTCAGCCATTGAGCATACGTATAGAATTGATGGACCTCTCGAACCCTGACCTCCATTAACCCGCCTGTCGGGTACTTTGCATATACCTTGTATTCCCATACTTAGCAATGAAGTAGTTCAGCTCTACGTTAAAAATAGTCGTTATTATCTTGAAGACGTCTACCTCTACGCCCATAAAATTTGATTACAGGAGCGCGGAAAGGTAGAGTTTTGCGGCGACCTCTAAGTCTAAATGATAGAAAAAAGAGATTAACCATTACCACAGAACCCCTTAACGTGCGATTCTGCAGTCTGACACTTTAGGTTTTGATCCTATAGGACATGCTTTTATGCAAATGCCGCACCTCTCAAAACGGCTACCCGAGCCCATACCCAGTAACCTTGAGCTCAACTTCGCTGCCATGAAGTCCCTCTCTATCCTGCTCACTCCACTTCGACAGAGTTCGGCCATAACGTGCCAAGCCTCTATGTCTAGGTCGGGGTAGCGGTATCTTCGACACTTTAAGTGGTCGATTACGGGTGGGTTTGGCGGTGGAAATTGATCTGGAAATGCCTTAGCAGGACACGCCTTGATGCAGGCGGCTCCGCAGGCCTCGGGCCTACATAGGACTCCCCACTTCAATGGCTCTTTTGTGAGCATCGGATCTGGCCTCAACGGAGCGGTAGTAATAACTGCGACGAGCCTCACTCTCGGTCCAAAGCGTGGGGTGACAAGAAAAGCTCCAGCACCGATCTCTCCCAAGCCAGCCAAGACCGCTGCGTGTCTCAGGGATAAGTCGGCCAACATTCTGAACTTCCCACCTTCCTTGAAGTACTCTTGTCCGGTCTCGTTGTCTAGCGGTAGCGCCAGATACCCGAGGTCTTCAAGGTAAGCGGCAACGCGATAAGACAGAGAACACAACTCTCGGTTTATTATTTCAACGCTGACGGCATAATAATAGCTCGGAATGCTTCTAACGACGGCGAGCGGTATCCTCTTTGCTATCACTATTACGCTCTTGGCGTCGGGCAAGAGGTCCTCAGGCCTATGCCCTGGAAGCGCACCCTCAAATCGATCGGTCGAGGCTATCCCGACAAGGTCAGCACCGATGCTTCTAGCAAAATATTTAACGTCATTCGCATCTATCGCCATACCAACCTTGTTAAACAAGGCATTAATCATTTTTATAGCTTTTCCCCTCAATGGTTCTATGGCCGACAAGTCGTTGCGTCTATCGTCCTGAGGATCGAGGTCAGTCATAAAGCGAAAACTATATTCTCCGACGACTTAAATAACAAGTTGGTGATGAGCCTCCTCTCTCCTTGACCGTTAGGGATGAAGAATCGGTAAGGTGCTGAATCGAGGTTTTTGTGCTCTTTAGGTTCCATTTTTTACTGCTAGCGCCCACTCGTGGTTTGGCAAACCACGTGATTATGCTAAAGCTAAAACCAAAAAGTGATATCTCTGTCTAACGTATTAAGCCTCGTGGCATTTAAAAAAGCGAAGCTCCG
>Ga0185307_1000870_pt1 | contig 17872 bp, 21 predicted proteins | sample LHCtaG_FD_128010 | JGI IMG/M metagenome (GOLD analysis project Ga0185307, IMG submission 128010) | Hot spring microbial communities from Little Hot Creek, USA to study Microbial Dark Matter (Phase II) - LHC4sed_matched (SPADES... | ecosystem: Environmental > Aquatic > Thermal springs > Hot... | reverse complement strand
CTATTAGTAGCTGTAACTGGAGGTTTCCTCTACGCGGCTATTAGTACAAGGAGCACCCTAGTGTATCTTTCGAATATAAAGGCGAATGGTCAAGACGACAACGTTGTCTTCGCTATAACTCCTAGAGAAGTACTAGCAAGTACTAGTCTACAGGAGGATGTGCGCATATTAGTGAATAGACTTGTAAATACACCGTACGTGTATAATATAGAGTATGCTAATAGAGAAGAGGCTATAGTTGCGCAGTATTATGTAAATGTTTTAGGAATTAGAGTACCAGTGAGTATTAATATGATTGCTAGATACGACGAACTCGGAGTGCTTGTACAGTCTCACGGCACGATGGACACTATAAGTGTAATTATAAGTCCTTCAGGCGTGGCTATAGGAACTAATAAAACAGTGAGGTTTAATTTAAACTCTAATAGAATAGCTACTGGACATGATATAAGTGGCGTGTGTCTTATTGCAGCAGGTATATCTATTTTGGCAATAATATCAGTCGTTAAGAGTAGAGGTGTTTTCTCACTTTACGTATACGAAGAAACACATATACCATATTTGTAAATATACTTATAGTTTAATACCATATTTATTTACAAACACTACTTCTTCGAGTGGTTTTCTAGGTCTTGGTGATGGAGATTCATCAGGATAACCTAAGGCTATAATAGCTACTGGTATAGCATTCTCAGGGATATTAAGTATATTTCTTATTTCTTCAATATTTCTCAATGTTTGAATCCACACGGCTCCAAGTCCTAGAGCATGTACTGCGAGTAAGAAGTATATTGTAGCGTTAGCACAGTCAAGCATGTATGATGTTGGTGATTCGTCAACATGGCAAACCACGACAACCGCTAGTGGCGCATTTTTTAGTGGTGACGCGTATATGTGTATTGAGGCAAGTTTATATTTAATCTCAGGATTCTCTATTATAATAAATCTCCAAGGCTGGCTATTCTTAGCACTAGGAGCAAATCGAGCTACATCAATAGCTCTCAACACTAGGTCTCTTGGTGGTAATTGAGGCTTAAATTTCCTAATACTCCTCCTTGACTTCAAGAACTCGAGTAAAATTTCAGGGCTAGACACTCTAACACCTAGAGGTCTATAGCATGTGGCAAAGAATTTAAATTCTTATATTAAACTTAGATTTATAAGTCTTACGTCTTAGTGTGTTTTAAAAACTTAATCTCTCCTCTTCACATGTGGTGAAAATTGTGTTTACAACTTTTAGTATTGAAAAGTATAGGACACTGGTACTTATAGCAGGTTTACTCGTATTAGCCATAGTATTAAAGTTTTATGAGATACCTTATCCTCCTGTGCCATTTCTCAAATATGATGTATCAGGTATACCATTAGTCATTATAGCGTATTATTCACTAAAATACACATTTAGCACACTGCCAATATACTACGTTATACCAGTATTATTTGGCAAAGACGCTGTTGGTATGGCTATGAAGTGTTTAGCTGAAACTTCCACGTTTATACCACTAGTATTAATTTACAAGAGGGGTTCTCAACTCGGTAAGTGGAGAATAAGCATAGCTGTTAGCATAACAGCGCTTTCAAGGGTGTTATCTATGAGCCTTGCAAACTATTTTATTACACCTTATTGGCTAACGTGGGTGTATAAAATGGCATTTGAAGAGGCTTACAAAGCAACATTAATGATAATGCCTCATATAGCGCTCTTTAATCTCACAATAACACTCATAATAGCTCCACTATCACTTACGTGTATAACTATACTAAAAAGAGCTGGTTATTTAAAGTGAGCCGAGAATTAATAGTAAATAACGTTCTTGAAATACAAGATCTCTGGTTTAAATACCCCGTTGGAGACTGGGTTCTCCGCGGAGCAAATCTAAGTGTTAAACGCGGAGAGCACGTTCTCATTATAGGTGATACTGGATCTGGAAAGACTACATTTATTAGAGCTATCACTAATATAGGGAGACTTGTATATAATGGCGAGATTAAAGGCTCTATTAAAATACTTGATAAAGAGCTTTCAGAGTATACTAGTAGCGAGCTTTTCAAGGTTATAGGTGTAATTGGACAAAACCCCTATTTATACTTCACAGATCTACACGTTTACAGAGACCTCTACAACTACGCTCTAAGAGTTCACAGAGATCCGTCGAGAGCGGAAAGAGCTCTGAGAAAAATTGTAGAAATGATGTCGCTATACGACTCACTAGAAAAGTATTTCTTTGAGCTCTCAGGTGGCGAGGCTAAGAGAGTTATAGTGGCTAAGACCCTTATAGCTGATCCACAAATACTCCTACTAGATGAACCTCTAATGTGGCTTGACGAATATGGCGTTAAAGACATACTCGAAGTTCTCAGAGTTTTACGTAGATTAGGTAAGAATATAATAGTCTTTGAACACAGATTTGTACCTCTTATTGACTATTTTGACAGAATACTAGTACTCAAATGTGGCAAACTACACGAGGTCACTGTTGATGTGAGGAGATTTCTAGCTACACGTAAAGCTGTGCTAATAGGATATTCTCTTATGAAAAACGAGTATGGAGAGAGAGATATTGTCTTAAAGACTATTGGAGTCCACTACTACTATAACTCTAAGAGAGTTTTGCAAAATGTAAATATCACTGTGAGAGATAATGATAAAATTCTCATATATGGTGTAAACGGCTCTGGTAAAACAACTCTGTTAAAGATACTAGCAGGATATTTAAAGCCGAGCAAAGGACGTGTAGTGAGGAGAGGAGATATTATTTACATACCACAAAACACTATTCTCTTCTACACTGAGGAGACTGTGAGACGTGAAGTAGAAGAGATTTGTAAGAATAAGGGTAGAGGAGTTGGCTGTGTAGAAGAGGGATTAAAGAGAGTGAGATTACTAAATATAGATCCTGACGTCTCACCGTTTAATCTCAGTCATGGTCAAATGGTTAAGTTAGCTATAGTACTTGCTACTATTTCAAAAGCTACTATTATACTAGTAGATGAGCCCTTCTCAGGCCTTACATATAATGATAGATTAAAATTGATAAAAGAGTTATTAGCACTAGATAATGCCATAATATTAGCGTCTAGCTGGATTGAGCCAGCTACTATATCTGGTTGGAGTAGAATTCTTAAACTAGAAAACAACATGTTAACACTACTAGGTAATATTAAGCCAACATATACTCTCGAAGAATTAGCTGAAGTTTACAATAAGCTAACAGGTGAAATTGTTGCTTAGAGACCTCGCATACCTATTAGTATATTCTGAGAAAACACAGAGATTTGGACTTATATCTAGACTAATTATCCCCGTAGTGATACTTTACTTAATATTCTACGTGAGACTGTATTCAAATACTTTGTTTGAAGAAGTAGTAGGATTGTTCTTAATACTCATTTATGAGCTATTAGTGGCGTCATGGATTCGTGGTTTCAGAGGGATTATATCGGGTTTAAAGCTCTATTTAATCTTCACCGCGATAAGCTCAGTAGTAGTTCTAATTAGTGGTCTACTCGGAATGCTCGCACCAGAACCTGCTACAATCCCAGTAACGGCATTAAGACTTGTGGTATTTTTTATAGCTCTAATTTTACTCTTTCAGCTTATTTCACTCAATGAGTGGAGGACTATATTTGAAAAACTAGGTTTAAAAACACTATCAGAACTCTATCCACTAACACTACTACAACTACCACTGGTACTCTATTATCTCTCAGAGTCAGCTACAGCTGTGAAGTTAAAGTATAAGGGTCGAAGACTACATAGAATAGTAGTGCCATTAATACTCCTCGTAGCACACACTTCTAAAAGTATTCTAGAATCATATGTGATATACGAATTTCCTAGCAGAGTGGAAATTAGGCTTATAGGTAAACGCGACGTCATAATTTATATCACTCTCATAGTACTAGTAATTATAATTCTACTTATACATATGACATTTAAATTTCAATAATATTTAAGGTTAGAGCTATACCAGAATTATACAAAATACACTAGGAGAATATTGATTACTAAGAGAAAAGAAGTGTTTAATTCCCACGTCATCTTTTAAATTAGTCTAGTGAACTTAGTGTAAATAGCTTAAGTAAGGCTTAATTCACGTATAAACACAATAATAGGTTTAATAAACGAGGTATCAGTCTGGGGTTCGAGGCTCACCACGTCGCCAGCGGCAGGGCGTCATCACACTATTTTACTCTAAAGCACTTTCCTACTATTAAGTTTCGTGACATAATCTATTAAAGCTTTTACCAATTTTACTTGAAGCTAATAGAGGAAGCTCTCTTATTCGAGTATTGGTCTCTCAGGACAGAGCTTTGTTATTAGAGACTCTAGGATCTCTATGTATTTAGTCCCATGATCTGGTATCACAGCTACAACATCACCTTTCACCATACCATTCTCAGCTAGTTTTTTCAGAGCGTAGAGAACAGCGCCACCGCTTAGACCTATGAGTAGTCCATCGCTACGTGCAACCTCGAGTATAGTGTTAAAGGCGTCTTCTAGCTTAACATCTACTATTCCGTCGAGCTCTACGTAGTTTATCCACTTCATACCCGTTTCAACCCTCCTTATACCAGGTATAGCTGAGCCCTCTGCTGGCTGAACACCATAAACTCTCACATCGCGATATCTGTTCTTAAAGTAGAGAGAAATAGCTGAGGCATGTCCAGAAGTGCCGAGTCCACAAATAATAGCCTTAGGGGTTATGCCCATACTCCTGAGCTGGTAGTCTATTTCTTTAGCTGTGTATTTTAAGTGTACAATGAAGTTTAAGTCGTTTTCAAATTGATTAAGCACAACTGCACCATCACGAGCCGCATCTAATAACACACTACTAATTATTGTGACTGTTATAGGACTGTCTTTTCTCACAACTTCAGCGCCTAGAGCTGTAAATAAATAGTCTACACATTTCTGAACAGTTGATGGTAAATATACTCTGACCTTGAGACCATAGTAGTTTGCCAGTCCAACAAGTCCTAGACCAGTATTAGTTGAAGTAGCCTCATAGAGTTTCCTTGTCTTCAAGTATCCTCTCTCAAAAGCATTTACAAGCATATACCACGCTATTCTATCTTTAATACTGAGACTAAATGGATGATACCATTCTAGCTTTGCCCACACGTTAACTCCTAAATCACTAAGATATCTCAACCTCACTAATGGAGTTGGAACATCTCTTTCAATAAAATCAACTACGTTACTATACACTCTCACCGGGGAGCCTACAACATTATAGTAAAAGTCGAGTTCACTTAGTGAGATTTCCACGTCAACGTCATTAGGGCTCTCAACTACAGGCACTAAGCGAGGTCCTAAAGCCCAGAGAGCATTATATAGTTCTAAGTCATCATCAATAACTCTGAGCTCGCTATTAACGTGTAGAGGACGCGTACTCCACTTACCTAGTAAGTTCTTTAATATATCAATATATCTCTCTAATTCTATAAACTCTCCTCTAATATTATTTAAGGACATATACCTTAACCCTGACATGTGAATTCACCATAACAACTCTGTCATCTTAATCTCAAAACATCTTTTAATAAATTATTATTAGCGAAAAGCAAGATAGCGAAAGATAACAATGAGTGGAGAAAAATCAAGACGATCGATCTTCGATCTCTGTGGGTTTTCCCACCATTAGAAGTTCCTAGGGATCTCTCATCAGCAAGATCTCTCTAATAAATAATCTAAGCTAAGTAGTATTCTAATACATTAAACTACTCAAGACGTGTAGATCTCTTCTTTAAACGTAGTAAACTTTAGCTTTCCCACGGTTAAGTGTGCAAGGAAACCAGCTGTTAGATTGGGTTCATTATTTATGAACACATCTTTTCTATAGTGATGTGCTACCACCTCACCCACGAATAAAGTGTAATCTCCGTAGACATGTTCACCTATGACTTTGCATTCGAGATTTGCAAGAGCATTCTCAATTATTGGAGTTTTAATCTTGCTAGCTGGTGCAAGCTTTAACTTCATTTTCTTTAATTTCTCGGGGCCACGCTCTGATCCAGCTATGGAGACATCACGTAACATGTCTAAATTTGGAACAGCAACTACAAACTCATTATACTTCTTAACAAGCTTATAGGTATATCTTATAGGTGCAATAGCTACAGCGATAGTAAAAGGATTTGATGATGCAATTGTAACCCAGTCAGCAGCCATAACATTGACTTCCTCACCTAGTCTACCAGAAACTATAAGGTATGTTCTTAGAGGATATAGTAACGTATACACGTGAACTCACCCCATATTAATTAACCAATAATAGTATAATAATAAAAGTTAACTAATAAACACTACCACATAAACACTTGATCAAAAACCCTAATATTAATATCAATTCAATTATTCTATAAATAAGGTACATAGAATAACTATTTACGTTAAAGTTACTTTAAAAACTACTAATTGAAAAGTATTAACTCTCATACTTTTAGAGCTCCCCTCTTTCTAAGTTCATCTATAAGTGCGAGAATTCCGCTTATTAGTAAGTATATTCCAATTAATATTGCTACGAGATCTGGCCACACTATTATAATAATGCCGAATATTATCATTAAAATAGCTATTAGTAATCTCGGTACACTTATGCCGAGATATTTCTTCAAGATCTCTTCAGTTTTCTGCTCTATCATGTTTCTCACTTATCAAGTATTTATTGAAAATTTAGATTTAAAAGTTTACAAGTAGCGATCTTAGCTAAGCCATGCTTTTACTATTAATCTCACTCTACTAGCTGTTCTAGCACAGAGATCTGTTGTAGTCTCTAAAAGATTATTTAAGCTAAATATTAGTAATTGGAGAGCATAGGGCTTTACGATATCACTCATATTTAATATAAGTCCTCTATTTTCTAGTTCAAGTTCATCAGCTTTCTCCTCTACTTCAAGTATCTTCTTAAAGTATTCATCAACTTTTTCATACTCTCCTCTTACAAAACTTGTAAAGCTTTCTGTAAGCAGGGTTATACTCATAGATGTTACTCGTGCAAGCTCTACAAGACCTCTTCTCAACTTCTCTGGTAGTTCAAGAAATGGTAGTATTGTAAGTTCTCGTGAAGACTCCTTAATGTGATCGCCTATTTCATCAATCATATTAACTAATACTAGGACTTCTTCTTTAAAGCCTGGATCGAGGCTTGTAGCAGCTACACCCTCCTCTATAGTAGCCTTCAGCTCTCCACTCTTATCTAAGAGTTTAATAACCTCAGAGAAGAGCACTCTAGCTTCTCCTACTCTCATATTATTTAATAGTGTAATAGCGTGAGTAAACTTATCAGCGGCATCTTTAATAATATCTGCGTAATCTTTAAACACACTTACTAGGGCTTTAGAAAACACATCTGCGAGTAGTAGTTTCAAAATACAACCCCGTGTTTAAAGAAATACTAGGTAAACCTTATATTTAAGAATAATAACATAAATTTTGGTGAAGGGCTTTTGAGTCTAGAGATAAAACTACCAGAGCCAAATAAGTCTACACCGCTCTCTCAATTACTCTTAAAGAGGAGGAGTATTAGGAAATATGGGAGGGGATCGCTAAAACTTGAAGAGATCTCTCAAATACTCTGGGCTACATATGGCCTAGTTGATAAGAATAGACGTGTAGTGCCATCTGCTGGTGCAACATACCCTATTGAGGTCTATGTATTCGTCAAGAACGTGGAGAACTTAAAACCAGGTATTTACAAGTATGATGAGAACAGGAATACAATTGTTCTTGTAAGAGAAGGCGACTTCTCAAAGGAGCTGGCCTCAGCGTGTCTTAACCAAGACTGGGTTTACAAAGCACCTGTTAACATAGTACTCGTAGCTATATATGAGAGGACTACAAGCTGGTATGGTGAGCGCGGTTTCAGGTACATATACATGGAGGCTGGTCACGCGGGTCAAAACATATATTTAGTCTCTACAGAGTTAAATCTGGGTACAGTGGCTGTTGGGGCATTTCACGATGAGGATGTGAAGAGAATTATTGGGCTCGGAGACGAGTACATAGTTCTCTACGTGTTTCCTATTGGGAGATTGTAATTTTTCACGGCTTACCCGACTTCGAGAATATCATGTCTGGAGTTGTAACTGTAATTGTAGCATATCTTCTCCTATGATAGAGTTTAATACTCCTAATATACACTACATAGTCTGGATTTTTCAGCGAGACTTGCCTGTTTATTTTCTCAGCTATAACTCTAATAGCATCCATTGTGTGAGCAGGTAGTCTCGTTTCAGCCCAGTATAATCTTCCGTGAAGTGTTACTCTAAAAGTCTTGTCTAGTGGTATTTTTTGACCAGCTAGTTCAGTAGACTTAGCAGCTACCTCTTCAACATATGGGTTAACCACAGCATCTACTGGTATAACTCTGTAGATTACTTGAATATCACTAATATGTTCTCTCAGTAGTCTCAAAGCCTCATACGGGTTATCTACTCTAAGTAGTATTATTGATGGTGCTCTGTCAACTAACACGTAGTTTAAACCAAAACGTCTAATCCTACTAAGTACAAACTTGTAGTTATCAAGACCTTGCTCATGTGTTATTATAATGTTAAAACTCACGTGTAAAACCCTACTGTGCTTGTATAACAAGGTAGTATATTGCTCAAAGAGTATTTTAAAGATATGTTATTTGCGTAGAAGCACGCTTGATCAAGGAATTATAATAGAGCAGAGCTGTAAATTATGGTAAATCTAGACACCTACACTGTGAGTTAACTGTGAAGAGATAAAAATAACTAACTAGTTTATTTGTGTTTGAAGAGGAGGCGATTATTTTTGAATGACATTGATGTCTTAAAGTGGGTTTTAGAGGAAATTTCAAGGGGTAATAGAATAGCTTTACTATCTATTATTGGAAAAGAGGGCAGTGGACCTAGAGATATTGGAGCACTCATGGCTGTCTCTAGTACTGGGTCTAAGAGGGGTACTATTGGTGGTGGAGAGTTAGAAGAAATACTTGTAAAAGAAGCTCTCAGAGCTATTGAGGAGAATAAGCCGAGACGTGTAAAAATAGCATTGAGACCTGAAAATGTACCTGAAGATGCAGTTAAGACTAGAATGCTGTGTGGTGGTGTAATAGAGGTCTTTATTAATGTTCTTAGTCCGAAGCCTAGGCTAATACTAATAGGTGCTGGCCATGTAGGGAAGCCTGTTGGAGATTTAGCAAATATGCTTGGTTTTAGAGTTATCGTAATAGATAAGGATCCTCAGTTAGCTAGTAGAGAGAGATATCCATACGCTGAGAGCGTAATTGTAGGTGATGTTATAGAGGAGCTTAGTAAACTAGAGTTTACTAATAGTGATATCGCCGTTATAGTCTACGGTGAAGTTGAGACAGACTATCAGGCATTAAAATACTTAGTTACAAGAGGATTTAAAGGTCATATATGGGCTCTCTGTAGTAGAAAGCGTGCACAGTGGATGCTTGAGAGACTTGTAAGTGAGGGTGTAAACGTAGAGGAGGTCATGAGCAGAGTACACATGCCTGCGGGATTAAATATAAAATCTGAAACACCAGCCGAGATCGCTGTGAGCATACTAGCAGAAATCATATGTGAAATTAGAAGTTGTGAAAAGCCTGTTAAAACACTCAGTTTAACTTCTAAGTGAACTTTAACTCTAAGTAAGAACTTTAACTACTTTTAACACCTCCCCACGATCAAGCTTTACAACTCTCAAATATGTATCTGCAAGTTTTTCAAGACTCTTATTATCACCCATAACCATTACAACTATAAGCCTACTCTTAGTCTTATCAAGCATAAATTTAACCGGCTTTTCCGACACTCTATCAATACCATCTGTTATTAATACTACTGTGCTCTCTTTAATCTCTTTCGCACTAATATCTTGAAGTGCCGTTAGCAGAGCTCTAGTTATATCTGTACCACCACTGCTCTTAACCCTAGCAATATACTCGAAGAGAGCTACCACTTCGCTTGCCCTGGGTTTTCTGCTAATACTGTGAAGACTATAAGGTTGACTATCAAAAAATCTTACTCTGAAATCGCGGCGAGATCTTAAAGTCTTCATGTAGAGTGCTAGTGTTACCGCCTTAGCCCATAACATTTTCTCGCCACTCATACTACCACTTTTATCTACTAAGACATATACTCCTCCGGATTTACGCCTAGTCATCTTAGTATAGAGTAGTAGTCTACGCTGGGCAAGCCTAATATAGAATAGCTCTTCAGGGTATGTTAAGCTTCTTGGAGCGAGTCTCTCTACGTCAAATCCAAGTTCAAATCCCATTTTCTCACCTCTCTTAAACACTATGTAGTCTCTGAGTGACCCAATATCATCTGCTCTGAGGTCTCTGAGAGCACTTAATATAGCCATTACATCTGCGCTACGTGCTAATCTTAAAAGGTCTAATCCGTAGTCCTCGGTGGAGAACACACTTAGAGTACCAGGCTCTAACCCCTCAATAATCCTCTTCACTTCAACAACTCTCTCAAGCTCTCTACTAGTAGATTCTAGTGTCTTCTCTATGAGCTCACTATGACTTTTAGTACTCTTAGCGTAGCTTTCACCAACTTCTAGTGGTCTTGTCGAGACTTGCTTCACGTATTCTGTAATAAAGAGAGCTGCGCCAATAGTGCTTAAAAATGGCTCGAGAACAGTCTTAGCTCTAACTCTCTGACCTACTGTTGAGTTTAATATAGTGTTAACAATGAGTTTACACAGCGTATTAGTAGACTCTTCATTTAAAACCGGTGCTGGTAGGTAAAAGGAGTAGTAGGTGTCTACTAGTACAGTGTCATCTAATCTCAGAGAGTTACCAATAAGAGTCTCAGCTAATCTCTTAACTTTAAGCCCCCTGTACCGTGTAAGGGGGTTTGAGTACTCTACACCTCTTAGGGCTCCTTGAGTACTCACAGTACTAGTCTCCTCTTAACAGTCTCTATGGTTTCTTCAAGTTCAATTAGCACTTCTAGTGCTCTTCTCTTAACAGAGTCTTCGACATTACTATTTAGGATTTTTTTGAGTTTTTCGCGTGCTCTTTCAAGCCCTCTCAAGTATTCGATTAATCTAGGATCTACATCTTGTCTCCTTACTAGTAGTGCTTTAACTTCTCTAATATTAGTTTCCACTTCTCTTATTTCCTCTAGAACTCTCTCTTTCAGGCTCACCTCTTCGAGGAGAACAATATAGGTCTTCTCGGCCTCCTCAGCTGTTTGTGGAGCAACATACTTCAATACTACTAGGTCTTCTTCAATAGCTTTACTCCTTCCATATAGTAGGCTGTGTGCAGCTATTATTTTTAGAGCCTTACCTTTTCTCCTATCAGAAATGTGTACTCCCTGATCTTCTATAGCAGCGTAGAGTTTAACTAGTTTATCCTTTATACTAGATAAGTCTACGTTAAAAATAATATCGTATACTTCTCTCAGCTCTCTCATTGAGAATATTGGCTCTACTGCTCTATAACCCTCTCTCTCAATTCTCCACACAGCATCTAATAACTCGCTCCATTTATCCTCGCTAATAGGCTTTACGAAGTGTCTTAGTAGAAATCTATCGTAGAGTGCTCTGTACTCTGACTCTTCTGGCACAGTATTACTAGCTGAGATCAGTGTCCAGAGTGGTACTTGTACTTCTCTATAGCCATCATAAATTACTCTCTCATTCATGAGTGTGAGTAGAGTGTTGAGTATTGCTGAGCTAGCGTTGAATATCTCATCTAGAAAGACGATTTCAGCTTCTGGTAGCTTATTAACACTTATTCTAACATATCTCCCCTCTCTCAAAGCTGCTATATCTAGTGGTCCAAATAGCTCGTCTGGGTCAGTGTATCGCGTTAAGAGATATTTAAAGAACTTAGCCTTAATTAAGTCGGCAGCTCTCCTAGCCATAGCAGACTTAGCTGTGCCAGGCTCACCTACTAGAATAGCGTGTTCAGCTGTCATAATAGCTAGTGTTAATACTAGGGCTTCTTCTTCTCTACCAATAAATGGCTTAGCGAGCTCTTCTCTAAATTTTCTCATTAACTCAACTAGCTTACTATAATCTCTCTGCAAAATAGGCACCTATCATGTTACTCCTCTACATGGCTAAATAAAACAATTAACATTACTAAGTCTTAAATTTAAAATAGCCCTTTATTTACACGTGGTGTGAATACTTTTGTGGAATTGCTATATACTAGTAATAGGGCTTGTAGAGCCTTGTCACTTAGTATATAGTAATAGGAGTGTTATTCTAGAGCCTGGAGTGTATTTTTATATTGGTTCTGCGCGCGGGCCTGGTGGAGTCTTAGCGCGATTAGCTAGACACTTAGTGGGAGAGAAAAGAGTGTGGTGGCATATTGACAGGCTACTAAAGTGTTCTAGTATTAATATTTACGGAGTCTTTTTATTGAAAGCTATTAATTGTGATTGCGAATTTGAAGTTACACGTGTATTTAGAGAGAAATTTAACTATATACCTAGGTTTGGATCTAGTGATAAGAGACAAGATCCCTCACATCTCTTTAAGTGTAGTAATCTAGTTGAGTGTCTCTCACAAGTATACACGTTACTAGAGTCTATAGAGTGCTTAGAGGAAGTCATTTATGCTGAATATAGAGTGGCGGATGTTATTTGTTTTGATGTGAACAGTTAAGTATATAAGCTAGTTCAACATTACTCCCTACGTCCGAGTATATGCGAGTTGAGTCGGAATATGGGTTTAAATCAGAGTAAAGGGTTTTCGAGAACAGGGGGTTTAATAAACATACTTGAACTACGTCCTGGAATGGAAAATGTCACTGTGAGGGTCAAGGTGCTTAGTGTCGGTAAGCCTAGGGTTATTGAGACTAAGAAAGGTACCAGGACTATTAATAACGCTATAGTTGGCGATAATACAGGACGTGTAGAAGCTGTATTGTGGGGAGAGAAAACTAGTAGTTTAAGAGAGGGAGACGTCGTTGAGATCAGTGGAGCCTGGGTCACAGAGTTTAAGGGTAAAGTCCAATTAAATGTAGGGAAAACTACGAGTATTACGAAACTACCCGAAAACGTTGTTCAAGGCGAAATACCGGAGAAAGAGCCGAGCGCTCCTAGTACTCCAAGACAACCTCCAAGGAGATTCCCGCCGAGAAGGCCTAGAAGTAAGAGAGGAGAAGGATATGAGTGAAGAGGAAGCTCTTAAAGGTAAAATAGAGGACTCTGTTATTGAGAGATATAAAGCTATTAGAGACTCTAAGCCAACGCGTAAAGGAGAATTTCTCGGAGTTGAGCGAGATAAGTTCTACGTAGCTATTAGCGATGAAGAAGTCTACGAGTTGTCGCCACTAGCATACTACATATGGGCACTCTGTGATGGAGAACACACAGTAAAAGACATAGCCGTAGATATCTCAAACAACGCTAATGTACCCTACCACGAAGTCATAGAGCCGCTACTAATAGTCCTAGATCAAATGGTCAAAGCAGGACTAGTAGGATACTGAGACTAGGAGAAATCACTTAAAAAGTGTGTAATACTCATTTTTTAAATGGGATGACCTAAGACTCCAATACCGAGTAGATGCGGAAACTCCACCCCTAGGGGACCACTAGTTCGCATGTAATGAGGCTATAAGTTAAATTGATTAGTATTTATTCTGAGAAGGCGTGGCGATAGCTATGGCATTAATAATAACACCACCAGTGGTATTTTACGTGGTTAGAGTAGCGTGGAGGGAGGCTTTACAAGCAGAAACAGAGTGATTTTCTCTTTACTTAAACATTAAAACTCTTGACAATTTTTAGCCTTATGCAAGCGGTCTCTAATAGCTGAGAGTATACTATACGAAACCAGGAGTAGATTTTACTTTCTCATAGTATTTAGGTGCAGTTAACTATGAGCTCGTCCAACGAGCTCCTCTATATTGCTATAGCCGAGAACACTCAACCAGCTCTTAATTCCCTCTATTATTTCATGTACTACTTTTCTACTCTTCAAAAAAGCGCTTCCTACTTGTACTGCGCGGGCGCCAGCTAGTATGAATTCAGCTGTGTCAATCCAGTTCGAGATCCCGCCGCAGCCAATTATTTCAGCCTTATATTCCTTATACACGTCGTATACCACTCTCAGTGCTATTGGCTTTATAGGTGGACCTGATAGGCCGCCATGAATATTTGAGAGTACTGGCTTAAAGCTGTAAACATCTATTGCTAGTGCTCTAATAGTGTTTATGAGTGTGAGTGCACGTGCCCCTGCCTCTAGTGCTTTACCAGCAGATTCTACTACTCTATCTGAGAGTCCTAGTTTAACAATTACTGGTATTTTTAGTATTGATGAGACTTCTCTTGTAACTAAGAACACAGTGGTAGGGTCTGAGCCTAGCTCTAATCCATGACCTTTAACATGTGGACAGCTAAGATTGAGCTCTACTGCTGAAGCTCCAGAGTCCTCTGCTACTTCTGCCACTCTATTGAATTCTTCAATACTACTACCACCAATACTGACAATTATGGGTTTTCCGAGGAATCTAGCTCTGTCTACGAGGGGCTTAATACCCTGCACGCCTGGGTTTGCAAGCCCAATAGCATTGAGAAATCCCCCACTTCTCAACTCTACGAGTACTGGTGGATTATAGCCCTCACGTGGATTTAGAGTAAAAGTCTTAGTGACTATAGCTGAGAACCCATGTGAAGCTAGTATATCAATGTGCTCGGGATCTGAGCCCAGTATACCACTAGCATTTAACACTGGGTGTTCTAGTGCTAACCCTGCAATTTTAGTACTGAGTATTCCACTCAAGGTGCTTATACACCTCACCACACTTGAAAACAGGGCCATCAGTACAGAGTAGCCTTGGTAATGGTTTAAGAATACAAGAACCACAAGCACCAAGACCACACTTAACAATAGCTTCAAGAGAGATAAAAACCTCTGTTAAACCCCCTACTTTTCTACACATATCTATAAGCATGTTTTTAGGACCTACACATACCACTACATCATATCTCCACGCGTGTTCACGTAAAACCCTCTCCGCGAGATCAGATGCCTTACCACAATAACCGACTATGCAGTCCTCAGATGCATAATAAACACTAATAGTACTCGGTGTTAAGCTCTTTACATCGAAGAGATCTGAGGACTTTTTAACACCCCAAACTGCGTCAAGCTTAACTCCGATCTCCTCGGCGTGTTTTGCTAAGAGTGGTAGTGGTGCTATACCAGTACCGCCAGCTACAAATAGCACTCTGCTATAACTACTAAGAGAAATTCCATTACCCAATGGACCCTTTATGCCGAAAAAGCCCGAGCGATCTCTTAAACTCCTAGTGCCTTCACCTACTACTTTAAAGAGCACATATAGTTTTTCCCCAGTGTACTGAGAGATAGACATGGGGACTTCGTCTACACCCGGTATCCATATATTTACAAATTGTAGTGGTCTTGGCTTTACCCCGAGATCTTCCAATAAGCTGAACTCTACGTAGTAGTACTTCTCGCTGAGAGTTATTATACCTGTCTTCTTAGCTGACTTAAACAAGGCTTACTCAGCCCTAAATGACTTTATATAGTTTAAAACATCATCATAGGCCTCTCTCGAAATAATCCCAGTATTGAAGAGAGCATTAAAGATCTCTGTTGTTGTTAGTAGCGCGTAGAGTCTTATACCACGTGACTCTAAGAGCTTTCTCCCACCCTGCTCTCTGTCAACAATAACTATAGCCATCACAGGTTTAGCACCAGTATTTAACAGGTTATCAATAGCTTTAATAAGAGAAGACCCTGTAGTTACGACATCATCTACAATAGCAGTCCTCTTACCACTCACCTCACCTTCAACTACGTTGCCAGTGCCGTGTTTCTTGGGCTCTTTTCTAACATAGGCTAGGGGCTTTCCCGTTAAACAAGATATATAAGCTGCTAGTGGTATACCGGCTGATTCAACACCGGCAAGTATGTCAAAGGCGTTTAGTGGTATTCTAGCCACAAGCTCGCTTACTACGCGTCGAGCTAGTTCAGGATAACTATAAAGTTTCCTCACGTCGATGTAGTAGGGGCTCTCAATACCAGATGTAAGCTTGAATTTTCCGAATTTAATCATACCATGCCTATACATCTCTATAGGAATCCACGACATTCTCTCACCCTCTCAAGTTGAATATGCTTCACAGTTCTCGCAGCACTTGAGGGGTCTGGAGATGTGGTTATAAGTCTACCAATAATCTCGTAGTCTGCTCCAGCACAGAGAGCATCTCCAGGTCTAGCCCCCTGAACTCCCACACCAGGTGAATATATGTAAACTCTCTCCCCGAGAACTCCTCTAGCACGCGTAATTAAATGAGGCTTAGTAGCTGGTATTACAACACCATGGACTCCTAGTTGAACAGCATCTTGTAAGAGCTCTTCGAAGTGCTTATCAATATACTTCTCAGAGCCCCTATGACTCATTGAAACAACTAATATAACATTTACATCGTGTTTCTCAGCTTCAAATACAAGCTTATCTAGAGCATTACTCACACCTACAAAGCCGTGAGCTATTACAGCATCAACACCAACACCTGCTAGTAGTTTAAGTGTAGACACCATAATGTCTCCTATATCAGCGAGCTTTAAGTCTGCAATTACCTCTCTCTCCGAGAACCTCTTTACCTTACTAATAGCCTCTAACCCGTTTTCGAGGAGTAGACTTAAGCCCACTTTAAAACCGGAAACATGTGGTGATACTTCTTCAACAATTTTTTTCAGCGAATCTTCACATCTCTGATCTCGTATAGTGTCGAGCGCTACTATGAGCAAATGCCCGACTAAAAATACGTTAAACAAAGCTTAAAAATCCTACTCTAGGAGATCTTTAAGTATCTGCTAAGCGAAGTTTTTATCCTGTATGGGTCCATATAGATCTCGCTAGCACCAAGATCTCTTAAAACCATGAATGCAGTTTCAATAACGTCTCCACCTCTTAATTTTGCAAGTCCAAATAGTGTTTCACTAAAAGACCAGGGATAATATATCCACGCCCACTTCTCGAGTTTCTCCACGTAGTAATCTGGTGTAAAAGTACTAGTAGATTTGTAGTGAAGAACAGCTGTTTTAATTTCACCGGCACCTAGGCCCCTAGCTATTCTCACAATCTTACTCATAGTAGCACCAGTGTCTACAACCTCATCTACAATAAGTACACGCTTATTACTCAAGTTGATCTTCTCGTGCACGCTTATCTCGGGCTCTTCGGCTATGCGCCCTCCAATACCCCAAAACTTAGACCTCAAAACAACTAAGTCATCTACACCGAGAACATCACTCACAATTCTCGCTGGTACGAGCCCGCCGCGGGAAATTGCAATAATAGTGTCAGGGTTTTCTTGAGCGTCAAGTAGTATAGTTGCTAGTCTATAACAATACTCAATAGCCTTACTCCACGGTACATATATTACTTCCATATTACTCACGATCTCACCTCTCTAATCCACTACTCCAAAATACTTACAGAGACCTGGCTATGCCGCGAGCAGCTAGAATACCTGTGGCTGCAGCCACGTTTATTCCACGAGATAACCCTGCACCGTCGCCAGCTACATAAATACCCTCAACATTTGTCTCCATATCTCTATTCGCTTCAACTACAACACCGTAATACTTGATCTCGGGCGCGTATATTAGTGTCTGCGGTGAGGCTATTCCAGGATATATTGTGTCAAGGCGTGATATAGCCTCAAGGATATTACTCAAAACTCTGTGTGGCATAATCAGACTAATATCTCCAGGGGTACAGTCTCTTAGTGTTGGAGTAATAGTGCTTCTCGATATTCTCTCCCAAGTACTCCTCCTCCCCCTCTCTAAGTCTCCAAGCCTCTGGATAATAGGCTTACCAACACCTACTTTAGTAGCCATTCTAGCAATAGACTTTCCGAGTTCAAGTACATCTGTATA
>Ga0185307_1000868_pt1 | contig 17895 bp, 18 predicted proteins | sample LHCtaG_FD_128010 | JGI IMG/M metagenome (GOLD analysis project Ga0185307, IMG submission 128010) | Hot spring microbial communities from Little Hot Creek, USA to study Microbial Dark Matter (Phase II) - LHC4sed_matched (SPADES... | ecosystem: Environmental > Aquatic > Thermal springs > Hot... | reverse complement strand
AGCCAGCCCGCCAGCAAGGTCGGCCAGGATCTCGAGCTCCCTGTAGAAGTGCTTGCCCGCGTGCATCCTCCCTACGTTTGCGTAGACCTCGTTGGGTATGAAGGTCCCAGCAGGGGTCTTCTGACCGTAGAAGGCGGAGGCGACTCCAGCGGCGTACACGAGCTCCGCCGTAGTCGCGAGCTCGACAAGCCTCTCCCTTATGTTCGGTCGGTCGTAGACGCCGTTGTAGTCGGCTATTAGGGCCCCAAAGCCCATGACCACGTCGGTGAATGCCGGCTTGCAGCCCGTGTAGCTGTGCCTGTGGAAGAGCGCGAAGAGGTAGGCCGCCAAGGTCGCGTACTCGTGCTCTCCGCATATGAAGACCCTGTCCCAAGGCACGAAGACGTCGTCGAACACTATCATGTTCTCGTCGTCCCCTATGTTCGAGTGGGGCATCTTGAGCCCCTCGGGCGCCCTGAGGCGGCTGGTCCTCGAAATTATCTTCACCCCCTCGGCGTCCGCCGGGACCGCGAAGGCGACGCTCCAGTCCTTGTCCTGTGGGGTCATGGCCCTCGTCGGGACCACTATTATCTCGTCGGCTATCGCCGCCATCGTTATGCAGTTCTTGGCCCCTCTGACCACTATCCCGTCGCTCCTCTTCTCCGCGACCCTCACGTACATGTCCGGGTCCGCCTGCTGGTGAGGCCTCTTGCTCCTGTCCCCCTTGACGTCCGTCTGGGCGCAAGCGGCGACGAGGTCCCTCCTCTGGAACTCCTTGAGGTACTCTAAGAACCTCTTATGATAGTCGGTGCCGTAGGCCATGTCGGCCGCGTAGGTCGCCACCGAGAGGCCGTTTATCGCGTCGCACCCCATGCAACGCTGTATGCAACCTCCGGTGATCCGACAGAGCTTCCTTATCATCAACTGCTTAGTCAATAGGTCCTCCATCGTCTGGCAGACGTGCGTGAACCTGTTGATCCTCTCGCCGGTTATGTGCGACCTCGTGACGAGCAGGTCCTTGAAGTCCGGGTGGTCTACAAGGTCGAACGTCTTAGAGATTACGTATATTCCCCCGCTGAGCTCGGGGTCGTCCCTCCTGACCCTCTTGCCCCTAATGTATACGTTCGGCTTCATCTTGTACAAGTCTTGTTTGTACTCCTCCGAGGTTCTCACCTTTCTAACCCCTCCATTAAATTCTATCGTTAGCTGCTAAAAAAGATTAGGGGAAGACGCTACCGTCGATCAATGGCTCGTGGCCTGGAAGTGTGTTCATCCTCCTAGCGTAACTCAAAGCCTTGAAGCAGCTGTCGTACCACTCCGTCAAGTCGACGTGTAACCCTGGGGGCAAGAAGGGCATGTCGACTGCCGGTATCTGAACCTTGCCCCCCATGGAGTCCACGAGCTCTATCGGTTGCCTCGGGGGAGAGATGTTGACGAAGGAGTAGAAGTGGTCGCCAGCTATCAAGTAGTCCCCCTTAGCGGTTTTGACTAGTACGCCCTGAAGCCCCTTCGTGTGGCCCGGGAGCAACACGACCTTTATGCCGTCGGCTACCTCCTTGTCGCCATCGACCAAGCACAAGTCCATGTCCTCAAGGAGGAATATCAGCTCCTTGTCGTATACCCTCCTGTGATGTATCGGAGGGTTGAGGGCTGACTCCCACCCCTTCCTCTGGACGTAGATCCTAGCGTTGTGGAAGAGCCTCGCGTTTGCTGCGTGGTCGAAGTGGAGGTGCGTTATTATCAGCTTGTCGACCTCCTCCGGCTTGAGGTTCGTCCTCGCCAAGGCGTCCCTCAAGCCCTCCTCGCCACAACCTCTCACCGGTAACTGTGAACGAAGCCCCCTGCCCCTCTTGGACGCCGCAGTCGACGACTATCTTCTCATTCTCTCCCTCTATGACCACACGTACACAGGGCTGCTGGCGAAGGCCCTCGCGTCCCCCATCATGATAACGAGTCTCAAGGGGACAGTTATCTCCGCTTGTTTAAGGGGCATTATTTTATGCAATTTAGCACCTCCTCGTATGAGGATTATCTTTGGCGTGCAGAAAAGGCTTGCGAAAAAGGCACTCGCCTTAGGGGCGCGAAGTAATTGAAAGCCATAGCCCCAAGCACTCGCCCACCCCGACGTCTTACTGCAAACGCCTAAGAGAAGGGCTATAAGACGTCATCTACGAAATGTTAAGAGTGGTGGCTGAAAGATGATGTCGAAGAACCCCTTGGACGTCCCTAAGGATAGGAAGTTCACCACCGAAGAGCTGACGGAGGCCCTCAGGCTATCGATAATAGCCGAGCTCGATGCCGTGAACTTGTACCTCCAGTTCGCCGGAGCGTGCGGCGACGAGAGGGTCAGGAGGGTCTTTGAAGACATAGCAAGGGAGGAGAAGACCCACGTCGGCGAGTTCTTGGCATTGCTCAAAAGCCTCGACGCCGAGCAAGCATCGCAACTCGAGGCTGGGGAAAGAGAGGTAGAGGAGCTGGCGCAAGGGCATTGACGAGATTTGCCGGCCTTTAAGTATGGCCCTCGACGATGAGGCCCTCCATCAAAGCAAAGCGACCCTCTCGTCGATTTTTCTTTACTTCTTACGAGCCCGTACATCCTACTGCCAACAGATCCTGTCGAGGCACGGAGCTTTGTCTGTGCGAGCATGTTGAACAAGGTCGCTAATGGCTTTCTCAACGACCATTCGAGAAGGCGCCCTCTTAGATGTTGGAGGGGAAAAGCTAAGGAACGGCTAAGGGTTTCGCAAAGCCACAGAAGGCTCTTCACTCGTAGACCTTCTCCCACTCCTTGTACCAGTCCATCGCGCCCTGCTCGTAGTCCCTCTCCTTCGATGGCAGTCCCATGAGCTTGTACGTCTCGTGCTGTATCAAGAGCTTCATCATTTCGTTGCTCCCAGTCCATATCAGGCCTAGGCGGGCGTCTCTTAACATCCTCTCGATGGGGTACATCTGCGTGTAGCCTAGCCCCCGAGTATCTGCATGGCTATGTTGACGACCTCCCAGCTGACCTCGGTGGCGTAGTACTTGGCCTCGCTCACCAGCTTTCTGGGACCCCCGCCTATCCTCCTAGGATCCCTGACCCTCTGTCGTAGAGGTCGACGGCCCTAGCGGCCGTGTAGACCAAGGCCCTTGCGGCGTCCAGCTTAGTCACGGCCTCGGCGACCATGAAGCTCACTCCTTGGAACTCCCTGATCTTCCTGCCGAAGGCCTTCCTCCTGTCCGAGTACTTAACGGCTATCTCTAGGGCGGCCCTCGCGACGCCCAAGGCCCCGGCGGCCGAGGTCAACCTCTCTGGAATCATCATCCTGTTGAAGACCTCGCGGGCGCCGTTGACCTTCCCCAAGACGTAGTCCTCGGGGACCTCTACGTCTTTGAGCACTATCCTAGCGGTCCCCATGCCCCTGAAGCCCAGCAGATTGTAGACCTCCTCCACCTTAACCCCCATGTCCCTCTCGACCAAGAAGGCCGTTAGGGCTTTGTGCGGAGGGGCACTGGGATCGGTCCTAGCGTATAGCAGGTAAAAGTCCGCCACCTTCCCGCCGGCTATGAACCTCTTCTCCCCGTTCAGGATCCAAACGTCGCTCCTCTTCTCGGCCCTCGTCGCCGTGCCGAAGAAGTCGCTACCGCCCCTCGGCTCAGTGAGCCCCTCGGCCGCTATCTTCTCTCCTCTTATAATGGACCTCAAGAACTTCTCCTTCTGCCACTCCTTCCCGAAGCGATATATCACCTCGCCGACTATGCTGACCATCGAGTATGCGCAGCCGAGGCCGTAGCCCAAGACCCCTACCTCCTCGACGGCAACGCTCTCAGAAGTCCAGCTCAAGCCCCTCCCGCCGTACTTAGGCGGGAACCTCAAGCCGAGCAACCCCTTCTGGGCGGCGCTCCTTACAAACTCGTAGGGGTAGTCCACCTCGTTCCTGTCCATCTTTCTTAAGAGCTCGGGGTCGACCGTTGCTACGAACTCCTTGACCTCGTCTCTAAGCTTCACCTCTTCCTCGGCCAACAGGGCATAGTTTTCCAGCATAGCCCCACTGTTTAATGGCCGAGGTTTTAAACGTCGTGAAGACTTTAAGCTGATGGAAGGTCGTAGATCTCTCGTAATAATCAAAGGACCTCGTTGCAGCTTTAGACGCGAGGGCCGCCTTCGACGGAGGCCGTCTGAATCGATGTGGCTTTGGCCCTCTAAAAACTTTAATACCTTGACCCCTCAAGGAGGTACTAGGTAATACAACGATGGAGGAGGTCCTTCCGGGAATTTTCAGAGTCAAAGTGCCCCTCCCCAACAACCCCCTCAAGTACACGAACTCCTACTTCTTAGTCTCCGGGGACAGGTGCTTAGTAATAGACACGGGGTTCAACGTTGATGAAGGCTATAACGTCCTCGTTGTTGCTATGAGTAGGTTGAGCGTAAAGGAGTTCGAGTTCTTCTCAACACACTTCCACGCCGATCACATAGGCCTCGTGGGGAGGTTCTCTGACTCCATCTGGATGAGCTCTGTAGAAGCTGAGCGCTTCGAAGCCGTGAGCCAAGACCCTCAAAGCCATTGGGCACGCTTGGTCGAGCTCTGCGTAAAACATGGTTTGCCGAGGAGTGAGGCGGAGCGGATGCTGAAGTTGCACCCCGGAATGAAGTACGTATACCGAAGGCGCTTTAAGTTCAGAAAGCTTGACGATGATGACATAATTGCCGTCGGGGACCTCTCGTTGAAATGCATTTTGACGCCAGGCCACACCCCCGGGCACATGTGCTTGTACGACGCCGACAGAAAATTGTTGTTCTCCGGCGACCACGTGCTCTTCGACATAACTCCAAACATACCTTGGACGCCGGGCTTCGAAGATCCTTTAGGCGAATACTTAAAGAGCTTAGATAAGCTCCTCGCGATCGACGTCGAACTAGTAATGCCAGGTCACAGAGGCCTCGGCAATAACCTAAGAGGGAGAGTGCAGGAGCTGAAGAAGCACCACGAGAGGAGGCTCAAAGAGGCCCTCGCCGCGTTGGATCGACCAAAAACTGCCTGGGAGGTTGCATCGAACATAAGCTGGGACGTAAAGGTAAAAGACTTGAACAAGCTACCCACCTCACAGAAGTGGTTCGTAATCAGAGAGACCATAGCTCACCTAGAGCATCTATTTAACAAGGGTAGGATATGCAAGATCGAGAAGGAGGGCGTCATCTTCTACTACAGCTAAAGCAAAGGGCTTGAATTACGCGAAGATCCCCCTATCAGAAAAAATAAGCGATCGCGACCCAAACCCTTAGTCGATATGCCCGCCGAAGAGCCGTCCCTGCTGACGCTGATATTGGCGAGCGCGTTTGTGGGTGGTATGGTTGCGGCCATTTACGTCGCGCGCCGTCACAGACACCATCCTCTGTTTGCTAAGTCGGTTTTCTTGACGATCTCCGTCATCAATTTCGTCGCGTCATCTCTCGAAGGTAGCGCTATGGCCCTGCTGTTCTTGTGGTTTTCAGCGGTCTTGGCCGTCTCCTTGGTCCTCGACGCCTTGTTACACTTCGGAGTCGACGTGAACGAGAAGCTAGCGGTAGCTGTGATGCTCGCGACCCTGAGCGGGCTAGGCTTCGTGGTCAACCTCTTGATGTTCTGGTCCTTCGCGAGCCTCGGGGCCAAGGCGTTCGCGCTGGCGTTCCTCGTGGCTGTCCACGTGCCCATTTTAATAGCTATAGCGGCTTACGCTAAGGGCAAACGAGAGCCATCGAAGAGCGTGGTGCAACGCCTCTACCTCAGTAGAAGGCCCTCTCAAGGCGCAGACAGCCGTTCTCAGCAAAGTCAGTGAGGGTAAAAGCTAATCAATGATGGTAGCCCGATGGGAGGCCTTCGCCGTGGCATAGTGTGGCCTTCTCGGCGCTCCACTTCGGCTTCAGGGCTCTATCTCGCGTAAAGCGACCGTCAGGTGCGCTCATTGAGGCTCGTATCGCTCAATACAGCAACCAAGCGCAGGCGTTAATCTCGATTTCAGGTCCGCAGGCCCCTAGACCCCATAGAGCGATGGCGAGGTCGTGCTCGCGGGCCTCGACCTCGGCGAACCCTCCTGAGGAGCGGACCACTTGAGGCGTTGCACCTCTCGTGCAGAGAGGCAGTCTTATAAGGCCTTGGACCCTCTTCAAATCTCCTGCAGAGAAGTCCATGACCTTCGTTTGGAGCCTCGCCGTAAAGAACTTGAGGCGCAGGAAGCTCAGGACTGGGCTCACGGTCTCAGGGATAGTCGTGGGCGTGGGCTTGATGCTCGTGCTCCTATCGCTGACCTCAGGCATGGAGAGCCAGGCCAGAACCTTAATTCGCGGGCTTAGTGGGGCCGATGTAGTGGTGACGAACGCCACATTGCTTAGGTTTAGAGGCCCCTCTGAAGTGCCTTTGGGACCAAGCACCCTCAGCGAATCGATCTTGGACCTGATACGCGAAATCCCCGAAGTTTACGCGGCCTCGCCCCAGCTATTGTTCACGGCGTTCGTCGATGGCAGGGGGATAACGGTCTACGGCATCGAGCCGAGCGCCTACGACGTCGTGACGGGAGGGTTGAACGTCGTCGAGGGGAGGTCGCTGTCGAGAAGTGGTGAGATAGTCCTCGGGAAGGCGCTCGTCGACCTTTTGGACATCAAGGTAGGCGACCTCGTGAACTTGACGACTGGCCAGGGCGAGGGCCAAGTGCTTGAGGTCGTGGGGGTCTTCGAGACGGGGGTGAGCTTCCAAGAGTACGCGGGCTACGTGACGCTCGAGGACGCGCAGGAGCTCACGGGGATGCACGGCGCCGTCACTCAAGTGTTAATCAAGTGCCACGACCCCTCCCTCGCCAGTCAAGTGGCGAGCACGATTTCGTCCAGCCTAGAGGGCGTTAGAGCCATAACCCCAACGGCAACGCTAGAGCGAGTAACTCAGACGTTGAACTCGCTGACCATGTTCTTCGCGACCATAGGCTTGGTAGCTCTGGTCGCTGGTAGCTTCGGGGTCGTCAACACGATGATGATGTCCGTGACGGAGAGGACTAGGGAGATAGGGGTGTTGAAGGCCATGGGGGCCAGAAATCGCGACGTCATGAAGATGTTCCTCGCAGAGTCGCTCTTGATAGGGCTGATGGGCGGTTGCATCGGCATAATCGCCGGGGCCGTTTTGGCGTACGTCTTCCCCGCGTTAACGGCTGGCCTATTCTCCTACGGAGCGCAGGCTTGGGCTAGGACGCCCATGCAAATAGGCAGAGCACCGACAAACGTCGTTCTCGCGACGCCATTGCTGACGCCACTCAACGTGGCAATATCTCTTGCATTGGGGGTCCTCGTCGGGCTCTTGGCCGGCTTGTACCCAGCCTGGCGCGCATCTAGGATGAGGCCCGTGGAGGCGCTTAGGCATGCGTGAGGTCATAGTCAAAACGATCGGGCTGACCAAGGTCTACAGGCGAGGTAAGTTGGAAGTGCCAGCGGTCGTCGACGTAAACCTCCAGGTCCACTCCGGAGAGATAATCGGCATCGTGGGCCCGTCGGGCTCGGGAAAGACCACGCTCCTAAACCTCATAGGCGGCCTGGACAAGCCGACCCGCGGCAAGGTGTTCGTCGAGGACGTCGACATAACTTCGCTGAGCGAGGGGGAGCTGGCCAACTACAGGCTCAAGAAGGTGGGCTTCGTCTTCCAGTTCTACAACCTCATACCCACGCTCACGGCCTTAGAGAACGTCGAGCTACCCATGGCGCTGGCCGGGGTCCCAAAGACCGAGAGGAGGAGAAGGGCCATGGAGCTCTTAGAGATGGTCGGCTTGGAGTCTAGGGCGGATCACAAGCCCGACGAGCTGAGCGGCGGGGAGCAGCAGAGGGTGGCCATAGCGAGGGCCCTAGCGAACAACCCTGCGATAGTCTTGGCCGACGAGCCCACTGGCGACTTGGACTCGAAGTCGGCCAAATCCCTCGTGAGCCTCGTAAGGCGGCTGAACAAGGAGAACGGCCAGACCTTCATGATAGCGACTCACGACCCCATAGTCATGGAGGGTTGCACGAGGATTTACTCCATGAGGGATGGAAGGGTAGAGCTGGCGCGGTAGCCGCCTCTTAGGGAAAACCGTTGAAGCTGACGTCCTCAGCGCAAGGACGACAAGGGGCATAAGCTACGCGGGCTGGAGGCGTAGGTCAATAGGTTAAATAGATGACCAGCGAATTTAATGTCGTGGTTGGCTTGAGGACTAAGAGGCTTACGGTCTTTGCGGTGATAAGCTTAGCGATACTTTTCCTCGGCATCGCGATAGGGTACCGCTCGGCTCATGCCCTCGAGGCCCTCCTAGGAGAGCTTAAACGCTTCTTCGGCCCTCTACAGGACTTGCCGCCTCACTTGTTGGCCGTAGTGATATTCGCCAACAACTTCTCGAAGACCCTCTTCTTCGCCGTGCTCTTGGGCACCCTGATCGCGATTCCGCCCATCTTGTTCGTACTCCTCAACGGCATCGTCGTGGGACTGACGAGCTACTTCACCGTTGAGGAGAAGGGCCTCCTGTTCTTAATGGCAGGGGTACTGCCACACGGGGCGTTCGAGATCCCGGCCCTGCTATTGAGTTGCGCCTTGGGTATGGAGATCGGAGTGGCCGTGTGCGAGAAGGCCTTGGGAAGGGACGTGAGCGTCAAGAACGCAATGATCGCGTGCCTGAGAACTTACCTCAAGGTCGTCGTGCCCCTCCTCTTAGTGGCCGCTTTGGTGGAGGCCTACGTGACCCCGCTCGTCCTACAGACACTCTTATGACTGGCGTTGATGCCCCTCTTTATGTTAAGAATGTGGCGAGTTGATGCGACTTGAGAGCCACGTCTAGGGCCGCCCTTCGCCGCCTCGACGTGCGGGTGCACGGCATTGCTTCGAGGTTCGTCGGGACAAACTACTCAAAGGCATTTATGAGATACAATAAAGCTCAAGGCAAGCTATTCAAGAACGTCGTTGTAGAAACCCTGTAGAAAATTGTGGAGAAAGTTGAAACGGGCGTAGAAAAGAGGCGAAGGAGAGCCTCGTAATACCCTCATGGCGCTGTGCAAGGTCACTCAATTGTTGCGAAAGCCCGTGTAGAGACCAGTTGGAGAACTCGTTGATTATACAACTTTGCGAGCGCGTAGGCCTCAAGGCTATGCCTTCTAAGCCCCTCTAGGTGGCGCTGAAAGCTTATACACGAATAGAATACGTATTCGTATTACACATGAGTACAAAAAATTGTGCCCGTAAGGTTGAGAGACCAAGAGTTGAGGCAAATAGACCAGCTTGTGGAATACGGAGTCTTCCGGTCAAGAAGTGAAGCCATAAGGGAGCTGGTAAGGCTCGGCATCGAGAACCTAGCCCAAGCCTCTGACATATTAAAGGCCGTTGAGAGGCTGTTTGAGGCAGAGAGAAATGAGGGCGAGATACCTATAGACCTCGGTGGTGCGACGAGGCAGTTGTTAGTGGAGAGAGGGAAAAGATGAGCTATGTCGATACCAGCGTTATAGTCGCGGCCCTCGACAGGCTTGACCCCAGACGAGCCTCTCTCAGAGGCGTGACGTCGAGCCCAGAATCTATCATAGCCACCGTGCTCGTGGTCCCAGACACTACCGCAGTGACATCGCCATAACTCCTGAAGAGCTCCAACAGCTTAGAGGCCCACCCGGAGTCGAATATCTTTGACATGTGAAGCCTCAGGCAAATCTTCATGCTAGTTCGCCGAAGAGAAGGGCTGGTCGAGGCTTTTTCCCTCCCATGCGCCCCATGGCTCAATGGGCAGGCAAGGAGACGCCCAGGACCTTACTCTGCTCGTAGCGTTGATTGTCGCAGTAGTGCTCGCCGTTGGCGAAGGCCTCTGTTTGGAAGGCCATGAAGTCGCGTGTTAAGTGACCTTGACTATATGCACATGTAAATCATCAGCTTGTTCGATGACCCCCTTCCTTCAAGAGAACAAAGCTTATAGCAGTGCCTTAAAGCCCTTCGCTTGGGGGCCACCTCCTGTGGCAGTCACTGAACCCCTCAGGAATAAGAAGGCTCCCTCTGCGACTTACGTCCTCTTATGCCTCTTAGTGACGAGCCTCGCGTTGAACGTAATACTATCTTACGTCTTGCTCTATGAGCTCCAGCGCTCTACTCCAAGCGCAAGTTCAACGAGCGCCAGCAGAAACGCTGGAGTCGCGATCGGAGCTTTTTACTCACACAACGCGTCCTCTATATACATAGTAGGCGTGGTCAGCGAAGGAGATTACGCGTATAGGGGTGTGGCGATGACCCTTCAGGGCGCCTTGATAGAAGGCGAGGGAAAGGTATACGTCTCGACGACCCCCAAGATAGGGATAGAGCTCCAAGAGGCCGCCGAGACGGCCTTCAAGGCTGCTCAAAGGTTTACTAAGGTGGACGCGTCTAAACTCGACCTCTTGCTCAGCGTGATAGGTAGCGAGAGCATATACGTGGTCGACGGCCCATCCGCTGGGGCTGCCGTGGCCGTCTTGGCATCGTCTCTACTGTTAAACAGGTCCATAAGGAGCGACGTCGTGATAACGGGGACCATAGACGAACTCGGCAACATAGGTCAAGTTGGGGGCATAGTGTACAAGGCCGAGGCCGCTGCCAAAGCTGGCGCGAAGATATTTCTCGTGCCCCTTGGCCAGAGAACGGACGTCGTGTATGTGGCTGTTGAGAAGAGGGTCGGCCCTTTAATTTACATAAGATACTATCCACAGCTCGTTGACGTTGAGGAATATCTCAGAGGAAAGGGTTACGACGTAGAGGTCGTAGAGGTATCGACCCTAAGAGAGGCGTTCGATTACTTCACCGGTGCATAATGAGCAGGGACCTTATTTGGTACGGACCGCGCCCCAACATCATCGCCATTGCGATCGACTTAACGACGTGCGGGATTTACAAGTTAATGTCGTGGCACGAAGTACGATCCAACGCGACAAGACGTCAGGTGTTGGTTTTTAGAGCGTACGGTAACAGGACGATCGCTGAGACCAACGTCAAGAAGGGCGAGATCAAAAACGCCACCTGATAGCTGTTGGCCCTCTCAATTAGGGCCCCAAACATCGTTGGGCCGCTCAACATCCCTACGTCCATGCCCATGGTGTATATGCTCGAGAGGAAGCCCCTGCTATTCGCAGGGGCGTTGGCCAGAGCAAGCGTTTGAGAGGACGGGATATAGATCCCCATGCCTAGGCCGAGTACTAGTGAGGCTATGTAGAGGAGGGGCGGTACCTCGAAGAGGTATATCGCGAAGAAGGAGGCCGATACGATGAGGAGCCCTAGGGCGGTCGTGAGGCAAGGCCTCACGTCGGCAGCCCTCCCGGCGAAGGGTCTGACGAGCAAGCTCACCGCCGCTTGAATCGTCACGAATAGCCCTATCTCCAAGTCCCCGTAGCCCTGAAGCTTGAGATAGGCTGACAAGAATGTTAACAGCCCCATCCACGCGATCGAATGCACGATTGAGCTTGAGAAAGCGAGGAGGAAGCGCAGGTCCTTCAGCCCACTCGTATACTCTCTCGTGAGGCTTGAGGCCCACTCGTGAGGGGACTCCTTACACGTCGCTATGAGGGGGATGACGGCGAGCACCAAGAAGGCGGTGACCATGAACGTGCGGTTGTAGCCTAGGAGCTCTGCTATAAAGCCTCCCAAGGCGGGCCCGAGAGAGAACCCTATCCCTATCGTCAGGCTCCTCCAGCCCAAGGCCTCTCCAACTCTTCCCTCCGGGGCGTAGTCCACAGCGCTGGCGATGGAAGATGGGACGAAAAGCGCTACGGCGATCCCTTCGAGCATCCTCGAGGCCATAATAGTGTTCACGTCCCTTGAGAGCGCCAGCACCACGTAGGAGATCGAGACCAGCAGGACCCCGATTATCATTAGCTTCGTCCTCGACCACCTGTCGCTCACGAAGCCCCCGAAGGGTCTGAACGCTATGGCAGTTATCGAGACGCTTGAGGTCGCTAAGCCTATGGCGAAGGGCTGGAGACCCATGACCAACGCGTACCTAGGTATAAGGGGCACTACCACTTGAACAAACATGAAGAAGAACATGGTAGCTATGTTCAGACGCCAGTTGTAAGATATCGTCGCGGTCACCCTCTTTGAATTTTCGTCCCAGCTTACTCCTGGCAATATCAAGGGGTCAGCTATTTAAAGGGCTTGGTCGGGCACGCGGTCCCCGATTTAGCCTGTCCCGCGTGGGATCGATGAAAATTATGAGAATGCATGCGGCGATCCGTGGAATGACTTTAAACGCGCTTAGGGTCCTCATCGAGTCCTTCTGAGCCTTAGCTCTAGCCCTTCCCATTACTGTCCCCCAACCAGCGCAGTGCACGTGGTGCTGGGGTTTTAAGGGCCTCACCTCGCCTTAAAGCCCCTTTCTCAACATTTGACGGCGTCCGCATAGACGAGGCCAGCGAAATCGCAGGGAGCGCTCATCGTCGCTTGCCACAGCACCTCATAAAGACGTCGAAACTGCGCCTTGGGTTTGGAACCTTTGGGTTACGACCAACTGACGATTCGTCAAACGTATAACATGTAGTACTCCGTCTTTTCTATCCTCTTGGTCACGGGATTCACCTTGAGCCCGAGGGTCTCTAAAGTGTCCGCGCCTATGACTGGGATGGCGCCTTCAAATGCTAGCACCCTCACGGGGCCCTTTCTGTCCTCGATTTCGCACTCAGCAATGAACACCTTGGCCCTCACGACCCTGCCATCGCCAAGCCTAAGGTCTGCAGAAAACGGGGTCTCGATGAGATAGTCTCTGGCCGTGCTCAAGGGCATGACTGTGAACGAAGCCCCCGTATCGACTAAGACTTCCTCGAGTTCCACTATGTCTCTCCCCCTAAACCTAGCTTTGACAAACACGTGACCCATGACGATCCCCAATTAAAGCTTAAGAGCCGGAGCCTTAATAAGGGATCTCATCAGCATTGGCGAAGGCTGGGCCGTGGAGTCAAGAGGCTCGCTAGACGTCTCAAAGGCTCTGGACATTGACATTAAACGGCCCTTGGAGGCCAAAACGCCCTCGTCAGCTAAGGCCTTGAAGCGAATAACTTATAATTTCGCCCTCTAACCTCTCAAGTGCGTGTCGGATATGAAGAGAATAGCGATGCTGAACCCCATAGTCGAGATCGACGGAGACGAAATGGCTCGAGTCATGTGGCACTGGGTCAAGGAGAAGCTCATCGAGCCCTACGTCGAGCTGAAAACTGAGTACTACGACCTGAATGTAAAGGTCAGGGACGAGACCAGCGACGAGGTCACCATCAGAGCGGCCGAGGCCATCAAGAGGTGGGGCGTGGGCGTCAAGTGCGCAACCATAACCCCGAACGCCGAGAGGGTCAAGGAGTACAACTTGAAGAGGGAGTGGAGGAGCCCGAACGCCACGATAAGGGAGATACTTGACGGCACGATATTTAGGGCCCCGATAATCGTCAAGAACGTAGTCCCAGCGGTCAGGTTCTGGAAGAAGCCGATAGTCGTGGCTCGACACGCCTTCGGCGACATATATTCAGGCGTCGGCATCAAGTTCGACGAGCCGGGTGAGGCAGAGGTGGTGTTCAGGTCTCTCACAGGCAAGGAGCTCAGGGCGAGGCTACCAAAGCTCACGGGCCCTGGAGTGTTGCAAGCATATTACAACCTTGACAAGTCGATAGAGTCCTTCGCTAGGTCGGTCTTCAGGTACGCGCTGATCAGCGGCTTGGACGTGTGGTTCGGCGCGAAGGAGACGATATCTAAGGTCTACGACGCCAGGTTCAAGGAGGTGTTCCAAGAGGTCTACGAGAGGGAGTTCAAGGAGGAGTTCGAGAAGAGGGGCTTGAAGTACGAGTACTACTTGATAGACGACGCGTACTCCAGGGCGATGAGGTCTGAAGGGGGCTTCGTGTGGGCCACTAAGAACTACGACGGGGACGTGCTATCAGACATGGTAGCGTCGGCCTTCTCGGGGAGCCTCGCCATGATGACCTCCGAGCTCATGTCCCCCGAGGGCCACTACATGTCGGAGGCAGCCCACGGCACCGTCCAGAGGCACTACTACCGGTACCTCAAGGGCGAGAAGACGTCCACGAACCCTACGGCGATAATATTCGCGTGGTCCAGGGCGCTGAGAAGGAGGGGGGAGCTCGACGGGCTTAGAGACCTCGTGAGCTTCGCCGAGGCCCTCGAGAAGGCGGCCAAGATCACGATCGAGGAGGGCTACGTGACCCAGGACGTGGCTAGGGTCTGCGAGGGGCCCGTGAAGGCAATCTTAACGACTGAGGAGTTCATAGAGGCAGTTAAGAGGAGGCTGGAGAGGCTCGCCTTAAGCTCTTGAGCCCCCTGTTATCTTATCCGCGGGCGCGGCATGCGCCGAGGCCCTAGCGCGCGAGCCTTGTTCCGGAGCATTGCACGAGAGGCGAACGGGGTAAGCCCTCAGTAAACGAGCGAGTTTTAGCGGTCATCTCCAGTATTTCGGGGGCTCGCTCCTTCTGACCCTTTCCTTCGGCTCCCACATAAACCTCCAATGTCCTTTACCGACGTCTTCAAGAGCTAAACCGAGCTCGCTTATCATTTTATCGCTCAGCAAGACCTCGTCGGCTATTGGCGAGACGACGGCGTCCGCGTCTATGTATTGTGTGTCCGCGTCGGGCGCGACGACCTTTATCTTAACGGCCCTCGACGCTATCCAGACCCTTAGAGGGCCTCCAGCAGTCTCGAAAACGCTCTCCTCGACCTCCCTCGCAGGGGGCCATAGCGAGAGGAGCTCCGCGACCTTTATCGGCATAAGCACCTGTGGCGTCTCAGACTCGTAGCCACTGTTCGCGAGGGCGCTGGTCTCGACCTCCCTGTCACCTCTCCGCAACCCCACTTTCACCCTCACGACCAGCAGGACCACCCCTCGTCGCCTTTATCCTACCAATCCTCGTCTTGTGATCCCTTATCATGCCCACAAAAGCAGCCCTTTCCCTCTTCATATGCATGAGTACACGCGCTCCAAAAGGCTATAAACTTTTACCAAGCATCTTCCTCAAGGGCATAGCCCTTGAATCACGCACGCCTCGGACCATAGTGATCAGCGAGAGCTTTGAAAGATCTAACAGCAGCTATGTACCATGCGCGCATGTACTCGGAGCGTCACTCCAACAGTCGTTCGACTTCTAGCCTCACTTTCTCGACCTCTTTTAAGAGCTCTTCATCGGGCCTCCAGTAGCCGCGCCTCTTCGCCTCGTACAGCACATCTATTATCCTGTGCAAAGCCCAGGGGTTGTGCTTCTTCATCTTCTCCCTAACGTCTCGGTTCAACACGTAAGCCTTCGCGACCTCCGACCAGATCCACTCGTCGACCGCCTTGGTCAGGGCGGCGTGCCCCAGCAAGTATTCCACTCTCTTCATGACGTTCCTGGCGCCATCGTAGCCGTGTTCGAGCATGGCGTTGATCCACTTCGGGTTCAGCAACCTCGTCCTCGCGCAGAACTCCACGGCCTCCTCCACGCCCTTGAAAGAGTCTCTGACGCCCGTGGTGTCGACCCACAGCGCCTCGACCCTCTTCCCCGTCAGCAGCTCTATGGTCCTCCTCACTCCTCCTAAGAACTCGTAGTAGTGGTCTAGGTCGCCGACGTCGTACTCCGTGGTGCTCCTGACCTGGGCTATCAGCTCGACAGTCTTGAGGACCTCAGGCAGGAAGTGCCTCGCCTCGGCGGCGTGGAGCTTGTCCGTATAAGCGTAGCCCATGTCCTGCAAGTAGACGTCGACGAGCTCTTCCTCCGAGGACCAGCTGGAGGACTCCACGAGCTCGGGCAGCCTGGTCCCGTAGGTGCCAGGCTTGGGGCCGAAGATCCTCGCGAGGGCCACCTCTTCTCCGAAGGCGTCCCTTAGCTCTAAGTAGTGCTTCCTGACGTAGTTCATCTCGGGGGGCTCGTCGAGCTGCGCGACGAGCTTCACCGCCTGGCTCAATAGCGACATCAAGTTCGGGAACATGTCCCTGAAGAAGCCGCAGATGGTCACGACCACGTCTATCCTAGGCCTGCCGAGTTGCTCCAGCGGTATGACCTCCAGCCTAGGACTCCACGGACCTTTGTCCCTAATGAGCCTGACGCCCAGTAGCTGGAGTGTCATCCCTATGGTCTCGCCCCTCGTCTGGGCGGTCTCGAAGCCCCACAGGACGAAGCTCATGGACTCAGGGTAGCGTCCACTCCTCTCTCTAAACCTCCTCACGAGCCCCTCGGCGATCTTGGAGCCCTTCAGATAGGCGGCCTTACTCGGTATGAGCCTAGGATCGAAGGCGTAGCCGTGAGAGCCTGTGGGGAAGGCCTCTGGGGTCCTGATCGGGTCGCCGGCAACCCTGGGCTCCACGTAGACTCCGCTGAGCGCCTTCAAGAGAGACCCTAGCTCGTCGCTCCTCCTGACCCTCTCGCACAACTCCCTCACGTACTCCAAGGTCTCGAGGGCCTCGCCTCTCAACCTCTTGAAGGACCTCTTGGCTACGCTTTCGGGTTCCTCGCCGGCCATCAGGAGCCTTATGACCTCCCTCGCCGTCCTCTCGGCCTCCTCGAGGACCTCGCGACCCCTCATGCCCTTGAAAACATTTCCTGGATTCGAGAGGACCTCGTCGTAGCTCAAGCCCTGCTCCTCCACTATGAGCCTAATGAGCGACTTCACCTCGCCGTCCCTCTTGGCGACGTAGAGCGCATAACTTACGACGTCCTCGTCGCTCCACCTCTTGCCGAGCACGTGGAGCCCCTTGGGGATGGCGCTCTTCTTCATCTCGTAGAGGTAGGCGTGAAGCTCCTCCAGGTCATCGCATTTGAGGTTCAGCTTGGCGCTCTTCTCCTTGATGAGCGAGAGGATCAACTTTCTCTTCTCCTCGTCGCGCTCCTCGTTGTACTCGTGGACTAGTTGCTCGAGCTCGCTGTACTCCCCGTAGAGCTCGGCGTTTGTGAAGGGCGGCGCGCCGTGAGTGATTATGTACGCGTAGCCCCTCCTCTTAGCGATCGTCATCTCCGAGGGGTTGGTGACGTGGTAGACGTAGACGTGGGGGACGTCAGCTATGAGGACGTCAGGCCAGCAGACCTCTGACAGCCCGACCTCCTTGCCGGGCAACAGCTCCAGCGTCCCATGAGTGCCGAGGTGGACTATCACGTCGGCCTTGAAGACGTCCCTTACCCATCGATAGAAGGCCAGGTACTGGTGGTGCGGAGGCAAGTCCTTCGAGTGGTAGAGCCTTTTCGGGTCCTCGTGGAAGCCCCTAGCGGGCTGCACGCCAATGAAGACGTTGCCTAACACTATGCCGGGCACTACGAAGTTGCCTTCGTCGTCTACGTTTATGTCTCCCGGCGGCGGGCCCCAGACCTTCTCGACGCCCCCTCTAAGGACCTCGGGCAAGGAGCTGTAGTAGTTGAGGTACTCGCTCAAGGTGAGTTTGGGAGCGCCCTCTCCGTAAAGCCTCCACTTCGGCGAGTTCACCAAGAGGTCCTTCACGAGCTCCACTAGCTCGTCCTTCGACCTGAGCTTCACGGAGTAGCCAGCATCGGCGAGCGCCCTTAGCAACACAGCGAGGCTCTCGAACACGTCCAAGTAAGCTGCTGAGCCTACGTTCTCCTCCCCAGGGGGGTAGTTGTATATTATCACGGCCACGTTCTTGGTGTTGTTGGGCTTGTAGCGCAACTGGATCCACTTGGCCACTCTGGCGGCCTTCTTCCTCACCCTCTCCTCTAAGACGATCATGTCGGTGCTCTGGGTGTCGTCTACGGTGGCCGATATTATCGGCTCTATCGCGCCGTCGATCTCGGGGAGGGCGACGCTCGTCAAGACCTCTATCGGCGATAGGCCCCTGGGATCCCTCCTCCACTCAGAGTACCTCCTCAGGTAAGCTATGAGCCCGTTGAACAGGAGATAGCCCAAGTTCGAGAAGAGCTCTCTCGTAAGCCCCACGTCGCCCCCGTAGGGTCCCCCATTAATTGTGAACAGCTGGAGATTT
>Ga0185307_1000867_pt1 | contig 17897 bp, 14 predicted proteins | sample LHCtaG_FD_128010 | JGI IMG/M metagenome (GOLD analysis project Ga0185307, IMG submission 128010) | Hot spring microbial communities from Little Hot Creek, USA to study Microbial Dark Matter (Phase II) - LHC4sed_matched (SPADES... | ecosystem: Environmental > Aquatic > Thermal springs > Hot... | reverse complement strand
GCTTCAATAATGACATCATCGGCTACAACCGATGTATCATATATTTTCGTTCTCTCTGTGAAATTGGAATTTATGATGGTATGTCTCCCAATTATGCTGTTTTTTATCTCAGCATTATCGCCTATTATGGATCTGTCCATTATGGCGGACCCCTCTATAACGACGTTTCTTCCTATCCTCGTATAATTATCTATACATGAATTCACTATTCTGGCGCCGTCTGAGATTTCGCAGTGTCTCCCAATTAGAACAGCTCCCTCAACTTCGATTCTTCCATCTCTTATTTTTTTAATGATTTCCTCCCTCCTACGTTGAGCCTCTAAGCTTTCCCCCTGCACCCATACTTTTACATCTTCAGATATTCTGCCGCCGAAATCTTGCAGAGCCCTCAATTTACCATGCAATATTCCATCCATGGCCTCTAAATATCTTTCAGGGGTTCCAACATCATACCAAACGCCCTTTAGGACATAGCCATAAACAGGCCTTCCGGTTTCTATGAGGTATGGTATAAAATCGTAACCGAAGTCTAGGCGTCCATTTTTATGTATCATTTCCCGAACCTTTTCCTCCCTAAAAACTTCTCTAACTTCGGGGCTGAATAGATATAGCCCAGTGTTAGCCAGGTTTGATGGCGCCTCCTTCGGACTCGGCTTCTCAACGAATTTTGATATTCGCATGTCTTTATCGATTTTAGCCACACCGTAGCCGCTGACGTCGGAAACAGGCATAAGCCCAATTGTTAAGAAAGCGTTTTTCTCGCAGTGAAACTTAATCATGTTTTCAAGATCAATATCGAATATGTTGTCACCCTGTACGGCGAAAACCGGATCATTGATGTCATAATATTCAATGTTTATGCGTGCTGAATCAGCGCTTCCACAATCATCAACGTTTGGCTGATATTTTATGTGAACCCTTGGGCTAATGCCATATTTAGATGAGAAACCTATGCCGGACTCGAAATGATCATGGAGGCTCTTATAGTTTGTGTATCCTTTAACCCCGAAAATAAAGTTTTTTACTCCTTGCCTAGCTAAAGTTAGAAGCGAAATTTCAATAAGCGGCAGGTTTACCAGTCTGATGCATGCCTTAGAAACCTCAGCGGTAAGGGGCATAAGCCTTTTAGCTACCCCGCCGATTGGGATTATAACCCTTAAAGACTCCGGTTTATAATTTGACTCGATGTTGTCACACCCCCAAATAGAAAAATAGGGGGGAACATTTAGCGCGTTGCCAATGCGTCTAGAACTCTTCTTTCGGTTACTATACCAATGAGCCTCCCCTTTCTTGTAACCCCCAATCTCCTTATTTTCTTTTCACGCATTAAAATTAAAGCATCCCTTATGGTCTTATCCGCCTCAATTGATATTAAAGGTGAGGACATTATTTCCTCAGCGCGGATTCTACTTGGATCTCTACCGGCTTTAGTTACTTTTTCAATTATATCCCTCTCCGTTATTATTCCGACCGGGTTGCCCCCGCTCATAATAATGATTGCGCCAATATTGTTCACGATCATTTTATCGACAATTGATGAGGCACTATCGGAGAATAACGCCGTAACAGGAGGGCTTCTCATGACAGACTCCACTAAACTGTTTAATCCCAAAATCCATCACAATTTAATCTTTAGCAAAAATACTATTTATTTTTTACGTTAACACTTCCAGAAGTGGCAGCTTAAGGCTTAAATAGTCCTCATTGATTGTCGATAAGATGAGGCGAGAATCTCTTAAGCCGTCGAGTCCACATTTTATGCGTATTCTCGCCTCTAAGGTTACTATAAAATAGTCCATTTAGCCTTTATCTCATCCATTATCTCATCTAGGCTCTTATATGTCTTTGCAGGTATAGCGTTCAATAGGCTGCTCAACCTAATCTGTTTTCCCTCTTTAAGCTCAATTAGCCTCCAGCCGATTTTATCAATTAATAAGTTTCTATTAGCTGGGTAACGTACTTTACTAAGCATGGATTTAACGGAATCCAAGCCGAATGTTCCAGTTAGTGGTGGAAAGCTTTTATTTTCCAAAAAGAATATGAAACGTTTAGCATCATCAAACATAGATAAATTGTTGAAGAGAACGTAAACGCCCATTTTTAAATTCTCAAATTCTCTAACTATCTCATAAAGCCTTCTAAGCTCATCATTAGTGTATTGATAATAATATAGGCGTTCACCCAGCCCATGCAATCGGAAATAGGCTAGGTCAGATGTGAAGGCTGGCATCAGCTTAAGCGGGTCGGTTACATGCGTAACATCTATCTTGCTTAAAACATCCTTAAGCCTCTTGAGGCTCTCTTCGCTTTCCCATGAAGTACCCCGGGTCTCCCAGATCAAAACGAAATCTTCTCGGTTTATTTTCCGGAAGAATTCCTCCGCTTTTTCTAGGTCCTTTACGCTGAAGCTGGCCGGAGTCTGTATAAGTATTACTTTAGCATTTAAGATGCGGCATATCTGCTTAATCCTCTCAAATGGATCTATGGACTCTTCAATTCTCAACCTGTATTTGTGGCTTATATCCTGATGCGCTTTAACCGTGAACTCAAAATTTTCCGGGGCTTTAGTCCGCCATTTTTCAGCTGTTGATGGCGTCGGGTACTTATAGAAGGTGCTGTTTAATTCAACGAGACTGAAGGTCTCATAGTATTTTGTCTGCGAGATGGGGAAACCGCAGCAGCCAACCTTAATCATATCTAAGCCCCCTCCTCCCGCCTTAGGCAGCAGCCCAATCAATTTTTAAATATTCCTTTTTCTAAATAAATATGTGATTGTGAAAGCAAATCATTTAAAAACAGCCGCGGCTTGGAGCATTCGGAAAGTTTCATTCCGCTGAAACAACGCTGCGCCCATCTCTTTTTTCAACTCTTATGACATAATCAGCTTTCTCAGCGAAGGCCTCGCTGTGCGTTACCGCTATGATCTGCTCAACAGTCTTTAAACGGGACAATATTTCAGCCAGCCTATCTATTGATCCATCTTCCCTACCTAGGCTTTCAGTGGGCTCGTCAAGTAATAGCATGCTTAACCCGCGCCCAGTTCTAAGATGTAGCACCAGTTGCCCTATGCCTAAACGATAGGCGAAGGCTAAGAATGTTCTTTCACCGCCGGAGAGATTTAGAGCGCTCCTTATGTATCCGCTTTCACCCTCTATGATTGGCGTGTAATTATCATCTATGGTGATGTTAAGCATCGGCCCCTCGGAGCCGGCTAGATCATCCATCATCTGCTGGACAAATCTTTCAAGGTACTCTATGAAGTCCCCTCTTATCTTCGGCTGTATGCTCCTATAGGCTTGCCTGGCTTCCTCAATGAACAGCAGTATTCTTTTAACTTTCTCTAAGCGCTTAATTTTTCTTTGAGCTGAATCTAAACGTTCCTTCAGATTCTCCAGCCTAAGTTTGACCTCTTTCAGCTGAACCTCTATGTTTTGAACTTTATATTTTAGGCCCGAATATTTTTCTAGGGCATCATTATATGATTTTTGGGCATCTTCAAGCCTTGAAGGGTCAATTTCAATTGTTTTTGATTTTAAATCCGCTAATCGTCTTCTGAAATTCTCAAGTTTTCTCTCTTCATCTTCCAGATCCCGAGACATTTTATTCAGAAGATTATTCTCTGTTTCTAATTGCCTAAAGACCTCCTCCCTCTTAGATTGGATGGACTGGAGGGTTGAGAAAGCGGTTAACACTATACTTCTTAACTGCTCAAGCTCTCTAGCGTTCTCATCCAGCTCTTTTAGCTGCCTCTCATAGTTGGAAAGATCCTGATTTAACTGTGTTAGCAATCCGTTTTTATATTCCGGCGGAAGATCCTGAAGGCAAAGCGGACATTTATTTTCTCTCATGAGGCTGGATATGCGCTGTCTTATCCTTTTAATCTCTTCTCTAATATGCTCTTTTTCCCCTTGTATGCTTGAGGTTTGTTCAATAATGCTGTCAACATATGATTGAATATAATTTGGGGGGAAATCCGCAGTTAAACCTAAATCTGCAATTCTCCTTTTAATGTCTTCCTCCTGAATATTTAGAGATTTTAAGCGTTCCTCTAAATCGCTTATTCTCGCCTTCCTCTCTCTAATGTCATTCGTTAATCTAGCGCATAAAGCCTCGGCGCTGCTTATCCCAGCCATAAGTCTGCTCTCTTCCATCTTAATCTCTTCACTCTTTCGACGTATCGCTTTAATCTCCTCAAGGCGGGCTGAAGCCTCCCTAAGTTTTTCCTCAGCTTCCCGAAGATTATTTCTAGCCTCCTCCAGCTCAGCGTCTTTTAACGCTAGCTCCTTTACAGCTTCATCGTATTTCTTCTGCATGTCGCCTATGTTTATCACGTCCGGGTCACGCGTTAAGGTTTCACGTTCGCCCTCATACCATCTTTGAATGGACCTTAAATTGGCCCAGGAAATCTCGTAATCTGAGATTCCAAATAGCTGATCCATCTTTTTCTGTCTCTCGCTTGGGGTCATATCAAGTATTTCCTTAAGTTTCTCCTGCCTAACCCACATTATTTCGCGGAAGATTTCCCTGTCCAATCCGATGATAGATTTCAATTGTTCAGCGATGGCTTCATTCCTCATTTCCGCCAGGAGCTTGTTCCCCTCAAAAAGTTTAAGATGCTCATTATCTTGAACTATATGCTCACCTTTCCTTCTAAGGCCTCTCCATATGATGTATTCTTTACCGCCCTCTATGAATTTTAGCGCCGCTCTGCAAACATCAGAACCCTCACGTAGAAGATAATCGTAGCTTCTGCCTAATGGGTCGCCGAATAGGACGAAGTCAATAGCGTATAAAATGCTGGATTTCCCAGCCCCTAATCCTCCAACTAGGCAGTTGAAGCCCTTTGAGAATTTCACGTAGGTTTTAACGTGAGATCTAACATTCTCAATAAGTACGCTGTCAATTCTCATCTATAAGCCCTCCAAAATTCTCTTAACCATATCATCATCACCCTTAACCAGAAACTGCATTATGTCCAAGGCTATCCGGGCTTTTCTCTCAGCTTCCTCTTGATCGTAACGCTGGGAGAAAAACTGAAGAAAATATTCGTATGACTTACGCTTTAAATCTTCTATCTCGCCGCTAAATATGCTTTTAACTGTTTCCTCAGGGAGATGCTTCTCCCTTAGGAGCATAACCGGATGCACAATGAGAGCCTTTTTGGCGGAATCCCTTATCCTCGCTAGGTCAATCTCCCTTCTGGATGATTCAGCCGGGAGGATACCTCTCAGAACCGGAACTATGACGGCGCCTTCCTCGTCAGACTCGCTGACAAGTTTTGCGGCTAAATCGGAGATTTCCTGCGGTGTTAAACCGCTGAAGTCTCTATCTACAACCTTAAACTTCCGTGGGCTATCCAGTTTTATCCGGCTTATTTTCACATCGCCATCCGGGTTAACTTCCACATAATTAAAACCCTTCTCAACGTATGCATCCTCATAACTAACGGTTTCGGTTGGTCCGCTGTAAGATAGCATCCCGCCTCTAAAGGGCACTTGCATAGGCATGTGCACATGTCCCCCGGCATAATAGTTGAAACCGTCAGGTATGAGGCTCGGCGGGGCTTCAACTGCAATTTTAGGATAAACATTAGCCAATTCCGGAATATCCAAAGCCATATGGAAGACAAATATGTTGAAGCTCTCTTTACGCGGCATAGGTCTCTTAAGCTCATAGAAGGCTGGCAGCTGCCTTTCAGCTTTATCTCTAGTCCTAAAACTTGGGATTCCGTAGACGTAGCAGTAGTCGCTTTTCCAGTAAGCATCTTCATGTCTCGGCAGATAATAAATTAGTCCAGCGCTATCTAGGGGATTAAGAATCGTCCCGGTTACAATGTTTGGAGCTGCATCGTGGGAGCCGTCCACAACAAGCGTTGGTATGTCAGCATCCCTCAATCTTCTAAAGTTTCTTATCGCTTTCTCCAGAGTTATATTTAATGGACGAGCATGATGGAATAGATCTCCAGCTATTATCATGAAATTGGGCTTTAGCTCAATAGTTTTATCAACAACCTCAGTGAAAGCTCTATCAAAATCCTCAAGTCTCTCGCTGAGATTATACTGCTCATAGCCCAAATGGATGTCGGCTACATGGACAAAACTGAAGCTGCTCAAGCTGAACCTGCACCTCTCTAAATCTCCGTATCCAACGGATTAATTAAGTTTCATTCAAAGGGAGCAAAAACCTTTATTGTAAAGTATGACAAAAAACATTAATTTAGTAATGGAAAGATAAACATGAAAATGTTTGTTTCAGAGCTGCTTAAGAAATTACCTCAGCTGCATGAAAGTTTACGTAGGCTGCATCACAGCCCATTTGTTATAGGCTTAACAAGTTTCTTATGGTTCATTTTTAGAACAGGAACGAAGCCGTCGAGGATAACCTATCCTTGCCAGAGGGCTGCATTAACAAACAGCTATATCTGGCTTACAATATATGTCATCCCGCTTCTGCATTCTATATATTGGAAATTCCTTAGAGGAATCAATTTAAAGAAGAAAGCCCTTTTAACGCTGGCTGCGCTTCTTATAATTGGAGGCTTATCGGCATTATGGGGCATATATGAAATGGCTAAGTGGAGGGAAACGCAGGAGATGGGGCTCACAATAACAGAGAAGCTGGCTAAGTTTGAGCCATCTTCAAGCATTTTCGTCGTAAATGGCACTAGAGGTGATGACGATGGAATCCTGAGATTGATTGATCTGATGGGTGAACATGGCTTACCCTTCTACAAGTCCCATGAGCATGGAAGAAATAAGGGTCCAAACGGCCTAATCGATAAGGATGACGTTGTAATAATAAAAGTAAATAGCCAATGGGATGAGAGAGGGGGAACAAACACCGATCTTGTTAAGGCGCTTATACAAGCGATACTTGAGCACCCTGACGGTTTCACCGGCGAGATAGTTGTAGCTGATAATGGGCAGGCGCAGTATGGTTCAGCCGGTTCAGGTGGAAGCTTCAGTTGGAGCAGAAATAATGCTGAAAATATCTCCCAATCAATTCAGAATGTTGTAGAATTCTTTGCCAGCAGAAATTATAGGGTTTCCGCCTATCTATGGGATAAGATCACCACGAGGCGGGTTAACGAGTATTTTGAGGGTGATTTAGAGGACGGCTACATCGTTAACGCCACTAAAAATCCTAGAACTGGAATAATGATTTCATACCCGAAATTTAAAACATCGTTTGGCACATATATAAGCTTCAAGCACGGCATATGGGACCCTGAAAGCAAAACATATCGTGGCGATAAGCTTAAGGTGATTAATTTTCCAGTATTGAAGACCCATAGCATATATGGTGTTACAGCATGCGTGAAACATTATATGGGCGTCGTCTCAGATAAGCTCACGGCTGCTTTTGGCGCTAGAGCGCATGACACCGTGGGCACCGGTGGGATGGGAACAGCGATGGTTGAGGCAAGATTCCCAACGTTAAACATAATTGATGCAGTATGGGTTAACGCTGTGCCACGTGGCGGACCAGACACGTCTTATGATGAAGCGGTCAGAGTTAATATTATAGCCGCAAGCATTGATCCCGTTGCTCTAGACTATTGGGCTGCAAAGCATATACTCCTGGAGGTGGCGAAGCGGAAAGGCTACAGAGGATTAAGTTCAATGGATCCCGACAATACTGAACGCGGATCATTCGGTTACTGGCTCAGGCTCTCAATGGAAGAGATTAAAAGAGCTGGATACCAGGCAACAGTTGATGAAGATTACATGAACATCTACATAATTCATTTAAAGCAAACTTAAATTTAGAAAATTACTTTTGCACCGGCTTTACCAAGAATCAGCGAGGAGGACATCTGTAACCCTTCCTTAGATGCCTAAAAATAATTATCCTATTCGTAGGTCAATAAATATTCATGCTTATTTAAATATTCTTTTAAATGCGCTTAATTTTAGAAATTAAGAATCAAAAGCATTTTGGCAAAAATTGTCTTTAACATTCGGATGTTGACGGATTTATGATGAAGAATCCTGTAGAATATCCTTAAATAATAAGGTTTAGTTCATTATATTCATTCCAAGAGGGCTCTAGAATGCTGATAAGCGAGATGATTCTAGAGAACTTTATGAGCTACGAGTATGCTAGGATACCTCTTAAGCCTGGAGTTAACATCATATGCGGACCAAACGGGGCTGGTAAATCATCAATTCTTCTTGGAATATCAGTTGCCCTAGGACAATCCTACACTGAGCGGGCGAAGAAACTCAGCGACCTAATAAGATGGGGGAAGGATATTGGGCGGGTAACTATTGTTCTAAATAATTCTAAGGTTAGAGGGCGCCGTCCCGTTCCTAAGATAAATAAAGATCAAATTTATTTAACCAGGGTTTTAAGGCGCGATGGTAAATACTGGTTTGAAATTGACGGCGTTGCAGCCAGCAAAGCTGACGTATTAAGGCTTCTTTCACGCTTTAACATCGACCCGGATAACATGCTCATAATAATGCATCAGGATATGGCTGAACAGTTTGTTTTGCTTTCACCACAGGAAAAACTTAAGCTTGTTGAGTCAGCTGTTGGGCTTGAGCCCTATAGAAGAAACGTTCTAGATGCGCAAAATAAATTAAGTAAGGTGATTAGCCAAGAGGAGTCGCTTAATAAGATGCTTGAATCAGCTGAGCAGACGCTTAACTACTGGCGTGAGCAATATGAGCGATACCAGGAGAAGAAGCAGCTTACGCTTAAAAGGCGCTTTTTGGAGCGTGAACTCTTATGGGCTGAGGTTGCCGAGAAGGAGGAAGAGGCAAATAAGATTCGGAAGAACATTGAGGAGAAAAAATCCATCTTAGAGAGGATTAGGGCTTCAATTAAAGATCAATCCAACCTCGTCGAGTCGATAAATAGGGAAATAGCGAGCTTAAAGGATGAATGGCGAAGAATGCTTGAGGAGAGAATTTTAATAGAGAGGGAGAGAGCCCATTACGATTCAGATATTAAAAGGGGCGAGGAAATACTTGGCAAAATGAGGAATCTCCTTGAGGAAGGCGTAAGAAGCCTTAAAGATCTCTCAAGAATTAATTCGCCGATGAATCTGGAAAACATGGAGCTGGAATCTGCGGATGCTGGAAGATTAGAAATTGCGAAGACCATTAAAGGCTTAAACGAATGGTTCAATTTATTCAGGTCGAGAATCAATGAGCTGGAGGGTTCAACCGAAGTTTCAAAGATTAAGCTTGCGGATCTGGAGATTAGGCTTCTAGATGTTAAAGACGAGATGTATAGGCTGGAGAATAAGATTGATGGGCTGATGAACAGTTTAATTGATGGAAGGGTTAATTTGGCCCTCCTTAACTATCAGGAGAATGAGCTGCTGAAGGAAATAGATTCTCTAAACGAAAGCCTAAATAATTTACTTTCAGAAATTAATGATGCAATTAAAAGAGCTGAGGAAAGGGGCTCACGAATAGCCGTCTTAAGAAGCCCCTCTGAAATCATTGATGAAACTCGGATTATAGATGGGCGTCTCTCAGCGATGGCGGATATTTCAGAAGATGTGGAGAAAATGTATGAATCATACTCGAAACTTTATTTTGAGCTAAAAGAGAAAGCGCGTATGGCCGCTGAAAACCGTGAAAAAACGTTGGAGGAGATAAGGGCTAGGATGGAATCTTGGAGAAACATAGTTAGCAACATCCTAGAGAACGTTAATAATGAGTATAGGAATATTCTTCTTCAGGTTGCGGGCGACGGCTTCGTCCGCCTAATAAACGAGAATGACATAGAAGCGGCCGGGTTAGAAATTTACGTTGGATTTAAGGGGTCGCAACCGATTCCCTTAAACATATATTCCCAAAGCGGCGGTGAAAGAAGCACTGCAACCATGGCTTTCCTACTGGCTCTTCAGAAACATATAAAATCCCCATTCAGAGCGATAGATGAATACGATGTCCACATGGATCCTAGAAATCGGGAAATAATCGCCAACCTGCTAATATCCGCTGTTGCAGGCGAAGGCTCCCAATATTTGGCTATAACCCCCAACCAGATGTTCTTTGAGAATAAGGATGTGCATATAATAATTGTACAAAACATTGAGGGCAAATCGGTGGTTAAGGAGGTTGCATGATCAGATCTATGAGCGGAAAAGGGTCAAACGTAAAGAAGGCCAGAGAAGATCTGCAGAGGATAATAGAAACATGTAAATCAGTTGAAACCAGAGGGTTAGATCCATACCTAGTTGATGTTGATGATTTAATAAAGGCTATCAAAGAGTATTTTCCAAATTGGGAGAATGTTGAGGATTTATGCTTAGACACTGAGGCTCTAAATCACATAGCCTCAATTGTTAAGATGCAGGGAGAATGGGTGAAAAATAGGGCAACAGCATTATATAGGGATCCATTCTTAATTGAAGAGAAAATTTTAAGGTTGCCTTTAGAAAGCATTGTTGAAATTTTCCTAGAGTCATGGCGTCCCATAGTGGAGTTTGAGCAGTTAACAATTAATGGTTTTAGTGAAGCTCTAAAATACTGGAGTGAGCTTCCGCCCCTAAGCGAGAGGTGGCAGAGGGTAGGCTTCACCAAAACAGATCTTCAAACAGTAACCCATGAAGATGTAATTAAAGAAGGCTTCCTTTCAAGCGAATCCTTCTTTGAGAATCTGGAGAATCTATGGCGGGAACTTAAGGAGGCAGCCTCAGTGAAGGGCAGGGTTAAATATTGGGATTTTATAGGCTCCGACACCTATGAGGAAACAGTTAAAAGGGCATATTTAACAAGTTTTCTCATAACATATGGCTATGCAATTCTGAAAATAAATCCTCTTGAGGAGGAGATTTTTATATTGCCAAATGAGAAGCCCTCTGAGGGGAAGGGCGAATCCATCTCATTCCCAATATCCATAAACTTTGAAGAGTGGATGAAATGGAAAGAAGGCAGAAAGAACTAGAGAGAAAAGCCTATTATGCATCTAAAATTAAGAAAGCTGTCCATTTGCTTTTCTATAAGAGGCATTCTATGCCTGGAGTGAAAGGTTGGGAGCTAAGGAGGGCGATCGGTTCAGATTATCCTAAAATCATAAGTCTGCTTGACAAATATTTGGAGAGACTGGATCTAACCATCAAGCCGGTCTTCGAGGAAGAGGCTAACCCGCCGGAGAAGCCAACTCTTGAACAATATGATAAGGCGAGATTCTACGTTACTCTAAGAAGCGGCTTCACATCTGGAGATTTAAAGCTAATAGGCTGGCGCATTGATGACTTGGCGGCGCTATGCGCTTCAATCGCGTATATAACATCTAAGGGTGGGAAGGTTCAAAGGAAAGACTTGGAGGATCTTTTAAAGAATAAAATACCCGATTGGCGTGTTGACATCAATCTTGATCGCTTTGTGAGATCCGGATATTTAATTGAAGATGAAAATGGGCAAATATATCTGGGTTGGAGAACAAGAGCTGAGGTTGATCAGAAAAAACTCATAGATCTATTACTCAAAACTGAGATTGAACCCTCAGTTCAAAAACAGAAGGAACAGCCTTAATCAGTTTATTTTTAGGTGGATCTGGAATTAAAGTTTTCTTAGCATGGCTGCTGCGTCGTATCTAATAATAAGGGTTCTCATGAAAATTTATTTTGGAGCACGCTTGTTCATCGATAAACTTTCAATTTTGAGCTCCATATTCCTAGCAGGACGTTAATTCATGATTTTCGTTACATGCTGGCGCGGAGTGGACATGGATCTTTCCAGCTATCCAACCTCATTAAAAACTTGGACGAAGGCTAGGGGGTTGTGATAAACTCCAACCCAGCTCTCGCGCCAAAAGGTAAGGCGGGCATCACAATCACGCGCTCCGGGAATGATATTTAATCTAATTATTTCTGTAGCAACAAAATGGTCTCTGCGAAAACATCATAATCACAAATTAAAGCTTATCTCATCTCCTATTTGGATCTCATCATGCGTGAAAGAGCAGATTGATGAGGTCGCTAGTTCTAGTAAAGTCGGGTATTATTAAGTCTGCTCCCGCATTTATTAGCCTAAACCTTTTATGAGGGTTCAGCCCATATCTTCTTACTTCGTCGCTTGCGACGCCAAGCGCTATTGCACCTCTCGATTTAGCGTTTCTAATCTCGACTGGCCCATCCCCTACAACGAGCAGCTCATTTCCGCGGAGATCGTTCTCGTCAAGGATCTTTTGGATGATCCTTTCCTTGGTATGCGCCTCGGTGTGGTCTAGGGCTCCGTAGATTCCGCCCTTAAAGTACTGGGTGATTCTTAGGGCTGAGGCTTCCCGTAAGACGTGCTCATGATCTGTTCCGCTGGCCAGGTACATTGTTACGCCGTGTTTGCATAATTCCTCGAGAAAATTTCTGGATCCCATGATCATCAGGTCATCCGGGTTTAACATGCCGCTTCTCAGCTTTTTCAGCCTCTGTTCGACGAGGAGGAGCATCCTTTGGTTGTATATTTGCTTATACTCGTATGGGCTTTTAGGGTTCTTGGCTATGCCGTATCTCCGAACAGCCTCAGCTAGCCACTCCATCTGCTTTATTGTTAGAATCCCAGTGGAATAATCAACATAATCTCGAACTTCCTTCTCGATTTCGGGTGTCGGGGGGTTACCTTCACAGATCATCTCAATCATAAGCGGGATCATTACGTCCTCCCATCCCTGCCGGATCACGGAGATCGTACCGTCGAAATCTATCAGCGCATATTTAATCCGTCCAACCTTTGACCTGACCTCGAGATTTAAAATCTCAATCCATGGGTTCATGGCCACTCATCCATCCTCGCCACTCCATCAAACTTTTCTAAAATCTCTTTCGGAGAAGCCGTTCCGGTTATATTCAGCTTCTTGATGACGATGCTTGCGGCCAAGTTAGCTATTATACCTGCCTCCAATGGGCTTGCTCCCCCAGCTAAGCATGCTCCTATTGCCGCTATGAATGTGTCTCCGGCTCCCACCGGATCAATCGGCGGCTCAGTCGGCGCGGCGGGAAGATGGTGATGGTCAGACTCCGTGATTAAGAGTGCTCCCCTCTCGCTTAGTGTAATGTAAATTGGGCGCCCAGCTATCTTCTGCATCTTCCTCCCTATATCTATTAGTTCATCCATTCCGACCTCTAACGGTTTCCTTGGGGGGCACATGGCTTTTATGGCTTCTATTCTATTCGGCTTTAAAACCATATTCCTAAATAAGCCTATCCGCTCTCTAGAGTCAGCCACGAAAACCTTTTCAGGGTTTTTCTCAGCGAGATGAATGAGGCTTTCACGAATATTGTCGGTTATCACTCCGTTGCTGGCCATCTGGTCCTCCACAATTACAGCATCAACTTCAGGAATTATGGACTGAACATTCTTAATAAGTCGGCTTTCAATTTTTTCTGATAACGAATTATGATTTATGAAGTCAAGTCTCGAATCTTCCTGCTGGGAGTCCCATCCGCAAAGAATCGGTTTTATATAGGTTGAAGTGACCCTATCAGGCGATGATATTATATAATCGGAAATTATTCCGCTCTCCCTAAGTTTCTCCTTCAAGATCTGGCCGCGCCAATCCTCCCCTAAAACTGTAACTGCAAATACATTCTCTACGCCTAAATCCTTCACGTTGCAGCATATGTTCCCTGAAGCGCCGGGTGAATAGGTTTCTTTCACTATTGGACGGGTGTAACGCGGGGTTTCGCGGGATAACTCCGAACGGGTCATATCCGCGTACCAGTAGACGTCCAGAGCGAAGTCCCCTATAACCATGACGCTGAGATTCCTAAGAGAGCTAAGAATCTCTAGGAGTCTGGAGCGTTTCAGCCCTTCCATCATTTATTCCTCTCCAACAGTGAGGCTTCAAGCATTTCGCATAAAGCATGATATATTATTGTGTGAAGTTCCTGAACACGACTGGTCTCGACGGCCGGAGCCTTCACCGTGATGTCCGCTATCTTAGCGATCTTCCCGCCTTCCCTCCCCGTTAGGGCGATTACGGTTAGCCCGAGAGCTTTAGCCGTAACAGCTGCGTAAAATACGTTCTCAGCATTTCCACTTGTGCTTATGCCCAGAAGAACATCACCCTGCCTTGCTAAGACATATAGCTCCTGAGCATAACCCATGTTTCTTGTGGGGTTATCATTTTCAACAGCGCTGGAGAGGGAGTGATTTGCCCCGAGAACTATGACGCGAAGCCCCTCCTCCAAACTCTCCACGATAAGATCGCCTTGTGGAAGATCCTTAAACCATTTCCTTTTGTATGCTGGGATAGGTCTCTTCCTCTTAAATGACTTAGTTAGTTCCGCTGAGATATGGAAGGCATCAGCGAAGCTTCCGCCATTACCGCATATAAAGAGAGTTCCGCCTACTTCGAAGCAATGATTTATAGTCCGGTAGGCTTTGATTATGTCTTCAATTATGCAGTTGAGTTCAGGGTTTCTCTTTACAAAGTCATCGATTATTTCCTTAATGGATGGATATATCTGAATGATCTCTCCGATCCGCGCCTGCAGCGGCTGAGTTTTCACGCTTCTATCTGATGGCGGCTCAAGGGTGATGGATAATTCTTCAAGTCTGCGTATGATCATGCGGTGTAGATTCGGAATCGTTACGATATGATCTCCCGTTATGTGGAAACCTTTTCCTCCCATTGATGGAGGCCTTATAACGATGTTCTTTAGGGGACGATAGTAATAGTCAGGATCATCTTTGCCTCTCGGCCGCCTATAGTCCACTATTGGCTTCAAGTCAAAGTTTGCTGTTGTAAACTTCTCAACCTTGTATCCTAAATTTCTTGCGATGGAAAGAGCTTTAAGAAAGACTTCAGGCCCAATCACCGCTGATCCAAAGTTTAGGAAAACCCCGCCTTCAAGATTACATACAGTAGTCACATATTTTTTAAAGTCTCTTCCAGAAGCCTCACCTAAAACAGCGAAGTTGCATCTTGGATGCTGATGGATTATATCAGTGCCTAAAGCCACATGGACCGTGAATGGTATTCCAAACCTATACGCATTATATAGGACGCTATATTCTCTAAATTTGAACCGCTCATCCTCCGCGATCATCTTCCCAAGCGATTCACCATATCCCAAGCCTTCGCGTACGCCCCGCTGCACAGCCAGATTCATTAAGAGCCCCGTCTCCTCAGCCATACCAAAGGTTCCGTCCTCTATACTTGTGGCTACATCCTCACTTGTCTCCCCTATAAGGGCGATCTCAAAATCGTGGATCGCCACGGCTCCGTTCGAGGCTACATGAGTTATTATACCCCGCTTCATAAGGTCGATTATGATTGGGGATAAGCCGCATTTTATCACGTGAGCACCCATCATCCACAAAACTGGACGCCCCCTCACTCTGGCATCCACTATTCTCTCGGCAACCTCACGCAAATCTGAACTTTCAAAGGGCGGAGGAGGAGCCTCAGGACCAATTAAATCTTTCAATGTAACTAAGTTCTTTCTCTGAGAAATCGGGTAAGTTTTAATCTTTGAAAAATCCACTAAGGGCCCATCATAACCCATTTTCAAATCGCCCAACATCTATATCGAGAGATTAAATTTAAATTTTCACCTTTTTGATGAGCGTATCTTAAGTGCGCTGAAGGATGGGGAGTCTATAGAGGTTTTCGTCAGTTCTAGCGGAGTCAGTTTTCTCGCGTGGCATGCGAAAGGTTGAAATTTGGCCTACGCGGAAACGGAAAGAGGGAAAATTCTGGCAATTTATAGGATTAAGCCAAAAAGCAGAAAATTAAATCTTTTTCCTAAAATGCGGAGGGGAAAATTCAATCATGTCTTACTATAACTTTTCTAAATGAAGACGATTCAAAACTTTAGAACCTTGCTTTTTAAGCAGATTATCCACGTTTTCTCTAGTTACTGCGGTGGTGGTTCCAACCATCGTTACGCATGCTGCTCCAGTAGCCTCACCCTCAAGCAGGATGTTGACTAGCTCCTCCTCAGACAATTTAGTGACTTCAATGTGGCTATAACCTGATGCTCGGATAAGGCCATGTATAACGCCGGCGCAGAATGCGTCTCCAGCCCCTGTGGGGTCTATAACTGGCACTTCGAAAGCTGGCATCCTGAATAGAGTTTTCCCCCTCATTGCAAGAATCCCGCTTTCGCCGAGACTTATAATGACGAGTTTTGCCCCCTTATTCAATAGGATTTCCGCCGCTCTTCCAGGATCTTTCTCACCCGTTATCTCCGCTGCTTCAAGGTTATTGCAATGGAAAATGTCGGTCCATCTTAGGGCTGGAATAATTATGTCCCAACCATGCTTATATGGAGTAACCGGATCAACGAAGGTTAAACATTGCAGTTCCTTAGCTTTTCGCAGTATTTCCGGCAGTTTTTCATCAAACTCTCCTAGGAATCCAGCTCCACCCACATAGAAGATTATAGGCTTTTCCCCGTTTAGGACTGAGGAGACATGATCTGGACTGAGAAGCCAGTTAGCCCCTACATCTACATGATATCTTCTATCTTGACCCTTCACTACCAAAATAATATCTTTAGATGTACCTGCACTCTTCACTCTTTGTAGATGAGTGACAATGCCATGCTTCTCCAATATGTTTTCAATGTGCCTTCCGAAGATATCCTCGCCTATAGCGCCTGTACAGCTAACCTCGCCCTCTTCAAGTTTCAGTTTCCTCAAGTCGATTGATACGTTTGCCGCGTGGCCGCCCACATGAAGCTCTATATTTCTCCCCGTAAATATTAGTTCGCCGGGACTGGATATTTTGGGAAGATCTGCCGCTATAATATCAGCCACCAGGATGCCGACGCATGTGACAAGCATTTTCCCCACAGTCCAGATAATCACTCTTATTAAAAAATGGTACTTATTAGCCTTTTCCTATCTTTGTTATCGGAAATGCTTTATTTAGTATTGCTTCATATATGTTGCGGGTGATGCCCTTGTCTGTTAAGATTGGGATTGTGGGTTGCGGCAGTATCAGTTGGGAGCATGTTAGGAGGCTTAGCCTACTAAGTAGGGGTGAAGCTAAGATATCCGCTTTATGTGATATTGATAGGCAGAGGGCTGAGGAACTCGCTGAATACGTAAATCTCTATCGTAGCATAGCTCCAGAGCCAATAGGCTCAGAAAATATTTTCGAAGTATATGATGATATGCTTGAGAGTGCTGATCTCGACGCAGTGATAATCTGCACACCCCATAATCTACATTATGAGCAAACTGTAAGGGCCTTGAACCGGGGCTTACATGTATTTGTTGAGAAGCCAATTGCAGAAAATACGCGGCCTCAACCTCATATACTCTAACGGCCAAGTAAATATTTATGGTGGATGAGGCTTGATAGAGCTTTTCAATGTGTCGAAGAGTTACGGGGTAACCCAGTTTTAAGAGATGTGAACCTCATAGTTAGAGAGGGCGAGTTCATATCGATCCGCGGCAAATCAGGCGCGGGAAAGACAACCCTGCTTAAAATCATAGGCATGCTTGAGTAGCCTGACAAGGGCGAAGTAAGGCTCTTCGGCAGAATGGTTAACATAAGCGACGATGAAAAATCCAATCTTAGGCTGCATCACATTAGGCTTCGTATTCCAGCTCTTCAACCTCATCCCATCCCTAAACGTGCTGGAAAACATAGAGTTACCTGCCCTGGCAGGAGTCAACAGACAAAAAGAAGGCAGAGGGCATACGAGCTTCTAGAACGCTTCGGCTTAACAAGACTTGCAGAAAGGTTCCCTGAAACCCTAAGCGGAGGGGAAAGGCAGCGCGTAGCGGTCATAAGGGCGCTGGCCAACAGCCCTAAAATAATCCTGGCCGACGAGCCAACATCCAGCTTAGACGACGAAAACTCAGAGCTGCTCAGCCAAATAAACCGAGAAAGAAAAGTAACCATCGTGCTGACGACAACGGACCTGCATGGAAAAACTAACCTCAAGCCGGGATTACATATTGAAGGATGGTCATCTA
>Ga0185307_1000866_pt1 | contig 17904 bp, 21 predicted proteins | sample LHCtaG_FD_128010 | JGI IMG/M metagenome (GOLD analysis project Ga0185307, IMG submission 128010) | Hot spring microbial communities from Little Hot Creek, USA to study Microbial Dark Matter (Phase II) - LHC4sed_matched (SPADES... | ecosystem: Environmental > Aquatic > Thermal springs > Hot... | reverse complement strand
GGTTGCCCACGCCTTTATTGTCAGCACAAGCTATGAGCATTACATTAGGGCGTTGTGCCAAGCCATAAACTTCCCCTTCGAGAACATTTACTGCACAAAAGCGAAGATGAACAAGTATTCGCTTTGCCAAAAAGAAAGAAATAGGCTTCGGGAACTGGCAGCCGAAATAGCCAAAATGCCAGTAATCGAAATCCCGAAGGGCGCAAGTTCCATCCGAGACTTCCCAAAACAGCATCGGCAGATTATAAGGCGGCTTGATGAAATCTTCTGGGAAGAAATAGCCAAAATGGAGATTGGAAAAGTCTTCAACGAAGTTAACCCAGTTGGTGGACACGAAAAGGCTGAGGCGGTCATGCAAATGGCCAAAAATTTAAGGGTAAGCCTATCCGAGGTGATTTATGTTGGCGACAGCATAACAGACGTTGAAGCCTTCAAAACCGTCCGCAACGGTGGCGGCTTAACAATATCCTTCAATGGCAATGAATACGCCATAAGAGAGGCTGAAATCGCCATAATGTCCGAAAAAGCACTTGTAACAGCACTGCTAACAACGGTTTTCTGCAAGTTCGGGAAAGAGGGCGTATTTGAACTTGTAAACAACTGGAGCTTTGAAAGGCTTAAGGAGCTTGACGTGGACACGGAGCTGAAAAACAGGTTCTTTAAAGCTTGCGGCGAGAAACTTCCACACGTCGAGGTTGTCACAGCAGCAAATATAGAAAGGCTGGCAAAGGAAAGCACAGCCTTCCGCAAAACCGTTCGAGGCGAAGCTATAGGGCGTCTGGGCTAGGCTTATCAAAGGTTTAATAGCGGAAACGCCAACCTAAATTAATCCGCAACTTGAAGCAAGGGCGGGGACGCGTTGACTAAAAAGGAACTTGTTGAGGATACTTACGCCGAAGCCTTTGAGGGCATATACTGCCGAGTCATTGTTACGGCTGATGATGAAGAAACACTGCGGAAGGCGGCATTGCACGCAACAGCCACCCCATCCATAGTTATCGGCAGAGTTGAAGGCGGAATAGAAAGGTGGCTAGGCGAAAAGGAAACCCCAGACGGGCGTAAAGGCGTAATCCTCCAGTTCTGGGGCGGAATAGACTCCAAAAAACCCTTTTTGGACTCCCTCAAAAAATTCGAAATTGAACTTTCCTACCGTATAAGGCAGGATATCCTCGTAAAACCCTTTACAGCGGTCTTTGACGCCTTGCAGAATCCGCTGGGCAAAATTGATATGATGGAGCGCGTCGGCCACTGCGGAGATGGCTACGAGTGGGAGGAAAAACGCCATGGCCGAGATGTCATCGTCGTTCCCATAATGGTTCCAGACTTCATAATAGAACGTTTTCTGGGCTATGCTCGCGGTGTTATGGGTGCAAATTTCTGGATAATGTGCAAAACAAAAGAAGCCGTTATGGAGGCTGGAGCAAGGGCTTTGGAAGCCATCCACAAGGTGAAAGGCGTAGTAACACCCTTTGACATATGTTCTGCTGGCTCGAAACCAGAAACCCGATATCCATGGATAGGCCCAACAACAAACCATCCCTACTGTCCATCATTGAAGAAGCGGCTTGGCAAAGAGTCGAAGGTTCCCGAAGGCGTGAACTACATTCCAGAAATTGTGATAAATGGTGTTTCGCTTGAAGCCGTTAAAAAGGCCATGAAAGCCGGCATAGAAGCTGCACTGAAAGTGCGGGGCGTCGTGAAAATTTCAGCTGGAAATTATGGTGGGAAACTTGGCGATTACAAGATTTACCTGCGTGAGTTGCTCCCATGAAACGTTTTGACGTTATAGGTTTTGGCGCCCTAAACGTGGACAAACTCTACAAGGTTAATAAGATAGCTGGACCAGAAGAAGAAGGCTTCATAAAAGGCTTTGAAGAGGCATGCGGCGGCTCAGCAGCTAACACCATTGTGGGCTTGGCAAGACTTGGCTGCAAGGTCGGCTTTATTGGGAAGGTTGCCAACGACCGAGAAGGAAAAATGCTTCTAGAAGATTTCCGCAGAGAAGGCGTAAACACAAAGGGCATTATAAAGACAAAGACTGGCCGAAGCGGAACAGTCATGGGTTTCGTAGACGAAAAGGGCGAAAGAGCCCTATATGTAGATCCCGGCGTAAATGACACCATAAGCTTCGAAGAAATAGATACGGGGTATGCTTGCCAGGCGAAATTCGTTCACCTAACCTCTTTTGTTGGTGAGATGTCCTTCGAAACTCAGAAAAGGCTTGTGGAAAACCTCTCAGAAGACGTTAAAGTAAGCCTTGACCCTGGAGAGCTTTACGCAAGAAGGGGCATAAAAGCCCTGAACCCAATTCTGAAGAGAACATTTGTTTTTATGCCAAACTCTCGGGAGCTAACACTCTTAACCGGCATGGAAGACTATGTTAAGGGTGCCGAAAAACTGTTGGAGCTTGGGGTGAAAGTTGTTGCAGTTAAACTTGGCGGCAGAGGATGCTATGTCACAGACGGGAGGGAAAGCCACCACGTGGAAGCCTTCAAAGTGCAGATTGTGGACACAACTGGTGCCGGAGACGCCTTTTGCGCAGGCTTCCTCTACGGCTTGTTAAACGGCAAAAGCCTAAAAGAGTGCGCAAAATTGGGCAATTTTGTTGCTTCGCGTTGCATAATGAAACTAGGTGCCCGCACCGGACTCCCACGCCTAGAAGACTTAAAATCGCTTCTCTAAATAGTCTATTAGGCTTTCGAAGATTAGTTTTCCATCCCCATGTACGGGCATGAGCTTTTGCCTTGTCCAGTCCGGCTGCTGCCACCAGTAGTAGGCTCTTTCTGGGTGGGGCATCAGGCCGAAAACTGTGCCCTCAGGGTTGCATATGCCGGCAATGTCGTGGAAAGAACCGTTGGGATTTATTGGATAACGCCCATCCGCATATTCGCCGTCTTTTGTGCAGTATCTGAAAACCAGCTGATCATTCTCGTAAAGCCTTTGTAAATATCGCTTCTCCTTTTCTTTGGCGAATAGAAATCTGCCTTCCGCATGGGCGACTGGTATACGTAAAACCTTGCCTTTAGGAATCTTCCTTGTAAATACGCATTTGCTGTTGTTTTCGTGCTTTATGTAGACCCAGCGGCAATTGTAGCCGGGCGGGTGGTTTGTGGCTAATGCTGCCTCCGGATAGGGGCTTATGCCATCAAATGCGGGGAGTAAGCCAGCCTCAACAAGCACTTGGAAACCGTTGCATATGCCAAGGATTGGACGTTCCTCATCAACGAAAGCCTTTAACTCCTCGCCCATTTTTGCAAGCATCCACTTAGCCCAAATCGCGCCAGCACGCACATAATCCCCAAAGGAAAAGCCGCCTGGAAAAACTAGAGCATGGTAATCCATTAGGTTTCGCCGTTTAACCACCTCATTCACGTGGAGGATTTGGGCTTGAACGCCAAGGTCTTCAAAGGCTGTTTTTGTTTCAGCGTCGCAGTTGGTTCCGCCAACACGAAGAATGCAAACCTTAATTTCTTCGCGTTTCATGTTAGGCTTCACCATTGCCGCTGCCGCTTAAAGTGCGCTTCCACCAAGCCAACAACTCGCTTATGGGCGCATCCACAACGACATCCCCATCCAAGCCATAAACGCGAAGCTTTTGCGCAGTTGTCACCTTGCCAATTCTGGCGAAAGTGCATCCCCGCATGACAGCCTCAAAATCCTTCTCGCATTTTTCCGGAACTTCCACGAGGAAGCGGCTGTTAGACTCTGCGAAGAGGATAAAGTCGTTTCTGTTCAAGCCCTCGGTGGGGACAAGCCGCAAATCCAGCTCCATGCCATAGCCGCCGGAAAAAGCCATCTCCGCCGCCGCAACAGCCAAACCACCCTCAGACAAGTCGTGGCAAGCACTAACCAAGCCATGGTCAATAGCCCTAACTATTGCTCTAAAGGCTTTTCTGGCTTGGCTGGCACGCACCTTCGGCACTGTTTTTCCAACAAATCCCAAAAGCCTATAATATTCTGAGCTGCCAAGCTCATGGTAGGTTTTGCCAACAATGTAGATGGAGCTGCCCGGCTCTTTGACGTCCAATGAAACTGCAACGCGGATGTCTGGAATTATCCCAACAGCCGTTATCAGCAGCGTCGGCGTTACCGGCCCAAGAGGCGACTCGTTGTATAGGCTGTCCTTACCGGAAATGAAGGGTGTTCCAAAGGCTTTAGCAAAATCATAGCAAGCCTCACAAGCCCTAACTAGGCTTCCAAGCCTATCGGGTTTTTCAGGGTTGCCCCATGTAAAATTGTCTAGGAGGGCTATTCTTCTCCCGCCAACAGCCACATTATTCCTTATAGCCTCGTCTATGGCTGAAGCCGCCATCCAGTATGGGTCAATCTTCCCATATTGCGGATTTATGCCGCAAGAAATCACCAAACCCCGCCATGAATCTTTTAGAGGCTTTAGGACAGCCGCATCGTTCGGACCGCCAAACTCGCCATGCAATGGCTTGAGGACGGTGTTCCCCTTAACTTCATGGTCGTAGGTTCTGATGACACTTTCCTTGCTGGCAATGTTCGGCGAAGAAAGCAGCTTCAAAACAGTGCTGGTCAAGTCTTTTGGCTCTGAAAAGGCTGGTTCTGTAAACACTGGCGGCTTGTACTCAGCGACTCTAACGGTTTTGGGCGGTTCAAAAAGGAACGGGATGTCCAGCTCAGCCACCTTTACTCCGCCATAATAAATGCGCAAAATCTTGTCATCGGTGTACCGTCCAATAGCAGTGGCTTCAACATCCTCACCATCAAAAATCTCCAAAACCCGTGCAAGATTTTCTGGAGGAACAGCCAAAAGCATCCTCTCTTGGGATTCGGAAATGTAAATCTCCCAAGGAGCCAAACCCGGATATTTCAGCGGCACCTTTTCAAGCTCAACAATAGCGCCGCATCCAAAACGTTTGGCGGTTTCGCCAACAGCAGAAGATAAGCCGCCCCCGCCCAGGTCTGTTATGGCTGAAGCCAACTCAAGGTCTCTAATGGCGATTATTGCTCTCTTAAGCTTCTCCTCCTCAATGGGATTAGCGATTTGAACCGCTGGTCTGGAAACCTCCTCAGACTTCTCCGTTAACTCCGCAGAAGCAAAAGTAACCCCGTGGATGCCGTCTCTCCCAGTTTTGCCTCCAGCCAAAACAATGAAGTCGCCTGCCTTGGCGTTTCTCCTAAACTTTTTCAGCGGCAAAAGCCCGACACATCCACAATAGACAACCACATTGCCCACATAACTCTCGTCAAAACATATGGCGCCATTAACAGTCGGTATCCCCATATTATTACCATAACTTCCAATGCCAGCGACAACGCCCAAATACACGTATTTTGGATGCTTAATCCCCGGCGGAAGCCTCTCATAAGGATAATCTAACGGACCGAAGCCTAAAACATCCGTACAGGCAATTGGGTCAGCCCAAACCCCTAAAATATCGCGTATGACACCGCCCACACCAGTGGCTGCACCACCAAAAGGCTCAATAGCCGATGGATGATTATGCGTTTCAACCTTCACGGCTACGCCATAACCGTTCTCGAAGCGGATTATGCCAGCATTATCCTCAAAAACAGAAAAACACCAGCGGGGATTAAGCTCCCTAGTTACTCTTGCAATATAAGTTTTGAAGAGACTGTCAATTTCTCTTCCATCAAACTTCACTATACCTTTAAAGGTTTTGTGAAAACAATGCTCAGACCAGGTCTGCCCAACTGTTTGAAGCTCAACATCAGTTGGGTTTCTACCCTTCCCAATAAAGTATTTCTGAACAGCCCTCATCTCTTCGAGGCTTAAACCTAAACCAAGCTCACGGCTAACTTCCAACAGCTGCTGGTCAGAGGCAGAAGCCAAAGCCACTTCAAAAAGCAGAAAGGGCGTCTCCCGGCGGATGTAGAGGCTTCCGCTCATTTCTCCTCCTCAACCATTATAGTATAATTATCCTTCGTGGGGTTAGCCAAAAGCCTCTTACACATCTCCTCAGCCTTCGCCAAGGCTTCATCCCTAGAATCAGCAAAAACAACAACACTGTAAACCTTGCTAACACCAACCTTCTCAACCTTATAGCCAAGCTCCCTAAGCAAACGGGCTGTGGTCTCGCCTTCAGGATCACTGTGCCCCGGTTTCAAGCCAACCTCAATTTTAAGACGATACCTCATAGGCTAAATTAAACTCAAAGCCGATTTAAACACTTTTACCGCAGAAAAGGCAAACCTATCTTTTCAAAATCATCTTCCTACCCTTATAGAGAATTCGGACCCCACGGGTACCCGTAACACGCCCAATCGCTTCAGCGTGCACCCCAGACCTTTCCAAAACGTCAACAGCCTTATCCACGTCCCGCTTGTTAACGATTATCGCGAAACCCCAACCCATATTGAAAGTCTTAAACATCTCCTCATCCGATATTTTGCCACCAAGCTCAGAAGCAGCCCTCTGAATCACATCAAAAATGGGCTGAGGCTTAAAATTGTCAAACTCAAAGCCTATACCCTTCGAGAAAAGCATTAAACGGTCAAATTTCAAGTAAGCATCACCAGTAATATGCACAGCAGCCTTAACTCTAACCTCATCAACAACCTGTAAGAAAGGCTTAACATAAATTCTAGTAGGCTCCAAGACCTCATAAACTAATTCTCTTTCAAGTGGTTCAGGAACATCAAACGGTTCATATTTGCCACCCCAACACCTAAACAAGACTTTACGCGCCAAAGTAACACCATTGCTATGAATCCCAGAACTCCGCAAGCCAACAACAACATCTCCGGGCTTCAAATCTCCGCCATAAATAATCTTGTCCTTTGAAACCTCGCCCACGGAAGCAAAAACCATGTCGAAACCCTTCCCCTCCACCAAGCCCTTAATCAACTCGGCAACATCACCAATCTCGCCACCAGGAACAACACATTCCGCCTCAACAGCACCCCTCACTATTCCCTTCATCCACTCCCTAACCAAAGTTGGGTCAGAAACTTGGGTATGAATATTATCCACGACAGCCAAAGGTCTAGCACCGGAACGAATAACATCGTTAACAGCCATAGCCACACCATCAACACCAATAGTATCATACTTGTCAGCTAGCTGTGCCACCAAAACCTTAGTGCCAACACCCTCAATAACAAGATCCAAATAAAAACCCTCACGAAAAGGAAAAATCACACCATAAGGAAGCCTCACAACATCGCCATAACGGCTAAAACCATAAGTCCTCCGCAAAAAACGTAAAGCACCCTTCGCCTTAACCCTTAACCCCCTATCAACACCAACGCTAGCGTAAGTATACTCTCTAGGCAAACAATATCCCTCCACACATACACGTTCCAGAAGATCCCTTTTAAATATTCACCACCAAAGAAAATTACGAAAGTATAGAAAAATATAAGCTGAACTTTAAAAGAATGAATGGCATAAATTATTAATCGGAGACGCGGCCGTAGTCTAGCCTGGTAGGACTTCGGCCTCCCGAGCCGGCGACCCGGGTTCAAATCCCGGCGGCCGCACCAAAATCCATGTAGTTTTTCTAGGTATGGTGTTAGTCTCCGACACAATCTTCAGAGAGATAAAGTTTTAGGCGATAAATCTCCGACAAATTTAAATAAACCTTAAGCAAAAATTGTTTTTAGAGGTCTGGATGATGTCGGAAGTGAATTTAAAGAAGCCTAAGACGCGGGAAGAGTTCGTCAGAATGTTGACGGATGCTGTTAGGAAAGAGGTGGAAGCTCGCAGTCTTTTGTCGGGTAAACCTGCGAAACCAACCGTTTCAGGAACAGCTAAGATTTTGGGGGTTCATAGGGACACGCTTTATTCTTGGCTTAGAGAGTTTAATGTCGATTTTGATGAAGTTGCTGGGGGTGTTTCGGCTGTTGAAGTGTCGGGTGTTCGACAGCCTCCTAGGGGTTATACGTATCTTATTGGCGAGGCTCTTGTCGGCGAGGGAAATGAAGTTGCTCATATAGATCTCTTGATTGGCGACAAGGATGGGCCTGTTGGTGAGGCTTTTGCGAATGGTTTGGCTCATCTTTCTATGGGGCATACGCCGCTTTTGGCGGTTATTAGGCCTAATCTTCCGCCTAAGCCTCATACTTTGCTCGTGCCTAAGGTGACTGTGAGGAATCTTGAGGATGCCAACAAGGTTTTTGGTCCTGCTCAGGCGGCTGTTGCTAAGGCTATAGCTGATGCTGTTGAGGAGGGCATAATTCCGAAGGACAAAGTTGATGATTGGGTTGTGGTTTGCAGTGTTTTTGTCCATCCAAAGGCAAGTGATTATCGAAAGATATACCATTACAATTATAGTGCAACGAAGTTGGCTTTGAAAAGGGCTATGGCGAAGTATCCTTCGCTGGAGAAGGTTTTCTATGACAAGGATAGGGCTAAGCATCCAATTTTGGGTTATAGGGTGCCACGCCTCTGGAGACCGCCGTATCTGCAGATTTCCCTTGACATACCTGATTTAGAGCGGACTAAGAAGATTATTATGCAGATTCCGAGGAGTGATAGGATAATTTTGGAGGCTGGAACGCCTCTTATTAAGCGTTACGGCACGAAGGTGATAAGCGAGCTTAGAGAGGTTGCAAAAGACATATTCTTTATGGCGGATTTGAAAACTCTTGATGTTGGGAAGGTAGAAGTAGACATCGCGTATGAGGAGACGGCCGACGGTGTCATAGCTGCTGGTTTGGCGCCAACAGAAACTCTGGACGCTTTCATTTATGAGGCGAAAAGACTTGGAATCTACGCTGCCGTTGACATGTTAAACGTTGAGGACCCCATTAAGAAGTTGAAAAGTCTTAGAGATTTTCCGGATGTTGTCATAATTCATAGGGGTATAGACGAGGAAACTGGCAGAACCATTGGGTTAGAGCTTATTCAGGAGCTTAGGCAAACGTTCAAGGATAAAAAGTTCTTGATTGCCGTGGCTGGTGGCATAATTCCAGAAACTGCGAAGGAGGCGTTGGAAAAGGGAGCGGACATCATTGTTGTTGGACGTTATGTGACACAGTCAAAGGACATTGAGAGAGCTGTGAGAGAGTTTCTAGAGTTGACGCCTGAAATGCGGGAAGACATAGACGTCTATAGGGTTCACGTAGAATAAGCATTGTCTCTGCCTAAGATATGCTTTAAAGGATATGTAGGCTATTAGGAAAGTTACCCCTGCCAATAAGAATACGTAGATGAAGCCCCATGTTTGAGCGATAAGTGGTCCTATGAAGGTGCCGCTTGCGCTACATAGGCTTACAAGCGCGTCGAACAAGTATGGCAGCGGAGGTCATCACTCTAATCTAGAAGTGAGCCGCGGATGCTTATGATGCAAAGGGGGAGAAAAACAGAAAGTAGGCCAAAAACCATCTCATAGAACAAGAACCCTAAACGCCACATAAATGGAGAACCATGCAAGAGCCGAATTAAAATTTTGCTTTCAGGCAAACTGAAGTTGTATATTATGCAGCCAAGGTTTTCACATAACCCTTAATAGTTAGAGATTTAAATTCATAATCGCCGTTGGAGAGTAACGCACGAATGGCTAAATTCAAGGTTATAGTGTCAGATCCAGAGGATGGGACTTCAAAGACTGTGGAGCTGGAGGATGCACGGGCAGTTCCACTAATCGGGAAGAAAATAGGCGATATAATAGATGGCTCGGTTGTGGGTTTGCCTGGTTTTAAAGTGCAAATCACTGGCGGTTCTGATAAGGATGGCTTCCCAATGAGACCTAATGTACATGGTGGGATGCGGAGAAGTGTTGTGTTAAGTGGTGGAGTTGGTTTTAACCCCAAGAATGAGGGGGAACGCAGGCGAAAAAGAGTTCGTGGAAATGTCATCACCGATGAAATTGTTCAAGTAAACATGAAGATAGTTGAGAAACCGAAGGCTAAGAAGGCAGGAGAGGCGAAAGAAAAGCCCCCGTCATCTCGAGAGGAGCGGAAGGCAGAGGATAAAGTCTAAAAGCGGAATGCGATGTGCTTAATGCTTATTAACTTGCAAGGTAACATCCTTCAATAATTGTGGTTGCGAAGGGAAAATAGAGGAAATGAGCGAAGAAAAGACTGTTGTCTTGCCGCGGCAGCCGGAGATAAATATTGGTACAATAGGGCATGTTGACCATGGCAAAACAACTTTGGTGCAAGCTTTAACTGGTATTTGGGCTGCCCGACACAGTGAGGAACTCAAGCGAGGTATAACAATAAAGTTGGGCTACGCGGACATGCCCGTTTACAAATGCCCAAAATGTGAACCGCCCAAGAATTATTCAAAGGAACCCGTCTGCCCCCACTGCGGTTCTGAAACAACCTTCATTAGAGCGGTAAGCTTTGTTGATGCTCCCGGCCATGAGGCTTTGATGGCTACTATGCTTTCTGGGGCCGCAATAATGGATGGGGCGATACTTGTTATCGCAGCTGATGAACCTTGTCCTCAGCCGCAAACGAGAGAGCATTTGGCTGCAGCGGAAATCATCGGGATTAAAAACATTATCATAGCGCAGAATAAAATTGACATAGTCACCGAGGAGAGGGCTCGGAGAAGCTGTGAGGAGATTAAAAATTTTGTTAAGGGAACGATTGCCGAAAACGCGCCGATAATTCCGGTTTCGGCTCAGCGGGGCGTGAACATAGACGCTTTAATTCAAGCCATGGAAGAGTTTATTCCAACTCCTAAAAGGGATGAGACGAAACCGCCTTTGATGTATGTTGTGCGCTCCTTCGATGTTAATAAGCCAGGCACTCCAATAGAGAAGCTTAAGGGCGGTGTTATAGGCGGCACGATTTTGCAAGGAAAGTTTGCAGTTGGGGACGAGATAGAGCTCCGCCCTGGGGTAAGTGTTGAGGAGGAGGGCAAAACTGTTTACAAGCCTCTTTTCAGCCAAATCACCAGTTTGCATGCTGGCGGAAGAAATATTAAGGAAGCCCATTGTGGTGGTTTGGTTGGTGTTGGAACTCTTCTGGATCCTTCTCTTTCAAAAGCTGATGGTTTAACTGGAAATATTGTTGGGAAGGCTGGAATGCTTCCGCAGGTTTTAACAGAGCTTAATTTGGAAACGTATATCCTTGAACGGGCTGTTGGAACTAAGGAGCTTGCAAAGGTTGAAAGCATAAGTAAGGATGAAATATTGCTGCTTCACGTGGGAGCCGCCATAACTGTCGGGAAAGTGGTGGCGGTTAAGGGCGAAATGACCACGCTCAAGCTTACGAGACCAGTGTGCGCGCTCATGGGTTCAAGGGTTGCTATAAGTAGGAAGATTGCTGGAAGATGGCGACTAATAGGATACGGAATGATAAAGTGACATGCCACCATAACCCCTCAGCTCAAAAGGAGAGATTAAAAATTATTCTTGACTCAAACGCCTTTTTTGTCCCATTAGAGTTTAAGATTGACATATTTGAGGAGTTGAGGAACCTTTTGGGCAAGAGTGCGGAGCTCGTATTGCTTTCGCCAGTTAAGAGGGAGCTGGAAACCCTTGCCGCTAAAGGTTCGCCGAAAACACGAAAGGAGGCAGCCTATGCCCTAAGGCTTGCTGAACAGTGTAGGCTTATAGATTTGGGTGAAGCATTTAGGGACTTTCCGGACGACGCTATTTTGAAGGTTGCAAGTGAATGGAGAAGCCCTGTTTTCACCAATGATAGAGCGCTTCGGAAGAGGTTAAGAGATATAAATGTGCCAGTTATTTATGTGAGGCAAAAGTCCAGGCTTGAAATTGAGGGTGGATGCAAACTTGTTTAAGCTTATAACAATGGAGGATACTATTCGCATTCCGCCTGAAACCTTTGGCAACCCCTTAGACGAAGTGGGGTATCAGCAGGTTAAAGCAAAATATGAAGGCGTAGTGGACGAGGTTTTAGGTTATGTTATCGCCGCAACTGATGTCAAGGTAAGCCCCATAGGGAAAATAATTCCAGGAGACGGAGCAACCTATCATAAGGTAACTTTCTCACTTTTGACTTTTTATCCCATGCTTCAGGAAGTTGTTGAGGGTGAGGTTGTTGAAATTGCAGATTTTGGCGCCTTTGTGCGTATAGGACCGATTGACGCCTTGCTTCACGTCTCACAGTTAATGGACGACTTTATAGCATATGACGAGAAACAAGGGGTTTTAATAGGAAAAGAGACCAACCGAAGACTGACGACGGGTGACAGGGTTCGTGTCCGCATAACGGCTGTCTCCCTTGCCAGAGCGGGCGGCTCAGCGAAGATAGGTGTAACAGCCAGGCAGCCCTTCCTAGGGAAGTTGGAGTGGATAGAGCAGGAGATTAAAAAGTTAAAGGAATCTGCTGAAAAGAAGAAGGAAAAGGAGAAGGCTAAAGAATGAGTGAAAAGGCTTGCACCACATGCCACACAATAACTACTGGCAATGTTTGTCCAAAATGTAAAACTTCAAACCTCAGCGACGACTTCAGCGGACTAGTAATAATATTTGACCCAGAAGGCTCAGCCATTGCGCAGGCGATGAAAATTAAGGAGAAGGGGCGCTACGCCTTAAAGGTCAGATAAATGGGCACAGCATACATTCTGCCATTGACGCTTCGGAAAAAACTAAAAAAGCCCCTTGGCATGCTGATCAGAGGCCCATTTGAAGAAACCGTCAAAAAGTTTAAGCACATTGTGGACTTGGAAAAGCCACCAAACATAATTTCTGTCGGCGACATAGTCTCAAAAAATCTTGTGGAAAACGGAATCTCTCCAAACTTACTGATAGTTGACAACCGAGTCATGCGCAAGGATGTGACTCCTGTGCCATTGAAGGCGGACGTGGAGACACATGTTAAAAATCCCGCGGGGACCATAACTTTTGAAGCCCTAAACGCCATCAAAGAAGCCCTAAAGGCTAATCGCAAGACGAAAATTGTCGTTGAGGGTGAGGAGGATCTTCTGGCATTATGCGCAATTTTGTACGCACCGGAAAACTCTTTTGTGGTTTATGGTCAGCCCCGTGAGGGCATGGTGGTTGTTAAAGCCACAAAACAGAAGAAGAAAGCGGTTGCCAGAATATTAGAGGCTATGGAGGTTGCGAAAGGCTAAATAAAGGGAAAATTGTATCAAGTCAGACACTCAAGGGAAACACTATGGAAGTCAAGATATTGTCTGAAAATGAGAACCCACTTCTAAAACGTAGAGAGGTTGTCTTCCAAGTGGATCATGACCAGACTGGAAGCACCCCTCCAAGATTGGAGGTGAAGAACGCCATCGCAAAACTGCTGAAGACTGATGCAAACCTCGTTTTCATTAAAAAGTTGGAGACGAAGACCGGAACACGTAGAGCCATAGGGTTGGCTAATGTTTATGAATCCATTGAACACGCAAAGCTTATTGAACCCGAATATATTGTAAAGAGAAACATGCCGCCCGAAAAATCAAAAGAAGAGGGAAAAGAGTAAATGGCTGAAAAAAACAAGGAAGCCGCAGCAGAGGAGGTGGCGCCTAAAGCAGCGCCAAAGAAGGGTAAGAGGGAGAAGAAAAAAAGAGAGGAGAAAGGCATTCACTCCATCTACAGGATTGAAGGAGACAAGATTGTCAGGCTTCGCCCAACATGTGAACGCTGCGGACCAGGGTACTTCATGGCTGACCACGGCGACAGATACACATGCGGGCACTGCGGCTTCACAAGGTATAAACACACTTAAATTGCACGAGCATAATAGTTATTGATGGTCTAGAATGATTAGAGTAAATGTCCTAATAACCAATGTTTCTGGAGAACGCTTCTGGGACATAAGAAAGCCTATGCCTCCTATCCAAATAAATACGAATCTTAACCTTGTTGAGGTTGAGAAAAAGTCAGATGACACGCTTGAGGTCCCCTTCGTTTTAACGGTTAACTACAATCCATCAATAGCTCAAATAAGCCTCAAAGGAAGAGCCTACGTAGCCGGAAGCAAAGACGAAATAGCGAAAATTTACTCGGATTATAAGGATAAGAAGCCGCCACCACCAGTTATTGTGCAGTCAATCTCAAACGTTGTTTTCGTGGAAAGCGTAATCCTCTCCAGAACACTGAACATTCCGCCGCCAATACCCTTGCCTCAGATTCCGCCGGCCAAAGAGGCTGAGAAAAAGCCCTCTGGCGTAGATTACACAGCTTAAATGACAAAAGAAACAAGAGGCAATAGTCTTTACTTTAGTGGAACATACATTGAAGAGCGGGATGCGCCAATTCCTGGTGTTCCATGTTTAACTGGCTTGTTGGTTATTGCAAACTCGCCTAAGTAGTGTCCAATCATTTCCGGCTTTATCTCTACCGGGACGAATTCTTTACCGTTGTGAACGTGAATTGTTAAGCCCACCATTTCAGGCAATATTATCATGTCGCGGCAATGCGTCTTTATGACCACGTTTCCGCCTTTGCGCATGGCTTCTTTTGCCTTCCTTATCTTTTCCAGTAGGGTTCGCTGTTCTGGAGATAAACCTCTATGAAGGCTTCTCCTCTGTCTTGATGGAAGGAGCATTATGAACTCGTCCATCGACATGCTTTGCAGTTGCTCAAGCGTGTATCCGCGGTATGTGAATTCCCTCGGCATAGCTCATCACTATGAAATTTTGAACGTGAAGCTATAAACCTTCTGATTACTCGCTCTCCTTCACCCTCTTCTTCTTACGCCCCGTGCCCCTCGCCGCTATAAGCCCAACCTTCTTTCCAGGCGGGGCGTTCCGTGAAACAGTTGTCACCTTGCGAGCACTTCTTTTGCTGCTCCCATATGGGTGAACTGCTGCAACCATGGCTTTTCCGCGAGTTCTCGGATATTTTCTCCCTCTGGCACGCATTAAGTGGAACTTCGCTCCAGCCTTAAGAAACGGCTTTTCCGTTCTGCCAGCACCAGCCACAACGCCAATGGTGGCTCTGCAGTAATCGCTTACGTACTTGGTTTTGCCGGAAGGCAGTTTTATTAGGGTTCCCTGCGCCGTGTGAGCCACAACAGTGGCGTATGCTCCGGAAGATTTTGCAATTTTCCCGCCGTCTCCGGGTTTAAGTTCTATGTTGCAGACTATGGTACCTTCTGGGATCTTTCCGATTGGCAGTATGTTTCCAACCTCAACGTTTGCCTTTCCGCCCATCTGGATTTGCTGTCCCGTATAGACGCCTTCAGGAACAACTGTGTAGCATTCTTCCCCGTTTTCGAATCTTATTAGGGCTAGTGGGGCGCCTCTACCGGGGTCGTGGAGAATTTCTTCCACAATTCCTCTTGTGACGGAGTCGAAGAGTTCTTTTGTTGCTGGTGGATAGCATGCTGGGGCGACTCTTTTATGGGTTGCGGCTCTAAAGGTTGGTCCACCGCGCCCCCGCCTTTGGACACGAATCCTTTTTCCCATAATTTTTCACCACATAAATTTACAGTATTCCAAGCTTTATGGCGACATCTGTAGCCTTATAATCTGGGTGAAGTTTAACGAAGGCTTTCTTCTGCCCTTTAGGCGTTATAACAATGTTTACTTTTTCAACTTTAACTTCATAAAGTTCCTCAACGGCCCTTTTCACGTCTTCTTTTGTGGCTTTAAGGTTCACTATGAAAACAAGCTTGTTTTCCCTCTCAACCATCAGGCTGGCGGACTCCGTCATTACTGGGTAAAGTATAACCTCATATGGGTCCATTAGGCTTCCTCACCTTTGCAATAAAGCTTGTCAAGGGTTTCTATGGCACTCGTTGTCCAAATTGTAAACCTTCCCGGATGAGTGCCGGGCGCGAGAACTTCAGCATTTAAACTCCTAACCGGAACAACATCCACTCCTGGAATGTTTCTCGCAGCTTCGCCCACGCCTTTATCTTCAGCCACAACTATTAATGGTCCAACGGCTTGCTTTATTCTACGCCCACGCATTTTTCCCTTTCCAGCTCTTACCTTTATACTTTCCCTGACTCTGTATAGGTCTGCTAAAACCCCCAGTTTTATGAGGGCTTCTTCAACATCCTTGGTTTTTTTCAAGCTTTCAAACTCATCAGTGACAACTAGTGGAATTTGTGGTATTCCTTCAATTGCGTGTCCCCGGGAAACCACCATTTCCTTTGAGGCTGTAGCGGCTATGGCGGAGAAAAGGGCCAATCGCTTCTCTTTCTTTGGAATCTTCTTAATAATCTTCTTTTCTGGGGTTGGAGGATGAGCCAGCCTACCGCCCACCGTTCCGGGTGCAAAAGCACCTCTTCCAACTGGTCCTTTGATTCTCGGTATTCTAGCTATGCCTAATCCAACGCCTCTTGACTCTGCTGATGTTCTTTTCCCAGCCATTGGATCTCTGCCTTGCGGTTGAAACCTTGTTGATTGTATGGCTAGGACTGCACGTTTTATGACGTCTGGTCTTATGGGCGTTTCAAAGATTGGCGGCAGCTTTATTTTCCCAACGGGTTTTCCGTTGAGGTCGAAGACTTTCACCGTTTTAGCCATGGCATTTTCACCATTTCTACTTGCCTTGCGGAGATTCTAGGGACAAGTATGTTATCTGTGGAGGTTCTTCTGGGGCTTCTTTTGGTGGTCGTGCTGGGTAACGCAGTTTTATGGGGCGTTTTTCTGGTCCGGGTATGCTTCCCTCTATTAGCAGGTAGGGTCCACGGACAATGCCGTAGCGGATGAAACCGCCTTTCGGGGTTACTTCTTTTCCATCCTTGCCTATCTTCAAAATCCGCTTGTTATACTCTGTTCTTTGGTGGAAGCCCATCTGCCCAGCTCTAGGAACAGTGTATAACACACGGTGAGGGTTCCAGGGTCCGAGGGTGGCGACCCCCCGCTTTGTTTTTCTGCCTTTGTGCTGAAGGATGGCTACTCCCCAGCGTTTCACCGGTCCTTGAAAGCCTTTACCCGTTGTAACTGCTATTACGTCCACATGTTGCCCTTCCTTGAAAACATCTGATGGGTTCACAGTTTTTCCTAGTATGCTTTTTGCATACTCGAATTGCTGTTGGATTGTTCCTCCGCCTATCTCTATTTCGGCTACGTCTGGCTTTTTCTTTGGCACGCTTGCTTGTTTGGGCTGGGTTATGGCTATAACGCGAATATTTGAGATTTTATCCAAATTAGCCTCAATCTTTTTCAGATTCTCCTCAGTGTTAAACTTCTCTGGGAGGGTTAAAACTCTGTTAAGCTCTTCTGGAGGGTTTTCCATCCAAGCCTCACAAAAAGTTTGCAGCCCATAAGGCGTTTTCCTATAAGCCCTTATAGCACATATAAGGAGTGGAGGGGTTTCCAAAACGGTGACTGGGCGGATTACTTCTTTCCCAAAGTTTGGAGAACGCTTACGATCTTCAATTACCATGGCATAGGTCATGCCGGCTTTGTAACCAACAAAACCGAGAAGACGAGACGTGTCAGCCTTTATTTTGGGCCAGTAGCGGATCCTGGCCAATATACGTTTAGCGCGTTTCCTAGGCAAATACGCAAGCGAACCGCGTTTAGGACCGTGCTGTTTTCTGTGACCCATTGTTACTCCGCTTCGCGTCTTCTAGGAATGAGACATTTAAGTTATAAACGTTACCATTCCAAGCCACACTATAAACATTTACTCACATTGTCAATTTTAGGGTTGGTGGCTTTTGATAAATTGGATACCCCCTCCTCTCTAGATTTTTAGGCATACCACTTGCCAATTATAGCCTCCAATATTTTGCGAGCTGCCTCTTCCGGCGTACAATGGGCAGTGTTAACTGTTATTTCTGGGTTTGTTGGCGGTTCGTAGGGCTGCCCAACACCGGGCACTGTCGGCGCCTCCCCTTTCAAGGCTCTTTCATATATTTGTCGTGGCGCTTGGCGGGTTTCAGCCCTCCGGGACTCGCGTTCAATGCAGACTTCTAAGGGGCATTCAAGATAGGCTTCCATAAACTTCTGGATTTGGTTTCTGGCATTTTCTCTGTAGCGCCTCAAATTGCCAGTGGCGTCGATTACAACGTTTACGCCGTTTTGGGTTAGGAGTTTGGCGATGTAAACAAGGGTTGCATAAACAATGTCGCGTTCCTCAAGGG
>Ga0185307_1000865_pt1 | contig 17925 bp, 18 predicted proteins | sample LHCtaG_FD_128010 | JGI IMG/M metagenome (GOLD analysis project Ga0185307, IMG submission 128010) | Hot spring microbial communities from Little Hot Creek, USA to study Microbial Dark Matter (Phase II) - LHC4sed_matched (SPADES... | ecosystem: Environmental > Aquatic > Thermal springs > Hot... | reverse complement strand
AAATTGCCCCTGGCCGGACTCGAACCGGCAGCCCACAGCTTAGGAGGCTGTTGCTCTATCCTCTTGAGCTACAGGGGCTTCCTTAAAAATTTTACCACAACTTGCCCCTTATGAGCAAATTGCCGCAAGCTATACTGAGCTATAGGGTGTGTCTTAAGATTGTGGGTGCCCTAAGTTTTGCCCACCCTCGTTTGCTAAGGGTCCACCAACGTTTTGAGTCCCACTCGGTGACAGGTTAATAAAAGGTAGCAACTCACCCCTTTTTAGTCCAGGGGCACATCCAGTAGCCCCACTGGGATGGAACCGCACTTCCTCCACCCCAACCTTTAATCAAGGCCAGCTTATGGTGCCTCTTGGCCAAAGGCCCAAAGCGGTTCACTCAAATGATAATGGACCAGAATTGTGGAGGAATCACCATTTCCCCCCTCTTTAGCTGAGGGTTTGCCAGTGTTTTGTCCCACTTGGTGGCAGGTATGCAAGAATTAACGGTTTGCCCTTAGTTTGAGGGAAAGCATTTCCCAACCCCTACTATGGAGACTTCGCCCCCTGCCCCCCTTTGCAGGGATTAAAAAGCCTTCATAGAGGGAACGGCACGGCCACCTCTATTCCCAATTTGAGGTTCTAGGGGATGGCTGGAGGAAGGTAGATGGTGAAAGTGCTGCCGAGGCCAGGTTCGCTTTCTACACCTAACTTGCCCCCGTGCAGGCTTATTATTTCGTGAGCTATCGCTAACCCTAAACCTAAACCCTGCTGCTCTGTCTTTTCCCTGCCTATTTGCCGAAAGCGCTCAAAAAGATTGGGAATTTCTTCCGGTGCAATCCCAATCCCTTTATCTTTTACCGCTATCTCCACAAATTCTTCCCCTTTGCGGAGGGAAACTGTTACCTCCTTCTCTTCCCGTAGGGAAAATTTGATGGCATTGTCCACAAGTCGGCCTAAAGCATCTACGAAAAAGGGCTCCAATATCCGAACAGGCGGGATAGGGAAAGTCACTTGGTATTCCAACCGAACTCCTTTGCTCTCGGCCAGAGGGCGGTATTTCTCCACTACTTTCCCCACTATATCCGCCAGGTCACTCCTTATTTCAGAAAACCGCTGGAATTGCTCCTTTGCCCGCCCTGTATCTATTTGGATGAGTAGTAGGAAATCATCAACAAGCTTCACGAGCCGGTCAGCTCCCCTCTTCACTTCTAGGAGGTAATCTTGCAGAGCGTTAGGAGGGAAGGACTTGAGGTCTTCCAAAGCCAGTTCAGTATAGCCCACTACGTAGGTAAGGGGGGTGCGGAGTTCGTGGCTTAAGGCAGTTATGATTTGCTCTTTGAGCTTTTCTATCTTTGCTTCCGTTGCCTCTCGGATAGCCTTGGCCCTTTCCAGCCGGGAACGAACTACAGCCAATAGTTCTCGGACATCAAATGGTTTGGTGATGTAGTCTTCGGCTCCTAAGCTTTTGCCTTGTATTATGTCTTCAAGGGAGCTTTTGGCCGTGAGGAAGATGAAAGGGATTGGGACCCATTCCGGCTTGCTTCTGACAGCCTCGTAAAAGGCGTAACCGTCCATCCGGGGCATCATTATATCAGCTATTATGAGGTCAGGGCGGGTTTTGGCCATGATTTCCAAAGCTTCCATCCCGTCCCTGGCCGTCAGAACCTCATAGCCTTCTTGTTCCAATAAGTCCTTAAGGCCGTAAAGAATTGGGAGATTGTCTTCTACAACTAATATCGTAGCCATTTCCCCTCCGCACATTATTTTGGGCCTGATTTCACTCGTAGCGAAGGGCCTCTATAGGGTTAAGGCTGGCAGCTTTGTTGGCCGGGTAAATCCCGAAAAATAGCCCTACCGCTGCCGAAAATATCACCGCTAAAAGCACTGACCACGGGGTCACCATAGTCTGTATATAGCTACCCCCAATGTTTATCCGGCCTATACCCCACGAGGCCAACCAACCTAAAACTATCCCTATCATTCCTCCAAGTAGGCTAAGTACAGTGGCTTCGGTCAGGAATTGCAGGAGTATATCCCTTCTCTTAGCCCCTACTGCCATCCTTATCCCAATTTCCCGTGTCCGCTCGGTAACTGAGACCAGCATTATATTCATTATGCCAATCCCACCAACGATTAGCGAAATCGCACCTATGCTTCCAAGGAAAATGGTGAAGATGTTAGTGATGGAGGTGGCCATAGAAAGCATATCTTCTTGGGTGACGATTGTAAAATCGTCCTCAGCCGTAGGGGAGAGGTTGTGGCGGTCACGAAGTAGATTCCTGACCTCCTCTATAGCTTGGTTGAGGGAGTTCCTATCCCTGGCCTGAGCGTATATGGCTGTTACGCTTGGTTGACCCCGCCACTCAGCACGACGGGGGAAGTAAGTGAAAGCGGTGGTTATGGGGATTACAACCAAATCATCCTGGGTGAACATCCCTGCACCGCCTTTCTTTTCCAGAACGCCAATTACCCGGAAAGAAATCCTGTTGATTTTCACCACTTGCCCCACTGGGTCTTGGTCCCCGAAGAGGGCTTTGGCCACATCGGCCCCAAGAACAACTACCAACGAGCGGGCCTTTATATGCGAATCGGTGAAGAATGAGCCCAAAGCTACCTTGTGGTTGCGCACTTGAACGTAATCAGGTGTGGTCCCGATTAAGTTGGTTTGAGTGTTGGAATCTAAGTAGACCACTTGGACTGCACTTTGGACCGCTGGGGCTACGCCGTTTAAAGAAGGCAATCTTCTTAAAGCCTCAGCATCAGCATAAGTAAGGGTTATGGCCGAGCCAAGTCCTCCTCTTATAGATCCCATAGTTATGCGCCCTGGAAGGATTATGAGCAGGTTAGTGCCGATGCTCTCAATTTGCCTTGTAACCGAGGCTTGCGTTCCTCCTCCAATGGCAAGCATTGTTATTACGGCCATTACACCGATGATTATTCCCAGGATGGTAAGGCCAGAGCGCATACGGTTGGCCATTATACTCTGGAAAGCCATTCGCAGGTTCTCCATCATATTCATGGCCTCTCCTCCCCCACTATCTGCCCATCCAATAGCTTTATTATGCGCCCGGCATAAGAAGCAACCTTCGGGTCATGCGTTACCAGCACCACTGTTATCCCCATCTCCATGTTGAGCCTTCTGAATATTTCCATGATTTCCTTACCCGATTTGGAATCCAAGTTCCCGGTTGGCTCATCGGCCAGGATTATTGAGGGGGTATTGACCAGAGCTCTGGCTATGGCTACCCTCTGCTGCTCCCCTCCCGAAAGCTCAGAAGGCCTATGGTTGAGCCTATCCCCAAGGCCTACTGATTGGAGAGCTTCAATGGCTCGCCTTCTCCTCTCCTGGCCGTCAACCCCGGCGTAGATGAGGGGAAGTTCAACGTTGTAAAGGGCAGTAGCTCTGGGCAATAAGTTGAACATCTGGAAAACGAAGCCTATCTTGCGGTTGCGCACTTCCGCCAGTTGGTTCTCGTTTAGGGTCTCAACCGGGATGCCTTCAAGGCGGTATCGTCCGGAGGTGGGTTTGTCAAGGCAGCCCATTATGTTCATGAGGGTGGACTTACCCGAGCCCGAAGGGCCCATTATTGCAACCATTTCCCCTTTTTCAATGGAGAGGGAAACCCCTCTCAAGGCCGGGATTTCCACCTTACCCATCTTGTAAATTTTTACCACATCTTCAAGCTCTATGAGAGCCATAACACCCCCTCTTACCGGATAGGTGGTCGGAATGTTCCTCCGCCAAACATGAATGGGCCGGAAGAAGGCAATTGCTTAGGCAAGCTTACCATGACTAAGTCTCCTTCCTTGATATCCCCCTCTACAATCTCAGCCATGACATCGTTGGATATGCCTACTTTCACAGGGACGGGAGCGAAGTTTTCGCCCCTCTTAACCATTACTATTTGCCTGCCTCCGCGGGATTGGATAGCCCTCACTGGGACCAAAAGGACATTCTCAGCACGGCCTACCAGGATGTTGAGGTTCGCAGTCATCCCCACTTTTATGCGTTCATCTGGGTTCTCTATAGTTATGGTTACAGGGTAATTGACCACACCTTGCACAGTCTGGCCAATTTTTCCTACCTTCGTCACTTTACCCCGGTAGGTGCGATCAGGCAAGGCATCAAAGGAAATCTCCACCTCTTGCCCTTCCTTGACTTTGTCTACATCCACCTCTACAAGCTGCGTTTCAATTTCAAGCGAGGAAAGGTCCACCAAAGTTATAGCTGGTATGCTCGGGCCAGCAGTGCCTCCTTTCACAATTTTTATATCGGCCACAATTCCGTCAAATGGGGCTTTTAGTGTAGCATTTTCCAGGTTCAACCGAGCTTGTTCCAAAGCAATCTCGGCTTGGCGGACTTGGGCTTTAGCTATGGCTAAATCTTCTTCTGTTGGGTAATTTTCCAATTCCTCAAGCTGAGCTTTGGCCTGGGCCAATTGAGCAGCGGCACTGTAAAGGGCTACATCGGTATATTTGGCCACAGTGAGCTCATAATTGAGTTTAGCCGCTTCATAATCCAAGGTAGCCTGGTGCAACTGTTGGGCTTGGGGCAAAGAAGCAGCCTCTGGCCTCCATCCAACTTTATCGTATTGAGCTTGGGCTTGCTCCAAAGCTATCCGGGCTTTTTCCACGTTTATTTCGGCCAGGCGGATTTGCTTATCCCTATTGGCGGCCTCAATCTTAGCCGCTTCATAAGCAGCCTGAGCGCTGCGGAAGGCTGCTCTGGCCGCTTCAATCTGGGCTTGAGTTTTGCCCTTAAGGAGCTTATTGAGCTGAGCCTGGGCCACGGCCAAGTTCACCTCAGCTTGAGCTACCTGAAGTTCAAGGGCTTTGGTGTCAAGGCGAGCCAGGGGTTGCCCTTCCCGCACAAATTCTCCTTCTTCCACCAATATCTCCGCTACTTTCCCTGAAATCTGGAAAGCCAAGCTTTCTTGCGCCTTCGCTTTAACTGTACCTACGGATGAGACCGTTACTACTAAATTCCCTCGCTGGACCGGAACTGTTTCTACGGTGCTCTGGGATCTGCCTCTTGGCCTCAGTGCTACCCACCAAATTAGCCCACCTGCAATCAGGAATAGCACCAAACCAATTATCCACCATTTGCGGCGCATAACCACCTCCTGAAAAACAATTTCACACCAAATTATACCGCAGAGTTATGAAAGAAATGTTAAGAAATCCGCCCGGTCTTGAGCGAGAAAGCTTTCACTGGAGCGAAGGAGGAGCGGTGTATGGGGGACGGACCTAACTTCTGCAAAGCCTCCCGATGCCGTGAAGTGCCGTATCCCTTGTGGTCCGAAAACCTGTAACCGGGGAAGACAGCATCCATCGCCTTCATCCAATTGTCTCTAATGACTTTGGCCACTATGGAAGCGGCGGCGATTGAAAGGCAAGAATCATCCCCCGAAACTATGGCCTCTTGGGGGATGGGGACTTCGGGGAGGCGGAGGTAATCAATGAGCAAGAATTGAGGGGGCGGGTTGAGTTGGGAAATAGCCAGGGCCATCGCCTCCCGGGTAGCCTTGACTATCCCTATTCGGTCAATGCGTTCTGGGGACACAAATCCCACCCCCCAAGATACAGCCAAGGCTGAGATAACTTCAAATAGCCTCTCCCTCTGCAGGGGCGCGAGTTTCTTAGAATCGCATACCCCCGCCAGGAGAGATTCAATCTCAGGGTTATCAAGCGGAAGAATTACAGCCCCTGCTACTACCGGGCCAGCCCAAGCGCCTCTGCCAGCTTCATCAATACCGGCGATGTAAGAATAACCTTTCGCCAGGAGCTCTTTCTCCAAGGGAGAAAGCCGCATCAGCTCTTATTCCCTTTTCTCCTTTAGGCGAGCAGCTTTTCCACTGAGACCTCTTAGGTAATAAAGCTTGCTTCTTCGGACCTTAGCCCGGCGCACTACTTCAATCTTCTCAATGTTCGGGGAGTAAAAGGGGAAAATCCTCTCAATCCCGATATTGTGAGCTCCTATCCGGCGGACCGTAAAAGTTTTTCCTGCCCCTGTTCCCCTTATCTTTATGACCACGCCCTCAAAGACCTGGACCTTCTCAGTTTTCTCTTCCTCGCCAGTCTTTTCTTCAGTGAAGCGATAGTGGACCCTGACAGTATCTCCAGGGCGTATTTCTGGGATTGTTGGCTTTTCATTTACCCTTTCCACTGCTCTTATAGCCTGCTGCGCATCCATTTCCACCACTCCTTTCCCAAAAATGCTTTGGCATTTTAGCATATTGCCTTCAAAAATACAAATTGCCCTCTCAACCCCAAGCCTCGCAGCCGGGATTGGGATGGATGGAAAATCTCCCTTTTTTAAGCCAATTCGGCCATAGGCTTTTCCCCACCTTTTTCAAAATTGCCTCTACCACCCGGTAACGATCTCTTGGCGCAAATGCTGGGGGAAGTTGCCTGGCCTTTGGAAAAATGCTATACTTTTCCTGGGAGGCTGGTATGATGGAAGCACGACTTTACCAAAAATTGGAGGATGGAAAGGTTCAATGCAACCTCTGCGCTCATCGGTGTAAAATCCCCCCAGGGAAATTGGGAATATGTGGAGTGAGGGAAAACCGCAACGGTACCCTTTACACACTCGTCTACGGTAAAGCAATATCCCAAGCTGTAGACCCGGTGGAGAAAAAGCCCCTCTTCCACTTTTACCCAGGGACTACCGCTTTCTCCATAGCCACCGTAGGCTGCAACTTCCGATGCCAATTCTGCCAGAACTGGGAAATCTCCCAAATGCCCCGCGAAGAGGGCCGCATCCTTGGCGGAAACGTCCCCCCAGAAACAATCGTGCGCAACGCCAAACGCTACGGCTCCCGAAGCATCGCCTATACTTACACCGAACCCACCATATTTTTTGAATATGCCTACGATATAGCCGTCCTGGCTCACCAGGAAGGAATTGCTAACATCTACGTTACCAATGGCTACATGACCCCCGAAATGCTTGAAGCCTTCCACCCTTACCTTGATGCCGCTAACGTTGACCTTAAAGCAGGGGAAGATGAATTCTACCGCAAATACTGTGGGGCAAGGCTTCAGCCAGTCCTGGATTCGCTCAAGAAGATGAAATCCATGGGAATATGGGTTGAAGTGACCACCCTCATAATCCCAGGCCTCAACGACTCCGAGGAGCAGCTCCGTTTCATAGCCGATTTCATTGTCAAAGAGCTCGGCCCTGAAACACCATGGCACGTCAGCCGCTTCCACCCCCACTATAAGATGCTGGACCGTCCTCCAACTCCGGTGGCAACACTGCACAAAGCGCGGGAAATAGGCCTAAAAGCCGGCCTCCGCTACGTCTACGAGGGTAATGTCCCCGGTAGCGAAGGAGAGAACACTTACTGCTACAACTGCGGCCGCCTCCTAATCCGCCGCTTCGGCTTCAGCATCCTGGAATATCGCATAACCAACGGCCGCTGCTACCAATGCGGAGCTCCCATTGACGGAGTAGGCATTTGATGTACAAAGTAAACGTCTCTCGCCAAGGGGCGCGCCTTTACAAACCTTTCACCATGATTGAACTGGCTTACATTGAAGACTTCGCTGTCTCAATATACCTTTGCCAAGGAACTTTCGCCTGGCACAAACACTTGGACCAAGATGAGCTATTTTTAGTCCATTCGGGGACTATAAGCTTGGATACTGAATTCGGCTCCTTCACACTTGAAACCGGGGAAATGCTAACCGTCCCAAAAGGCGTGCTACACCGCTCTTCCTCCAGAACGCGGTCCGAAGTCCTCCTCTTCAGCCCAAAATTCCTCCCCGACCGTAAAAACGGCCATCGCCTTTCCTTCACCCAAGGAATTCACCTTGTAAAGGTGAACCTTTACCACAAAAGCCAAGACCTATCCAAGCCTTACCAAAGCTTAAAGCTGGCCCAGGTGGAAGATTTCACCCTCAGCCTCCTCCTCTGCGAAGGGACAAGCTCCTGGTACGAGAAGCCCACCCGGCCTATCCTCCTCATGGTTGTAGAGGGGCTCTTGAAAGTGGAAAGTGGCCCCGAAACCATTACCCTCGGCCAAGCTGACTTGACCATACTCCCACCGCTTTATGGATACAGGCTTCATTCCCCGGAGAGAACGTTGGCGCTGTCTTTCCAAAAGACCCCTCCTTTAAGGCCTTAAAGGAGGTTGAGCATGGAACGCCTTGTGGAATGCGTGCCTAATTTCAGTGAAGGCCGCCGGAAAGAAGTTATTGAAGCCATAGTAAAGGCTATAGCCGAGGCAGGGAAAGTATGGATCCTGGATGTAGAATCAGACGAAGACCACAACCGCTCAGTGGTCACTTTTGTGGGTGAACCGGAGTCTGTGGAAGAGGCTGCTTTCCAAGGAATAAAGAAGGCCGCTGAACTCATTGACATGGACCAACACAAAGGCCAGCACCCCCGTATTGGCGCAGCCGATGTAGTACCATTTGTCCCCATCAAAGGGGTAACTATGGAAGAATGTGTGGAAATGGCTCGCCGGCTTGGGGAAAGAGTTGGTAGAGAACTGGGAATCCCCGTTTACCTCTACGCAGAAGCGGCTACACGCCCTGAACGCCAAGATTTGGCTTACATTCGCCGGGGCGAATACGAAGGACTGAAAGAAGAAATCGCCATTAACCCCGATAGAGCACCAGATTTTGGGCCAGCTGTTCTGGGTAAAGCCGGGGCCACGGCCATAGGCGCCAGGCCTCCCCTAATCGCCTTCAACGTCTACCTCAACACGGACGACGTGAGGATAGCGAAGGAAATAGCTAAAGCCATAAGGCATTCCAGCGGCGGACTACGCTACGTAAAAGCCATTGGCCTTTTGGTCAAGGGGAAGGCCCAGGTTTCCATGAATTTGACCAATTACCGCCAAACACCAATCCCAAGGGTTATGGAACTTATACGCCGCGAGGCAGCACGCTACGGCGTTTCCATCGCCTCCAGCGAAATCGTTGGCCTTGTCCCCGAAGATGCCCTCCTGGATGCCGCCATCTATTACCTCCAGCTTGAAGGATTTTCAAAAGAGCAAATCTTGGAAAAGAAATTGGAGAAAATTCGCTACGGAGGTTAGCGATGCTCTACCTGACCTTTGCCCTGGCCCTTCTTATAGCTTTCCTCATAGTTGCTGGCTGGAGGGAATCCCATTACATAATCCAGCGCCGCCAACCTGACAAGCCTGATTCGCCGGCTCGCTATGGCCTGCCTTTTGAGGAAGTGGAATTTAAATCTCGGGACGGAATAACCATAAGAGGCTGGTTCATCCCAGCCCCTCAAGCCAAGGGCACGGTCATCTTCTGCCACGGCCACGCTGGGAGCATGGACCCGGACATAAAGTATGTCCCCTGGTTTCATTCCAGTGGCTTTAACGTCTTAATGTTTGACTTCAGAGGGCACGGCCGAAGCGATGGAGATAAAATTTCCATGGGTTATTTTGAGCGCCTTGACCTTTTAGGGGCGGTTGATTACCTAAAGAAGCGGGGCTTTGATAACATAGGGGTCCTTGGCTTCTCCATGGGTGGAGCCGTAGCCATAACCACTGCCGCCGTGGAGCCTTCAATAAAAGCTGTGGCTTGTGATGGTGCCTTTGCCCACCTTTTAGAAGTTCTAATTCGGGGGATAGGGGTTATAAACCCAGCCCTGCGTCCGATAGGGCTTATTGCTGGCCCTTTGGCCTTACTCTTCGCCTCCCTACGCCTTGGTGCTTGGCTCCCCTCAGCTGACCCCATAAGGTGGGTAGCCAAAATTTCACCCAGACCCCTCTTCCTCATCCACGGGGAGAAAGATGTCTTCATAAGCACTCAGGCTATTAAAGCCTTGTACCAAGCTGCCGGGGAGCCAAAAGAACTGTGGATTGTCCCCAACGCCGGCCACAGAAATGCGGATGAGCTCTACCCGCAAGAGTGGAAGGAAAGAGTGATTGGCTTCTTTGAGAAATGGTTAGGAGGTTCAGCTTGAGGCGCTTAATCCTTATTGGCCTTGCTTTCTTGCTTTTAGCCTCGTGCAGGGAAGGGGAAAAACCAGCCCTATCCTACTCGGGCCCCCTTAACGTTACCCTCAAGAAAGGAGAAACACTTCCCCTTACCACAATCACCTATATTGGCCTTGGCCCTCAAGGTGCAGAGGTCTTGATAGAAGGGCAAAAGGCTGTCAAGCAAAGGGGGGATTCCCTGGACTGGGAAAGCACACCATTGCCAGGGGTTGAACTCAAAATCAGAACCAGAATTATAAGCTTTGATTCCGCTGCTTTACGCAGCGTTGGCATTTTCACCGTTAATGTAAGCGAGCCTTTGCCAAGTCCTGCTCCTTCTCCCCCAAAAGCAGCCTTCAAATTTACGGCTCCGGTAGGATATAAGGTTGGTAGGGGGAAAATAATACCGGGGACGACCATCAAATACATAGGCAAGGACAAGGAAGGGGCAAAGTTTGAAGGGCTTGAGGGCTATCCCTACCGCAAAACAGGCGATTCGCTGGTTTGGACTGGCAAGCTTAAGGAAGAGCTCTACCTTGTGCTTAATGTCCGGGTCTTGCATTTTGATGAGGAGGCCATAACTTTAAGCGGGACCGCAGAAATAATCTTTCCCTGAGAAAGGGGGGACTATGGTAGCTGCTTTCTTTGATTTTGACGGGACATTGTTCCGTGGAAGCACGTGGAGGGGTATTGCCCTCCACCACCGCACTACCGGAATCAACAAAACCATGCTCTGGCTTTACCTTTATTCCCACCTTGCCCTTTATCCCCTCTACAAAGCCGGCCTATTAAAACGCCGTGCCTATTACAAGCTCTGGGCAAAAAACATGTCCTGGACCCTAAGAGGCCTAACTCTATCCCAAGCCGAGGAAACATTCCATTGGATATGGGAAAATTATGTCAGGCCCAGGCTGCGCCCGGAAATCCTTTCCCACTGGGAAGAGCACCGAAGCAAAGGCCACAAGTTGATAATAGTCTCTGGCTCCTTTGAGCCTCTTCTGAAACTTGTAGGCAGCAGGCTTGGGGCTGATGCAATTGTTGGAACAGAGCTGGAAATTAGAAATGGGAAACTAACAGGCCGGATAAAAGGCCCGCTGTGCTTCGGAGAAGGCAAAGTTCAAAAGTTGGAGGCCCTCCTGGCCTCAAATCCAGGCATAGACCTCTCCCAAAGCTATGCTTATGCCGATAGCATCTATGACCTTCCCGTATTGGAATTGGTCGGCAACCCCGTAGCTGTTTACCCGGACCCTGAGCTGGCTTCTTATGCCGAAAAGAAGGGATGGCCCATAATCGGCACTAAGCCAGCGCCTTAGCCCTCCAAAGGAGAACAATCACCAATACTGTGGCCGTAATGGCTAAGAGGAATATCATGGGTTTAACCCAGGGATAAAGCTCCTGGAATTCTCTCTGGAAGGAGATTTTTCCCCCTGGTTTTACAAACCAAACTTGTCCTTTGCTCCCTATCCCAAGCTCCAACTCTAAAGAAGAATTCCCGCCAAAAGCAGCCAGCTCCGCCTCCCCGCGCTTAATAAGCTCAAGCCCGAGCTTCTGAAGGGCATCCGACTCAAAGATTTTGCCGGAAGCCAATTCGTTTTCCCTCCTCCTCCAGTTTGCTAACTCAACTTCTAACAAGCTATGCGCTTCGGAAGTGTCAATCTCCCCTTCTACAAAATAGCGCTTCGCCCAGAATTCCGTCCGCTCCCTCCATTCAATCTCGGAAGATTTCAAGGGCACGAAGCAAAGAGCAAACTCTGGCCTTATGGGAAAGCGCATCGCTATCTCTTGCCTTTCAGGAGCATGCTCCTTCCCCAGGGGGAATCTTAGACTAATGAACAAGCGCTCATTTACAGGTGAAGGCAAGGAAGCCAGGTCGGGGTCAGATGGGTTATAAAGTGGGCTAAGTATACAAGAGCACTCTATTTCCCCCACCCCCGGCTTTATCCTTACCAAAGCCTTTGTAGCTCGGCAAATGGGTAATTTTAACCCAAGGACCTCCCAGAAATCCCGGCCCAAAGCTTCATTTACGATGGAAATAGCTTTCTGGGCTTCTCCTTCTTCCAAAAGCTTAATCGCTAAGAGGGCACTGAGGTCGCGCTTCAATCGGCTTACCTCTGCTTTCCCCACCGGGACAGGGAGACCTTTGTCGGCCAAAGCGCTGGCTTTTTCAAGATAAGCAATGGCTTCCCTATACAGGCCTTCCTTTTGCAATTCCTGGCTCAAGGTTAGGTAAATGTTCTGCAAAGTCCAAGCCAGATTTCTCTCCGAAGCCCCCGCCTTTATCGCTTTCTCCATCTCTTGGCCAGCTAAGGCAAGGTAAGGTAGGTCCAAAGAGCCATTCGGCAAATAGGCTCGGTAATGGTAAAGGGCTGCAAGGTCCAAAGAGGCTTGGTATAAATCGGGCTCAAGGAGACGCGCCTTCTCCAGGCAAGCGATGGCTTCCCGATAGAAGCGCTCAAATGCCTTGGAATCCGGGGGCAAAGCCATAGCTAAGGTTCGGTAAATAGTCCCGACCTCGTAAAGGGATTGGGCATCAGTTTTACCCCTTAGCTCCTTAAGCCTTTCCCGAAGAGGAAAAGCCACTAAAGAAAGCTTAACCTCTGAAGGGAAAGGCTCTTTAATCCAGCGCCAGGTAAGTTTAAAGCCGTCAAACTCAAACCCTTCAGGCTCTGCCTGAACCACTTCTTCTTGCCTGAAGAGGGAAGGGAAATGAACTGTAACCCTTATGCTATCAACGCCTTTATCGGCGAAATCTCTCGGCAATGGATAGGATAGGTCTATCAGGGGATAACCGTTTAAGGGCAAGGCCCCCTGCAAAGTTAGAACTTCCTTTGAGCTTGGCTCCAGGGTTATCTCCACGGAGCTTAGCGGGCTAATGACCTTTCCTCCGTACCTCAAGGCAAAATTTCCGGCCAATTCCCCACCTTTCACTTGAACGGAAAAAGTCCTGGCGTCAAGCTTGCTGGTATTCTCAAACCGGTAAGAGGCGGATAAATCAAAAGCCGAAAAGTCCGGCTTTAGCTTTATGTCAACAGCTAAGGCGTTTAGCTTTATCTCCTTGGGCATGTTTAAAGGAGTAAGTATAGGAACAGATGGCGCCTGAGCGGAAACGGCTGCAACTTTTAAAGATAGGGCTATCATGATGATAAGTGTTACTGGCCATCGCCCCTTCCTCAGCATCCTTCCTCCCTGAGGAAAGCTTGTATAAGTTCAAAGGCGAGGGCGCAAACTTCTCCTTTTGCTTCCAACCATCGGATGCGAGGGTCGCTTAGCTTAAACCAGTTGTATTGATGCCGGATGAAGTTTCTAGTGCGCTTTTTCATGTGGGCCACTGCTTCCTCCAAGGTTAATTCCCCTTGTAAATATAGCCCTATCTCCTTATATCCAACCCCTGACATTGATGGAAGGTCCAAAGAGTAACCCATTTTAATGAGCCTTTCCACCTCAGCTACAAGGCCCTTTTCCAGCATGGCCTCAATACGCCGATCAACCCGCTTGTAAAGCTCAGGGCGAGGCAAGGTTAAACCTAAGATGAGGGTTCGGAATGGGGGTGGATTTCGGCGACGAAGCTGGGAGAAAGGCTTTCCTGTGGTCAAACATACTTCCAGTGCCCTCACCACTCTCCGGATGTTCCTCGGGTCCACGAAGGATGCAGCCTCAGGGTCAAGCTCTAAAAGGCGCTGGAAGAGCGCTTCTGCTCCCCTCTCTTGCGCTTCCCTGAAGAGCTTTTCCCTAAGTTCGGTGGATGGTGGCACTTTGGGCACTTCCCATCCTTCCAAGAAAGCCCAAACATATTGCCCGGTCCCTCCTACCAAAAGTGGTATCTTCCCGCGGGAGAGAATTTCTTCCCATGCTTTCCTTGCCATTTCCAAGAACATAGCCAGAGTAAAGGTTTGGTCGGGGTAAACAACGTCAATAATGTGATGAGGAACTTTTAGGCATTCCTCTGGGGAAGGCTTGGCCGTTCCGATATCCATGTATTTGTAAACTTGGCGCGAATCGGCTGAGATGACTTCGGCTGGAAACTTTTCACCCAAGCAGAGGGCAAGCTCTGTCTTACCAACCCCTGTTGGGCCGACTATAGCGATGAGGGGAGGCTTATTCTTCTTCAACGGCATCCTTAATGAGGTTTATGCGCCTTACGCTCCCTTTGGGGGATAATTCAATGGCCAAAAGGTCAATTCGCCAGAACCCATCCCAACCCTTTTCAGCCACGTAGGACTGAGCTGCCAAGAGGAGTCGGGCTTTTTTCCAGGGGGTAAGAGATTCCTCCGGGGTTCCAAAGTGCGAAGAACGGCGTAAGCGCACTTCCACGAAAACCAAACACTCTCCATTTTTGGCCACCAGGTCTATTTCCCCGCCCTGGCACCGGTAGTTGCGCTCTAAGATTGTGTAGCCCTGTTTTTGCAAGTATCGGGCGGCCAGGTCCTCCCCCAGCCGCCCGACTTCGCGGGTGCAGCTTTTCCCTCCCACAGATTAAAATCCTCGCTCGAGTAATCTTTGCAGCAGGGCTCCAAGCCCTCCTCCTAAGAGGCCAAGAAGAAGCATGACTATAAGGGAGAGGATTAAGAGAGCAATGCTGAATAAGAGGCCCGCTATATAGAAGCCACACCCAAACCTCAAGCCATCCATGATGTCCAACTGGTGCTTGTGTTCTTGAGACATTTGAACCCTCCCTTGCGTTTAGTTTAACCCCACCCCCAGCTCTTTTCTGGAGCAGGGATAGGAATTAACCTCTCCTCTAACCCACTCTACCACCGGGACACTCCCATAGAGTTTTGCCTCTTGCTGGGTATCGGACATGAGGGTTGTGCAAGAAGCCTTCAAGGCCTGGCCGCTGGTAGAGTGGAAGTAAACGTAACTTACCAAGGCAACTGCGAGCAGTTGCCCCACTTGTGAATGTTAAAGAGCCAAACTTCAGGGTCGGGGGTTAAGTCAAGCCCCCGGCTAATTTTTCAGCCGCAGTGTAAGGGTCAATTTCCCTCTTCACTACTCGGCCCAGGATTTCTTCAATGGCTTGGCGGTCAACTTTGGAAAGAACGCGTTTTAAAAGTTCCGTACGGAGGATTTCTTCTACCTCTCGGCTTGCCCTAAGCTTCTCCTTCTCTTCCCAGGCCCCACTTTCCTTGAGGAAAGCCAGATGCTTCTCAATAGTCTCCGCAAGGGCTTTTATCCCTTCCCCTCGGGTAGCGATAGTTTTACAGATAGGGGGACGCCAGCGGGCTTGGGGAGATTCTGAAGAGGGTTTAATTTCCATGAGGATACCATGGTGGAGGATTTTCTCCGAGTTCCCCAGACTCATCATTACTTCTAAGCTCAGGGCAACCCCATCCGCTCCCTCTAAATCAGCCTTGTTAACCACGAAAATATCGGCTATTTCCAAGATTCCAGCTTTTATGACTTGAATGTCGTCGCCAAGCCCAGGCACTTCTACTACAAGCGTTGTGTGGGCTGTGCTGGCGATATCCACTTCGGCTTGACCAGCTCCTACCGTTTCCACTAAGATTTTATCGTAACCAGCCGCATCCAAAATCTTTACGGCATCAGCAGTAGCCCTGGCTAAACCTCCCAAACTTCCCCTTGTAGCCATACTGCGGATGAAAACACCGGGGTCATTGTAAAGGTCCCTCATGCGGATGCGGTCACCTAAAATTGCTCCACCGGTGAAAGGGCTTGTGGGGTCTACGGCCACAATGCCTACTTTAAAACCCCGGAGGCGGAATTCTTTGGCCAGTTCGTTCACTAAAGTGCTTTTCCCCGTCCCTGGAGCTCCGGTAACCCCTATGATGTGGGCTTTCCCAGTGTAAGGGTAAAGGGCTTTAAGCGCTTCCCGAGCTAAGGTCCCGTTGTTTTCAGCAATACTTATGAGGCGGGCTATAGCTCTTTTATCCCCCAGGATGGCAGCCCGTACTAGCTCATCAAGCATTCTTGCGGCTTCTCCTTATCTCGGCTACTTTGTTCCGGATGTATTCCACAATAGTCTGGGTTGAAGTGCCTGGCCCAAATACCTCAGCTATGCCCGCCTCCTTTAGCTTAGGAACATCCTCGTCTGGTATTATCCCCCCAGCAACTACTAAGACATGGTCAAGGCCTTTTTCGCGAAGGAGCTGGACAGTTTTAGGCAGAAGGGCCATGTGGGCCCCAGAGAGGATTGAGAGGCCAACAACATCCACATCTTCCTGAAGGGCAGCCTCAGCTATCATTTCCGGCGTTTGACGCAAACCAGTGTAAATAACCTCCATCCCTGCATCTCTCAAGGCCCTGGCTACTACTTTAGCTCCTCTATCGTGCCCATCGAGCCCTGGCTTGGCTATGAGGACCCGAATTTTCTCCTCCGCCATTTTTGACCTCCTCTTATATGATGATTGGCTCTCGGTACTCTCCGAACACTTCCCTGAGAACCTTCATCATCTCCCCCAAGGTGGCATAAGCTCGCACGCAATCAAGGATGTAAGGCATGAGGTTTTCCCTTTCATCCTGAGCAGCATTGCGGAGACGCTCCAGGCATTGGCGGACTCTTTCGTTGTCTCTCTCACGGCGGACCCTGGCCAATCGCTCTCGGTGGCGTCTCTCCCCTTCGGGGTCTATCTTGTGGATTGGAATGGTGATTGGCTCATCGGAAACGTATTCGTTTACCCCCACAATTATGCGCTTCTTCTCGTCAATCTCTTTCTGGTAACGGTAAGCAGCATCGGCGATTTCTTTCTGAGGGAAGCCTTTTTCTATAGCGGCAATCATCCCGCCCATGGCGTCAATCTTGCGGAAATACTCATAAGCAGCCTCTTCCATCTTGCGGGTCAAGTATTCCACGTAGTAGCTTCCCCCGAGTGGGTCAATGGTGTTCACTACCCCTGTTTCATGGGCGATTATTTGCTGGGTACGCAGGGCTATGCGAACAGCCAATTCGGAGGGTAGAGCAAGTGCTTCATCCATGGAGTTAGTGTGGAGGGATTGGGTACCGCCAAGGACTGCAGCCAACGCCTGAATAGCCACCCTAACGATGTTGTTCTCCGGTTGCTGGGCTGTTAATGTGCATCCAGCGGTTTGGGTGTGGAAGCGCAACCACCAGGAGCGTGGGTCTTTAGCCCCAAAACGGTTGCGCATTTCCCTTGCCCATATCCTCCTGGCTGCTCTGAATTTAGCGATTTCCTCAAAGAAATCGTTGTGGGCATTGAAGAAAAAGCTCAAGCGAGGTGCAAATTCATCCACATCCAGGCCCCTTTCAATCCCGGCTTTTACGTATTCAAAGCCATCGTAAAGGGTGAAAGCCAACTCCTGAACTGCCGTGGCCCCAGCCTCCCGAATGTGATAGCCGCTTATGGAGATAGTATTCCACTTGGGGACGTATTTAGCTCCAAACTCAAAAGTGTCCACTATTAGGCGCATAGAAGGCTTGGGTGGGAAAACGAACTCCTTCTGAGCGATGTATTCTTTGAGTATGTCATTCTGGATGGTGCCGCCAATTTTGGTCCATGGTATCCCACGCTTCTCGGCCACAACAAGGTACATGGCCCACAAGATAGCAGCCGGAGCGTTAATGGTCATAGAAGTTGTGACTTTATCCAAAGGTATGCCATCAAACAGAATCTCCATATCAGCCAAGGAGGAAACCGCTACCCCGCACTTGCCGAACTCCCCTTCGGCCATGGGGTCATCGGTATCGTAGCCGTACAGGGTTGGGGTATCAAAAGCCACCGAAAGGCCTGTTTCGCCGTGCCTGAGGAGGTACTTGAAGCGCTCATTAGTCTCCTCTGCCGACCCATACCCTGAGAACATCCTCATGGTCCAGAGGCGTCCGCGGTACATAGTAGCGTGTATGCCTCTGGTGAATGGGTATTCACCGGGAAAGCCAAGCTCCTCAAGGTAATCGAAATCGGGGATATCAGCAGGGGTGTAGAGGCGAGCGATTGGCATATCGGAGAGGTTGCGGAAAAGCTCATCTCTTTCCGGAAGCCGGGCAAGCCACTGTTGTAGCGTTGTTTCTTCCCACTGCTCTTGC
>Ga0185307_1000864_pt1 | contig 17931 bp, 20 predicted proteins | sample LHCtaG_FD_128010 | JGI IMG/M metagenome (GOLD analysis project Ga0185307, IMG submission 128010) | Hot spring microbial communities from Little Hot Creek, USA to study Microbial Dark Matter (Phase II) - LHC4sed_matched (SPADES... | ecosystem: Environmental > Aquatic > Thermal springs > Hot... | reverse complement strand
ACAAGCGGAACAGTTTTCATAAGCGTCAGAGACGAGGAGAAGCTGCGCATTGCGCCAATAGCCAAAAAACTGTCTAAGCTTGGCTTCAAAATCTTGGCAACCCGTGGAACAGCGGAAACCCTATCCGCGATGGGAGTTGAGGCTGAGGTGGTTCCAAAAGTCAGCGAGGGACAACCAAACATAGTCGACTACATAAGGTCTGGAAAAATCAGCCTAATAATCAATGTGCCAAAGGGCAAGGGTCCAAAGGATGACGAGTTCTACATTAGAAGGACGGCTGTCGAATGTAAGACTCCATACATAACAACCATTGCAGCTGCCCACGCCGCTGTCACGGCCATTGAACGCGTGAAGAATGGAACTTTCACCATAAAATCGCTGCAAGAATACAACGGCGCCGCCGCTGGTGATGGCAAGACGGTTTCTGCACAAGTGCAGATTCAAAACCTTTCATGGCGTTAACAACTCTTCTTGTTTCTGTTCCGCCCTAGGCTAGCGGTACAGTTTTATATTTGCATGTTTATGGGTGGAGATTGGGCGGACTGAAGGGATAGGCGTTTAAATGTCTGTGTCTCCAAGTGTTCGCGAGGTTCTTGCGAGACGAATTGCTGGCGAAATTATCTTATCCAACAGGCCGGGCGCCACCATGCGGAAGTGGCGGGAGCTTTTCGGCGTTTCGCAGACAACTCTTTCTGATAAAATGATGCTTTCGCCTTCCGTTATAAGCGATTATGAAAGCGGACGCCGCAAAAGCCCCGGCACAAAGTTTGTGCGGCGTTTTGTTTGGGCTTTGTTGAAGATTGACGAGGAGAGGGGGAGCCGTTTCATCCGTGAGTTCGCTAAGCTTACGAGTTCGCCGAGCATGGCTGTTGTGGATTTGCGGGAGTTCCCCATCCCAGTGCGGGTTGAATATTTGTGTAAAGCTATTAAGGGCGAGGTTGTGGCTTGCTCCAGTCCACCCGTCAAGGAGGTTTTGGGCTACACGGTTGTGGACAGCAAGAAAACCATTGAAACGCTTTCTGGTTTTGAGTATGCCCAACTTTTTGGCGCCACAACTGAGCGGGCGCTGGTTTTTACAAATATTGGAAATGAGAACTCGCCCATGATGCTTGTGCGCATGAGCAGCCTAAAACCACGGGTTGTGGTTTTCCACGGCGTAAAGCCGGACGAGTATTCGGTTAGACTGGCGGAGTATGATCGCATACCACTAATTTACTCGGCGCTGCCAACTGTGGAGCAGCTTGTGAAGTCGCTCCGCAAACTTTACCGTATAGCCTTACGCGTAAAGCTTGGTAGGGCTGTCCGCCCACCCCCTAAAGTGAGCACATAACAGTTTAGGGGAGACGTTTAGCCTTGATTAAGGTGGGGTGTTGCGGGTTTCCAACTTCGATGAAGCGTTACTTCGAAAATTACAAGTTGGTCGAATTGAACAGCACTTTTTACGAGTATCCGAAGCTTGAAACCGTTGAGGGGTGGCGTGAAAAAGCCCCGGAAGACTTTGAGTTCACGGTTAAAGCCCACCAGGACATAAGCCACAAAGCCAAAATGAGGCTTGACGAAACAAGCATCCAAGCCTTCGAAAAAATGAAACAGATATGCAAAATCCTAAACGCGAAAATACTGCTGATACAGACGCCCGGCTCCTTCCGCCCGGACAAACTCGGCGAAGCGGAAAAATTCTTCACAAACATAAACCGTGAAGACCTAACCCTCGTATGGGAGACCCGTGGACCAGAATGGGAAAAACCCGAAGTCGTGGAAAAACTCAGCCAAGTTTTAAGCCGCCTAAACGTGGTGCATGTAACCGACCCCTTCCGGGTTTTGCCAGCCTACACAAGCCAAATCGCCTATTTTCGACTGCACGGCTTAGGCAAGGAACTCTACTATTACCAGTATACGGATGAGGAGCTGCGGAGGCTTGGCGAAACCGCCAAAAAATTTGAGGATGAAAGCAAAACGGTTTACGTGCTTTTCAACAACCTCTCCATGTTCGAGGATGGACTGCGGTTTATGCAGTATCTTTCAAGCGGAAAATTCCCAAAAATCACTGGCACGGTTGGCTTGGAATCCATTAAAAGCGTTATAGCGAAAACACGGTATCCAGCGCCAAAAAGCATGCTGGTCAAAAAGGTGGGATGGAGGCTCGTGGAAATCGAAGAGGGGCGGCAGGTTAGGCTGGCTGAGTTGCTAACGGAACTGCCATCAAAAACCTACAAAAACGCGGAAGAACTCTTAAACGCGCTTAAAACCGCCAAAAAGCTAGACTGAAACAGCTAAACCAAGCTCCAAAATTTTCGCCTTAAGCAGTCTAAAATCTTCTATAAGGAGTTGTTTGTATTTTGCGCTGTAAAGCCCCGCCGCCGGATGCAGTGATGGAAAAACCGTTACTGCCAAACCCAAAACGTATGCTTGGTAGAATTTGCCCCTAGCCTCCGTAATGCCTTTGAAGGTTATTCCAGCCTTCGAGAAAATGTAAGCCGTAGAATAATGCCCAAGAGTAACTATGAGTTTTGGCTGTATCGCCAAAATCTGCCTATCCAAAAAAGGCGTGCAAGCCTCAATCTCGCTTTGGGCTGGCTCGCGGTTGCCGGGCGGACGACACTTCAAAACATTCCCAATAAAAACTTGACTCCGCTGAAGACCAGCCTCAGCTAAAAGCGTGTCCAAAAACTTGCCAGCAGCCCCAACAAAAGGCCTGCCCTTAACATCTTCCCAGTAGCCCGGCGCCTCCCCAACAAACATTATTTTGGCCTCTGAACTGCCCTCGCCCGGAACAGCGTTCTTGCGGGTCTTCCAAAGCCCACAACGCCTACAAGCCCTAACCTCTGAAGCGACAGCCTCCAAAACAGCCTCCTTAGACGATTCCATGCCCCTTCCAGCCAGCCTCAGTGATATGCCAAGAAGCACTTATTAGGATTGCCAAAACAATAATTCAATAGAAGAACCGCCTTGAAATGGGCTACGTTAAAGTCAAGGTGAAAATTCGAAACATCCACAAGCCAGAACTGGAAGCCGAAAGGGAACTGCTCGCCGATACAAGCTCAATATACACGATGATTAAACGCGAGTTTCTTGAAAAACTCCAAATAAAGCCGCGGGACAAGCGGAAATTCAAAACAGCGGATGGAAGACTCGTCGAACGGGAGTTTGGAGCCGCAGAAATAGAAATAAACGGTCAAAGCACATACTCAACAATAATTTTCGGCGAAAACTCAGACGCAGAAGTGCTGGGCGTAACAACCCTTGAAGAACTCGGACTGCAAGTCGACCCAGTAACGGGCGAGCTGAAACCACTAGAACTCCTACTCCTAACAACAAAACCTTAAAAGAGGGTGTTTTAACCGCGCTTCCGAAGACCATTACCACGGCCTAAACCTTTTGGAAAGTTAACTTCAAATTCCACCTAAAAGTCTCCTAAAAGCCACTATCCATAACCGAACCAAAACAAAGGGAAACATAGCAAAAATTCTAGAGAGGGCTAGACGCTATTGGCTGCTTCCTTAACCTAAAAAATAAAGAAAACCTAGAAGGGGAGGGAGAACACCTTACCCTGTTTTATACTTCCATTTTCGTGGTTAAGAAATCTATAGGGGGTATCCAATTTTGCAGTAGCTCGACCAGCCTAAAATTGACATTCTCACGCCATATGCAATAATGCTTCTGAACCCCGCATTCCCAGCTTAACGCCTAGGCTTTTCGCCTTTGAAGTGGCGGCTTCAACCTCCGCATTCAAAACATCCTCGAAAGTTTTTACCCCGCTGACCATGACTGCCGTCACTCCGAGGCGTTCCGCCGCCTCGATGTTTAGGAAACCACACATGACGAAGCCTTTCTCCGCCACAATAAGCACCAATGGCGGCGAGTCTGGAAGCTCAACCCTAACCCCCAAAAACTTCTTATCGCCAACCCTAACCGCATCCACGTTTATCAAATCTTAACACGCTCCAAGCTTTATCCACTCCGCATTTGTTGTAATTCTTAAATAAGAATTGCCACAATGAAAAAGCGAAAGCCATGCTGACAAGGCTTAAAGCAAAAGTGCAGTCCGCCATAAAGACCCAAGCAGAAGCAGCCAATAGGCTGGGCTTAACGCCAAACATCATAAGCGCTCTAGGCATAGTTTTCGCCCTGTTTTCGGCTTTAGCCTACACTGGTGGAAGACAGAACCTTCCATGGGCTGTGGTGCTGCTTCTGCTTTCAGGCTACTGCGACATGCTGGACGGCGCTTTGGCTAGGCTCTACCAGAAAACCACCCCTTTCGGCGGCTTTTTAGACTCACTTCTGGACAGATATGCGGACGCAGCCATATACGCGGGCATAATGCTGGGCGGAATGTGCACACTCCACTGGGGGTTAACAGCGCTGGTGGGCTCATTTCTGGTAAGCTACAGCCGCGCCAGAGCCGAGGCCGCCGGAATAAAAATGGAAAGCATAGGCTTGGCTGAAAGAGCTGAACGCCTAATAATAATAGCGGCGGCAAGCCTCATCGAGGTTTTCTGGAAAAGCGCCCTAGAAGCTGGCGTGATAGTGTTGGCAGTTCTCACAAACCTAACAGTGCTGCAAAGAGGCTACTACGCCTACAAAACCTTAAAGAAAAGGGAATAAAGCGGCTAAACCTTCCTGCCAAAGCGAAGTTTACGTTCCTCTCTGGCGCGAACCTTTACAATGCCATAGTGCACAGCGCAAGAAACACAATAATATTTGGTGTCCACAGGCGCAGAAATATAGGCGCCCTTCTGGCGAAGCTCCTTGGCTAAGGCAGGATCAACCAAGGAAAGCCGACGAGTAACCTTTTTTGCTTTGTCTCTCGGCACAAGCTCGCCGCAGTTTGCACAGTGAACAAAGCCGCTCCTACCCTTAGAGCCCTTTGACCTTCCACGGCTCTTTCGCTTGTACGGCATAACACAAACATCTCATATACAGTTCTATACTATCAGATGCAACCGCTTGCTTATATATCTGTTCTTAGCTTCAGCAGATAGGCAATATTGGCTTTTGAATCTATTTTCGGAATTATTTTGCCCTTCGAAGAAGTGAAAAGCGTCGTCACACCCGGACCATGCCCAGAAGACACACAGTTGGTGTGGACAACTATGCCTACGGAAACTGCGCCTTTACGGTAGACTCGCCCATAAGAGTGATCTGCATCAATTATCGCCACCAAATCACCAAGCCTCAAGTCGTCAAGCCCATATTCGCGGCGGGTTGCCTCATCGAAAAGCTGAATGTCATAATCGCCCGAATACGTCTGGTTCGCGCCAAGCCCAGAACCCATGATCGCCGCTGGAATCACGTGGGTCACCGGAACCTCAAGCTTGTCGCCCACGGGTTTAGGGTTCAAAGCTTCCAGGAAACGCGGGTCCATATTCATGACTTTTATGTCTGGAAAATCCAAAAGCTTCAAGCCTACACCGAAAGCCTTCACGAGAACCTTGTCGCCCAACATAAGCTTTTCAAGAACCTCCGGCTGAAAATCTACAAGAACATGCTCAATCCCGCCATGCTTGCCCGTGACAACCCCCTTAGCGCCTTTCGCGTCGCCAGAAACAACAACAGCCTCGTTTCCAACGCATGAAAGCACATTCAAAGCCGTGTTGGCTCCCTGTCCAAACCGCGGGTCATTCTCTTTGTTCTCTATGCTCACGCCCGGCTCAACGTGGTCTGCCTCCCAACCACATGCGGGGTCGCCGACCCGCACATTATAGGTTATGCCGCCGACGCCCGGCAAAACCATGGGAACTCCCTCGGCTGAAATGTTGTATACGCCTCTTCCGAAAACTGGGCTGGCTACTTCGCCCACCACTGAAATTTTAACAATCTTGTCAACATTTGTTCTAAGCATACACATCTCTCCAACGGTTAAGACAGGCACAACCAAAATAATAAGCTTCTTTCATCCAAAACCATGTAATACGCGAAATATGACAAGTTTTAAATGCCACTTTCCATTCTTGAGTTGATTGGACACAGTAAAGGTCGGAAAAGAGGCTAGCGGTTGGAAATCCAATGGCTGAAATAGGTCTAAGATCCAGAATGCTCGTAAGGGACGTGATGAGCAGCCCAGCCATAACCATCGACGAGGAAGCCACAGCAAATCGCGTCGCAGAACTCATGGAAAAACATGAGCTAGGCTGCATAATAGTTGTAAACAAGGAAGGAAAACCCATAGGAATAATAACCGAAAGAGATTTGGTCACGAGGGTGCTTGCAAAAAACCTCAAACCAGACACGGTTAAGGCTAAAGACGTGATGACTTCACCCCTCATAACCATAGAACCCGGCGAAACAATAAACGAAGCTGCCAGAAAAATGAGCAGACTAAATATTAGAAGGCTCGGCGTAGTCTACAAAGGCGAACTAGTTGGGCTTATTTCAAGCAAGGATATTTTGGCTGTTATGCCAGAACTCATAGAAACTATCTACGAGAAGGCTTTAATAGAAGGCGAAAACATGACGCAAACAATAACGGAAGAAACAATCGAAGAAGCATCCCTAAGCGGGTACTGCGACCGCTGCGGAGGATGGTCAGACAACCTGAAAGAGGTGGACGGTGCTTTTCTATGCGAGGACTGCCGAGCCGAGTTAGAAGTTGAGGAATAGCGGAAAGGGAAGACTGTTTGCGTGTTGGAGAAATAGCAAACCAAAAACACCCATCCATTTATGAGGATGAACTCGCCACAAAAGCTCGATCCCTTATCCGCGACTTCTCCCTGAGAATCCTTCCAGTAATAAACAGTGAAAAAAGAGTTGTTGGAGTTGTCTCCCGAGCTTCAGTGATGACTATATCTTCGTCGGTTTCGCCGATAAAAGTGAAGGGCATAATGGCAAGCCCAAAATACACAGCCACCATGGAAGATGACGCCTACCAAACAGTCCGAGAAATGATTCGCCTAGACGAATGGTGCATACCAGTCATAAACACCCCCACGGAAGAAATCTTGAAAGGTGTCTTAGGCCTTGAAAACTTCGTAGAAAACATCATAAAAACAAACCCGGAAAAACTGGTTAAACCAGTTTCCGAAATAATGTCAACAAAAGTTTTAACATGCACCCCGGAAGACGAAGTGGACAACGTTTGGCGCTTAATGCAAGAAAAAGCTTTAGCCGGGCTTCCAGTAGTCGCCAAAGACAAGCTTGTGGGAATTGTAACACAGAAAGACCTTCTTGAAAGCGGTGCACTTTTGCCGACCTTCGAGTCCCAAAAGGGCAGACACAGATCGCCAACTAAGATTTCGGCAGTGATGAAGACAAACGTGATAGCAGTGCAGCCTTCGATAAGGGCGATACGCGTCGCAAAAGTAATGGTTTCAAAAGACATTGGTCGCGTCCCTGTTGTTGACAAGGACGGAAAGCTGATAGGTATAGTGGACCGTGAAGATGTGGCCAAATTAATCGTGAAATAATGTTAAGTTAGGTAGGTGAAAATGAGTAGAGAAACTTTTAGGCGAACATTAAGAGGAAAAGGCCCAGTTTCGCTTAAAAGCTCCACAGCCAAAAAACGGGAAGGCGAAATACTCCACATAGCCAAGAGCCCAGTCATAACAATGGCGCCCACAACACCCATCTATGACGCAATCAAAATAATGGCCAAAGAAGGGTTCCGCAGAATCCCCATAGCAGACCCTGGAACAAAAACCTTGGTAGGGATCGTCACAGCCACAGACATTATCGACTATCTAGGTGGGGGCAAAAAATTCGAAATAGTCCAACAAAAATTTTCGGGAAACATCTTCAAAGCCATAAATGAACCAATAAAGTTGATAATGAATCAGAAGGTTTTCGCCGTCAAAACCACCTCTGAAATAAGCGAAGCGATACGGATAATGAAAGAGAAAAACGTGGGTGGTTTGCCAGTTGTTGACGAAGAAAACTGTGTTAGGGCAATAATAACGGAAAGAGACATAGTTCACGTATTCGCGGGACGAATCAGCAAAGTGAAAGTTTCGGAGCTAATGACAAGCCACGTGGTTACAGCCCTGCCCCAAGCAACAGTTTTCGAGGCTGAGAAAACCATGATAACTCACGGCTTTAGAAGGCTTCCAATAGTTGCAGACGGCAAATTGGTTGGCATAATAACAGCCATGGACATAATACGGTTTTTCGGCACAGGCGAAGTCTTCAAACACCTCCAGTCCGGAACAATAACCCAAGTGCTGAATACACCAGCCCTCCAAATAGCCACAAAAGAAGTTTCAACCATTGAGCCGGACGCAGACGTGGGACATGCAGCCGAAATAATGCGGGAGAAAAACCTCGGCGCTTTACCAGTTGTCCAAAATGGGAAACTTGTAGGCATGATAACCGAAAGAGACTTCTTTAAGATGATAGAATAGCCTTTTAGGCGTTTAACAGTGCCAAAAACCGCGCCCTGCCTCAAAACACCAAAGGCCTACGGCGAAAAAGTCATAACCACCGCCAATAAACTCGGGATAATTGACAAGGAACTGGAAATCCAAAGAGATAACAACCACATTTATGTGCCTTTGACCAGAAACCCCAAACCAGATGAACTTGAAAAACTTAAAGAGCACAGCCCAACCATAGAAGTCTCAACATACACTTTTCCAGAACGGCATAAACAACCAAAAACGATTCATGAAGCTTTGGAGGATAAGATGCCGCCGCACTTGCTGGCTTGTCTCCCCCACGCATTAGACTTTGTCGGAGACATAGCCATCGTCGAGATTCCGCCGGAACTTGAAGCCTACAAGACGGATATAGGAAACGCCATACTGCAAGTGCACAAAAATGTGCGAACAGTTTTGGCTAAGGCTGGAGCCGTTAAGGGCGAATACCGCTTAAGAGAGTTCAACATAATCGCTGGACAAACTAAAACTGAAACAATCCACAAAGAACATGGATGCCAATTCCACGTAGATTTAGCAAAAGCCTACTTTTCGCCACGCCTATCCCATGAGCACATGCGAGTGACGTCCGTGGTTAAAGAGGGTGAAACAGTCGTTGACATGTTTGCTGGAATTGGGTCTTTCGCAGTGCTAATTGCGAAGACTCACGTGAATGTGAAGGTTTACGCTATAGACATAAACCCAGCTGCCATCGAACTTTTAAAAAAGAACATTAGATTAAACCGCGTTAACCAAAAAGTTTACCCAATTTTGGGCGATGCAAAACAAATCATTAAACAACAACTTCGCGGAAAAGCAGATCGCATAATAATGAACTTGCCGGAAAAGGCCATCGAGTTTATCGACGCTGCGTGTGAAACACTAAAACCGGAAGGTGGCATTATACACTTCTACGGTTTTGCCAGAGGCATGGATGGTCTTGAAACCTTAAAAACACAATTCACGGAAGAAGTGGAGAAACACGGAAGAACTGTGAAAGCGATTCTCTTTTCAAGGTTTGTCCGCGAAACAGCCCCCTACGAATGGCAAGCAGTCATAGACGCTGAAATCATCTAAACCTCAACCATCAAAATTATTCGCACTTTCTGCGCTGGGTTTTGCAGCCTTGCTACAAGCTCCCTTGAAAGATCACATGCAGCCTTATCTGCCCTTATAGCCAATGTCCTACTACAGATGTGGTTGCTTTTCCTAACAACCAAATCAGTAGGATGGGCTAGAATGAGCTTTGAACTGCCAAAAGCTGACGCAGTTTCAGTTATTCCATTAACTTCTATCTGAACCTTTAGTTTTGCGCCATCCTTACGGAGAAGCTTCTTAAACTCGGGTTTAAAGTCTGGAAACCCTTTGTCTGCTGAAACCGCAACTATACAGTCCCCCCTAACGGAAAGCTCTTTCTCCTTTGTTATTTCAAAAGTGGTTCTATGCGTAGCCTTGACATTTCTATGTCCAAAAGCGTTGACAACTTCAACAGCCCTCATGAAGAATCCCTGAAAGCCAGTCGTAACTTTGCAGACTAGCCATCATTCCAAAACTTCTACTGAATCAACTTTGCCATCGCCGTCTAAGTCAAAGCCCTGTATAACGGTCGCGAAAGGCTCTTCGTTCCTATACTTTTCCAGCGTTTTATTCCAAAAGTTTGTTAAAGCCAAAACACATGCCTTTGTGCCAACAGCCTTGTTCCCAGCTAAAACGATAACCCGCTTGCTAGAATCCCAAGGGTTAACGATTTTCGCCACAAGCCCAACACTGTCAGCAGTGTAAACACGCCCAGTTTTAGCGGAAACAAGCCCGCCAAACAAGTAGCCTTGCTCAGAAGGCTGCATGTTAAACTTTATGGGCAGATAATCATTAAGCTCTTGTGTCAACAAGTTTGTGCCGGGACCACCTACAAGAATCAAATTGTTTTTTTCTTCTTTCTCAACTTTAACATCCACATCCAGCTTAACAATGAATTCCTCAGGAATTCGTGCAAACTGTCCGAGAAAGAAGGTCAAATGTGAAGCATAATGTCCATCCCTAGCGCTTGTTCTGAAAGGCCCATGGGGCAATGGGCTGCCTACAACTATTTTCCCATCAAAAACTCCATCATCTCGCAGAAACTCGTAGAAAAATCTTCTGAGAAGCTCATCCATCAGTGCTGGGACGGTATATTCCGAAGTTTTATATCCATAAGGAGCCTCCACGCCAAAAGCTGTTGAGGTTGCCCGGTAGTATTTGGCTATAGCGCCCTTCTTGCTCTCCTGTTTCGCAACCGTTATGACACCAGCCTTGGCAAGCTTCCTAACATGATAGTAAACCTTCTGCTCATGGATGCCGAGCTCTCGGGCTATCTGAAGAGGATACATCTCCCGCTCGGAAAGCATGACCAAAATTTTCCAGCTGAGCTTGCCCAGAACCAGCTTCAACTTCTGAGGATCATCAAAAACCATAATCTCTTTGACCAAACGCTTTTTTCCATCATCATGAAGCAACAATTTTTTAGCCATAGCATCCCACTAGCCATAAAGGCACACCACTATTAAAATCTTAATTACAACAGCCCCTTCAACCTCCACAACTACACAGCAACCATGAAGCATTAGCCAAATATGCTAGAGCAATAAAACCGCAGCTAACCAACCCCAAAATTTGGCAATGGAGGACTAAGCAAAATTTTGAATGCAGAACTGACAAGAAAGTTTTTACAATAAAACCTTTACAAAAATTTTTCAAATATCCAAAGAAAAACCAAAAAGAGAAAAACAAAAGTAAACTGGAAACTTTGAAAAACACTTAATAAAAATTTTGAAGCTGGAAAAACTTTCATTTAAAAATACTTATTAAAATCCAAACCCACATACGGCTTGAAACAATCATTAAAAGACGCTGAGGCAAAACCATTGTGTGGAATATTTGGCTGTATTGTTAAAGACGGAAACGCAGCGCCAATAATATACCAAGCATTGAAAAGGCTTGAATATCGGGGCTACGATTCGGTTGGCGAAGCAACAGTGCATGAGGGAAAACTTTACATAAAAAAGGATAGCGGCAAAATAGATGAAGTCCACAAAATTCACAACCTTGAAGACTTGCCTGGAAGAATAGGCATAGGCCACACGAGATGGGCAACGCATGGAGCCCCTTTACAGGTTAATGCACACCCGCATGTTGACTGCACGGGGCATATAGCTGTTGTCCACAACGGCATCATCGAAAACTTTGCAGAGTTAAAACTTGAACTGGAAAATAAGGGACACGTTTTCGTTTCAAAAACAGACACGGAAGTAATCGCCCACTTGACAGAGGAAGCTCTAAAAAACAATCCGTTTATAAGCCTCGCAGACGCCGTTCTGGACGCGATGCGGAGAATCGAAGGCTCATACGCCATTGCAGTAATTTCCGCTAAAGAGCCGGACAAAATTGTGTGCGCGAGAAATGAAAGCCCCCTTGTTCTGGGATTGGCAGACAACGCAATCTATTGCGCGTCAGACATCCCAGCGTTCTTACCACTAACCAACAAGACAGTTATAATAGATGACGGTGAACTCGTAGTACTTTCTCCTGAAGGTTTTGAAATAAAGAAAATCACAGATGCAAGCCGCGTGGTGCGAGAGCCAAAGATTGTGGACTGGACACCAGAGATGGCAGTAAAACAGGGTTATCCCCACTTCATGCTAAAGGAGATCCATGAACAACCCGCTTGTCTGCGGAACACTTTACGTCTTCAAGAGCATTATCTGGATTTGATGGCGACATTCTTAGACCGTGCAAAAGAAGTTTTCCTAGTCGCTTGTGGAACCTCCTACCATGCGTGTCTCGCAGCTTCTTACATGTTTTCTAAACTTGCTTATTTAGCCACATACCCAGTCATTGCGTCCGAATTCATCGAACAACATGGCAAGTCCGTGAACATTGACAGCACAATTTTGGCGGTGAGCCAGTCTGGCGAAACCGCAGATACTATCGCGGCTGTAAATATCGCCCGCCAAAGAGCAGCAACGATTTTAGGGTTGACAAACGTCATTGGTTCAACATTGACGAGAATTTCCCGGGTTTATATCTGTCAACAATCTGGACCAGAAATAGGCGTAGCCGCCACAAAAACCTTCACATCGCAACTTTCAGTCCTTGCACAACTAGCTCTTAGACTCGCCAAAAAAAGGGGAAAAATATCTCAAGATGAGATGGACTTCATAGAGGCTAAATTGAAAAAGCTTCCAAGCATTGTAGAAACAGTGATCCAAACCCAGGAGGAAAAAGTTAAAGGTATAGCGAAAAAATACAAGGACGCGAGAGTCTTCTTCTTTTTAGGAAGGGGAATAAGCACGGCCACAGCTTACGAGGGCAGACTTAAGCTTATGGAAATAGCCTACGTTCCCTCTATAGCGTTTCCAGCGGGTGAAAGCAAACATGGACCAATAAGCCTAGTGGAAGAAGGCTTCCCAGTGGTTTTCATATGTCCAAAAGACGACACCCACAAGACTGTTATAGGGAATATCATGGAAATGAAGGCGCGAGGAGCCTCTATAATAGCCATAATAGAAGAAGGCGATGAGGAAATAAAACGCTTAGCCGACGACTATGTGGAAATTCCAAAGGGAGCCCCGGACGTTTTATCGCCCATACCATTTGTTGTCCCACTGCAGCTTCTAGCATATTATATGGCTGTGGAAAAGGGATACGACCCAGACAAGCCAAGAAACCTAGCAAAATCGGTGACGGTGAAATAGAAGTTTCTGGCTTAAGCTTACATATGTGTTTAAATTCTTTCCCTACCAAATATTTTGGCTTGGTGTACTGTTTGGAAGCGGAATGGGAAAAACTCATTGAAACCCTAATAAAAGAGGGTGTACTCCGCACTCCGAAAGTGATTAGGGCGATGCGCTCCGTGCCAAGGGCAAAGTTTCTACCAGAAAACATGCGACAATACAGCGCGGTGGACACGCCTCTTCCAATCGGTTTTGGGCAGACGGTTTCAGCGCCACATAGCTTCAGCATGCATCATGCTGAGCTAGGCGAAACATGGTAGCCATCATGAATGAAGCCCTCCAATTGGAAGTAGGCCACAAAGTCCTCGAAATAGGAGCTGGCTCAGGGTGGCACGCCGCAACAATAGCGGAGATGGTAGCGCCCAGCGACGCCCCAAGAAGCGAATGGGGACACGTCTACACGGTGGAAATAATTGAGGGCTTAGCTGAATTCGCAAGAAAAAACATTATGCGAACAGGCTACGGCGACCGTGTAACAATAATATGTGCCGACGGCTCCATGGGATACCCGGAAAAAGCGCCATACGACAGAATCTTAGTGACGGCGGCCGCGCCAGATATTCCTCCACCCTTAATTGAACAACTAAAGCCGGGCGGTATCATGCTCATTCCTGTTGGAAGCGTGCATTTCTTCCAAAGTCTAATAAAAGTGACGAAAAGCGTCAACGGCAAAATTAGCCGAGAAAACCTCGGTGGAGTTGCCTTCGTACCTTTAACTGGACGTTATGGGCACAAAGCTTGAAAAGTAAGAAGGCTTATTTTAGACCACCTCATTTCTTAAGCTCGGTTTCAGTTTTTTATCAATAGAGTAGTGAGCGTTGCAACCGCTCAAATTCTATGATTGCACATGCAAGGAAAATGGCTAGGGCATATAAATATGTTTGAAAAACCAACAATAAAGCATAGGCCTAAGGTGTTAAACAAAGGATTATTCCAGGGGTAAGCACAAAGTATGAAAGCGGGCAGGTTGGCATAAATGTTGCTAGAAGATATTTCTACATCCCAAAACTTTCTTACAAGCAGAAGCAACTCCATCATACATCCAGCAGCCACAGAAACAGCTTGCACAAGCCCGAAAGCTATGGCGGAAACAAGTTCCCTTCTTAAGTATAATGTAACAACAGTCAATGCAATTACATAACCAATAAGCCTTTTAACCTCAACCTCTTCGGAAACAGGTTTTCCGAAAATTTTAATTTTACCATAACTGGGTTCCAATATACCAGCCAAAACCTTTAACGTACTGCTTTTTCCAGCCCCGTTTGGACCCAAAAGACCGTATATTTCTCCACGTCTAATTTTAAAACTTAAACCATCAACGTCGACGGCAAGCTCGCTCATCTAAACCATTTCTCCAATGTCGTTTTACCCTTAAGTTTTGTAAGACCCTTCTGTATTTTTTCAACAGCCTTTCTAACACGATCTTCGGAAAAATCTCTTTCACCGCACAGAAAATCCACAACGCCTTCAATATCTGGCTCTCTCCACTCTATTTTGTAATTATCAGTGACTTTAGGGTGTAAGAAAATCTCCTTGATTTGGCGAGGGTCCACCGGAAAATCTGCATCTTTAATGTGAGGTAAAGCATTCTCGATGCTGCCATACTCTTTTATGAGTTTCAGCGCTGTTTTAGGACCGAGCCCTTTTACGCCTTCAGGGTTGAAGTCTGTTCCAACAAGTATTCCAATGTCAATGAGCTGTTCGTGAGTAATGCCGCACTCCTTTAAAACGCGATCTAGTTCAACGATTTCCGGCACAACTTCAACATAAACATTCTTACCTGGAAGCTTCCTCCTTCCAGAAATTGTGACGTTGCGAACAAGCCTCGGAGCACCGAAAAGCAAACTGTCATAGTCTTGACTTGCACAATAGTCTGCATCTCCCCGCTTAACAACGTGAGCCGCCTGCGCTTCCCCTTCGCTTGGAGCTTGAATCCACGGAACCCCTAGCAAATCTAACAAATGCTTACTGTCCTCAGCCATGTAGTCCTTGAGGCTAGCCGTGGCTTGCGCGTACATCCGCGCCTCTTCAAGTAGCCCCTCCTTCAAAGCTTGCTCATATTTCACTAAAGCTTCTTCCTTAGCTTTCATACGCCTCTTAATCTCAGCCTCTTTCAAGGCTGGCGGGGTACCATCAAAAACATAGATAGGTTTGATTCCCAACTCTACGAGGTTGCTTGTCCTGTAAAGCAAACCGCTCAGATGGCTTGTAATACGTCTGCTTCTGTCTTTCAAAGGAGTGCCGTCGGGTTGCCGTATTATTGCCAAAAACTGGTAAAGTGCATTATAGGCGTCGATTGCAATGGATTTGCCACTCAAATCCTCAAGCCTAATGGGAGTCTTTGGAACTATATCGCGGAGGTTAACACCCAAATCTGAATACGCCCAATTTTTGAATGCAAAAATGACAATAAAAGTTTTTACATAACATAAAACAATATAAGGAAGCTCAAACATTTACAACACTACTCTTAAACTGGAGAATCAAGAGATGGCCGAAAAAACAATAACGATAACATTGGTCACGTGTACAAGTTGTGGTAAGCCTATTCCACCGGGGGCAGAAGCTACAAAGTTTTTTTGCCCAAACTGTGGAGAGATACTAATAAGACGCTGTAAAAAGTGTAGAAAGTTTGGACGTTTTTATAAGTGTCCAAAATGCGGTTTTACAGGTCCTTGATATATGGAAGGTGAAAGACTTATGGGCAGTGTTGTAGTTACATATAAAATTTTTCCAACAGATGTAACTGTGAGCTTTGATGATTTAAAGAAGAAAATTGAGGCTTCCTTGCCCGAGTTTGCCACAATATATGGGTATGGGGAAGAACCAGTAGCCTTTGGTTTAAATGCTTTATTATGCGCCATTAAAATTCCAGAGGACAAAACCGGAGTTCTTGAGGAGCTCGAAAAGAGACTGGAGCAGATAAGCGAAATAAGTCAGATACAAACATTGATGGTTAGAAGAATAAGTCGATGAAGGGTTAAACCTTTATATGGGAACTGTATTGTTTCGAAACAGAGTAGCCCTATTTATGGAAGGGTTTTGAGTGAACGAGAAAGTAAATGAAGTTCAGCTACGCGTCGGGGACGCAAGACAAAGAGATGTAGGTAGAGGCATAGCACGCATAGACCAGAGGACAATGCAGAAATTGGGAATAAGTGCAGGTGACGTCATAGAAATAGTTGGCAAAAGAACAACATCAGCAATAGCGTGGCCAGCGTACAGCGAAGACCAAAACCGCGACATCATACGAATAGACGGCTTCACAAGGAAAAACGCTGGAGTGGCCATCAACGAATATGTTATAGTAAGACCTGCAAAGGTAAAGGAAGCTTTAAGCGTTACATTGGCGCCCGTTGACATGCGCTTGAATGTGGACGAAGACTTCACAAACTTTGTTAAAAACCGTTTGATGGAGAGAACCCTTGTCGAAGGAGACACAACTCTTGTCATGATGCTTGGGCACGCTATACCGTTTGTTGTGTCGAAAACCCGCCCCCACGGCATAGTTAAGGTCACGGCTGATACAAAATTGACAATCCTAAGCGAGCCCGCCCCAGAAGGTAAAGGTGTGCCTCGAACCACTTACGAGGATATAGGAGGCTTACATGAGGAGATTCAGAGAGTAAGGGAGATGGTGGAACTCCCATTGAGGCATCCAGAGCTCTTTCAGAGACTTGGCATAGAACCGCCTAAAGGCGTATTGCTTCATGGGCCGCCGGGATGTGGTAAAACTCTGTTGGCTAGGGCCGTGGCAAACGAGTCTGAAGCTAACTTTTTCAGTATAAACGGTCCGGAAATAATGAGTAAGTTCTACGGTGAGTCTGAGGCGCGTCTTAGGGAAATATTCCAGCAGGCCCAACAAAACGCTCCAAGCATCATATTCATCGACGAGTTAGATGCAATAGCGCCGAAACGCGAAGAAGTAACCGGTGAAGTGGAAAGAAGGGTTGTGGCACAACTCCTCGCTTTGATGGATGGCTTGTCGGGTAGGGGAAACGTTATAGTCATAGGGGCAACAAATAGACCAAACGCTTTAGATCCTGCCTTACGACGCCCGGGAAGGTTCGACAGGGAAATCGAGATAGGAGTGCCAGATAAGCAAGGTAGATATGAGATATTGCAAATTCACACTCGAGGAATGCCCCTAGCCGAGGATGTTGATCTTAAAAAGCTTGCCGAAATGACCCATGGATATACCGGTGCGGATCTGGCGGCACTTTGCAGAGAAACCGCCATGAAAGCGTTGAGACGATATCTCCCACAGATAAACCTTGAAGAAGAGCGTATACCGCCCGAAGTTCTGGAAAAAATGGAGGTTAAAATGGAGGACTTTCTAAACGCCTACAAAGAAATCACACCCACAGCTATGAGGGAAGTGTACATTGAAGTGCCAACGGTCCACTGGGACGACATAGGAGGACTGGAAGAAGCAAAACAAGAACTCAGAGAAGCTGTCGAGTGGCCTCTAAAACATCCAGAGATATTCAAGAGAATGGGAATAAAACCGCCGAAGGGGATACTGCTATACGGTCCTCCAGGTTGTGGCAAGACACTTTTAGCTAAAGCGGTTGCAACAGAAAGCGAAGCTAACTTCATAACCGTGAAGGGTCCAGAAGTATTCTCAAAATGGGTCGGTGAGTCTGAGAAAGCTATAAGAGAAGTCTTCAGAAAAGCCAGAATGGCAGCTCCAGCCGTAATATTCTTCGACGAAATAGACTCTCTAGTGCCCCGTAGAGGTTTAGGATTTGCTGACAGCGGTGTAACGGAACGAGTGATAAGCCAACTACTCACAGAAATGGACGGCATAGTAACAT
>Ga0185307_1000863_pt1 | contig 17941 bp, 17 predicted proteins | sample LHCtaG_FD_128010 | JGI IMG/M metagenome (GOLD analysis project Ga0185307, IMG submission 128010) | Hot spring microbial communities from Little Hot Creek, USA to study Microbial Dark Matter (Phase II) - LHC4sed_matched (SPADES... | ecosystem: Environmental > Aquatic > Thermal springs > Hot... | reverse complement strand
TCAATCACCATTTGAATTTCCTTTTCGATTTCTTCTGGAATCCTAACAGCTAAGGGCTTAAGCGTCAAACAGTTCACCGTATACAAATGATAGCAAACGCATACATAAGGATTACGCACATACTAAAAAGGAACATGATGTTTTGGTGGATCGCTATCTAGGCGTTTTTGGTTAGGTTGTCAGATGATATCTGTTCAGTTGTGGGAGGTTAAATGGCCTCAGGTTTGATGCGTGTTAAGCCCGGCACTTTATCGTAGGCTTGGTCGAAGGAGATAATTTTTCTATCATGTTTTAGTGCAGTTGCGGCATAATGTGAGTCGAAAAATGTTAGGTTTAACGTTTGCCTTAAATATACGCTTGCAACAGCTACGTCAGGAGTTAGCGCAACATATTTTACATTTGGTAATGCTGCTATGGCCGCTAGGTCTTTAAGAAGTTTGTCTTCCATTTTCTCGCTTCGATAGATTAACTCCATCTCAATTAGACTGACGCTTGAAATTTCCACGCTGATCTCGCCATTATGCAGTTTTTGAAATATTCTTTCAGCTATTTCATGGTTAGGATCATATTCGTTTAGATAGGCGAAAATAACATCGTTTTCTAAAAGGGGCATTTATATGTCAACTCCACTCTTTCTTAGCTTCGTTTTCAGCGGTTAACTCTGCCTGTTCCCTCAGTTTTTTGAAGGATTTTTTGACGTTGAATGCGCCGTGAAGAATTTGAAGAGGGTTAGATGGTAGAGGAATTATTTTAAGGTGGTCTCCCGCATTTATAATTAGGACTTTTTTCCCTATGTCAAGGGATTCTCGAATCTCTTTTGGAAGCGTTAACCTTCCCTTCTTATCCAGTTCTAAAATGCTCAACTTTCCCCACCTACCTTTAATTTTAATTGTGGTGGGATTTAAATTTATTCTTTTTACAAGGTGGGATTTAACCCCCATTATAGAAGTTTAAAATGAAGACCGCACACCTTTTCTGCAATAATTAAATTTATTAAAAATTAAAATTTATTTAAAATAATTCCCACTTACGTATACGAGACGCATCAGGCTTGAATTTAGCGCTACGGCTTGCACGCTCGAGTATTCCATTTCGGGAATGCCATTTTAATTACGAACAGCCTCAAAGGATAGCTGGGGAAAGGAGAAGCTCATCATAAGCGAGAATGCAAGGCAGATTTCTGCGCGCGCATGTCTTCTTTGTTTAGTGTTTTTAAACGCTCTGGTTGGGGCTGTGTAGGCTGTTGCTCCACGCTGTTTGGCGGTCTATTTCTATTTTGACCGTTTGGATAGGAAGTAGACGCTTAAGGTGAAGTATAGTAGAAGGGATGCCCCATGACTATTGCTAAGCCTGTTAAGCCTAAAAACCGAAGTGCAAAAAGTGATGGAAAAATTTGAATTTGAAGGCGGATAAACGTTAAGAAGATTGTTTTCCTAGCCCATAGTATTTAAATCCTAACCTTGTAGCTTCCTCCTTGTCTATTATCCTTCTTGCGTCTATAATTATGGGGTTTGGATTCATGTATTGCCTTATTTCGCTTAGTTTCAAATGTTCAAATTCTTTGTGGTCTGTTAATATGAGAATGCAATCTGCTTTTTTGATTGCGTCGTTGAGGCTTTCAGCTTTTTCAGCTCCGAAAGATTCTTCACATTTGGGATCGTAAGCAACTGTTTTTAAACCTAAATTTAGAAGGGTTTTAATGATAGGTTGCGCTGGACTTAATCTTGGATCATCCACGTTCCCTTTGTAGGCTGTTCCTAGCACTGCGATTTTTGCTGTTTTAATGTTTTTGCCTGTTTTTTCTAGAGCTTTTAATGTTGTTTTTATTATGTGGTTTGGCATGTAATCGTTTATTTTTCTAGCAGTCATGATAATGTTGGGACGTGGCAGTTTTGACATGTGAGTTAGGAAGTATGGATCTTTAGGAAGGCATGGTCCTCCCACACCTGGTCCGGGAAGATGGATGTTTACTCTTGGATGCGTATTTGCTAATCTAATCACTTCCATAACGTCTACATTGAGTTTTTCACAGATTATGGCAAGCTGATTCGCATAGGCAATGTTTATGTCTCTATATGTGTTTTCTGCGAGTTTTGCAACTTCGGCGGTGGAGGCATCTGTTTCAATTACTGTTTTACAGACAGTTTTGAATAGTTCTGAGGCTATTTTTGTGCTTTTGGGGCCTATTCCGCCTACAAGTCTCGGGCTTTCAACAAAATCTTTTAGGGCGTTGCCAGGGGCTATTCTTTCCGGGACATAAGCCAAGTAAAAGTCAGCTTCAGCTTTCATACCAGTTAAAGCTTCTAAGGTTGGTTTAACCCTTTCATTTATGGTGCCTGGCGGAATAGTGCTGCTTACAACTATAATCATATTCTTTTTCAGATTTTTCCCTATTTTTTTCAAGGCATTCATTAAGTAGGATAAGTTTGGCTTTCTGTTCTTGTTTAATGGTGTTTGCACAGATATTATTACCGCGTCTGATCTGGCAATGGCTTCATAACTTAATGTTGCCTTCAACCTTCCAGCATGGACGTTATATGATATAAGCTCATTCAGACCAGGCTCTTTTATGGGGCTTACACCATTGTTGACTGCATTTACCAGGTCTTGTTTAACATCAATAACAACAACTTGAAAGCCTGCATCAGCAAAAAGAGCGGCTGTTGGCAATCCAACATAACCGGAGCCAACAACAACTAAGCACAAAGATCTGTCACAAATACCTTTTACGATTTTTTCCGATTTTGCATCTAACATAAATGTTTCCTTCAGTTAGATTTGTATTGAAGAATTTTTAGTCAAAGCGCTCAGAATTTTTAGCTCTTTTTGGAAGATTAGTTCATGTGATAAATTGTCGACTGCGAATTTTCTCGCATTGTATGATAAAGTATTGTATAGAGCATTATTAGTAACGAGTTTTATAACTGCTTGTCTTATGGCTGTAGGGTTTTCTGGAGGGACTAAGTAGCCGTTATATTCGTTGATAACGAATTCTGGAATACCGCCTACATTTGTAGCAATTACAGGTAATCCGCATGCCATTGCTTCACACATTGCAACTCCTTGGGCCTCGGTTCTACTTGGGGCTACGAAAAAAGCGAATTTGTTGTAAAAAGCTGGAAGTTTGTTGTGTTCCAAGCCTTCAGTATTGAATTTCACATTAGCATCGATTTTCTGAGTAAGATTTTTTAGGTATGTTTCTAATGAACCCCTACCTAATATGGTTAGGCTGATTCTAGATCGAGTGAAGGCCTTTATAGCTATATCCAATCCATATTTCCATTCTAAGGCTCTAACTGATACGCCTGCCATCATTTTTGTTTCATCAGCTGCATTGTTTGGTTTGAATACCTCGGTGTTAACAGGGTTAGGTATTACAAAGGTTTTTGGATGTCTTATTAAAAGATATTTTTCTGCCGTTTTTTTCATCCATTTAGAAACGTAAATGACTGCATCAACCCTTTTAATGACTTGCCTAAGTGCTAGATTTCTAGCTCCGTCATAAAATAGACTATAAAATTTTCGGACTTGGTTTCTTATGCCAAGTGGTGCTATATAATGGTGTAAAGATCTAACTAGGACTTCTGCACCGTGAATCCAAACAACGACTGGTCTTTGAAACTTGCTGATATGGGTTAGCAGAAGTGGAGAAGGTGCGTGTATTGCGATAATATCGGGGTCGAAATCTTCGATAATTTCTTCTGAAAATAAGTAATGCCCTCTGAACACTTTGATGCCCTCATAGGAATAACTAAGAAGATTGTTCATATTTGACGGAATGTATGTTTGAACCGATAACCCCTTTGCAGAGTAAATTTTTGCTCTGGAGTGCACGAAGCCAAATGGGTGTTTGTTCTCTGAAGACGGATAGTTAGGCGCAATGAGGAGAACTTTCATTTTATCTCGGCTTTCACTTATTTTTGTTGTTCCTTAAAAATCGATTCAATTCAATTTATTTTTGTTCGTTAAGGATGAAAAGTTCGTTGTAAGCTGAAATGTGGTCAAGCCAGAAAGTATATGTTCTGTTTGGTTCTAAGCCGCGGATGTAGATTTGCATGAAATTTATTGAGTGTAAATTGGGTTCTCCAATGGTGGTGAGAATGTTAGTTAACGGTATGGTTATTTGTTCCCATGTTTGACTTTTGGTTCCTTGTGTGTGGATAAAGATGTAATTGTTTGGGTCTGTGGCTAACTTAATGTGTATGTCTTGGTAACTGAATGGGGTTTTAATCCAGAATTGTAGATTGCTTGTGTTGCTTAAGTCTAATGGTTGGGCGAGGTTATGTGTTATCACGGCTGATGGTGTAAGGTCTTTTTGTTCTTTTACGGTGAAAGTGATTTTGATTGAGGAGTTGCCTTCAACTTTATCTAAATAATCTGTTGTTATTGTTCCATTTCCATAAAGGGCAAAGATAGACCAATATTGGTTAGAATCGCAGTCGCTAATTAACGTTTCCAGTCTAACAAGATTGCCATATGATATGTTCGTGACATTGTATATTATCGTTTTATAGCCTCGTTCACTAATCGTACTGAATACTATTTGTGATCCATAAAAGGAGTTGGGAGAAGAATACAGCAACTTTAGTTCTGGAAATTCAGAGTATAATCTGTAATCAACTATGAGATATTTTACTTTGAACTCCTTGATGAGTGAGGTTAATAGTGTGATGTTTACGGAGCCAAAATATGCAGGGGCGAAGAAAACTGTTCTACGACCTGTAAACCATGACCAATAGTTGCCTTGCCTAGCCATTAGGATATCATCTGATTGTGTATTCTCTTTAATCCACCGAATCGCAGGATCCAAGCCGAATATTTGCGGATAATTCCAGCTTTCCATAATTTTCTTATGCTTATCATATAATGGATACGTAAAATTAAAGATAGATAACAAGAGTAAACCGACAATAAATGCGGTGACAAAGTTCTTCTCATTAATGAAGCGGGATATCTCCAATTTAAAATTGACATGCAATTTATTCGTTATATCAAAAGTTTTGATGGCATATAAATAGATCATTTCGATTACTGAGGCGACTAAGATGAAGTAGAATAGTGATGAGCAGACTATGAAACGCGGCTGAAAACCCCAATCTAACGTAACAAACAAACCCCACCAAACAGCCTGAAGCAGCGGAAAGGAAATAATTAATGCTGTTTCCCTAATTTTGTCAATTCTAGCAAGCGCGGCAAAACTCAAGAACACCACTACCGTGCCCAGATAACCGTAAACTCCATCCCAATACATACCCCAGTACCGATTTACCTCTTCTAAGTTAAAAGCTCTAGAAAGCACGCCTACGTCTCTTTCAACATTGGAAGTTACGACATCCATTCCATGTTGAACTGAAACCACAAACTGTTGCAATTGCGGAATAAAATCAGCGATTATGACTCGACTATAAAAGGCTAAATACAACACAAGAATCATCACAGCAAACGTGACCAGCGTATTACTAGCCTTCCCCTTTTTAAAATTAAATAGATAAGTTAAGGCGAATACCGCGATAATTAAGGATGGAATTTGCACTCCTATGCTTGCATAAAAGAGATTTAACAATAAACGCCACTCAAATATGAATGAAAAAATAAGGATTAGAAAAACTAAAACATCAGCGACTTTAAATTCCTTATTTTTAGTGGTGATATAAATGAATAAGAACGGCAAGAAAGTAACGAATACAAAGAAGTTGAAAAACCACGCATACCAGGCTATGAACAAGGATAATCCGGCCGTAAAAGCCATGTTCAGCTTTCTATTGGAAGTTGGGGCGTTTATTAAAAGGTAGATGGTGAAGATTGTAAATAATGCGCTTGGAATTTCTGGTCCACCGACCAGCCCAACATTCGTTAACAGTTCAGGAGATATTGCTGTTATTAATGCGGCGAGTCTGGCAACATTTGCATTAAACAGTTTTTTAACTAATTCATACAATACTAAAATTATCAGTAGTCCAGTGAAGATTAGCATGATTTTGGCTGAGAATAGGGATATGTTGCCAAGCATGAAGAATAGGGCTATGGCGAAATAGCCAAACATGTGCGTATGCATCCCCGAAGAACACTCAACATAATTCCATGTGTTTGCTGGAAGGAGCATAGTTGAGTAAAAGTCCCCTTTTTCCACGGCGTTTCTCGCCATATCCATGTAGGCGGCACCGTCAGAGTGAGGCGAAGGAGCATACTGCTGCCAATATAGAGCCAAAATTAAGTACGAGGCTATAATTACGATGAGGGCGATGTCAAGTTTAGGTCTAAGCAGCACTTTGCTAATGTGAAAGGTTGATCCGCGCTTATAAGAGAGAATAATGGCAAAAGCAAATTCAACTATTGTCAGAATGCACATTAAGAGAGTAAAGTTTAGTGGAGCATAAAAGATATGGATGGCCCAAAGAACATATACGTTCAATAACTGAAGCATCAAACCAAAGATTAGAATAAAGGCAACACCAATATTATCCTCGTCTAAAACAGCATTAGCCAGGACAAAGCCCGGCAAGAAGATTAATCCGAGAAGTCCACTCACAAACCTGACTGTAAGCCAAAGTCCATCCGAAAGAGGTATCTGCGCAAAGACAATCAACAATAGGGATTGCAAAAACAACATTAAAATGCAATTTCGCTTATGTATATTCAAATAATAACCTCACAGAGTCAATTATAGCATAGCCTCTATTACGTTAAGGAATTCCTCTAAGAGTTTATTTCGGTCGAATTTTTTTTCAATTAATTTACGTGCTCTTTTCCCAGCAGCTTCTCTGAACTCCTTGTTTTGGCATAGCCAATTTAATGCATCTGCAAGTTTTTCCTCGCTTAAAGGCGGAGAGACAACACCTATTTGATATGCCTTTATGATTGCCGCGATTAATGAGTCATTATGCGCTGTCGCTGCCAATGGGAGACCACAGGCGCAATATTCAAAAAATTTCGTAGGTAGTGTATTTTTCCACAAGAGATTTGCGTCGTATGGAATTATGCCAACATCAGCGGCCGATAATGTTTTCGCAATTTCCCTAGCATCATTTTTTATACCCAAGTAATAGACTCTAACGCCAATATTATTAGCTAAACTCAAAACACGTTCAATATCAGGGCCTGTTCCTATTATGAGAAGCACTGCATTTTCCTTAATTTTAGATAGAGCTTTGACGACAATATCTAATCTATAGCAACCACCTACGAGACCATTGTATACTACGGTAAAGGCATTTTGAGGCAAGCCCAACTCCTTCTTGATCAACTTTTTATTGTAGGGTTTTATAGTTTCAACATCAGTTCCTGTGAAAATCAATTTAATTTTTGTTACTCCTCTCTTCTTTAATCCGTTAATGAACTTCGGAGAATCGACTATAACAATGCTACTATTTAAATAGAAAAGTGACATAAGGTGTTTAACTAGCTTTAAGGCAAAATTAAGCAATTTTGCCTTTGACGTTATATCTTCCCATTCATCCCTATAATCAAATATAATTTTAGCTTTTGATACTTTACCACCTATATAAGCACCTATTGGCGTTAATATTTTGACACCAGGAACAGATATTATTAAAAGTTTAGGTCTTAGTATAAGAAATAGGATAGCGAGAGTTATTATCGATACAGGCAAATCAAATATGGAGAAAATTGGGTTGCTATAAGAAAAAGTGGGAGTTATATTAAAGATTCTTATTCCTCTTCTTACAATACCTCCAGCTTTGTTCAAATCTTTTATGGAAAAGATTCCAACTACATCTACACTAAAGCCTTTTTTAACAAGATATTCAGCTAATGATGATATTCTGGTCCATCCCCCTCCAGAATAAGGATTTGTACAACCGAGAAAGAAAGATATTCTACAAGTTTTATTTTGTTTTTTCGAGGGTAATCGCGATATTTTGCATTTCATCTCTACGGCACTCCTATGAGAAACGTTTAGGGGAGTACTGCAGACGCTGAGTAGCAAACCATCAGAGTCCGTAAGCCACTATAACGCTTTACGCTCCGTTAAATTCAAGCTTTTGTAGAATTTACAAGGGTTATTGCGGCAAAAATCCTTCGAAATTAGGGGAAACATGAATTCGTAATTCACAAGTTTATTTAATAAAGTCTTCCCATACTTTCTATGTCATCAATTAATCTTTTATACGCCAGAAACTAAAAAAGAATTTAGCGTCTGAATTTCTTTGCTCGCGCTTTCCCAGGATTGTTGCATTCCTCTAGATTCATAAAACGAAAATAGGTTTCTCAAGAAATCAAACATGCTGATCTGTCAACCTACAATATGTTTCATATAGTTTTTTTCCTATCAATGTCCAGTCATATCTTCTAGCAAGTTGTTTTGCATTCCAACCGAGTTCTTGAACCAGCTGATCGCAATTTAATAAACTCCTAATTCCATTTACGAATTCTTCATTTACGCTTTTATAAAAAAGACCGTGAACTTTATTGGACATTCCCAACCCTTCAACTGCCTTAAATGTTGCAACAATTGGCTTTCCCGCTGCTGCATATTCTAAAATTTTCAACTTAGTTCCTCCTCCGCGTAAGATTGGGGCTATACATATAGTGGAAGCCTTAATCCAGCTTTCTAAGTTTTTCACGTGTCCCAAATATCTAACGTTTCGGGTTTTCGCTATTTTCCTTGTGAGGGATAAAGGTGGATGTGCCCCGGCTATTAGAAACATCGCCTCCGGAATCTTGTGGGCTAGATAGTTTACTATGATATTAGCCGCTTCTAGGTTAGGGTACCAGCTTAAGGTTCCATGAAAAAAGACGGTTTTCTTGTCCTTAAAAATTAGATTATTTACCGGCAACGCCATTTCGAATTTATAGAAATTTACTCCATTCGGTATAACAACTAACTTGTTTTCAGGTATGTCATAAAGTTTCGTAAGTAAATCCCGATCGTTTTGAGATACACATAAAATAAGATCGGCATTTTTTGTTGCTAGTTTTTCTAATAGAAACACATAAGGAAGCGTCCCCGCAGTAAACATAGAGTTAGACGAGGCGCCGTTAATCTTTGATTTAATTGATGCGAAATCCACATTATGTTCATCTAATACAATGAGCGGGTTTTTACTGAGAACTTTCGTTATCAGCAGAGTCGGAATGAAAAGATATGGCATTTCAACCTGCACCACATCTGCACTAACTATAACTTTTTTCAGCACCCTATAGAAGTCAGGAAAGGCAAAGCTTACATATGAACTCACTGCATCTGAAACCCAACTGGACACATTAAAGGGAAACATCGACCTATAACCTATAAATTTAAGTTTTCCTAAGATGATGTTAGATCCTCTATGGAGAATTTTGATTGAAGCATATTTACATAGCGCTTTTGCTAATTCTAGAATTCTATTTGTCGCACCAACGGAATTACTTCCAAGATTAAAATTGGTAACTATAAGTATCTTCATGTCACGCTGATTTTGCGCTATATAAACAGCATTCATGTCTCCTTGAGAGCCAATAAGCTCTGCTTAGACCCGCTTCTACGCTCTTACCAAAGCAACAATGTTTGAGTTCAAACATCTAATAAAAGGCATTTTTTCCACAGTAAAGCCTGCCAAACCAAATGCAGCCTTCAGAAATCCAAAAGCAAAGGGCTTTTCACCAGCGGTATGAGCCTCCATTGGGAAAAGTTTTCTTCCAAAACCAGAAACTGGATTAAGCAAGTTTGGCTCCATAAAAAACAAACGGCTCGAAAGGCGGATACCCTCTTAAGTTCACTCAACGCCCCTACTTAATTTAGGCAAATGATGAAGGATGGAAATCCCAATTATAAAATCAAAAGCATATTCTTAACATCGCCTATTACAAATCAATTCGAATGTTTCCTTCATTTTTAGCCCAACGGCTTCTATTGATGCTTTTTTCTCCACGTACTCTCTGCCATTCTCCGCCATTTCCCACGCAAGTTTGGGATTCTCCTTCAGCCGTATTACAGCTTCAGCTAATGCCTTATAATCTCCGGGCTTGACCACTATTCCGGAAATTGTCGCCCTGATATATTCTGCCGGTTGGCCTTCTGCACAGCATATTATGGGTTTTCCAGCTGCTTGATACTCATAAAGCTTAGAGGATATTCCTAAATAGGGCTTTCCAAAATCCCTTAAAGGAAGAATCAACGCGTCAGCCTCGCTTAAAAGCTTCGCCACTTCCGAACGGCTGACAATTCTGTCGATAACCCTAACATTGTTAAGCTTTAACTCCTTAACCCTAGACTTCACATAACCCGCAAGCTCTCCACCACCCTGAAGAACAAACTCCAAACCATCCACGTTTTCTAAAATCTTGGCGGCATACAAGATCTGGTCAAAATCATAGGCCACTGAAAAAGCACCGCTGTAAAGAACTTTGAAAGCTTTACCGCCACAATTAGGCTTATCACCGGCAACTGTAAACGTGCTGAGATCCACGCCAGCCCTAACTACGTGTATCTTTTCACGACAAAGACCATACCTCCCACACAAAATGCTCACGTAACCCGGGCTAATGGGCGTTAACAACCTCGCTTTGGAATATGCGAAACTTGCTACAAAACGCATCGCCTTAAACAACAAAGAATTTTCATCAACCATGCCAACTTCATTGAGGCTTTCCGGCCATAAATCATCAACATTCAAAACCACAGGCTTCTTCTTAAAAAACCCATAAAACATCGCGGGAAAGATGGACAACACGTTCGGATTCGCAGCCCAAATAACGTCAACTTTGCCAACGAAGGGCGCTGCAAAAAGCGATGAAACAATAAAGGAAAGGAATAATGCAAACCGCTTTGCCAAGCCCTGCGACGCCAACGGTGGGACAAAAGTCCTTATAACCCTAAAACCTTCAACATATTCCAGCACAAAAGGCTTCCACCTATACCTTTTAGGCACATTTCCACCTGGATAATGGGGAAAAGCGGCAACTACCGTAACCTCGCAACCATTCAACCTTAATCCCTTAGCAACATTATAGGCTCTAGTGGCTCCTCCACCCATGTCAGGGGGAAAATACTGCGCCAAAACAAGAACACGCATAAACATAAAATCACTTAACTTTATTGTTTAACTTCTTACTAACCCTTGAAATCGCATACAAAGTAACCGATGCAAACAATATAAATAAGCCAATTAAAATAAGGGCTATAGCAGCCAAAGCAATATTAGTGACAATACGATGCTCCAACGCGTAGATTTGAAGCATCCATGCTCCAAAAAAGGCTCCGACAAACAGGAAAGCCAATCCAGGCAAACCTAAACATAAAAGGGGCTTTTCCTCAACCACAAGCCTAAAAATAGACATAATAACATCTACGCCATGTCTTAAAGGATTATGTGTAGACTTGGCATTATCGTCATAACGACATGAAGCTGAAACTTCCTTAACTTTTAACCCATGCTTCTTAGCATATAGCAAAATTTCAACGCTGGCCCCCATTCCATCCTCGAGAAGATCCAATCTTTCCAGGGCTTTTCGGCTGTAAGCCCTAAACCCGCTTTGGGCATCCTTAATCCCATAATTGGCTGAGCTGTTTGTGAGTTTTGTGATAAGCTTGACGCCAGCTCGCCTATACCATGGCATAGTTTTAGCTAAACCTTCGTCGATAAGCCTAGAGCCTATGGCTATGTCCGCCTCGCCCTCAATCACCGGTTTTATAACAAGTTGAATCTCAGCTGGGTTGTGCTGATCATCCCCATCCAAGGTGATAAAAACATCGGGGTTTAACTCCCTCGCCCGCTTGAAAAGGCTTCGCAGGGCTGCGCCGTAACCCAAATTTCTATCATGCCTAATCACTTCAGCGCCAAGTTTCTCAGCAATTTCACCGGTCATATCCGTTGAGCCATCATCGCAGACTAGAACTTTGTCCGCATACTTTTGCGCTTTCAAAACAACCTTTGCAATAGTTTTTTCTTCATTAAAGGCTGGAATCCCCACGACAACAAACGAACGTTCTATAAAAGCTTCTGAAGCCCTAACTCGTGTGTCTAAAGACTCAACCATTCCAGGCACTGAAAATGCTTTCTTAAAGGCTTGACGCTATAAAATTTTTGCACATTTTCCAGCAATTCAACGCCTTTTAAAATTTTGCACTTTCCCTTATCCTGTCCTTGTTCTCCACAATCCACTCGTAAGTCTTCTTTAACCCAGCTTTAATGTCTGTTTTAGGCTCATAGCCCAAAATCTTCCTCGCCTTCTCAATGGAAGCCCTTCGCCTAACAACCCTATCCCAGTTCCTTCTAGGCTTAAAAACAACTCCAGCATCGTTGCCCGTTAACTCGTTAATCCAGTTAGCCAAGTCAATTATGCGTGTTTCAGTTTCAGAAGCCAAATTAACCGCTTCCCCAACAGCCTCTTCGACAACACCCATCCTAAGCGTACCATCAACAATATCCTCAACAAATGTGAAATCCCTTGTCTCCTCCCCAGTGCCTGTTATTGGCAGAGGCTGCCTATGCATAGCCCACCAAATAAAGTTTGGAATAACGTTACGGTATTTTCCCGGAACCTCTCCTGGACCATAAACGTTAAAGTATCTGGCTATGGCAACGGGTAAACCATAATAGTTATGGAAGTAGTTGCAGTACAATTCGCCCAGCAGCTTATGAATCTGGTAAGGCGTGTCTAAATGCAGCGAAACAAAATCCTCTTTCAACGGTAAAGGCGCTTGATTACCATAAACCGAGCAGCCTGAAGAAGCGAAAACAAACTTTTCCACGCCCGTTAAATGGGCATACTGGAGGGTTTTCAAAGTTCCAAGCCCATTAACCATCAAGTCAGTTTCAGGATGATCAACGCTGTTCTGGTTGGCGAAATGAGCAGCCAAATGGAAAACATAATCTGGCCTAAAGCTGAAAGCCCTTTTCAACTTTTCCTTATCCAAAACGCTTCCATGGATAAACTGAATTTTTGAATCTTTAGGCAGGTTCCACTCAAAGGACGCGGACAAATCATCCAAAACCACAATCAAATCAGGCTCAGCCCTTAACAATTTTCGAACAAGGTTGCTGCCAATGCAACCGCAGCCGCCTGTTACGAGAACTCTTTTACCCTCATAATGGCTTAAAACAGCTTCCAAACACATCAGCTCCCGTGATTTCCATATATTCTCCTAAACCACTCAACTGTTCTACGCATTCCTTCCTCAATTGGAACTGTTAGTCTAAAGCCTAAATCCCTCTTAGCCTTTGAAGAGTCAGGCGTCTTAACCCTTGTCGTGAAGGGCTCAGCCTCTTTATAAGTTACCTTTGAATCGTCCTTGCCCAAAAACCTCAAAATAAGGTCTGATACAAACTTAACTTCGTACTGTTGATCTCCGCCAAGATTGTAAACCTCGCCAGGCTTAAAGTTGTCAATTATGTTAGCAAGGGTTCTGCAGACGTCTTCAACATACTCCAAAGTTCTTTTATGGCCTAAATAAACGGTGTAGGGTTCATCCCGTAAAGCCTTATAAATAAACTTTGGAATCCAACCGCGGTAAGGTGTATAATGCTCTCCAGGACCATAAACATTAAAGAGCCTAACCCGGACAGTTTCTGTTCCAAACATGGCCGCCGAATTCATTATTTGAAGTTCGTTAACCCATTTTGAAATGGCATAATCGTTCATCTGCTTAATAGGCACCTTGTCCATAACATCCTCGCTCATTACACCATCATAGTCTCCGTAAACCTCGGCGCTGCTAAAAAATATCATTCGAAACCTCTTCCTCTCCTGCATTCTAAGAACGTTCTTCGTACCAACCACGTTGGTTAACCAAAGATTCTCATAATAGTCTTCGCCATTCCACCGTCCATATTCAGCAGCAGCATGATAAACGTAATCAAAATCATGCTCCTCGAACAGCCTTTCAACCTGCCTATATTTGCTTACGTCACAACGCACATAATTTTCAGCATCACAATGCATGAGGTCGCAAACCCAAACCTCATGTCCGCGACCCATTAGCTCTTTCACCAAATGTGAACCTATAAACCCTCTTCCGCCGGTAACCAAAACCTTAGCCAATTTTCTCCCTCAATATTTCAACTATTCTTTGGCCGGCTTTACCATCGCCGAATGGGTTAGGCCAAACGCGTTCCCTGTTAAGCATGAAATCCACCTTCTTAACAATTTCGTCAGGCTCTGTTCCCGCTAAAACGTTTGAGCCTACCTCAAGGGTTTCAGGCCTCTCAGTATTATAACGTAATGTGACGCATGGCACACCTAAAATACATGTTTCCTCTTGTACACCTCCGGAATCTGTAAGCACAAGCCTCGCGTTGCTTTCCAACACTAGAAAGCTCAAATAGTCTAATGGATCAACAACCATAACGCCTTTAACAGCTATTCCAAAGGCCTTAAGCTGTTTCCTAGCCCTCGGATGAATAGGATATATGACTGGAAGACCAAACTCCTTGTTAACAAGCTCCAAACCTTCGATGATTCCTCTGAAACGTTTCTCGTTGTCCACGTTCTCCTGCCTATGAACTGTGACAACAAAATAACCATCTGCCTCAACATCAAGCTCGTCAAGGACGTTCACCTTTCTTTTAGCGATTTCCAAATTTTGATAGACAGCATCCACTATTGTGTTGCCAGCCACAAAGATTTTTTCCTCCGCTATTCCCTCTCCTAGCAATATTTGCCTAGCCTTTTCAGTTGGAGCGAAAAGCAGGTCTGAACAGTGGTCAGCTAAAACACGGTTTATTTCTTCAGGCATCTGCCTATCATAGCTTCTCAACCCAGCCTCAACATGCCCAACCCTAATGCCAAGCTTCACAGCAGCCAAAGCTCCAGCCAAAACAGTATTAGTGTCACCTTCAACAAGAACTATGGAAGGCCGCTCACTTACAAGCACCCTCTCCACACCCATCAACATTTTGCCAGTCTGCACAGCATGCGATCCAGAACCCACATCCAAGTTGTATTTGGCTTCAGGCAGTTCAAGCTGCTCAAAGAAAACCCTATCCATGTTGTAAGAGTAATGTTGCCCAGTATGCAAAATAAAATAGTCCAAACCAAGCCTTTCAAATTCCCGGATAATTGGCGAAAACTTGATTATTTCTGGACGAGTGCCTAAAACAATTGCAACTTTCATTTTTGTCTTGCCTTCAGCCAATTCTGCGAACCTTGAAAATTACTGTCCCGCCATGCGTGTAGGGCTCTCCTGGGTCCACGCATTGAATGTACGCGTGATCCTTATCTTCAGGCTTAGTTAATCCTAAATCAACAGCGTTCCAAGCCCTGTCAAGGATTAAAGCATAATGCAAAATCGTGGGAAGCACATGTATGCAAAGCGCACTAGTAGCCTTAAGGTCTATCTCAGGGTCGCGAATAACAATTTTATCGCCAACCTTGTAAATTGGGCAACGTCCACGAACCTCACAAACAACAATCTCCAACATACCATAAACCCCAAACAGCTAGATTTTAACATGTTTATATATGGATATTCTTCCGAAATCCTCCACGCGGATGAAGCCTTCTGGAACGTTTAGACCGTACCATCCAATAGGCTCATTCCACCAGACGAAGAAAACGCCGCTGTAACCGTGCTTGTAGGCTGTTTCAACAGCAATGTCAACATCGCTGACAAAATGAACAATCGTATGCGACCTATTCAAATACAGTTGCCCCCAAAAAAGAAAGGCGTGCTGTAACAGAACACAATCGTTTTCGTTCATGCTTGCATCCAGCCACCTCATAGCCTCTTCAACACCTTCCACATCCTGATACGGAACAGTTGGAGCGAAGGAAATATACCTATTAACCGGGTTTAGAGAAAAAAGCCCAACATTAACAGTGCTCATCAAAACAGGCGTAGCAAGGTATAACGCCCCCAACAAAAACGTAGCCGTAAACATGGCTGAAACCTTCCTTCTGCTAAAACATCCGTGTATGGATGCTCCACGCCAACATTGCATAAAACCGTTTGCAGCGTAGAAAGTGAAGGGGTAAACAAGCATGAACATCCAACGATGCCAATATTGCAAGGCGCAAAAAGGGACAATTAAACAGCTGAAAGAGCCTACAAGCAATAAAATAGTCCACAAGTCTAAAACGTGGTTTTTAAAGAACCCTCTCCAAACCAAGAAAATATACGACAAGTAAAGCACGACAAAAAGCGCTGCCACGCTTGAGGCCAAATCAAAGTATGATGCGTACCAATCGACACTTGTCTTCACGGCCAAGTAATTTGTTAGGAAGAAGAGTCTACCCACACTTGCGGTGATAACATCGCCGGCAGCTACCACGTTAGTTTCAACCCTATACCTTATTGGATAAAGCCTGAGGTAAACGCCTATCAGAAAAATGGCAAGCGCTGGAGCCACAGCAGCCAACAAACGTTTCCAGCCAACCCAACCAGCACCCTTCAACTTTGACCATAAAGATATGCCTAAAACTATGAAAAACAGTGTTACCGCGGCATATTCATGGGCGAAAACCGTCAGAAGCGAAAGCATGGAGAAACACGCAATTCCCCATTTAGAATTTAGCCACTTAATAAGGGGTAAAGTGAAAAGCAACAGTCCCAAGCCCAGCGTGTTCCGCATAAGGTCCCAGCTAATCCTCAAAGAGGCAATCTGAACTGAAAAGAAAATGCTTGCCAACAGGCTCTGGCGATGATCCCAGCCTAGCAGTTTCCAAGAAAACCAGTAAACACCAGCAGTGTTTAAAGCGAAAAGCAACGGCCCCACGGTTTTTAATATGGCAAAGGGTTCAAACCCGAAGAGGGCGTGAAGTGGAACCGTTAAAGCGTTGAAAAGCCATGTTGACGTAAAAAAGGAACTCCAATGAGGCCAAATCACACCACCCTTAATAACTGCAGCATAGTCGATTGTGTCGAAACCTATTGGATGCGGAAAGGCTAAGAGTTCTGGAATAAGGCGAATTAAAAAACCGACAAAAGCGCTTAGGAATAGACCTTTAAAATTTGCAGAACAATGTCCCAGAGCTGCCTTCAAAACCAAAAGGAACCCCTCTAAGCCTCTTGAAGAATGCCTAACATCTTGCGTAAGCCTTCTCTCAACGTGAATTTCGGCTTATACCCAAAAGTTCTTTCAGCCTTAGAAATATCTGCACAGCTATGCTTAATATCGCCACTTCTAACCTCTTCATACACCACAGTTGAGTCGGAACCCGTTAAATCCAATATGGTTTTAGCCAGCTCGTTTATTGATGTGGCTTTCCCTGAGCCTATGTTGAAAACTTCGCCGCTGGCACGATTGTTTTCTAAAACTTTTAGAACTGCGTCTGCAACATCTTCAACATAGACAAAGTCTCTTGTCTGTTCTCCGTCGCCATAAATTGTTAACGGGCTTCCACGTTTAGCACATTCAATGAAGCGTGTTATAACCCCAGAATAATCATTAAAAAGCTGCCTTAACCCGTAAACGTTGAAAAGTCTCAAAATGGCCAAGTCTAATACATGTTCCTCATGAAAGGTTTTGCAAATGTTCTCAGCTGCCAGTTTAGATTCAGCGTAAGGCGATATAGGATTAGTCGGGTGTCTCTCATCTATAGGCAAATATTTAGGTTCGCCATAGACAGCGCATGAGGAAACGTAAACAAATTTTTTAACATCAGCCTTAACGCTGGGGTTAAGCATGTTTAAGGTGCCCTTCACATTTATCTCATAAGTCAATGTGGGCTGCTTGATGGATAGGGGTACACTAACCAGGGCTGCGAGATGAACAACATAATCAACTTCTTTAACGCATTCTTTAACAACTTCCGCATCCCTAACGTCCCCTCTACAAATTCAACCGAACCCTCTTTAACGTGACGGATAATATTATCAAGCTTGCCGAAAGAAAGGTTATCCAAAACTTTAACTATGAAGCCTTCAGTTACAAGCCTATCCACAATATGGCTTCCTATGAAGCCCGCGCCTCCGCTAACCAAAACTTTATTGTCTCGCTTCAAAAGAGCCTTCTAATCCTTTATAGGCGGAATTTGCAATCACACCATTCTTGCCGGTTTTAAA
>Ga0185307_1000862_pt1 | contig 17951 bp, 19 predicted proteins | sample LHCtaG_FD_128010 | JGI IMG/M metagenome (GOLD analysis project Ga0185307, IMG submission 128010) | Hot spring microbial communities from Little Hot Creek, USA to study Microbial Dark Matter (Phase II) - LHC4sed_matched (SPADES... | ecosystem: Environmental > Aquatic > Thermal springs > Hot... | reverse complement strand
CGCGCTTAAAAATGCTTTCGCGCCCATCGTCACAATACTAGGGCTTAACTTCGCGGGTCTGCTCACGGGGGCGATAATCGCCGAGACCGTCTTCAACATACCCGGTATGGGGCTCTACATCTACCAGGGGATTACGAGGCTTAACTTCCCGATAATCATCGCGGGGACGTTCCTGTTCTCGATAATCTACATCGTGATGAACCTCATCGTAGACCTGGTGTACGCGCTGGTGGACCCGCGCGTCAGGTACTAGGGGTGACCCGCGTGAACCCGCTGTACCAGGTGGGGAGCTGGCTCGTGGACACGTACGCGAAGCTCAGGGATAGGCTCAGCCCGGGTTGGCTGGAGAGAAACCGGTCGAAGCTCGTGGAGACCAAGCTCTCGATCTACGTGTTCACCTCGTCTAAGATCGGGGTCGCAGGGCTCGTGCTGGTCACGGTCACTCTCTTCCTGGCGATCTTCGGCCCAGTCATCGCCTGGGAGCCTTACGACGTCTACCCCGTGCTCCTCAACCCAGACCTGGCCGGCAAGCTGCCTCACCCGCCCTGCCTGAACAACTGCGAGGGGCTTCCGACCGCGGGCACCGACCACTACGGCCGGGATGTCCTATGCCTTGTGATAAGGGGCTTCAGGATATCCCTTGTCATGAGCGTGATAATAGTCGTGACAAGCGCCACCATAGGCGTCCTGCTGGGCCTTATCTCGGGCTACTTCGGCGGCGTTGTAGACGAGGTCATTATGAGGTTCACCGATATGATGCTCGCGTTCCCAGGCCTCGTGCTCGCGATAGCCTTCAGCCTGACTCTGAGGCCGGCCCTCCGGGATTTCATGATGGCAAACCCAGCCTTCACGGGCGCCGCGGCCTACATCTTCGCTCTGAACCCCGAGGACGCGCCGAACCTCGCAAACCTGCTCTCCGTCTTCCTCGCGCTGATAGTCGTGTGGTGGCCACCTTACACGAGAGTGGTCAGGGGGTCGGTGCTCACCGTGAAGGAGCAGGGCTTCATAGAGGCCGCTAGGGCCCTGGGGCTCTCGGTCAGGAAGATCCTCCTGCGGCACCTGCTCCCCAACATCATATCGCCGCTCCTGGTGATGATCACCTTCGACTTCGCCACAGCTACCCTGAGCTCCGCCGCTCTCTCCTTCCTCGGGCTTGGGCCGCAGCCCCCCGTCCCCGACCTCGGTTTGGTGATCTCGCAGGCAGGCCAGTTCTTCCCCGAGCGTAGCTGGTGGATAGTCGTGGAGGCTGGCATCGCGCTGCTGCTCATCTCGCTGGGCTGGAACCTCGTGGGCGACGCTTTGAGGGACGTGTTCGACCCGAGGACTAGGCGCTCGATCGAGTTGAAGGCAAAGATCGAGGTGAGACCGTGAGCACCGGGCTAGGTGAGAAGCAGGTACTGGCCGCGCGCGGCGTCACCGTCAGGTTCTACACTTACGCAGGAGTGGTCCACGCGGTGACCGATGCGTACCTGGATGTATTCGAAGGGGAGAGCGTGGCACTCGTGGGGGAGACGGGTTGCGGCAAAAGCGTGTTCACGCGCGCCCTAACGGGTCTGATAGAGCCCCCGGGGAGGGTTGAGGGTGGAGAGGTCTACTTCAGGAGGAGAGATGGGAGGGTGGTCGACCTGCTTAGGCTGCCCGCCGAGGAGCTGAGGGGGATAAGGGGCGACGAGATCTCCTACGTGTTTCAAGACCCCTCGAGCGCCCTGGACCCGCTCTACACGGCTGGCGACCACATCGTGGAGACGATAGTCGAGCACAGGGATGCGAGCAGGAGGGAGGCTTGGAAAGAGGCCGTGAGGCTGCTCAGGGACGTGATGATCCCCAGCCCGGAGGCCCGCGTGAAGAACTACCCGCACGAGCTGAGCGGGGGCATGAGGCAGAGGGTTGTCATAGCCACGGCGATCGCCAACAAGCCTAGGCTGCTCATCGCCGACGAGCCGACCACGAACCTCGACGTCACGGTTCAGGCGCAGATCCTCGACCTACTCAAGGAGCTGAGGGAGAAGTACGGCATGAGCCTCCTCCTGATAACGCACAACCTGGGCATAGTAGCCGAGACAGCGGACAGGGTGTACGTGATGTACGGGGGGCGCATAGCGGAGACGGCCGACGTGTACGAGCTGTTCGAGTCGCCGCAGCACCCCTACACGCAGCTGCTCCTCAGGTGCGTGCCCAACCCGCTGAAGAAGTTCGAGAGGCTGGAGTCGATACCCGGCACAGTGCCGAACCTCATCGACATGGGACTCGGCTGCCCCTTCGCACCGAGGTGCCCCTACGCCATGGACGTGTGCCACAGGGAGAACCCGCCCAGGGTGGAGCTCGGCGGTAACCATGTCGTTCACTGCTGGCTGCACTGGAAGAGGTGATGGTGGTGTCCGAGCTGGTGAGAGCGGAGAACCTGAAGAAGTACTTCAGGGTTAGAGGCTCCCTGTTCAAGACCCTGAAGGCAGTGGATGGGGTGAGCTTCTCGATCAGGGAGGGCGAGACGCTGGGCCTCGTGGGCGAGAGCGGATGCGGCAAGTCCACCTTAGGGAGGGTGGTCATACGCCTCATAGAGCCTACCACCGGCAGGATTTTCTTCAGAGGTAAGGACGTAACCTCGCTGAAGGGGAGCGAGCTCAAGGGGTTCCGCCGGGAGGCGCAGATCGTCTTCCAAGACCCTAACACGTCCCTGAACCCGAGGATGACGATACTGGAGACACTCATGGAGCCTATCCTCGAGCACAAGATCCCCGTCGGCGACCTCGAGGGCTTCATCGCCGAGCAGCTGACAAGGGTCGGGCTGGGCAAGGAGCACCTCCACCGCTACCCGCACGAGCTGAGCGGGGGGCAGCGGCAGCGCGTAGCCATTCTCCGGGCCTTGCTCCCCAACCCGTCCTTCATAGTCCTCGACGAGCCCACGTCCTCGCTCGATGTCTCCGTGCAGGCTCAGATACTGAACATCCTGAAGGACATACAGTCCGAGCGTAAGCTCTCGTACCTCTTCATCTCCCACGACATGGGAGTTGTGAAGTACATGAGCCACAGGATCGCCGTAATGTACCTGGGGAGCATAGTGGAGCTAGCCCCCTCGGATACTCTCTTCGAGAACCCGCTCCACCCCTACACGAAGCTCCTCCTCAGCGCCATCCCAGTGCCCGACCCCAAGTTCGCGAGGTCCAGGAAGAGGCTCGAGATAAAGGGAGAACCTCCTTCACCCATCCACTTACCCCCCGGCTGCAAGTTCCGCCCCAGGTGCCCCTTCGCCATGGAGAAGTGCAGGCTGGAAAGACCACAGCTCGTGGAGGTAGAGAGGGAGCACTACGTCGCTTGCTGGCTCTACGCAAAAGCGTAGCACTTCCCCGCTGAGCTCTTTTCTCCTCGCGAACCACTCCATAAATAGCTGTTTCTGCAAAGCGATGGGGGCTGCGCCGCGTGAAGTGGGTGCACTGCGAGGAGAGAGCTCTCAGGAAGGTGCGTGGAGCCACTCTCGCCTGGTACCCCTACTCGTGCTTCGCCCTCGCGGGTGGGAGCAGAGTGCTCCTGGTGGACTGCGCGATCTCCAGCATCCTGGGCGACGCGGGCATCAGGGTGCTGCTCTCCCGCATCCTACCGGCGAGCCTACTTCGTGAAGCAGAGAAGCCACCAGTGGAGGCGAGGATCATCGAGCCGCAGGCATGCGGGGCCGAGGTTGTGGAGGAGCTGCGCAGGCTCCGGGCTGCTGAGCCGAGGCAGACGCCCTCGATCTTCGATACAGCGGACTACCTGGCCGTCAGGTTTCTCGGGGTACCCTCAGCGATGAGGAAGATCGAGGAGGCCTTCAAGGCGCACGCCACCAAGGGGCTCAGCCCCTCAATCCTCCTGGAGGGCTTGGACCTGAGCGAGCTCAACTACATGGGCGTGGTTTTCCAGCTGCTAGCGATCCACAGCAGGAAGGGCAGGCTCTACCTCCTGGCGGGAAGCAATGTGAGCAGACTCCACCTCGCCGAGAAGCTTCTTAGAGAAGATAGGAGAGTAGAGCACCTCCTCGGCTCACGCGGGTAAACACCACGCGCGCTGACCTTAACCGGGGGAGGCTGCGAGCTGGCCACTCTTGACAGCAAACCTCGGAGGTGGCTGGCCACCGGGAGAGGCTCGGCACTGCGGCAGGTTCCTAGTGCGCATAGGCTTAAAGCGAAGAGCAGGGTCGTAGCGGGGAGAGCTGGGTATGTGCAGGCTACTCGCGGTGGCAGCGAGAGAGAAACTGCAGCCCGACGAATTCCTTACCGCTCTCGCGTCGGCGGCCAGGCACGACCCGTACTTGGGCTCAGGCGGCTCGCACGGCGACGGGTGGGGTATGGCGGCAGTCTCCTGTGGCGAGCTGCTGCTGTACAAGTCCGGAAAGCCCATGTGGGAGGATGCAGGTGTCAGCGTGCTCCAGCAGCTACTCAGGAGCCCCCTTGCGATGGTAGCCCACGTCCGCAAGGCCAGCCACGGCATGCCCCGCGGCGTGGGCGCTGCCCACCCCTTCGCCGTCAACCTGGGCGATGGGGGGCTGCTGGTGGTCGCGCAGAACGGTGGCTTGGAAGTGGACAGGGTGCTCAGGCTCATCGGGAGGAAGGTATCGCGGGAGAACGTGGACTCGTACCTTTACGCGGTAGCCCTGGCGGAGCGCCTCGAGGAGACCGGGGATCTGGCGGTGGCGCTGGAGGAACTCCACAGGGAGCTCGAGGAGCAGCAGGTTGTCACGGGGATGGCGAACACAGCGGCTCTGCTCCTCCGCCGCGCGGGCGGCAGCTGGAGCGCCCAGTTGGGCGCGGTCAAGCACGTGGTCGACAGGAGGCTCGCCACGTACGGGGAGCTCTGCGCGCTCAAAAACCCGGATTTGTTCGTAGCAACGTCCATAACGGTCGCCGAGAACCTTCCCAGCGAGCTGCGGCTCAAGCCTCTCGAGGGGAACATGGTCCTCGTGGTCGACGGGGAGAGCCTAGAGGTGGAGAGCCGCCCCCTATAGCGCACCGCGAAAGCGATAAGTACCCTGCGGCGCGTTCGCGCGGGGAGGGCTGTGCTCGTCGTCACAACCCCGAGCATCCCCGGGTACAGGGTCGTCAGGGTCATCGGGATTGTCAGCGGGATGAGCATTAGGACGCGCGGCTTCCTGGGGAGGCTCGCCGCTGGGATCGAGGCCATAGTCGGCGGCAGGAGCGAGGCGTACATCACGGAGCTCAAGAAGGCGAGGGAGGAGGCCCTGAGAGACCTCGCTGAGGAAGCCAAGCGCCTCGGCGCCAACGCGGTGGTGGGGGTGAACTTCGAGACCTCAGAGATCCTCGAGGGATTCTTGGTCGTGACCGCGACAGGTACAGCGGTTGTAGTCGAGAAGGAGAGCTGAGCCTTGAGCCTGAGCTACGACGATATCGCCGAGAGCTACGACGAGCTGTACGGGGAGGAGCAGAGGGCGAAGTACAGGGTGGTGCTGAGGCTTGTGGAGCCCCGGGAGCCTGTGCTGGACGCGGGCTGCGGCACCGGGATGCTCCTCGAGCACCTGCAGTGCTACTACGTCGGGCTCGACCTCTCGTACAGGATGCTCGAGGTCGCGAGGAAGAAGGGTAGGGGCGTCAAAGGGGATTTGGTCTGCGGGGATGCGGAGCGCATGCCCTTCAGGGATGGTTGCTTCCGGTCGGTGTACTCGGTGACCGTGGTCCACGAAGCACCGGGGCTGGTCCACGAGCTGCTCCGCGTGCTCGCACCGGGCGGCAGCGCGGCCGTAACCCTCCTCAAGAAGCGCCACGAGGCGCTGAGCTGGCTCGTGGAGCAAGCTCCGGTAACCCAAGTTGTGGAGGAGGAGCTGCTCAAGGACCTGGTGTTAGTCCTTGCGCGCGCAGCTGAAAGCCCTTCCTACCGGGAGGGCTTAGCCTCGGTATCCCCGCGGAGGGCCTACGCCGGTCTCCGGAAGGAGCTGGAGGGGGGCCCGGGCTCAAGAGAGTAAAGAGGAGAAAAGGGAGCCTCAGCCGCGCGGGGCGTTTCACCCCTGCTCTACTCCACCGGAGGGCTGCGCACGGGGTCGAGCGGATCGGCGGAGGAAGGATTAGACTCGCGCACTGCGGGAGGGGGATGCGGAAGTGTGCCTAGGCTTGGCGCCGGCGTGGATTTAAAACTCTTCGGAGCTTGCTCTCCCGAGGCGGTGAGCGGGTGTGCGCAGCGCTGGCTGAAAGCTTTTTATGTCCAGAAGCAGGAGCTCTTCGTGCTCACCAGAGAGCTAGCGTTGCTCACCAGGGAGAGAGTCAGAGAGGAGCTCCAGCTCAGGAAGACGAAGAAGAGGAAGGAAGGCCCCGAACTGCGCAAGGCGGCCGCTCTAGCCCTGCTCTACTGGGAGCTCGCGCGGGAGGTTGAGTGGGTTGAGGGAGGGAGAATTAGAAGGTGAGCTCGCGAGGAGGATTAGAGAAGCTCTGGAGCGGGGAGACATCCTCGAGCTCGTAGCCGAGGTTAACTCCTTCCTCGAGGAGCAGGGGCTGGGCAGGGTTATTATAGTGGGAGGTTTTGCGGTCGAGCTGTACTCCGGCGGAGCCTACCGCACGGGCGACGTCGACATTGTTGTCGAGGGAGGCGGGAGGCTGCTTAGGAGGGTGCTGGGCATGGTTGAGGAGTGGAGAGGGAGGGTGTGGGTTCACAGAGCCCTAGGCTACGCTATCGACATAGTGTCCTCCTCGTATAGCAAGCCGAAGCATCCCGTAGTCCTCGAGGTCAGCGGCAGGAGGGTCTACGTAGAGCCGCCGGAGGAGAGCATTGTGAGCACGCTAGCAGCGTGCGTCCACCGGGGCTCCGATATCGACTGCGAGAAAGCCGCCATGGTGATGGCCGCGCAGTGGGAAGTGCTCGACTGGAGCTACCTGGAGAGACGGTGCAGGGAGGAGGAGGTAGCTGAGAAGCTGGCCGAGGTCAAGCAGGTGGTCGAGAGCGTTAGGAGGGAACTACTCCAGTAGAGAAGCACGCTGAGGATCCTCTCCAACTCCCGCGGCCAGCTCGTGCCGCGCTAGCGCCCGCGCGCGGAGAACAGGCTTGAGTAAGTTTATATCGCTGCCACCCCGAGGCATCAATGGATGATGAGTACTCCCCAGCACGAGCAGTGAAGAGAATTCCTTTAACTGACTAAGCCGGAACCCGCAAAATAGCAGCTTATTCTTGCGAACTCAACCTCGCACTGCGCCCCTTCGATACTCCCTGCCCTCAGTAGTGATTAATAATCTACATAGCATAAAGTTTTTATCTGGCATTTTTCAGCATAACTACTGTGAGAGCGAAGAAAATCCACATAGCCGTACTGCTGCTGACGCAGCTGCTCTTGGCGTCTTCAATCGTGGTATTCGCCGCGGTGCGTCAGGCCGAAACTCTGGATGTGAGCGGACAGCAGTACGAGAATGTTCTAGTGCTGATAACGCCCTCTAACCCCAACTTGCTCGATGCGGTAACGAAAGCCTTCAAAAACTACGCTAAAGAGAAACTAGGTGTAGACGTGGATGTTCGGGTCATCAGGGTTGGCTCCCCCGAGGCAATGAACAGGATAATAGCCTGGGCGGGGAAGCCTGAAGCTGACATATTCTTCGGCGGTGATCTCATCTACCACTGGAAGTTGAAGGACAGAGGCCTGCTTGAGAGCTGCAAGCCCAGGTCTGAGTACTACGACCGCATTCCGTCAACCTTCCTAGGATTCCCGGTCAAAGACCCGGATGAGATGTGGCATCCCAAGCTCTGGTGGGGTCACGGCTTCATGTACAACACTGAGGTTCTCAAGAGGCTTGGATTGGAGCCGCCCAAGAGCTGGGAGGAGCTGCTAGACCCCAAGTGGAAGGACCTCATTGTGATGTGCACTCCCTCGAGAAGCTCATCCACGTATATCAACGTAGCACTCATCATGCAGAGGGAGGGAGTGGAGAAGGGCTGGGCTTTCTGGCGCCAGCTGGCAGCGAACGTGGGGGCTTTCGTTCAGCGCAGCCACGACGTGATAGACCTGGTGTCGAAGGGCGAGTACGCCATAGGATTCACGTATAGCCAGGGCGTCATCTTCGCCCGAGCCGAGGGGTACCCTGTGAGCATGTACATGGATCCCACGGGCTTCATAGTTTCAGGAGTCTCACTACTGAAAGGAGCGCCGCACCCGAACATCGCTAAAGCGTTCCTTGATTGGTGGTACACACCCGATGCGCAGCGAGCAGCTCTCAGCGCCGGGGGGATACCTGTCCTACTCGACGTCAAGATAGAGGGGTCGCCGGGCTCGCCTGCCGCAATACTGAGGGAGTTCCTCGGCGGCAAGGACAGTATTTACGACTACCTTAAGACGTTCACGAACGTGCAGTTCTACAACTTCACCTTCGCTGAAAAGATGTACTCGCAGGTCGCTAAGGAGTTCGATGAGACGATAGTAGCTAAGCACAGTGAGCTGAAAGACGCCTGGTCGACCATACTCTCGGCGAAAGACAAGGTTAAAGGTGTGGCCGAGGCGGAGGCCAAGCTCCGGGAAGCAATCGAGCTCTTCAACAAGGGCAACTACGCTGAGGCCAAGAGCGCCGCGCTCGAGGCGGTGAACATAGCGGCTACGGCGCCGAAAGGCCCCACCCCCTCAGAGATAGCTACTTACGCGCTCGCTGCGGTCATTATAATAGCAGTGATTATCTACGTCCTGATGACCAGGTCCAAGAAGAAGAAACAATAGTAGATAAACCTCCCTCAAGTACAATGGTAAACATATTTTTCCCTTTTTCTAAAACCGAGGTGGTGCTATGGTTTCCGTCAGGGTTGAGGACGTGTGGATGATCTTCGGCAAAGTGACCGCACTGCAGGGTGTAAACCTGGAGGTAAAAGAGGGTGAGATGGTCACGCTCCTCGGGCCGAGCGGCTGCGGAAAAACCACTCTCCTCCGCGTCGTAAGCGGGCTGTACAAGCCGACGAGGGGTAAGGTGTTCTTCGACTCCGAAGACGTCACGGAGAAAAACCCATGGGAGAGGAATGTGGGCCTTGTCTTCCAGGATTACGCGCTTTGGCCTCATATGACAGTGTTCGACAACATAGCCTATGGTCTCAAGCTGAGAAAGGTCCCCGCCAGCGAGATCAAAGAGAGAGTGCGCGAGGTGGCGGAGCTCCTCAGGATTGAGGACCTGCTCGACAGGTATCCTCACCAGCTGAGCGGGGGACAGCAGCAGAGAGTAGCCTTAGCTAGAGCGATAGTGATCAACCCCAGTGTCCTCCTGCTAGACGAGCCTCTCAGCAACCTGGATGCAAAGATAAGGATCAACGTGAGGACAGAGATAAGGAAGCTGCAAAAAGAGCTTAAGATAACTAGTATATACGTTACCCACGACCAGGAAGAGGCCCTCGTGATCTCAGACCGCATAGCTGTTATGAATCAAGGTGTTATCGAGCAGGTCGGCACACCCCTGGAGGTGTACTACAATCCGAGAACTCTCTTCGTCGCTGACTTCGTGGGCCAGGTTAACATCGTGGGGGGGAAGATTATTGGCATCGACGAGACCCAGGGTATCGTGGTAGTGGACAGCGAGATAGGTGAAATCCGCGTTGCGGCTCATCAGAACCTCAGAGAGGGGGAGGAGGTGTACCTGGTATTCAGGCCAGAGATGGTGGAGGTGTCTAAGACTCCCCTGCGGGGTTCTGCGGACTCGACGGTCTTCGAGGGAGTAGTTGACGCCGTGCAGTTCCTGGGAAATCTTCTGAGAGTCGATGTCATCGTAGGGGGTAAGAAGCTGCGCGTAGAGGTGCATAACCCCCTGTCCAGGGAGTGGTTGCTGCCTCAGGAGAAAATCTTCGTTGTAGTACCGGCGGCGAACGTGAGGGTGCTGAAGTAGGTGGAAAGTAGGTATGCGGAAACCAAGTTTCACGTCCATAGCTAGGGTGCTGCTGCTAATCTACGTGCTGCTGTTCATATTCTTCCCACTAGCCTACTTCGTTTTTGTCGTGCTTTCGCCGAGAAGCCTCAGCGAAGTCGTCAGCTTCGTGTACAGCGATGTGTTTCAGCGATCACTGAGAAACTCGGCGTACGTATCCGCGGTCACGACAGCGCTGGCCACCCTTCTCGGCTTACTCTACGCGTACTTCCTGCACAGGTACAAGATACCGGGTAAGCGGGTGATACTTCCTCTTACCTTCATGCCGACGATGATACCACCATTCGTGGGAGCGCTCTCGATAATCTTCCTGCTTGGCAGGTTCGGAACAGTCAACCTGGTGCTCATGGACCTAGGGCTAATCGAGAGACCGATTAATTTCATCTATGGTCTACACGGCGTTATTCTCGTACAGGTGCTCGCCCTGTTCCCCTGGGTCGCGGTTAATGTCTACAGCAGCCTGCTCAAGCTGGACATGGCCCTGGAGGAGGCGGCCGAGGTCCTCGGAGCCCCTCCCCTGAGGAGGTTCCTAACGGTGACCCTTCCCAGCACGACTCCCGGGTTGATGACGGGGATTTTCATGGTAGCATCTTTCTCCTTTACAGACTACGCCACACCGATCGTGCTGGGGCAGTACGAGCTACTGGCCCCGCAGGCCTTTGTCAACATCCAGCAGGCGATAGATGAGACCAGAGTCAGAGTGGGGTCATACATGGTCTTCTTCATGTTAGTAATAGTTCTGCTTCTCTTCTTCGCTTCGAAGAAGTACATCTCCCTTAGGGAGTACGCGAGCCTCAGGTTGCCCAGACCCGTAGAGGAGATACCACCGCGAGGTGTAGGAGGGGCGCTCAGAACACTCTACGTCTATATCCTCATAACCCTCGGTCTCTTACCGCACGCGTTTATCTTCGTGATAAGCCTCTCGAAGGCCTGGAGCTTTACACCCCTGCCCACCGTGTACTCTATTGAAAACTTCCAGAGGATGCTCTCGAACAGCACTCCCATCGTGAACACGGCGCTCTACTCCCTGATAGGGACAGCGATATGCTTCGTGATCGGGATGTTCGGTGCCTATACAGTTGTGAGAACCAAGCACCCGCTGAACGAGGTGATCGACGCGGCTCTCTCGATGATGTTTGTCGTACCGGGAATAGTGGTCGGGACGAGCTACCTCTTCGCGTTCAGGAGGGGTATACCGCTCTTCGAAGCGATAGGATCTACCTGGCTTATCATGCCCCTAATGCTGGCCACCAGGAGGATCAGTTACACCCTGAGGTATTCCTACGCCACGTACCTCGCCATTAGGAGGTCGATGGAGGAGGCTGCCTACGTCGTGGGCGGAAAACCCCTCAGCACATTCCTTAAGATAGTGGTGCCGAACGCTATCTACGGCATCCTGGCGGGGACAATATTCTCCTTCATCGAAATCATAAATGAACTCACAGCTTCACTGTTCGTGTATAAACCAGGCTGGGAGACCATCACGATTCAGATGTTCGTCGAAATCACGGCTGGGCGGCTTCCAGTCGCGGCAGCCTACGCCGTGGTACTCTTCCTAGCTTCGGCGTTACTAGCGATCGTTGCAATGCGCCTAGCGGCGCGGGGCAGGTAGTGCGCAGAGAAGCTCAGGGTAGGAGTGGGCAGGAGCGCAGCAGATTTTTACCATACCAAGCTGATTAGATACGGTGATGAGGGTTTCTGGTTCGGACGGGTGAAGACAGCCTGATTGGCTGACAGGCTTTTAGGCTGCCGGCGCGGACCTATTCGCAGCAGTAATAACGGTGGAACTTCTAAGGAGTATACAGGAGGCTCTATGAAAACTCTACCCGGCCCCGCTGGTATGCCTCGATATTCTTGCAATTATATCCGCGGAAACCTTATTTCCAATAACTGTGAGTGTGCGCGGCCAAGGGGGTGGAAATGACCAGCCCCTCCCATACGGCTGCCTTTAAGAGGGCTTTCGACGCGAAGCTCGCAGCAGTGGCTATCATAGCGCTTGTCATCGGTATAGCGATAGGCTTCGCTGCCGCCGGAGTCTTCCAGCCTGCAGCCCCAGCTGGGGGGCAGGTGGTGCAGCCGAAGAGAACCTTCACGATAGGCTTCACTCTGCCCCTCTCCGGGGAGCTCTCGTCGATCGGCAAGATCTGGGAGAAAGTCGTTTACCTCGCGATAGAGGATCTGAACCGCGAGGTCCAGGCCCACGGGTTCAACGTGGAGTTTAAGGCGGTCATTCTCGACGATGCCACCAGCGAGGAGAAAGCCCTCCAGAACGTGCAGTCCTTCGCTCAGCAGGGGATCAAGGTTGTCATAGGTCCGGCTGCGAGCGCCCAGGTGAAAGCCGTCAAGAGCTTCGTGGATGGCAATAAGATAGTCCTCATCTCGCCTTCCTCGACCGCGCCCACGCTCGCGATACCCGGCGACTTCGTCTTCAGGACTGTGGGCTCCGACGCGGGCCAAGCCAAGGTACTCGCAACCCTCGCGTGGCAGGAAGGCGCCCGCAAAGTCATGGTCTTCCATAGGAACGACGAGTATGGGAACGCTTTCGCGGAGTTCTTCGCGAGGTACTTCAGGGAGCTCGGGGGCACCGCCATAGGGATGCCGTACCAGACAGGGCTCTCCGACTATGCAGCTGAGGTGGCGAGCCTCGCCAGCAAGGTGCAGGCCGAGGGCGCTGACGCAGTGGTGCTTATATCATTCGACACAGACGGCGGCAACATACTCAGCCACGCCGCGGAGTCGCCCGTGCTCACAAGGGTGCGCTGGTTCGTCTCAGAGGGGCCGCACGGCGCGGCCGAGCTCAAATCCAAGGCCGTTGGGGAGTTCGCAGCCAAGGTGAGACTGCTGGGTACCAGGCCCCTCTTCATCGCCAACCCGCTCTACGAGGAGTTTAAGGCCAGGTTGAAGGAGAGGTACGGCGTCGACGCCGTGGTCTTCTGCGACACCCTCTACGATGCGGTGAAGCTCGCTGGTTGGGCGATCCTGAGAGCTGGTGCTTACGACGGCGAAGCCATACGCAGGGCCTTGGTGGAGGTGGCTAGGAACTACTACGGCCCCAGCGGGTGGACGATCTTCGACGAGAACGGAGACAAGGCATACCAGGACTACGGCGTCTGGGCGATCGTGAAGACTCCCGCCGGCTACGACTTCAAGGACGTAGGCGTCTACGAGAGAGGCTCCATAGTCTTCCTAGAGAAACCGTACCCGTAGGGCAGAGTGCGCCATGATACCCGGGTACCCCTACTCAATAGTGAATTTTTTACACTACTTCTTCTTCTACCTTCTCTTCTCCCTACCCCTCACGCTCAGCTACAGGAACACTAAGGTGATCAACTTCGCGCACTCGAACTTCATCACCTACGGCATGTACACGGCAGTCTTCCTCCACGGCCTTCTCGGCAATACGAGCCTGCTGCTAGCCGCCCTCGCAGCCTTCCTCGTGGGAGGCTCGATGGCCCTGCTAAACCACATCGCTGTGTTCAGGCCCTTGGGGCGCAGAGGCGCCTCGCCCAGCTTCCTCATGATCGCGTCGATGGGCCTCTGGATAATGTACAACTACCTGCTCTACATGCTCGCGGATGTAGCGCACTTCCTCAGCAGGAAGAACTTCATCTCCTACAGCAGGATTGTGTACTCCGACGTGCCGGAGCTGAGCGTAGCCGGGTACACGTTGAGCCAGTCCTTCGTCGCAAGCTTCCTCGCGGCGCTGATTCTGGTCGCCGCGCTCTTCCTATTCCTCGAGAGGACCAGGCTGGGCAGGGCAATGCGCGCCGTCTCGGACAACCCGGTTCTGGCGGAGGTCTCCGGCATCCCCCGCGACATGATCATCAACCTCACCTGGCTCATCGCGGGGGGCGTGGCCGCCGTGGGGGGCGCTGTGTGGACCTGCTTCTCCGGCACTATCACTCCGCAGTCCGGGGACGCCATGATCCTCCAGGTGTTCACCGTTAGCTTCATCGGAGGCCTGGTCTCGCTCCTCAGGACGGGGCTCGGCGCTCTCGCTATCTCGTTCATAGAGAACATCGGCATCGCCGCTCTGAACACCTACTTCGGGATTCCCACGAGCTTCAGGCCCTTCCTCACGTTCACCACCCTGCTCGCGATACTCATAGCGTCGCCACCCCTAGGTGCTGCCGGCGGCCTGCCGTACAGGTTCAGGAGGAGGAGGTGGGGGCTGTGATCGATGTCTTCGGGTTCCTGGTGAGCTGGCTCACGCTCCTGGGCATCTACTCGATACTGGCGCTCACCCTGAACTTCGAGTCGGGCGTGAGCGGGGTCACGAACTTCGGGAAGGTGCTCTTCTACGGGGTTGGCGCCTACGCAGCGGCTGTGCTCACGGTCTACCTCATGCTCGCCCTCAACGGCGTCGACGTCGGGAGAACACCGCCCTACAGCGTGGAGGGGATAGTCGCGCTGGGGCGGCTCGCAGGCCAGAACCCGGCCCTGAACCTGGCCCTCTTCGCCCTATCCCTGGTGCTCGCGTTCCTCGCGGCCGGGCTGCTCGGCTACTTGCTCAGCTACCCGATACTACGCGTGGGTCCCGCCTTCGTCGGCTTCACGCTCCTCAGCTCGGGGGAGCTCATGAGGATCTTCCTGCAGCACTTCGAGCCAGTGGGGGGGAGCAAGGGGCTCATGTCGATCCCGGGGCCCTTCGCCTGGATCCCCGAGCCGAGGCTGCGCGAGGTGGCGTTCCTGGGGGTGGTGCTCTCACTGCTCGCGCTGACCTACGTGGTGATGGACAGGCTCGTCAACTCCCCGCTGGGTAGAACCCTGCGCGCCGTGAGGGACGACGAGGTCGCAGCGCTCTGCCTGGGCAAGCACGTCCCCAGGCTGAAGGCGACAGTCCTCTTCATCGGCTCGGGCTTCACGGGCGTGGCTGGCGCGCTGCTAGCGTACTACCTCACCGCGGTGAACCCGGGCATGTTCGTGCCCGCGGTGACCTTCAACGTGTGGGCGATGATCATCCTCGGTGGGATGGGCAACCTGAGGGGCTCCCTGGTGGGGGCAGCCCTGCTGACACTCTTCGACAGGCTGCTCACCTTCCTCACACCCCAGCTCGGCATCACTGTGGTCTCCCCGGACTACGTGCGCTGGTTCTCGGTGGGCCTGCTGATCGTGGCCCTGCTCCTCGTGAGGCCGCAGGGCCTCTTCCCCGAGGAGCCCGTGAGGACTCCCGCCCTTGAAGAGCTCGAGGCCGCTGTGCGGGGTGGTGGGGGTGGCTAGCATCCTCGAGGTCAACAGCGTGTCGAAGAGGTTCGGCGGCGTCGTGGCGCTGGAGGACGTCACCCTGTCCGTGCCGGAGAGGGGCGTCGTGGGGCTGATAGGCCCCAACGGTAGCGGGAAGACAACGCTCTTCAACGTGGTCACGGGCTTCCACGTGCCCGACAAGGGGGAGGTGTGGTTCAGGAACCAGGGCGGCATGGAGAGGATCGACGGGCTCAACCCCAACGAGGTGTACGCGAAGGGTATAGTGAGGACGTTCCAGGTGCCCAGGCTGTTCAGGAGCCTGACAGTACTGGAGAACCTGCTCGTGACGCCGTACAACCAGCTGGGCGAGAAGCCGCTGGCCGCGCTGAGGAGGGGCTGGGAGAGGGAGGAGAGGGAGCTCGCCATGAGGGCTATCGAGCTGCTGAAGCGCTTCGACCTGCTGCTCTACGCGAACACGAAGGTCTCGGAGCTGTCCGCCGCGCATATAAAGCTCGTGGAGACCATCAGGGGGCTGATGACCCCGGCTAGGCTTTACCTGCTCGACGAGCCCGCCGCCGGCGTGGAGGCGGGTGCCGCCCACAGGCTCTTTTCGCTGGTGCAGGAGCTGAGGGAGAGGGACGGCCTCACCTTCTTCATAGTGGAGCATCGCATAGAGATCCTGACTAAGTACGTGGACTACCTCTACGTCCTGCACAACGGCAGGCTGCTCGCGGAGGGCAAGCCCGAGGAGGTGATCTCAGACCCGAGGGTCGCGGAGGCGTACATAGGTGGTTGACGTGCTGGAGGTGGAGAACCTCAGGGCGGGTTACGGCAAGATGGTCGTGCTGCACGGCGTAGAGATAAACGTTGGCGGGAAGGAGATAGTCGCTGTGATAGGCCCCAACGGGGCTGGTAAGACCACGCTGCTCAATGCCATCTTCGGCCTCGCAACCCTTCACTCCGGGACCATCAGGTACAGGGGTGTGGTGCTCAACGGCCTCAAGCCCCACGAGATAGTGAGGCTCGGGGTGGGCTACGCCCCGCAGCTGGACAACGTGTTCCCCAACCTCACGGTCGAGGAGAACCTCCTCGTGGGGGCCTACATACGCGGGAAGGATCCCGGGGTGCGCGCGGACATCGAGGACGTCCTGGAGCTCTTCCCGGAGATCAAGCGCAGGAGGCACCAGAAGGCGAAGTTCCTGAGCGGGGGTGAGAGGCAGATGCTCGCCGTCGCACGCGCGCTCATGAGTAAGCCGAGCCTCCTCCTACTCGACGAGCCCACGGCCGGGCTGTCCCCCAAGGCGGGCACTGCGCTCATCAAGAAGATCAAGGAGATTCAGGAGACACGCGGCGTATCCGTCCTGCTGGTGGAGCAGAACGTCGAGCGCGCGCTCGAAATCGCGGAGAGGGCGGCCGTGCTCGTGGGCGGCAGGATAGTCAAGCAGGCCGCGCCCGGCGAGCTCAAAGGAGTGCCCCTGGAGAGGGTGTTCTTCGGGGGAGAGTAGCCTTCAGGGAACCGGCTACTAGCTCCGCCTCACCAGCGATAGCTTTAAAACCCAGCCTTGAGGAAGTGCGCCCCATGAGCGCCCGCAGAGGCGGCGAAATCCTCCGTGAGGCGGCTAGCCTCCTAGGCGGCTTGCTAGCTGCGATCCTGATGCTATTCCTAGCGAACATACTCCTTGCAAGCCTCCCATAAGCTCTGCGCGGGAGACTTCTGCACGCAGCTAGGATTATTGTACAGCTGTAACATTTATGGTTAGGGCTATGCTGGAGAAACTATTCTTTAGGCAATAACAAAATAGGAGATAGCCGAGAGGCATTAAAGCTTTTGAGGAGAAGTGGGCGCCTGGATTAGGGGGTCTCGTTGATTCTTTTGGGGTGCGCGCAATCACCAAGGGATACTGTGAATATACTGGCCGGGTACTACACGAGGATGTTTTCCTCAGGAGGGGCAGTCGGAGTAATCTCTGAGAGAGAAATGGTGTTTGGTTCGGCGAGGGCGCTACATACACTAGGGGTTTCACTGGGCAAGGTTCAACTTTGATGCTGATAGAGTTTGAGCTATCTACGTGGAGAGAATAGTCTATGAGGGGTTGAGCCGCGAGCTAGGTTGGTGTGAAGGTAAAAATCGCCTCTACCCCGCTCGTAGTGACAACTTTTATTGTGGTTTTCTCTCCCAGCCTAAGCTGGTTTGCGGGAACCCATAGCCACAGGTAGTTTGGCTGTCCAGGAGGCAACGGCCAGTAGCCACTGTAGTAGACATGGTAAGCATTTCCCTTAGAATCGAGCAAGTAGACATACTGCAGGTAAAGCGTGGACGTGCCGCAGTTCAGTAGCCAGATCTTGTAGGCGACGCCGTCTGGCGTCCTCTCAGCAACCTCAATGCCCTCAATCTTCAGACAAGTGCTTAGCGTGCCTGTATTCTCAGCGCCCTGTGCTACTTGACCCTGAAACCCGCTGAGCCAGAAGTGAAGGAGGACCCCTGCTAAAACCCCGATAACGATGAGCAAGAGTGCTGCCGCCACCGGGGACACGCCAGACCTTGCCTCCATGTATCCTGTTTCACTGTTGAGTAATGCCTAATGCATATGGATATGTCTTTCGTCCAAATAAGCAAGCGTCGCCGGATAGAACACTAGGGGGCGACTGTGTATGTTTTCAACAACCTCGCACTCGTGCAGTAGCCGGTCCTCTAGCATCACTTCCGGGTAGCCGCCGTGCTCTGTGTACCCGAGGAGATCGCACCTGGGCAAAGACTTCTCCACAGCGACCACCTGGGCTCCCTCGTGGTCTAGGCGTAGTCACTCTACGCTCTCTAGCCTTCCTCGCCGCAGCACCCCCGAGCCCGGGTCGAGATAACAGATTTAGGCTTGGTGCTAGGCGCCCTACCTCTAAGCAGCTTCTTGAAGGCTT
>Ga0185307_1000861_pt1 | contig 17963 bp, 16 predicted proteins | sample LHCtaG_FD_128010 | JGI IMG/M metagenome (GOLD analysis project Ga0185307, IMG submission 128010) | Hot spring microbial communities from Little Hot Creek, USA to study Microbial Dark Matter (Phase II) - LHC4sed_matched (SPADES... | ecosystem: Environmental > Aquatic > Thermal springs > Hot... | reverse complement strand
TTCGCTTCCTTTGCCGACCTTGCAGGAACTCAAAAGCCGACCATTGTCGCCAAAGGGCGTAGCAAAGCATCACCGCAAAACCGGTTTCAGCAATTCGCTCCATGAAGATTGCTCCCTGAAAGGGAGCAATTTGGTTGCCGAGCCTAAGGATTTCCCTAAGCGCCAACAAGATGACCCCGAAGACGATGAACTGCCACGCCCGACCCAACTCGCCAGCACGCAATAAGGCATGCAGGCGCACACCATACCAAAGCGCCAGCAAAGTCAAAACCAGCAAAAGCAGGTCAACGATTGTCACAAGGTTCATTCAGCATTTCACCGCCGTGTTAGCAATGTCCTTCTTCCAGACCCAAAGCCCGTAACGCAGCCCGACCATATCCGCCTGTTCTGGCAATTGTGACCTAACTCCGTCAAACCATTCGGCGATGAAAGGAGCGCCGATGAGATGACCCAAAGTTGCGTGGGCAACGCCGACGAGGGTTCTCGCAAACAGGACGAGATCGCCAAGAGTCTGCCACCAACGATGTTGGCTGACCAAATTCAAATCCCGAAACTGTAACGGGATGTTCTGGCACTTCAGCCACTCGTTAAGCCAGTTGATAAAAACTTGACGAAACTGCTGCCCCATTAGCCTTTCCATCTCCACCAAAAGTTGATGGACGAAAGAACGAACCGTTCGCCAAAGCGTCGCCTCTTCCTCACGAACCAATCGTTCCAGTGGGATGGGCTTGCTGCATTGCGAGATGGATGAGAGGGAAGAGAAGCCGAAAAGTTTGGGCAACTGCGATTGGGCAGCCTTGACTAACTCCGGGTCAAGGGCTTCCCCAGCAAAACTTTGTAGCCGTTCAAAGGCATGGGCTGGGCTTAGCGGCGGGCGATACCACCTCGGTGTCAGCGAGGCACTGACTACTTCTGCGACAGCAACAATCCTGCCCCAAAGCGGCGTCTCATTGCCTTTCTTCCCAAACGGGTAACCTTTCCCATCAAACCGTTCGTGGTGATGGCGTATGGCTTCCACCATATCAGATTGGAGGTGCATCGCAACGGTAATCCTCGCCCCTGCCGAAGGATGGCGCTGAACTTGCGAATACTCTTCCTCGGTCAAAGGCTTTGGCTTTTGAAGCAGAGACGCAGGCAAGGTGAGTTTGCCGACATCGTGAAGGAAACCTGCAACACTGATTTGCTCAATTTGCCTTTCGGGCAAAGTCAAAGCCCTTGCAGTCAGCGCTGCAATTTTCCCCGTCAACAAGCCATGTTCAATTGCCCAAGGTTCTTGCTTTGCAACTGTTGACAAAAGTTGCCAAAACCTCGGTTCTGGCGGCTCTCCCCAATCCCAGCAAAAATCTATCATTTTCGCTCACCACTCCGAATGACTATGCTTTGGCGGACGGTGCAAGCCAACTGACTCCAAGCAGCGACAGGCTTGACAGTTTCCAGCGCCCTCTTTGGCGTCTCTCGGTCAAAGAAGATGCCGAAAACCGTCGTGCCGCTGCCTGACATTGCCGCTGCCACCGCACCTGCCGCCATTAATCGTTGCTTCAATTCTGTCACATCGGGTATCCGTGCGGCTATGAGATTCTCAAAGGCATTGACGACGAGCCGTTGAACGGTTTTCCCATCCCGTCGCCACAACGCTGTCACTAACTTGCTTGGGTCAGTCTCAACATGAACGGGATGAGAGTCCCAGAGGTCAAAGGCTTCTTGTGTCGGCATGTCAGCGTAAGGTTTGGCGAGAACGAGCCAGAGGGTTGGAAGTGTAACAGGTGTCAAGACATCGCCAGTTCCTTCAACGATGGCGGCACCAGTGGGAACGAGGAAGAAAGGGACATCTGCGCCAATCCGTGCAGCCAAAGGAACCAACTTTCTCCACGACCAACGCAATCCCCAAATTCGTCTCAACGCCAAAAGCATAGCGGCTCCGTCGCTGCTGCCGCCCCCTAAACCTGCTTGGGCTGGGATTGATTTTTTGAGTGTCACCGAAATTTTAAGTGGCTTGCCTGCCAGTTCAGCCAGCAAATTTGCTGCACGGAAAACGGTGTTACGCTCATCAATGGGCATCCCACTTTGGTCGGTCAAAGAGAAGCGGGTTGAAGGTTCAACGAACAACTTATCCCAAACGCTGACGGCGGTCATCAGTGAGCGAAGGTCATGGTAGCCGTCGGGTCTCTTGCCAACAATTTCCAAGCACAAATTCACTTTGGCTGCACAGCGAACAATCTTTCGCCTTTCACATCCCAAATCCCTTGCACCCTTTCCGCAATCCGCAATCAGGGTTCGGCACCCCCTTCTTGCACCCCGCACCCAGAACCCAGCACCCTGCTTTGTAACTCTTTCGCAACCGAAATGATGATTTGTGCGGTCAAGTCAATTCCGAGGGCAGCGATATTCAAGACCATGTGGTAAAGTGATGGGTCGTTCCAGTCCACGCCGTAGAAGTGCCGCAAGTATTCAGCCCTTCGCTTGTCTTCTGCGATAATTTTTTGCTTCGCTTTTTCTGGTGGGATGTTTTCAAGTTGCGAAAGCCTTTTGACCCGCCAGTCTAAAGGGGCAAATAGTCTCACATGAAGGGCACTTGGAAAATCTTTCAGCACTACCATCCCGCCACGACCGATGATTATGACTCGCCCTTTCTGCGCCAGTTTTTTGAGAGCCACTTGTGTGAATTTGAGGCACTCCTCGTGGTCCAAGACCTTCCCGCCCTCACGCTGCCATTGCTCCCTTGTCGGCAACCAGAAGGGAGTTTCCTTGAGCGGTCCAGGCGACCAAGTTAACGCTTCTTCGGGAGTTGTAAATTTCACCAATGCCCGCAGAAACCGTTCAATGGGCGAAAGAGAAGCCTCATCGTATTTAGCGACCTCTTCCTCGCTCGCTTGCGCTTCAGCAGCAACATGAGCCAGAAGTTCCTTGTCAACAACCTCGTAGCCCAGCGCTTCAGCGACCTTCGCTGCGATTTCGTTGGCTGCACAACCAAACTGTCGGCTGATGGTAATGACGCTCATGTTAAGCCCCTCGCTTCGTGGGAGAATTTCACCCGCAACACAATTTTGAACTCGCTCTAACGGAAAGCGCAATAGCCTGTCTCGTTTGGAGAGACGATTCTCCGACTAAAGTCGGCGCTTAGTTTCTGTGTCATCAACTGCAGACCGAAATCCATTGTGCGTGTAAGCGTGTAAGATTGCGCAAAGATAGTGCGGAGTGCTAAGTGCAGGGCGCAAAAATTGCCAGGAATTTGGTAGCGTCGCCCCTTGTTGGCGACGGTCGTTTAACTGCCGTCGGGGACAAGCCCCGACGCTACCTTCATCATTTCGCTGCTGTCTTACCAATCACCACTCGCTATTCGCCATTCGCTGTCGCTCTGGCTCGGCAGGAACCTCACTCCCCAATTTCGCCCACCGACTGAAGTCGGTGGCTAAGAAAGCGAAGCCTGCTAAAGCAGGCTGACAAAAATTGCGAGTTTTGGGTTGTGCGCTCAAAGAAAAGCCCTAACCAATAACTCTCTTCCTGCAACCCTCAACCCAAATAGCAGGCTTTAGCCTGCTTTGATTTCGTAGCCACCCACCTCGGGTGGGTGGACAAATCTTGTCCCGCTTAGGCGAGGCGATAAAGCATGGAAACGATGAAGTGGCTTGAAACGGCGCTAAGGCTTTTGAGGGAACATCTCAGTTCTGACCACGCTATCTTGCAGTTGCATCGTCAAACTGTTAATTTCGTTTCAGCCACTCACGATGCGCCTTTTGTCCCAAGACATTCAGCCCAAAAAGTTATTTCCCAAATCGTTTCCGAAAACCCATCGGCAACTGTTTTGCTTTACGCTCCTGCAGGTTTCGGCAAAACGACTTTGCTCTCCAAATGGATGTGCTACCAAATTTTGAGGAAGATTGCTGAAGGCTTGGCGGAAATTGGGCGATATGACGAGGCGATTGAAATTGCTGACAGCATTGAGCCGTTTTATCCTAAAGGCGGAATTCTGTCTGATGTAGCGCAAGCAGCAAGTTCAGGAGACATTGAAAGGGCAAGGCAAATTTTTGAGAGAGCGAAATCGGTAGTGGGTGCTGAAGATTTGATGTTCATTAGCGATTATCAGGCTGAGGTGTGATTGGTTGAAGAGGCAGTGGAAACTATGGAACGCTACCTTGTCCTTGAAGCAGTTAAACACCCCAAAAGTCGTGAAAGAGCCCTTGCAAAGGTCGCAGAAGTTTTGATTGAAGCAGGGCAACTTGAAGAGGCTGAAACAATAGCAAATGCCATTAAAGACGATCGGTGGAAGGCATGGGTTTGGGGATACCTTGCTGTTGAATTTGAGAAGTTTGGGCAAAGTAAAAAGGCTGAAGAAGCGTTGAGGCAAGTAGTAAAGTCGGCAATAATGGCTCAAGAGATGGATACCATTGGCAGCGAATTTCAGCGTATTTTTGGCTCGGCTTTGGACTTGGGTTGGAACGAAGCGATAGACATAACCCTTTCAGAAATTGCTGCTTCGGGAGAGGCTAAGTTTCTTGACAGGGTCAAACGGTTTTCAGTAAAGTTGATGGCAGATAGAGGTCTGACAGAAAAAGCCTTTGAATTGGCTCAGTCCATCATTGACCCTGAACTTCGGGCATGGGCTTTGGTATCAGTAGCGAAAGCATTTGGGAAAGCGGGAGATAAAAAGCGAGCGAAAGAGTTACTTGAACAGGCTTGGCAAATCAGTGAACAATGCAGAAAAAGTTGGCTTTTATGCACTGTCATTGAAGCATTAGCACATTTGGGTGAATGATGAGAAGAGATAATGAAGCGATTGAGGGACATTAATTGGGCTATGTTTTTGACAGTTTAATGATGGAAAGTTTGACGCACGAGGCGGTAAGGCAGGGGAAATTAAGTTGGGTTCGGGAGGTTTTGAGAAAGTGCCAAGATGTGAAGTTGAAACCGTATGCTTTGATTGGGTTCGTTAGGGCGCTGGCTAAAGCGGGCGAAGAGGAAGTGGCAAGGAAGGAGTTTGAGGTAGTGAAAAAGTGGGTGATGAGGGCGAAGGACGAGGGAGAAAGGAATACTGCGCTCACAAACCTTGTTGAAGCGATTGCGCCTTTGGATCGGTTTGAAGAAATTGATGCTTTGCTTGAGGCTATAAATGACGAGGAAGAACGAAAATCCGCCCTTGACCTTGCCGTCTATAAATGCAAAAAACCTGAGGTTGCAGAGATTTTTGCCCAAAGATTTAACAATCCCTATGCTTGGTGCTTGGTGGGGCGAAGATATGTTGAGGCTGGGCAAAAGGAAAAGGCTTTGTCGGCTTTCAGGAAGGCGTTGCAGTTGGCTGATAGATGGTCAGTAACTGTGGTAGCGATAGAGACGATTGAAGCGGGTTTCTTTGAGGAAGGTGTTAAGTTGCTGGAGGGAAGGCGACTGGATTCATTCGCATTTTACTATGTGTTTGATGTTTTGGTTCGCTTTGTTGACCGCAAAAACTTTTTGAAGTTACTGCCGCAAAGTCGGTGGAATGGCGAGTTAGCCTATCAGGCTTGTGGTTGGTTAGCAGAGTTTTATCCTGAGAGGGCGAAAGAGTTGGCTCAGGAAATTTTGAACGCTTGAAGCGAAACTTGGGGCTGACTTGATACACCTTCACGAGCGCGCTCAAAGCATCCATTTTGATCACCCGCCCGAGGTGGGTGTCTATGAGTTCAAAGCAGGCAAAAGCCTGCTAATTGAGTTAAGGGTTGCGGGTTGAGAGTTGTGAGTTGGAGTTTTTCCTTGAATGCACAATCCGCAACTCGCAATTTTTCAAGTTAGCCTGCTTTAGCAGGCTTCGTTTTTTGTAGCCACCAACTTCAGTCAGTGAACAAATGGGAGGGCGAGGCTCCTGCCGAGTCAAAAACGGCAGCGAATGGCGATTGACGACTGAAGAAACGGCTTTTTTCTGGAGGGCAGCGCTCCTGCGCTGCCATTTAAAATTCGGTCGTGCAGGAGCACGACCCTCCAGTCAAAAACTCCCAAACGCCGAATAAATTCGGCGCTCAGAAAAATTCGTCATCAACCACTGGCTAAAGTTAGTGGCATAAATTTTGGTGGCTTCATTTTTATCCGCACCTAGCACCCAATCATACACTTAGGACGGACTTTAAGGCATTTATGAAGCACTCAGCGGTTTCCGGTGTTCCGATGTCAACACGCAAGTGAGTTAGTAAACCGAAAGGTTCGCATGGGCGGACGATGATTCCCTTGCGGAGCAAAGCGTTGGCGACTTCCTTTGCGGGTCGTTGGACATCTATCAGCACAAAGTTGGCTTCGGTCGGGACATATCTCAAGCCCAACTGCTCCAACCCACGATACATCAACCGCTTGCTCGTCCAAACTGTCTTCCGAACTCTCTCAAGGAATTCGGTGTCGTCAAGGGCTGCTTCAGCCGCTGCCGCTGCGATGCTGCTGACATTGAAGGGTTCACGGACTTTGAGCAAGTGCTGTGTGATTTCGGTTCGTGCAAATCCGTAGCCAACCCTCAAGCCTGCGAGCCCGTAGGCTTTTGAGAAGGTTCGCAAAACGATGACGGGGTAACCTTCTCGGACATAATCCAGCGATTTCGGGTAATCTTGCGACTCAACGAACTCAGCGTAGGCTTCGTCCAAAACGACTATGACGCCTTCAGGGATTTCGTCTAAAAGTGAACGAACTGCCCTGTCACGCAAAATCGTCCCTGCAGGGTTATTGGGGTTGTCAATGAAAACAATTTTCGTTCGCTCGGAAATTGCCTCAAGCAAACCAGCGACATCGTGGATGTAATCTCGTAGCGGAACTTTCACGCAAACTGCGTCCATCAGGGTGCTCAGGATGTCATACATGACGAACGATGGTGTGCTGAAAACGACTTCATCGCCTGGCTCAACGAAAGTTTGGACGATGTGCAGCAAAATTTCGTCCGAGCCTCGTCCAAGCAAAACCCAATCAGGTGGGACATTGTAAACCGAAGCGATTTTTTGCCGAAGGCGAAAGTAGGAGTCATCGGGATAGCGGTGGGCTTCAGGCAAGACTTTCATTGCCGCTTCAATGGCTTTCGGCGAAGGTCCAAGGGGATTTTCGTTTGATGCGAGTTTGACCACTTCCGTCAATCCCAACTCACGCTGAACCTCTTCAATGGGCTTGCCCGGCACATAAGGTTTGAGCCGATGCACGGCTTTCCTGATGCGACTTGCCCAATCCATTCCCATTGCCCCTTTCCTCAAGCGACTGCCGATGCAGGAGCAGTCACGGTTGCTTGCAACTTTTCGGGAAAACCTTTTATCGCCACAGGTAAAACTTCGTCCATGTGCCTCACGAACACAAGTTGCAGTTCTTTCAAGATTTTCGGTGGCAGGTCTTGCAAGTCCTTCTCGTTCTCTTTGGGCAATATGACGACTTTCAAGCCAGCGCGGTGTGCGCCGATGAGTTTCTCTTTGATGCCACCGACGGGGAGCACTTTGCCTCGCAAAGTTATTTCGCCCGTCATCCCAACCTCTCTTCGGACAGGCAAACCAGTTATAGCAGAAACGAGGGCGACTGCAATGGTTATTCCCGCTGAAGGTCCATCTTTGGGAATTGCCCCGGCTGGGACATGAATGTGGAGGTCGGTTTTCTCGTTGAGTTTATCGGCGAGACCCAATCGTGAAGCAACAGACCTTGCGTAAGTTATTGCAGCCTTTGCTGACTCCTGCATGACCTCACCAAGTTGCCCTGTCAAGACCAACCTCCCGCTTCCTTCCAATAAGGCAACCTCAACTGAAAGGACATCGCCTCCGACACCAGTCCAAGCCAAAGCCGTTGCGACACCGACTTCATCTTGCTCTTCCGCTTCGCCCAGACGGAACTTTAGTGGACCAAGGAACTTGGTAATGTTGTGTGGTGTCACCTTGACAGAAACTCCCTTCCCTTTCGCCACTTGCACAGCGACCTTGCGCATGATTGATTGAATTTGTCGCTCCAAATTCCGAACTCCTGCTTCCTGAGTGTAGTGCCTGATGATATGCTGCAAGGCTGGTTCTGTTATGTTCAAGTGCTCGCGTTTCAAACCGTGACTTTCAAGGTTCTTCGGGATCAAGTGCCGAATGGCGATTTGGACCTTTTCGTCCTCAGTGTAGCCTGGGAAGTTGATGATTTCCAATCGGTCTCGGAGAGCCGGTGGGATTGTGTCGGTGACATTGCCCGTCAGGATGAAAAGAACTTCGCTCAAGTCAAAAGGCACTTCAATGTAGTGGTCGCTGAAGGCATTGTTTTGTTCAGGGTCAAGGGCTTCCAAAAGCGCTGCTGCTGGGTCGCCACGCCAGTCAACACCCAACTTGTCAATTTCGTCCAGCATAAAGACAGGGTTTTTCGTCCCAGCCTGTCGGATGCCTTGAATTATCCGACCGGGCAATGCGCCGACATAAGTTCGCCTGTGACCCCGAATTTCAGCCTCGTCTCTAATTCCGCCCAAACTCATCCGGACGAATTTTCGCCCCAACGCCCTTGCAATGGACTTCCCGATGCTTGTCTTCCCGACGCCGGGCGGGCCGATGAAGCACAAAATCGGTCCTTTCGTCTTGTCCGTCAGTTTGCGGACAGCCAGAAACTCCAAAATCCGCTCCTTGACATCTTTGAGCCCGTAGTGGTCTTCGTCCAAAATTTGCTGTGCACGCTCAATGTCCAAGTTGTCCTTAGTGCGCTTGTTCCACGGTAATCCCAGTAGCCAATCCAAGTATGTTCTGATAACGCCCGTTTCTGGCGACATGGGCGGGATTTTTTCAAGCCTTTCAATTTCCTTCAATGCCCGTTCCCTTGCTTCGTCGGGCAACTTTAACTTCGCCACCTTTTCTCGCAACTCTTCAACTTCAGCGGCGAAAATGTCGCGCTCGCCCAACTCTTCCTGAATCGCCTTCAACCGCTCGCGCAGGATGAACTCTCTTTGGCTTGCGCTGACACCTTCTTTGACCTTACTTTCAATGCGCCGCTCCAACTCCAAAACCTGCAACTCCCGTTCCAGTAGGACGGCGAGTTTCTGCAACCTTTCTTTGGTTGAAAGCGTTTCCAGCAGGTCCTGCTTTTCTGTCGGTTTCAGTTCAACTAAAGACGCGATTAGGTCAGAGAGCCTCATTGCGTCTTCAACAGTGCTGAGTGTCATCAAGACATCTGGCGGGAGTGAGCGGCTCCCATGAACTAACTGCTCAAACTTTTGCCTGACCAATCGCTCCAACGCCATCGTCTCAGCATCTTGCTCGCAAGTTTCGGGCAACTCTTCCACGACAGCGAGATAAAAAGGTTCAGTGCGAGCAATTTCAACTAATCGTGCCCTGAAGCGACCTTCAGCCAAAACTCGGACATTTCCGTCAGGCAACCTCATCGGCTGGAGTAGGTCAGCGACTGCACCAATTTCATACAAGTCCGCTTGTTTTGGCTCCATTATCGTTGGGCTTCTTTGCAAGACCATGAAGACAGGCGAATCGTTTGAGAAGGCTTCCTCCATCGCCCTGAGAGATTTTTGTCGACCGACAATGACGGGAGTAATTGCACCAGGGAAAACAACCAACTCAGGAAGCGGAATCATTGGCAGAGCGTAAGTTGGTCCTTGATTTTGAGCCGTTAAGACCGCTTTTTCTATCGTCTCCTTGACAGTATTTGAAGCCTTTACTTGACGCATCTTCTTCACCTCTTTCAGGCGAGCACTTCAATTTTTCACGCTGTTTCTCGCTTCTCCCATCTTTCGCTCTCACTCAAAAGCAAAGGTTTCTTTCGCTGCCGAACTGTTTCTTCGGTTATGACACACTGCCTCACGCCCTCCAGTGACGGCAACTCAAACATCACTTCAAGCATGATTTCTTCAATGATGGTCTTCAGCGCCCGTGCACCTGTCTTTCGGCGCATGGCTTCATCGGCAATGGATTCCAATGCTTCGGGCGTAACAATCAATTCCACACCTTCTGCTTCAAGCAAGGCTTGATACTGCTTGATGATGGCATTTCTCGGTTCGGTCATCACCTTGATCAGGTCTTCTTTGGTCAGCGGGTCAACGACGGCGATAACCGGCAATCGCCCGACAAACTCAGGGATGAAGCCGTATTTGAGCAGGTCTTCAGGCATGACATAGTTGAGCAAGTTGCCTCGTTCTTCTTTGCTCCTTATTCGTGCACCGAAGCCCATACTGTTTTCCTTCAACCTTGCTTCAATGATTTTGTCCAGCCCATCAAAAGCGCCGCCGCAAATGAACAATATGCCCGTCGTGTCCAACTGGATGAACTCTTGGTGCGGGTGCTTCCTTCCACCTTGTGGCGGGACATTGGCAATCGTGCCTTCAAGGATTTTCAGCAATGCTTGCTGGACACCTTCGCCGGAAACATCGCGGGTGATTGAAGGGTTGTCAGCAGACTTGCGGGCAATTTTGTCAATCTCGTCAATGTAGACGATGCCATGTTTTGCTGCTTCCAAATCAAAATTTGCTGCTTGGATGAGCCTGAGCAAAATGTTCTCCACATCTTCACCCACATAGCCTGCCTCCGTCAAACTGGTCGCATCGGCAATAGCGAAAGGCACATCAAGCATCTTAGCCAGTGTCCGAGCCAACAAAGTTTTACCAGAACCTGTCGGTCCAATCAGCAAGATGTTGCTCTTCTCAATCTCAACGCCGCTATCAGGTGGCATCAGGATGCGCTTGTAGTGGTTATAAACAGCGACGGACAGAATCTTCTTGGCTCTGTCCTGCCCAACGACATATTGGTTCAGGAACTCGTAGATTTCTTGTGGCTTGGGTAACTTCATCGGTCGGAAAGAACTTGTCCGCTGTTGGGTGCGATAACTGCCTCGCTTTTCCGTGCCAGACAAACCAAGCATATCGTAACAGGTTTGAACGCAATCAGCGCAGATGTTGACACCACCAGGTCCGAGTATCATGCTTGGGACTTCGTCTTTTCGCCGAAAGCAAAAAGAACATCTTGGGTTGCTTTTGTCTTCGCTTCCGAAAAGCGGCATCTTTCAATCGCCTCCGTGAAGGCAAAATTTTAACGCAACCCGTAAATTAATCGGGCGTCAAATTTGCCTTTCTTAGAATTTTCCGCCACTACTGAAGGCAAGGGTTCCCCCGCTCCATCATCAACTCAATGTGCATTTGTATGACTTCGCGGATGTTTTTCATGACTTCCTCCAAAGTTTCCCCTTGCGTGTAGCAGCCTTTCAGAACAGGGCACTCCGTCACGAAAACGCCGTTTTCGTCCCTTTCAATGATGACGGGCAGCCGCAATGTTTGCGGCATCAAGCATCACCTCATCACTCCGTTCGTCGCTCCAAAACATGGTCAACCAAACCGTATTCCTTCGCCTCGTAAGGGTCCATGAAGAAGTCCCGTTCAGTGTCTTTCTCGATTCGCTCCAGCGGCTGGTCTGTGTGATATGCAAGGATGCGGTTGATGGTGTCCTTGACCTTCAAAATCTCGCGAGCATAGACCTCAACATCTGCTGCCTTGCCCTGAACTCCTCCCCAAGGTTGATGGATCATAATGCGGGCGTGAGGTAACGCATAGCGCTTGCCCTTCGCGCCAGCCGCGAGTAAAACCGCTGCCATGCTGTATGCGTGTCCGATGCAATAAGTTGCGACATCGGGTTTAATGAACTGCATAGCGTCGTAAATTGCCAAGCCAGCGTCAACAGAGCCGCCAGGGCTGTTGATGTAAAGGTCAATGGTCAAGTCAGGGTCTTCCTTCTCCAAGAAAAGCAGTTGGGCAATGATGACATTTGCCACTTGGTCGCTAATCTCGCCGCCCAAAAACACGATGCGATTTTTGAGCAGACGAGAATAAATGTCGTATGCCCGTTCACCTCTCGGCGTTTCTTCAATGACCCAAGGTATGAGCATCTTCTTTCCCTCCTTTGAGCGCGACTTTCGGCTGTGCGTCCGTTAAGTTTCACCACGCAAAATTTTGGCGATTACATGTCACTACAGGGCAGTTGGGCGATCAAGCAATTCACTTTCTTCAACTCCTTCAACTTCTTCAACCCACTCAGCCATCGTCAAAACCGAGTCCATGACCCTTTGTTCCAGAAGACGCCTTCGCAGCGAAGTGATTTCTTCATCGTTCAACTCTCGTTCCTCTCCAGCAAGTTGGGCGACTTCTTCATCGCTAACTGTTATGCCCTCTCGCTCCGCTATTGCTTCCAAGATGAAGCGCAACTTCAAACTCCTTTCGGCATCAGCCCTAAGTTCGTTTCGGTATTCGTTCAAAGTTTTGCCCTGCATCTCCAGCCAAACTTCAAGGGTTAAACCTTGCTGTCGAAGCGAATTTTCAGTTTCGTTAGCAACTTCATTAGCGAAACGCTCAACCAAAGCACTCGGCAGCGTGACTTGACACTGTTGAAGCAATGCATCTTCGGCTTGAACCCGCTCTGAAGTGCGTGCTGCTCGTCTCAGACGGTTTTCTAACTCATGCTTTAATTCCTCCTTCAATGCTTCCACGCTTTCCAGTCCTAATTCTTGCTGAACAACTTCATCAGTCAAATCAGGCAGAATTTGACGCAGGACACCTTCAACGGCAAACATGATGCGAAAGGTCTTACCTGCCAGATGGCGGTTGTGGTAGTCGTCAGGGTAAGTGAAAGTGAAATCTCCTTCTTCGCCCTTCCTTTTACCCACAAGTTTTTGAGGCAGTGGCGGCGTCCAGTCGGGAGCACCTGCCACGAATGTTCCACTCTGCCATTGCTCGCTCGGTTCCATACCTTCCTCAATAACTTGGTAACGAACCCTCACACGGTCTCCTTCCTGTGCAGGTTCATCGGTTGGTTCGTAGCGTGCCAAATCTTTGCGGACCTCTTCAAGGGCTTCCTGAACCATTTCCTCGGTGACTTGGACTTTCGCTCGCTTCAGTTTCAGTCCCTTATAGTTTCCCAATTGCACCTCGGGCTTTGTGATAATCTCGGCAGTGAACTTTAAAGGTTGCCCCTCATTGAACTGGACATCGCGCCATTCCGGCAAAACAATGGGTTCCAGATTGTGTTGCCGCAAAGCCTCCATCAAGGCTTCTGGCAGCAGGTCTTCCAATACTTGCTGTCGGATTTGTTCTTCCCCAACCCAACGCTTGATCAGTCCAGGCGGAACATGCCCGGGTCGAAAGCCGGGCACCTTAACAGTTCGGCTCAATTGGCGGTAAACGGAGTTTGTTGCTCGTTGAACTTCCTTAACAGGAACCTCAACTTGCAACTCAAAGACATATGGCTCTTTCTGGGCAACCTGAACGCTTGCTAACTGCATCGTCTTCCCTCACTTCCTTCGTCGGTTTTTTTCGGTTTGGATGGCAAAAACATTTTAGCGACATCCGACGGAAGATGATGAACGGTTTGCTGAAAGTTCCATGCAAACTTGCCTGAAACCGGTTTGGCGCAAAATTTTCCCTTTGCCACTTCTGCTATTGCTTGACTGAATCGGTGGCGTGGGCAGGACTTTCGTGCCTAAATTTGTGTCTGGAAAACTTGCAAAGAGGTGATGAACGATGTTGAAGCGAATGGGGAGAAGGGAGTTTTTGAAGGGTGCATCGGCTGTCGCAGCATTTGGGGCTTTAGCGTCTCGCGGTAACTCTCAAGCCAGAGAACTTCGCTGCGCTTTCATCGGCGTTGGCGGGCGCGGAACTTCACTGCTTAGGGAGACCCTGAGATTGCCTGGCGTTAGAGTCGTTGCCATTTGCGACATCAACGAGCAAAACCGCAATCGGGCTGTTACTATCGTTCAAGAAGCGCAAAAGCACCGCCCAGACGCTTTGGGTGACAAGGGAGTTCTCCACTACCGTGACTTACTTGCCCGAGACGACATTGACTGCCTCGTCATCGCAACCCCGTGTAACTGGCACGCAACTATGTATGTTGATGCGCTAAACGCTGGCAAACACTTCTACGGTGAAAAGCCCATCGCTATCACGATGAACGAAATCCGAGCGATTTTGGAAGCGCGGAAGAAGAACCCGAAAGTGGTGGTTCAAATTGGCTTCCAGTGGGGAGCCCATCAAGGTCGCGCCGATGTGGTCAAGAAAGTCCAAAACGGCGTGATTGGTGATTTGCTTGAAGGGCGCTTTCACCGTTACAACAGTTGGGGGAGTTTAGGGCGTTGGTTCAATAAACGCGAACTTTCCGGAGACTGGATGTTGGAGCAAGCAGTCCACGAGTTTAATCTCATGTGGTGGGTGGCAAAAAGCCATCCCGCTGCCGCATATGCTATCGGGCGACGAAATGTCATTGAGCCCAATAACCCCGAACGAAATGTCACCGACTACTATACCGCTGTTTTGGAATATCCCAACGGTCTCATCGTTCATTACTCTCATGGCTGGATCAGCCCGCCAGGGTTTACCGGCATGTCTGCCCACTTCATCGGCACGAAGGGCGCCGTCGACTTGTTGGGTGCTTACATTGTTTTGCGAGAGAAAGGTGAACGAATAAGCGGAGAAGGACAGCCCGGCGATACCCTTGAGCACCTTCAAAACTTCTTCGATGCAGTCCGAGTAAGAGACACTAACATGGTTCACTGCGGAATTGACAACGGCGTTGCCGCTTCCTATGTTGGCTTGCTGATTCGCCTCTCCTTGGACAGGAAAAGGCAGGTGACTTTTGACGAGTTGATGCAACTTGACGATGGTTGGTCACCGCTTGTGCCAACTTATTGACTTCAATCAGCGAAAGTTCATCATTGACAACACGACGCATCTGTGCTACCCTTTTTGCGGCTCAAGCAATGGGGCTTGAGCCAAGTAGTGGGCAACGGAGCCCTTTGACTTGCATCGTGTCTTTGTCACGATGCGAAGTCAAAGGGCTTTCGGCTTTTATGGGGCTTGAGTTCGCACAAAAACTTCAATGAAATGCGTGAGAGGTGTTCGGAAGTGAACCTATTGCCACTTTTCGCTTTGGGCGCTTTGCTGGTTGAAGTTGGGATGGGGAGGGCGAAAGGGGCTTTGCATTGCTCGGTCAAAGGCTTAACTGCATTTGCTGTCGGGGTTTTGATTGGGACTTTAGGGCGAGATTGGACAGATGCGATGCTTTGCGGGACAGTTGCCCTTTTGACAACTGTTGGGCTCGGTGACCGAGTAACTTTAACAGCGACGATTTTCTTGGCAGTAGGCATCAGTATCGTCCACAAGTTGGTTGTAGTTTTTGACCGTTTTGTCACTGCTTCTTCAGCGACTTTTCTCCCTGAACCTTTCGCTGCTTTGAACGCAGTGAGAAATTTGCTGGCAAACCTTTGGCAACCCGATTACGCTTTCATTTGGTCAGTCCACACTTTGGCTGGGGGTGCTGCTTTAGGTGCGCTGTTAGTTTCGGGACCGAGGGTTGGTCGCTATAGCCGAAACGGAACCCCGACGGCGATTCCAGCCCACAGTTTGCCTTTGGCTGGGGTCGGTGTTTTCCTGCTTTGGGTTGGCTCGCAGAGTTTCTCCCAACCCATTTGGGATGCTGCAACTTTGAGCGCATTCGTTGCTTGGTTGTGTTCGTTAGTTTGGACGAAATGGCGCTTCGGCAAAGTTGACCCTTCGTTCACCGTGACCGGATTTTGGATAGGCTTAGTTGCGGGGCTCGCCCTTGGCAAAGTTTCGTTTGCCCTCTTGGTCTTAACGGGAATTCTCAGTGGCATAGCAGCAGTTTCGGTCTCCCTAACCCTTGACCGACATTTCATTGACGACCCTGTCGGCATCGTATCGGCTGAGGGAATTGCGCCCTTAATTGGCTTGGCGGTTCAATGGGTGGGGCAGGCTTCTTTTTTGGGAATAGGTTTTGCCAGTTGGGCTGTATCGTTTCTCGTTGGCTTTTCAACGGCTTGGGTTGCAGGGCGAATTTTGTCTGCTTCCAATTTGCTCCGCCTTGCTCCAATGGACGAATTTGCGGGCGCAGATTTGCGCCTTTACGGAATCACTGCATACCCTGAGTTTGAAATGCGCGAGGCTTAACAAAAGGGTGCGGGGTGTGGAGTGCGTAAATCAAAACCGCAACGAAAGCACAAAAAGGAGGGATTTGAAGTGGTAAAGCGTAATTTAAGGTCGCCGCAAGAAGTCATCCGCATGGCTAAAGAAGCTGGGGCTCAAATCGTTGATTTGCGTTTCACTGACTTGCCCGGCACATGGCAGCATTTCAGCATCCCTGTCCGCGAATTAACGGAGGAACTTTTTGAGGAGGGCATCGGCTTTGATGGCTCGTCCATCCGAGGCTTTCAGGAAATTCACGAAAGCGATATGATTCTCGTCCCTGACCCCGACACTGCTTTCATTGACCCGGTGTTGGAAGTCACGACACTGGTGCTCATCTGCGATGTCTACGACCCCATAACCCGCGAACCTTACAGCCGTGACCCGCGCTACATCGCCAAGAAAGCGGAACAGTTTCTCGTCCAATCAGGCATTGCCGACAGAAGTTACTGGGGTCCTGAAGCGGAGTTTTTCCTGTTCAACGATGTCCGCTACGACTACAAAGCCAACGAGGGCTTCTTCCGAGTAGACAGTCGCGAGGGAATCTGGAACAGTGGCAAGGACGAGCAACCCAATTTGGGTTACAAGATTCGCCACAAAGAAGGCTACTTCCCTGTCCCACCATCGGACACGCTCCAAGATGTTCGGTCAAAAATTATGTTGGCTTTGGAAAAAGCAGGTGTGCCCGCAGAAGTTCATCACCACGAAGTTGCTACGGCGGGGCAGTGCGAAATTGACCTTCGCTACGACACTTTGGTTCGTATGGCTGACAAACTTCAGGTCTACAAATACATCGTCAAGATGATCGCTCGCCAGCACGGGTTGGTCGCTACTTTCATGCCAAAGCCAATCTTCGGTGACAACGGTTCGGGCATGCATACCCACCAGAGTTTGTGGAAGGGCGAGACGAACCTCTTCTACGACGAACGAGGTTACGCCCAACTTTCCGAAATTGCCCGCTACTATATCGGCGGTTTGCTCCGACATGCGTCTGCATTGCTGGCGTTCTGCGCCCCTACGACCAACTCATATCGTCGGCTCGTTCCAGGCTATGAAGCACCCGTCAACATCGCCTACTCCCAACGCAACCGTTCCGCATGTGTCCGCATCCCAGTTTACTCCCGAGACCCAAAAGCCAAACGCATAGAGTTCCGACCGCCCGATCCGTCCTGCAACCCTTATCTGGCATTTGCAGCGATGTTGATGGCTGGTTTGGACGGGATAATCAACCGCATTGACCCCGGTGAACCGATGGACAAAAACCTTTACGATTTGCCACCCGAAGAACGCCGCAACATCAAATCACTTCCAGGCTCCTTGCACGCCGTTTTGGATGCTTTGGAGCAAGACCACCAGTTCCTTTTGAGGGGCGATGTCTTCACCCGCGATGTCCTTGAGGTTTGGATTGAAATGAAGCGGAAAGAAGCCGATGAAGTTAACATTCGCCCGCACCCCTACGAGTTCTACCTCTACTTTGATGTGTGATGCTCGCTTGGATTAACTTGGAGGGAATATTTCAGGTTGCAGGTTGGGCGTTAAAGTCTGTCACTCAAGCGCAGTCTTGAACGCTCAACCCGCAAGTTTTTGTGCAGCAAAATTTTAAGCGGGTGGTAGGCATGGCAGCCATTGAGATTGCACCGGGGACTGTCGTTGACGAAAAAGTTTGCTTCGGTAAGCCGGTCGTAAAGGGAATAAGGGTGCCCGTCGTCGTTGTGCTGCACGAACTGACAAACGGCATGAGCCCCGAAGAAAGTGCCGAGGAATACGACATCACCGTCGTTCTAATTTCGCTTTTTGCGATGGACATGTCAAATCGCTGCTGCCTGACAATGTGCCAAGTCAAAGTTTCCGATATTGGCCTAAAAGCGATTAGCGGGACCTGCGTTAAACTTTTATCAGACCGTCACAATTGTAGTGAGAGGTGATGGGCTATGCGGAGAAATTTGTGGCTTTTGTTAGGAGGGATGGTCATGGTGGCTTTCGGGTTGATGTTGGCAAATTTGCCGTCAGAGGAGGCAGGTGCGGAAGGGCAACAGGTTAAGAGGCTGATGTTCGTCAA
>Ga0185307_1000859_pt1 | contig 17983 bp, 13 predicted proteins | sample LHCtaG_FD_128010 | JGI IMG/M metagenome (GOLD analysis project Ga0185307, IMG submission 128010) | Hot spring microbial communities from Little Hot Creek, USA to study Microbial Dark Matter (Phase II) - LHC4sed_matched (SPADES... | ecosystem: Environmental > Aquatic > Thermal springs > Hot... | reverse complement strand
TAAATTCTCATCTACTGGCGGTGAAGCCACAAGCTATGCTATTAGATTTGCAAGAGCGTACACCGGAAGGAAAAAAATATTGAAGTTTGAAGGATGCTATCATGGTTTTGGAGACAGCCTTTTAGTTAGCGTTAAGCCTTCAAAAGCTAAAGCGGGACACCCTCGATTTCCAAATCAGGTTCCAGCCTCACAGGGAATTCTTGAAGAAGTTGTTAAAAACACTCTTGTTGCGCCATTTAACGATTTAGAAGCTGTCGAAACAATAATGAAGGCCCATGGGAACGATGTTGCAGGGATAATTCTAGAACCGATACCCATGAACATGGGGTTCGTTCTTCCAAAACCTGGTTTTCTTCAAGGACTGAGGGAAATCGCCGACGAATACAACTCAGTATTAATATTTGATGAAATTAAGACTTGTGGCAAATTCTATGGCGGAGCTGTTGAGCATTTCAAAGTCAAACCAGACCTCATAACCATGGGAAAAGCAATAGCAGGAGGATATCCATTATCCGCTGTGGCAGGAAAGAAGGAAGTTATGAGCTGTGTTGTTCCAGGCGTGGTTTCACACGCTGGAACATTCAATTCCAACCCATTGTGTATATCGGCTGGAATAGTTACATTATCAAAGATCTTGACAAAAGAGGCCATGGCTAAGGCAACTAGGCTTTCCGAGATGTTGGCCAAAGGCTATGAAGATATTATAAATGATACGAAGATTCCTGCGATAGTTCAATGGGCTGGGACAAGTGGCACCATGCATTTTACAAGAGAAGGTAAGAAAGTTGAAAATTGGAGAAGTTTTCTAGCAACCGAAACAGCGAGATGGATGCTCTACTTCGTGATAATGCTGAACAGAGGCGTTGTGCCCATGGCTCCTGGGCCTGACGAGCAATGGACTGTTTCAGTGCAGCACAGCAAAGAAGACATTAACAAGCATTTGGAAGTCTTTAAAGAAATAGCGGAACATGTCAGAAGACTTGAAATGGAAATGCCGATAGTGGAAGCCATTTAAAACCTCATTTTTATAATTCTTTTGTGATTAGGTAAAGCGAGTTGTAAAACTTTTAAATGAGGAAGGATTATTCCTTAACGATTAAAATGGAGTTTAGTAAAATATTCTCAAAGAAAGTTAAAGCAATTGATGTAACAACACCAACTTCGATCTCGGAACTTCTCAATAAGATGGCACAAACAGGATTTCAGGGTAGAAAACTGGCCGAAGTAACCGAAATCATCGAAAAAATGATCAACGACAAAGACGTGACCATAATGATGGGGTATGCCGGATCCCTTTCAACCACAGGGCAGTGGAAGATAATCAACTGGTTTATTGAAAATAATTTTATTGATGTTTTGGTTCCCACAGGAGCGAACATTTCTGAAGATATTGTAGAGGCAATGGGGTTCAGCTATTACCAAGGCTCCCATTTAGTGAACGATAGAGAATTATTCAAAATGGGACTTAACAGGTACTATGATGTCTATGGAAGAGAAGACGACTATTTGAAGATGACGGAACTCATCGCAGAATTTATCCAGACGCTTAATGAAAATTACAAGTATTCTTCAAGAGAATTCCTATACCTTTTCGGGAAGTACCTATGCGAAAAAGGAATTAGAAGCATCGTTGCAGTCGCCGCAGAAAAAAAGGTGCCAATTTTCTGTCCGGCGATAATTGACAGCCCTTATGGGGATGCAGCTCTTATCGCTAAAAGCAGAGGATTCAATTTAACCATCGACGCAGTAAAGGACTATGTGGAATTCATGAAGATAGCAGAAAAAGTAAAAGAAACAGGGGTAATATATATAGGCGGGGGAGTCCCAAAGGATTTCATCCAACTTTTCGCTGTAACTGCCGACCTTCTATATCCAGATAGACGGATTCCACATAGAGAAAAGATGCCTAATCGCCGCAACATTTCTGATGAAACATACTATCCCCATAAATATGCTGTTCAAATTACAACAGACTCACCACAGTGGGGTGGGCTATCAGGCTGCACGTTTGAAGAAGCAGTGTCTTGGGGGAAAGAAACACCGGAAGGAAATTTTGCACAATGCTATTGCGATGCAACAATTGCTTTGCCTATAATTGCACACGCACTCGCAGAAAGAATAAAGGGTAAGAGAAAACCCAGCGCTTTCCGTCTCGAGAAGGAATTTTGGCCTGCTTAGTTTACTTAACCGCACCTTTTTTCTCACTCAACATCGCCGTTAAACCTATTGCGCTGCCTCCATCTCCGTGGAGAAGCTTGATAAACAGTCTTTGTCATATATGGTTTAAACCTAAAAAGGAGCGAATATGCAAAAGGAAATTTGGGCTTTCAAAAACGATCAATTTTTCTAGCAGCTTCAATCACTTTTTCGTGGATCTAGCTAATCTTTATTCACGTATTCGGAGGATGTTAATTTTTCTAAAGCGGAAATCCAAGCTCTTGACGTGATGGGATCATGAAGGATGCGCGTTCGCTTCGCTTCTATGATTTTGCTGGGCAAACCTCTTCGCAGCTCCACAATAAATGCAGAGCTGCTCTTCAACTTTGAAGAAAGTCTTCCTCTTTAGTCTTCTGTTTAGACTAAAGCTTTGCCTGGACAAATGTCTATGCATGCATCGCACATATCAAGTTTTATGAAAAATGCGCGCATCCTTTATGTAGCAGATCTTAACTTATATCCCGAAGCGATGAAATTGTATGGCTATTCAGGTAAGGTTGCAAGAATAGATTTAACCAGCGGTAAAGTGTGGACTGAAGTTTTAAAAGGGGATTTTGCCAGACGGTATGTTGGCGGGAAGGGTTTCGGTGCAAAGGTTTTGTATGAGGAGCTTAAGCCTAAAATAGACCCCTATGAACCATCAAACTTGCTGATATTTACCACAGGACCTGTTAACGGCCTTATATTGTCTGGGGCCTCAAAACTATGTGCGGTATTTAAATCACCCTTAACTGGAGGTTGGGGGGAATCCCAGTGTGGTGGACATTTCGCCCCACAGCTGAAATATGCCGGATACGACATGCTAATTATTACCGGAAAGTCGGAAAAGCCAGTCTACGTTACCATTGAGGATGAGGAGGTAAGAGTTTGGGAGGCGTCACACTTATGGGGAGAGGACACTTTCCAAACAGAGGAAATCGTAAAAAAGGATCATGGAAAGGGTTTTCAGGTGATTTCCATAGGTAAGGCTGGAGAAAACCTCGTGAGATACGCATGTATCACTCATGATAGGGGTAGACAATTTGGGAGGGCTGGCGCTGGAGCTGTTATGGGTTCGAAGAGGCTTAAGGCCATCGCGGTTAAGGGAAGCGAGAAAATTGAAGTTGCAAAGCCTGAAGAACTTGACAAGTTCAGAAAGGAGTTAAACGAGAAAATTAAGGAACGCCTAAAGTCGCTTATAGAATATGGAACCCCAGCCATAATGGCCTTAACCAACACAACTGGAACGCTTCCAACGAGATACTGGACAGAAGGCGAATTTGAAGGCTTTGAAAAAATTAACGCTGAAACATTAAAGAGAAGGTTTGTTGAACACAGCAAATCATGTTTTGCATGTACAGTTGCATGTGGAAAAATATCAGTAGTAAAAAAAGTTCCAAGCATACTTTCATTGGGAAGCTTCGCAGCCTACGAGGAATCTAGGGTTGAGGGGCCAGAATATGAAACGCTGTTCGCCTTAGGGTCACTGTGCGGAAACGACAACTTAGAATCCATAATAAAGGCTAACGAAATATGCGACAGGCTTGGAATGGACACAATATCAGCTGGAAACACCATAGCATTCGCCATGTACTGCTACGAGAAGGGAATCATAACACAAGAAGACACCGGAGGAATAGAGCTCAAATTCGGAAATAGTGAAGCAATAATCGCCATGTTAAAAAAGATTGCTTATAGGGAAGGTTTTGGCAACATTCTAGCCGAGGGTGTGAAAAGGGCCGCAGAGAAAATTGGCAGAGGCTCCGAAAATATCGCAGTACACGTTAAGGGATTAGAGCCTCCAGGATACGATCCAAGAGGTTTAAAGGGAGTAGCACTAGCTTACGCAGTATCATGCCGTGGGGCATGCCACCTACGCCACATGGCATACCGACCAAACCTAACAGGACAAAAACCATTCGAAAAAGGAGCGATAAACCGACTATCATATGAGGGGCAAGCGGAAATGGTCAAAGAGCTTGAAGACTTCCACACAATAGTGGACTGCATGGTGCTATGCAAATTCCTATGCCTACCAACCATAGGACCAATACTATGGAACGAATTAACAACATTATATTCAATAATAACTGGAATAGAAATTAAAAAGGAGGACCTAGTAAAAATAGCCCAAAACATAAACACTATAATAAGGAAATTCAATTTGAGAGAAGGCTTAAACAAAAAACATGACACTTTACCACAAAGATTCTTCACCGAAGAACTGAAAACAGGAGCCTCTAAAGGTGAAAAAATTCATAAACAAGAATTCGAAAAAATGCTCAACGAATACTATAGACTGAGAGGATGGAGCAAACATAAAAGAAACAATAGTGACATTACAAAATCAAGTCAGCAAAAGCATAGAGATGTTTCTTTCAGTTGCTGTTAAATGTTGAGGGTTTATATTGTGTGGTTTTAAATGTGGTTCTACTTGTTAGCGGTATGTTTGGCGCCAACTTTCTCTGGTTTTGTTTATGCGCGCGTAGTTGCTTTGGGATCTTGTCCCATCCAGTATTTGATGTAGAGGGGATCTACTTTATGACTGCTGAGGAATGTCTGAAAGCCGCCTTAAGCAAGTGGACTTTGGGTTTCTGCATTAAACGCGCCTACAAATTTTCAGGCTGTTTAGCGGAAGAAGACATGCACGGTCCACGCTGACACATATAAATTGGCGTTTCATCGCCAAGTTTTTTTGTTGGTCAAATGCGCGCTAAGTGTTATAGCGATGACGATACTGCTTAATAACGGTTAACGGGAAAACTGGTGTGAAGCGCTTACCTCTAGTGGTGTTGTCAAGCTCTGTTAGAGTGGCTTAGGAAGCATCCGAGAAGCTGGAATTTAAACGCGTCTTATAAGAGCCCCTAACCAACAACTCAAGGGAAAATGCGTAAGCTACGGCTGCCTGCGCAAGCTGTTCGAGAAGCTTGCCAAAAATCCAATATTGGAAGACAGCATCAAGACAATGGGTGTTGAGGATAAAATTCAGGTAAAAGACATCATGGAGCTGCTCTTTGAAGCCCTTTGACGGGTATAGTATTTTTAATAACGGTTCCTTTCATTTTTTTCACAATCCAGACTAGCAGGTTGTTAACGAAACGTTCTGATGTTATGCCAAGTCCCTCAGATAGCTTTTCGATTTCATCATAGAAATGGCCGTCAAGCAAAATTTGTACAAATTTTGTATTAGCATATTTAACTATCTTTAAGACTCTTTCTTGAGGCTCAGCTCTCAACGCCTCGAACCGTAAAGTTGCACGTCGTGCAACTTTACCTTTAGGTAATTCTTCATCTACGTTTGCAAAAATAATAGGACGAGGGCCACCAACGCCAGGTCTTTCCTTAAGATTGTCAGGCAGATATTTCATAACCCACCTGTAGCTCATGCCTGTTTCCTCTGAAATTTTATAGGCAAGTTCTGTTCCACGTTTTACGCCTTCTTCAAGATATATTTCACCAAGCCTTTGCAGAATTTCCCTCTTTTCGTTAGCTGGAACTTTTCGCCGACATACGTTGCTAATTAGCCTTGCAATAAGTCTATCTTTTTCAGATTCTATATAGTGAAGCGTAATTTTAGGCCAGTTTTTGTCAGCAGCTAACCTATGCGCTCCATCAATAACGTTTCCATACTTGTCGAGGAGAACCGGGTAAAGTTTACCGGCCCGTTTGGAGGTAAGCTTTAGTTCGGAGGTTATTTCTTCATCATCTAACATCATTTTCCCTCAGACAAAATAGCAGCTAATTTAGCTATGCGGTCACTTCTTTTCCTTGCCACCGCTCTAAATGCTTGAGAAACATCAGCCATTAAACCCTCAGATAGCTCAGCGGCATCAATGTAAGCTTTCTTAATAATTTCTTCTATCTCTATTGCAGATTTTAGAATACTAACAAAACTGGCGCCTTCAACTGCTTCGATTTTAACAACATATTTTTGCGAGTCCATGCCTTCTTTAAACGAGAAACACGCCTCTAAAGCGTCTGTTATTACCCCATAATAAACTCTTTGAATCATAGATTTGTTCCTCTCATTCTCCTTTGATAGAGATTGAAAAATTTCCTTTCCTTCTGGGTATTTACGGCTTAGTTCCTCGTAGAATTTTGCTGTCTCCTCTTCTAGTTTTATGAGGAAGCTTATTACGGCGGAGGCTGTGTTTAAGAGCACTAGAACCACCTTTGAATGACTACTTTGCTTTCGGTGAAGAAGCGAATTGCCTCTTGGCCTTGGCCGTGTAACACGCCGAAGAAGGAGTTCTTCATTCCACTAAAGGGGAAGAATGCCATCGGCGCTACTATTCCAATGTTTATCCCTATATTGCCACATTGAACCCTGTATTGGAATTCTCTAGCCCATTTTCCGCTGGAAGTAAATATGGATGCAGCGTTACCATATGGGTTGCTATGGATCATTTCAATTGCCTCGTCAAAGCTTCTTGCACGCATAATGCTGGCCACGGGACCGAAGATTTCTTCTCTGCCAATAGTCATGTCGGGTGTAACTTCTTCGAAAACTGACGGATTAAGAAAACAATCGTGGGGCCAATCACCAACCAGTTTTATGTTTCTTCCGTCAAGAACTAGTTTTGCGCCTTCCTCTATTCCCTTCTCTATAAATTTTACGACTCTTTCTTTTTTCCCTTTGTCACGTAACGGTCCCATCTGAACTGACTCGTCTAATCCGTAGCCAACTCTTATTTTTGAGGCAGACTCCACGAAAGCATTTACAACTTTTTTGTAGAAAGCATTGTATTCGTGCTCGTTTAGTCCTTCACCGACGATGATGAGGTTGGCGCCTGACAAGCATCTTTGCCCTGTGTTGCCATAGAATGAAGTCATACAAGCGGCTATAGTCCTTTCAAGGTCAGCGTCAGGCATTATTAAAAGGAAGTTTTTGGCACCAGCTTGAGCTATAACCCTCTTTCCGGTTTCACCGCATTTTCTATATATGACATCTTTTGCCACTGGTGTTGACCCCACAAAGCATATTCCAACAATGTCTGGATGAGTGAGCATGGCTGAAACAACGGCTCTTCCACCATTCACAACATTCCAAACGCCAGGTGGGAAGCCCGCTTCTTCCACTAATTCGGCTAGCTTAAATTGGCTTATTGGGACCTCACTTGACGGCTTTATTACAACACAGTTCCCCGTTGCGACGGCATAAGGTGCAAACCATAGTGGAATCATGAATGGAAAGTTGAAGGGAGCTATTATTCCGAACACTCCTAAAGGTTGCCTTATTACATATTCGTCTATGCCAACAGCCACGTCTTCCAAGTTGTACCCCATCATAAGTGACGGAATGCCTGTTGCAACTTCAACGTTCTCGATTCCACGTCGCGTTTCCCCTCTTGATTCATCAATGGTCTTACCGTGTTCCATTGTTTGAATTCTACTTAATTCTTCAAAATGCTCCTCTAACAACTCTTTCAATCTGAATAGGTATCTCGCTCTAGCAAGCGGAGGAGTTCTCCTCCATTCAGGAAATGCCTTTTTAGCTGATTCAACCGCCTCGTCCACTTCATCTTCTGTTGATAACGGAACCCTTGCTATAACCTTGCACGTTGCAGGGTTTATTACGTCAGCTATTTCTCCTTTTGACTCAACCCATTCTCCACCTATATAATTTTTTATAGTTAAAACCTCTTTTATTGGTTCTTCAAGCAACACCATTCTTTCACAACCCCATTTATTTGGAGCTCACTTCTTTTATTGCGGATTCCAAAATGTTTAATGCGTTGTCAATTTGCTCTTTAGTTATGACTAATGGTGGTTGGATTCTAAGTACACAACCTTTAACGCCACCTGACCCTATCAGCAACCCTCTTTCTCTGCAAAGATCTCTTATCTTTCGCGTCTCATCAGCTGCAGGAATTTTCTTTTTTTGATCTTTAACGAGCTCAATGCCTATCATTAGACCTTTTCCCCGCAAATCACCGATGAGTTGACATTCATCTTTAATCTCATTAAGGCGTTTCATTATGTATGCGCCTTTTTCCGCAGCTTGCTCTGAAAGTTTCTCCCTCAAAATGACATCTATGTTTGCAAGTGCCGCGGCAGCGGATACCGGGTTTCCGCCAAAGGTTGAGAGATGGTCACCGGGTTCAAAAGCGTTGCCTATGTCTTCTCTGGCTATGCAAGCACCTAATGGAAAGCCATCTGCTATACCTTTCGCCATTGTCATTATGTCAGGCTCAACGTCATAGTGCTGTATTCCAAAGAGTTTCCCAGTCCTACCAAAGCCTGTCTGAACCTCGTCTGCTATAAATAGGATGCCATTTTCGTCTAAAATTTCCTTTACCAGTTTAAAGTATTCTGGTGGTGGAGGTAATATGCCACCCTCGCCCAAAACTGGTTCTGCTATGAAGGCTGCTACCCCTTTGCTAGTGCAATAATCAATTATGTTTCTAATTGATCTAGCGCATAATAAATCACAATCTGGATAACTCTTTTCGAACATGCAACGGTAACAGTATGGAGGCGGCGCGAGGGCAACCCCCGGAAGATATGGTCCCATGTCATATTTTTTTCTGCTAGCTTGTCCGGTAACGCTTAATGCGCCAAGAGTGCGACCGTGAAAAGAGCACATTAACGCGATCAACTCATATTTCTTAGTGAATTTTCTGGCGAGTTTAATGGCACATTCTACAGCTTCAGCTCCACTGTTGCCGAAAAAGGTTTTCTGCAACTTTGGAGGAGTTATCTCCGCCAATTTTTCGGCCAATTTTATGGTTACTGGGATATAGTAAACATAGCCACAAACGTGTACTAATCGTTTAGCTTGTTCAATTGCAGCGTTTATTATTTCTGGATGACAGTGACCAGCGTTAACAACCGAAATTCCTGCGAAGCAGTCTATATATTCCTTACCTGCGACATCCTTAACTATGGCGCCTTTTGCTTCTGAAACTACAACTGGCTCTATTTTCGACACCATGCTCGTTATCAAATATGTTTTAGCCTTCTCTATTATCTCCCCCTGATTCTCCATTTGTCACACCTAATATTCATAATTTAAGACGACTTTTTAAATTTTATCCAAAAATTTGGTGGAGAATACGACCTATATTCAAAAAACTTTTCGATGAAAGTTCACATAATCTTACTTGACATTTTCGAATAAAAATGCAAAATCTTTAAACATGCTAAAATTCAAAATAGATAGCTTGGTTGGCTTTGTGTAAAGTGAGTAATGGTGGGATTTACCGGTGGGTAAACGGTCTAGTAAAATGCTTGATGAAATAGACGTTGAAATTATCAAGATACTGCAAGAGGATTGCAGAGCTTCCCTAGAGTACATTGCTAATAAGTTAGCAGTACCAAAGTCAACAATTTATTACAGAATTAGGCGTCTTGAAAAGGATGGAATTATAGAGGGATACTATGCGAAAATAAACTTCGAAAAGCTTGGAAAAGACTTCCTCACAATTACCTCTGTACGAGCAAAATACGAACAGGGGTATCATGAAAAAGTCGGGAAGAAAATCTGCGCCATTCCAGGGGTTTGGGGGGTTTACTTTGTATTTGGCGAAAACGACTTTATTGTTATGGCAAGATCAAAAAATAGAGAGGATTATCTACGAAAATTGGAGACTATTATGAGCATGCCTGAAATTGAAAGAACCAACACGCTGATTGTAGCAAAGGTCTTAAAGGAAGATCCACGGGAGGGTCTGGCTCTTTAGGTGAAGACAAAATAGAAAGAAAAAGACATATTGCGCTGCCTTTAACTAGCAAGTTCTTTTTTGATTATCTCTTGTATCTTTATACCTTTTTGTGCCAGTTTTTTAATAATAGCCTCTTTTTCATCCTTTGAAAGAGCCTCAGGTGGGATAACACCGATGGATTTTATAGATCCCTCAACAAGTACTTCGGTGAACGCTTCTCCACCTACACCTACCAAGTAGGAGGTGGCTGTTGTCCCTGGGATTCTCTTGTTCGCTTCTTTAAGAGTCATCATCGAGATATACGATACTTCTAATTTTTTCCCCTTATTCTTACATTTTATGTCCGTCACTATGCAACTTACATCATCCACGAGTTTTCCTTTTTTAATCAATTCTTTAATTTCACTCATTGAAGGTGGCTTCGGCAGTAAGGCGCAGAAAACATCGAAGGGCTTTACTTCAACGTCGCCTACTTTAATTTTCTCATTTTTTACAAGTCCAAAATCGTATATAGCTTTTGCAAAGGGCATATAAGGTCCACCCATCTTGAACTCTGCGTACCGAAGACCTTTGATGAAGCGAGCCATAATTGGAGGTTCCTCATGATAATGGTGGTAGCATGGTTGCGGTCCGAGTGGTTCAGGGAACACGTAAATTTCTTCGCCGCTGAATGGAGGAACTCTCTTTAATACTCCGTCTTCGTAAACGTAGGGTTCCTGTATCATGTCATACCAGAGAAGTTCTGGAGCCCACGTTGAGATTAAGCTTTCACCTTTTTGGAGAGAGCCGTCTTTCATTCGTACCTCAAGAACTTGTTCAAATTTGTCGGCGGCATATCCTGCAACAAGGTCTGTTATACCTGGATCTTCGCCAGTTGCAATTAAAGCAACCCCTCCTATGTCCTTGAATTCTTTGTCCATTTCAAGCACTAATTCAAGAACTTTTTCAGTTGGTGCTCCAGGAGCGTCGATGCATGGGCCAAGCGCAAGACCTTGAAAACTTGCTCCTTCATCCAGCGCTGCCCTCATTACTCTCAAGTCGTAGATATAAGATGCCGAATTTATCACTAGGTCGCAGCCTTTTACTGCTTTCCGTATTTCATCAGTATTGTTAAGGTCTACACGGCAAACCGAAATTTTCTCGCTTTTTAGCATTTCTTTAAGGGCTTTGGCACGTTGAACATTTCTTCCTCCACACACAATTTCTGATACCTTTTTGTGTTTAGCAAGTTCATAGCATATAACGGAGCCTTGTGCCCCGTAGCCTCCTAAAACCAAAATTTTCAATCTAACACCCTTGAGCAGAACAAGTTCGCAAAAATATAATTTAAATTTTTCGTTTAACAGCATGAAAAACTAGAGAGAAAATTTCAGAACGGCAAAAGGTTACCAGTGGTTACGAGCTTAACACCTTTGTCCTTAAGCGTCCTTTGTTGTTTTCTCTTTTATGACTGCTTTTGTTTCCATGCTTTATCCATAGGATGGCTATTAATCCGCCTATTAGGTTGCTTATAGCTATGGGCAGCCAGATTCCAAGGGAGCCAAGTCCTAAGGTGAATGCTAAAATGTAGCCTAGGGTTATTCTTAATCCCCAAAGCCTGAGTATGCCTAGAGTTGTTGGGAAAAGGGTGTGCCGGATCTCTTCCAACGGAGAGGGCGACTGCGAAGAGGCCGAAAAATGGGAATAAACGAATTTTTAGCCTTAATTTTGGAAAAGAAGCTTTTTTCAAGGCCTTCTAAGCCGGAGATCCCGGGTTCAAATCCCGGCGGACCCGCCACTTTATGGAAACTTTATTTAAAGTGCTTATAACATCTAAATCATGTGTGGATGGAGGCGGGTGCTGTGAAGGTTACTTTTTGGTTGTTGGATGTTAATTATGAAGTTCGGAACCACGAGCCTGAGGTTTGGCTTTGGGGCGTGGATGCTTCTGGGGGCAGAGTTTTGGTTATTGACAAGAGTTTTCTTTCGTATTTTTATACTGTTGTTGAGGAGGGTTTTGACCCTGCGAAGGTTGTTGAGAAAGTAAAGTCTAAAAAGGCGGAGTTTCCGTTGGTCGTTAATGTTGAGGTTGTTGATAAGAAGTTTTTCGGCAAGCCTGTTAAAGCCTTAAAAGTTTATTGTCGCGACCCAGAGGTTATGGCAAAGTATGCCAAAGCTTTAAAGAAAATCGATGGCGTAAAAGAGTGTTTCGAAGATGATATTCGTTATTCTATGCGTTATCTGATTGATAACGGTGTTGTTCCATGTGGCTGGCACGAGGTCGAAGTTGCAGAGGAGTTGAAAAATGCTGGTTTGCAGGTGGACCACATTTACGTGGCTGCTTCTTCTCCGAAATTTGTTGAGAGGGAAGAAGTGCCAAATTTGAGAGTTTTGGGTTTCTCAACAATTTGTTATAGCCGTGAGGGGGCGCCGAAGCCGGATAGAAACCCGGTTGTGATTATTTCTGCGGCGACAAATAAAGGCGAGGAAAAGCAGTTTATTGCTGGCGAAGATAAGGATGATAAGCCTGTTCTTGGGGCTTTTATGGATTATGTTAGGAGTTTTGACCCTGATATCATTGTTGGTTATGGGGTTAATAGGCAGGATTGGGTTTACCTCAATGAGCGTTGCAAGAGGCTTGGTTTGCGTCTGTCTATTGATAGGGCTAAAACCGAGCCTCACACTAGTGTTTATGGGCATGTTTCGATTACTGGTAGGGCGAACGTTGACATTTTCGATTTTGCGGACGAGTTTCCAGATGTGAAGGTTAAGACTTTGGAGAATTTGGCTGATTACTTGGGGGTTATGAAAATTGAGGAACGCGTTTTGATTGAGGATGTGGATTTCGCCGACTACTGGGATGACAAGGCAAAGCGTGAAACCTTAAAGAGGTTTTCCATGGAAAATACCCGCTGCATTATGGGCATAGCCAACGCCATCTTGGACTTTGCCATGCAGCTTTCAAGCCTTGTAGGATTACCTCTCGACCATGTTGGAACAGCGGCTGTAGGCTTCCGTGTTGAGTGGTTCCTAATTAAGCACGCCTATAAAATTGGCGGGCTTGTGCCGAAAAGGGTTGAGCAGCCCTATAGGCCCTATGCTGGAGCCATAGTGCTCAGTCCCAAGCCCGGCTTGCACGAGAATATTGCCGTTTTAGACTTCGCTTCCATGTATCCAAATCTCATGATAACATACAATCTTTCGCCGGACACTTATGTAGCTCCTAAGGAACCTATTCCGCCATGCGGGGTTTATGAGGCGCCGGAAGTTAAGCATAGGTTTAGGAAGGAGCCTCCAGGGTTTTACAAGGAGGTTTTGTCGCATCTCATAAGCGTCAGGAATGAAGTTCGCTCAAAGATGAAGAAATGTCCTCCAGACAGTGTTGAGTACCGTGTTTTGGATGCTAGGCAGAAGGCTATCAAGGTTATTACTAATGCTTCTTATGGTTATGCTGGCTGGATTGGTGCAAGATGGTATGTTAAGCCCGTGGCTGAGGCTGCAACTGCTTGGGGTAGGCACACAATTCTGACGGCTATTAAAATGGCTGAGGAAGAAGGCTTAACGGTTGTTTATGGCGATACTGACAGCATTTTTATAAGGTATGAGCCTGAAAAGGTTGAGCGTCTTGTTGCGAAAATTTATGAGAAGCTTGGTTTGGAAATTAAGCCTGACAAGATTTATACGCGTATATTTTTCACAGAAGCAAAGAAACGTTATGCTGGACTTCTACCTGATGGGCGATTGGATATTGTTGGTCTGGAGGTTATCCGTGGAGACTGGGCGGCTGTCGCCAAAAATGTCCAAGAAAAGGTTTTGGAGATAATTTTGAAGGAGCAGTCTCCCCAGAAAGCTGCAAGGTTTGTTCAACAGTTTATCTACGAGCTTAGACAGAGACGTGTTCCCTATCGCGATTTAATAATATGGAAGACTTTAACGAAGCCTGTTGAAGAATATGCCGTAAAGGCACCTCATGTTGAGGCTGCTAAGATGCTTATGGAGAAAGGCTGGAAGCTTGCCATGGGCGACAAGATAGGCTACGTTGTTGTCGCTGGAACGGGACGCCTATACGAGAGGGTTAAGCCCTACATGTTCGCCTCTTACGATGAGGTGGACATAGAATATTACGTGACCAATCAGGTTGCGCCCGCAGCCGCCAGAGTCCTCGAATGTTTTGGCATAACTGAAGAGCAGTTGTTGGCGGCTAAAGCCAGCGACAAGGAAAGGGAGACTAGGAGGCTTACAGACTTTTTCTAGGCTGACTGTTCAAATATTTCTGCGAAGGTTGTAAGCTGCACATTTAGGGGCGGTTTTACAGCCTCTGAGATGCGCGATGCAACGATGTGTTTTATGTTTTTCTCGCTGGCTATGTCCACTATTCTCTGGGTTATTATGCCATCAAAGACAACGGTGTCAACGCCGCTGACTTGCTGGAGTTTTTCGGCTAGTTGGCTTACTGGAAGCCTCTCTATCGGCTCGAGTTTCTCGTTTAGGAGAACCGCCTCAAACGTGCCGTCCAGTTCTTTTGCTATTTGAATAATCTCCTTTGGAAGCTCCACTCGGCGTTTTTCCTTTCTTGGCGGTTTGAAAAGCTCCTCCACGGGGACTTTGGCTTCCAAAGCTTCAAAGATTTCCTTGCAGTTCAGCTCTTCAACCTCCTTTCCCCGTGGGGCTCTAGCCACATACTTAACATTGGTCACTTGCAATAGTTCTTTTAGAATTAGGTCTCCGCCCCGATCTCCGTCGAGGAAGGCTGTTGCCTCCTTCTCTTTACAAAGCTTCTTTATTGTTTCTGGAACTTTTGCCCCTTCAAGGGCTATAACGTTATGGATTCCGCACCGCAAGAGGTTTATGACATCGGCTCTCCCCTCAACGAGGATTATCTCTTTGGCGCTGTCAATTTCCGGGCCTGCTGAGAGCTCTTCCGGACCGTATTTCTCAACCTTCGCCACTTTTAGGGTTTCAGCCAGCTCCTTGAAAACCTCATCCACGGTCGGCATGGACTCTATGGTCCATTTGTGGAGGATTTCCTTAGCCCTTTCAATTATGGCTTTTCGACGGGTTTCTCTGACATCCTCAATTTTTTCTAGAGTTACTTTTGCAGCGCATGGTCCGACACGGTTTATGCTTTCTATGCTTGCTGCCAGAAGGGCTGTTGATACACGGTCAAGGCTTGTTGGAATTGTGATGGTTCCTGTGGTTCTGTCGTTTTTTGAGTGAAGCTCGATTTCTATTCTGCCTATCCTTCCGGATTTTTGGAGTTCTCTCAGGTCTAGTTCTGGTCCGAAGAGGCCTTCTGTTTGTCCGAAAACCGCTCCTATAACGTCGGGTTTTTCAACTACTCCCTCTATTTCGAATTTTGCGCGTATTACATACTTTACTGTAAGGGTTTGTGATGAACCCGTAAGCGTCACCTCCATTCATGATTTATGCCTTATTAGTCTAATTGTGTGATGAGAGAACTGTGCCTCTCAACACAGAGATTAGTTAATAATGACTTTCGATATATATTACCTTTATGAATTTCCAATCTTACTTTTTAATGTTTTCATGTATTTGGCTAAGCCTTCAACATCTTTCAATTCTCTGCCTACTAGGCTTTGGAGCTTTAACCAAAAATGCGTGTTAGCTTTTATACCAGCCTTTTCTATGTGCCGTCCAAGTTTTTCTGTGAGTTCTCTGCCCCTTCTGTCGAAGTCTAGAAGCATTATGACTTCGCTTGTTTTCGCCTCTTCTATTTCTGAGATAACATCTAGGAGGCTTTTTCCGCATTTTTTGGCGAATATTATTTGTCCGCTTATGCCCAAATTTCTTAGGGTTTCTGCGTCTTTTTGTCCTTCAACGATTATGGGCTTGCCGCTTCTGTTTTCTTCGACCAACTGCTCCAAGACTTTTAGGATTTGTTCTTCCTTCTCTTTTAGATGTGTTGACAAGTCCTTTTACCTTGTTACTTCCGCCTTTTTCACAACTTCTAGGCTTTCACGGGCTTCCTTGTCTGTTTCAAAATACCGTCTTATGGGTTCTAGGATTTTGGCTAGTTCTTTGGCCACAGCATTTTTTAGGTCTTGTGGGTGGAGCTGTCCCGTTCTGTAGGCTTTTTCCAGCTCTTCGTAGGTTTCGAAGGTTATTGTGCCGCCATATTTGGCTGGGCGCTCTATTGTGAAGGCTTTTGTCTCATGGAATATTACGTATTTGACTATTTCTAGGACTGGGTTCATTTCCGTCTGCTTTTCCGGACACCATGCTCTTTTCAGCTTAGCCCTTATCTGCTCTTCGTTGTCGTGGATGAATATGGCTGTCCAAGGCTTTGACTTGCTCATTTTGCTGGCGATCACCTGTTCCAGCTTGTCCTTCGTTTTGATTTTTGCTGGCTCCGCTATTCCCATAAGCAGGTGGTGGTGGACAGCCACAGGCTTTTTCCATCCCATTTTTGGAAAGATTTCGCGTGCTAGAACATGCGCTTTGCGTTGATCCATTCCGCCGTGGGGTATGTCTGCGCCTATGGCTTTTATGTCCACGGCTTGCATTGGCGGATAGAAATACTGCGACAAATCCAGCTTTTCGGTTTCGCTTCTCCCCATTATGGTTAGACAGCGGAGCGTGCGGCTCAATGTCATGTGTTTGGCGAATTTGAGCAGGTTTCGCCAGTACTCATCATTGTTATGGTATAGCTCCGAGCCGACGACGATTTTTACGCCGGGGCAGAAGAACTGGAAGGCTTTGGCGTAGTATTTTGTGGCTTGGAGGATTTTATCCCAGTCTCCGCCGAACTTGTTGTTTATGAAGCTGTGCCAATCCGCCAAATAAACTTGGCAGCGGACACCAGCTTTCAATAAATCGTTTATCTTAAAGCCTGAAATCACCAAGTTTCCGAGATGCAACAAGCCGGAAATCTCAAAGCCAATGTAATGCCCAGGATGCTCATTGGTTTCTAAAAGCTCCCTTAACTCGCTTTCTACCAAGATTTCTTCGGTTGGCGGTCTTTTAATCAAGTCGATTTTTGTTTCTATGTCCAAGACTGGTCAAGCCTTCTACATTTACGCCAAACATAAACTTAAAAGTTGTTTCGCGGGCGCTTGTTGTCTCCCACGTTACCTATCACTTAACTTCATCGTGGAGCCATGCGCTCCCCTTGGTTAAGCTCTCTCCGGCGTGGGAGTTTGGCGCCCGCGCCCGCCGGTGTCCCATGCTTGGGTAAACCCGCCTTCACAGCAACAAGCGCTTATGGAACGCTGGCTGCTCTGTTGGGTCCGTCGGCATGGATTTATCCGGCGGGATTCGAGAAGGCTCGCGTGGAGTGTTCATTGCCAAAATTAGTCTAACGCCTTTCTGGAATTAAATGTTGCTGTTTAAGGCGAGGTCATATTTGTTAAGGGTTCCAAACAGCGAATACAATATCCCCTCTATAGTTTTGGTTGAAAATTAGCCAATACGGGATACCCCCTCTAGAATTTTGCTGTTTGCCATTTTAAAACCTTTTATGGCCGATTAACCACATTATTGTTGTGACTACGCCATGGGATATGTTAGAGTTCGCGGCTTTGTTGCTAACCCGCTGAATCGCAACTTAAAGACAGAATTGGAGTTTATTGTTGACACAGGAGCAATTTATACAGTTATTCCGAAAAGTGTTGCTGAAAGGCTTGGGCTTACGGAGTTGGGTAAGCGGAGGTTTAAAACCGCCAATGGAAGTGTTGTGGAGTTTCCAGTTTCAGAAGCCTACATAACAATTGGTGAGGAAGGGGTGACATCCCTTGTTGCCATCGCAGATGAGCGCACCCCCATACTTTTAGGCGTAACAACCCTAGAGCTGCTGGGACTTCAGGTGGACCCGGTAACTGGAAAACTTGTTCCCATGGAGTTGATGATCCTTTAGGGCTTAGGCTTGTGGAATTTAGGCTGTTTTCGGGTTTATTTTCCCTACCCCCTCCCCTCTAGAATTTCCTTGTAGGCGTTACAGAGGAGAGGCAACCTTTTGCGTTTTATACGGAAGGTTTTTGAGGGGTGATACTCATACTTAGGGGGTGAGGAAGATGCGGGGAGAACAGGATTCCCGTAGGAAAGCTAAGGAAAGTGCTCGCCGTAGCAGGGCGAAGGGGCATCAGACTAGAAGGACTCGTGGTGGAAAGAAACAGAAGAGAAGGTAA
>Ga0185307_1000858_pt1 | contig 17997 bp, 17 predicted proteins | sample LHCtaG_FD_128010 | JGI IMG/M metagenome (GOLD analysis project Ga0185307, IMG submission 128010) | Hot spring microbial communities from Little Hot Creek, USA to study Microbial Dark Matter (Phase II) - LHC4sed_matched (SPADES... | ecosystem: Environmental > Aquatic > Thermal springs > Hot... | reverse complement strand
AAAAGGGAGCGACCATTGGGTTAGAAATTGAGGTTGAAGCCAAGGCCGAGGAGCCCTTTAAGTTAGGGAGACCTTGAGGCAAATAAACGCCCAAATCTTGGAGGAAAAGCAAGGATGAAAGTCCTTGTAACCGGCGCTACAGGCTTAATCGGAAGCCATTTGGTGGAAAAGCTACTTCGGGAAGGGTTCAAGGTCAGGGGCATGACTACAAGCCCCGCCAAAGCGCAGGATTTGGAAAGGAAAGGGGTTGAGCCTTTCGTAGGCGACCTCAGGGATTACAAAACAGTGAGGGAAGCGGTAAGAGGGGTGGATTTGGTCTTCCACCTCGGCGCTATTATGAGCGATTGGGGGCCATGGAAAGCTTTCTACGAGGTCAACGTCCTTGGCACGGCCAATGTGTTCAAGGCTGCTTTGGAGGAGAAGGTTGAGAGGGTTATCTACACTTCCTCCGTAGCGGCCACAGGCCTTGAGGATTACCCTGGCCTGAAAGATGAGAGCTTCCCCCTCACTTCAAGCTCCCACCCCTATTGCCGCTCCAAAGCCGAGGCTGAAAAAGTAGCTCAGGAGTTCATCGCCAAAGGCTTGCCCTTAGTAATCCTGAGGCCGGTATACGTCTATGGCCCAAGGGAGAGGAACGTCGGGGTTTACACCGTGGCTAAGCTCTTAAAGGCAGGATTTCGCCTCCTCCCGGGTGACGGCCAGAATTACCATCACCGCATCTACGTTAAGGACTTGGTGGAAGGGATAATGCTGGCCGCTACCCGAAAAGAGGCCATAGGCCAAACTTACATCCTGGGCGGGCCTCTGCGGAAAGCTTGTGAGTTCTGGGGAACTCTGGCCCGCCTCATGGGCACTTCTATAATATGGGCACCAATTCCAGTAGGATGGGCCTTCGCCCTCCCTTTTGAAATTGCCTACAGGCTCCTCCCCCTTAAAGGCCCTCCCCTCATAAGTTTCTTCCGGATAAGGGTCCTCGCCAACAACAACGCATGGGATTGTTCCAAGGCTCAAAGGGAGCTTGGCTTTACCCCCCGTACCGATATTGAGGAAGGGCTGAGGGAAACGCTCAACTGGTGGAAGGAACATGGCTGGCTATAGAGGCCGCTTGGCCCTCCTTATGAAAGCCGGGATATCCACATTGTCCTCTGGAAGCGGGCGCTCCGGAACCGGGAACTTTATCACCTTGGGCTTCTCCGCAGGCCTAATCACCTCCGCTCCAGGCTTCTTGAACCCAGCTGCAATTATTGTCACTTGAACCTCATCCTTAAGCTCCTGATCCAGCATGACCCCGAAGAAAATCTCAGCGTCGGGGTGGACTTTGCTTTTCACTAGCTCCGCCGCTTCACGCACTCCCGGAAGGGATAGGTCAGGGCCGCCTGTGAAATTGAGGAGAACGGCCTTAGCCCCATCTATGTTCACATCCAAAAGCTTATTGTTTATAGCCATTTGCACGGCTTTGACCGGGGCATCATCGCCGGAAGCCCGGCCTATAGCCATGAGAGCATTACCCCCATCCTTCATCACTTTCTTGACATCGGCAAAGTCCAGGTTTATTAGCCCAGGCTTAACGATGAGTTCAGATACCCCTTGAACGGCCTGGCGCAAGACGTCATCAGCCAAGGCAAAGGCCTCTCGGAGGGAAACATTCTTATCGGCTACTTCCAAGAGTCGGTCGTTAGGAATTACGATGAGGGTGTCCACTGCTTTCTCCAGCTCCTCTATACCCTTCTGGGCTATAGTTGCCCTCTTATTGCCTTCAAAGGAGAAAGGCCTGGTGACTACTGCTACCGTAAGGATATCGGCTTCTTTAGCCAGCCTACCGATGATTGGAGCAGCTCCCGTTCCGGTCCCGCCGCCCATTCCAGCGGTGATGAAGACCATGTTGGCCCCTTCCAATATCTGGGAAAGCTCGTCAATTGATTCTTCCGCTGCCCTGCGACCTATCTCGGGGTCTCCGCCTGCCCCAAGCCCTTTAGTTAGCTTTTCTCCTATCTGAACCCGGGTGGGAGCTTTGGATAGAAGCAGGACCTGGCTATCAGTATTGACGGCTATGAACTCAACTCCTGTGATGCCGTATTCTATCATGCGGTTCACGGCGTTGCAGCCGCCCCCGCCAACCCCTATGACCTTTATTCGGGCAAAATTTTCCCTCGTTTCCACAAATCCTTCCATAGGCCTCTCTCCTTACGTTAGTATGGTAGAAGGGTCCTTAACCATTCAAGGACCCTGTCTTTCCAAGATTTTGTAGTCATCTTGCCTCGGAGGATTTTTTGGCGTGCGGGCCAGAGCAGAAGCCCTACCGCTGTAGCATAGGTAGGGCTTTCCAACATCTCCACAAGCCCTTGGACTCCCGATGGCCTCCCAACTCTCACGGGCATTTCCAGGTATCGCCTCCCAAGCTCGTCAATCCTTTTAACTTCGGCTGTACCACCGCAGAGGACAAGCCCTGCCGGAAGGAGGCCGGCATAACCGCTCTTCTGCGCCTCCCGGTATAGGTAATCAAACATCTCTTCCACCCTGGCCTGGATTATCTCAGCCATGAAACGGCGGGAGAGCATCTGCTTTTTATCGCTTCCAAACACCGTTGCTTCCACCCCCTCATCCTCCCCCACCTCTTCGGCCAGGGCGCACCCGTACTTCTTCTTAATCTCCTCCGCCGAGGAAAAGGGCATGCGAAGACCAAAGGCTATATCACTGGTAATCATGTTCCCGCCAAGCTCCAGGGAACTTGTATATAACAAGCTTCCATCCATGTATATAGCGATGTCAGTAGTTCCCCCGCCAATGTCCGCCAATATAACCCCCATTTCCTTTTCGGATTGGGTCAAAACGGCCTCCCCCGATGCCAAGGCAGCCAGGATGAACTTTTCAGGCTCAATTCCCACTTCCTTTAAGCATTTTCTGAGATTGTTAAGGGCTGCACTTGAAGCAGTTACTATGAGGACTTCAGCCTCAAGCCTTGAGCCTTCCATACCGATTGGGTCCTGAATCCCAGGCTGGCCGTCCACGATGAAATGGCGAGGGATTACGTGGATTATCTCTTGAGAGGAAGGGATGGAAACAGCACTGGCCGCTTCTACTACCCTCGCCACATCTTCCGCCGTTATCCCACCGGGATGGCGGCGGACAGCTATCATCCCACGGCTGCTCATGGAGAACACGTGGGAACCAGTTATGCTGACGTAGGCCCGGGAGACCGTTAGCCCGGCCAGCTTTTCCGCTTGTTCTACCGATTCCATCACCGATTGGGCCAGTTGGGAAATATTGACCACGCTTCCCTTCTTCATGCCTCTGGAGGGAACATTTCCGAAGCCTATGACCTGAATGACTGCCCCCTCCTCCTCTTCTTCCACTTCCGCTATGAGGGTGCAAACTTTCGTTGTCCCAACGTCAATGGCTGTGACGATTCTGGCCAACTTTCTCCCCCTACTCAAGGCGAATGAATTGAATACACAGGCGCATCAGGCGCTCGGACATCTATATAAGCCGGCTTTAAGCCCTCGGCCTCAAGGTGACCCCAAACGTAGCGGTAGGCTTCAAGGCGAGTTTTCATAAGGTATGAAGTCATGCCCAGATAAACTGGAAAGCCACCTTTGGCCATGAGGATGAACCCTTCATCGGGATGGTAGTGTAGCTCCCCTTCTTTCTCTATCCCAAGCTCCTTAAGCTTTAGTGCGACAGTAAGGACGATTGAAGAAAGCTTCCGGCCTGGGCGCACGTCCCCACCAGAATCGTCAAACAAACGGAGAAGACCAAGCTGTCTACCCCTGTTCTCCATCAAGACCCCATCCCGGTCCACTAAAAAGGACTTACCACCGCTTATAAGCTCCATCACCGGCTCCCTCTCCTCCACCGCCACTATAACCGCGGGTGGGAAACGAACTGAGACCGAAGCTTCCCTAACTTCCAAGATTCCTTCCAGCTTTTTTTGGCATTGCTTTGAGTTCACGAAGAAAATGTGGTAATATTCAAGCCCGCAGAGAGCTTTAACTACTTCAAGGTTGACCACTTCCCCACCCTTCACAACCACTGGGTAATCGTAAAATTCCCAGGCCAGGCCAGAGTAGATTAAGAAAGCCACGATAATGGCTACAATCCCCAGCGCCGCCCAGTGAGCCGGGGGAAAGTTCCTGAGCCTCACCGGCGCTAAAGCTATCGGTTGGATAAGGCTTCGGTAAAGGCGACGCCTCTTCCGTGAGCGACGAATCCTCATTCTTCCTCTTCCGGAGTGTAAGAAGTCCTACAGCGACTCTTATCCTCAAACCTCTCCAAAGCCAGCTCAATTAGCCTATCCAAAAGCTCAGGGTAAGGAATCCCGCTGGCCTCCCACATCTTGGGGTACATGCTGGTAGCCGTAAAGCCAGGGATAGTGTTTATCTCGTTTACATAAACTTGGCCAGTTTCTCTGTCCAGGAAGAAGTCAACTCGGGCCATACCGGCGCAATCCACGGCCAAAAAGGCCTTTATCGCTAACTCTTGGATGTATTGAGCCAGATCTTGAGGTATCGGCGCCGGGATTATTAGGTCGCTTTCCCCAGGTATATACTTGGCTTTGTAGTCGTAGAACTCGCGGTGGGGGACAACTTCCCCTGGGACTGAGGCTATGGGGTCATCATTCCCAAGGACGCTGCATTCAATTTCGCGGGCGTTTATTGCTACCTCCACCAACATCTTGCGGTCATATTGGGCGGCAATCCTGATGGCCCTTTCCAGCTCTTCTCTGTTCCTCGCTTTGGAAACTCCGACGCTGGAGCCAAGGTTGGCCGGTTTGACAAAACAGGGGTAACCTATCTCATCCTCCACTTGCTCTATTATCCTGGTATGGTCCCTTTCCCAATGCTTGCGCCTTATCACAATATGCTTAACCACTGGAAGCCCATGGGCCATGAAGACCGCTTTCATGGTTGGCTTATCCATCCCCACCGCTGAGGCCAATACACCAGCCCCAACGTATGGTATCCCGGCCAGCTCCAAAAGGCCCTGGACTGTCCCATCTTCTCCGTAAGGGCCGTGGAGCACAGGAAAGACCACGTCCAGCTCCTGTAGCCTTATTGGTCTTGAGCTTTGCTCTGAAAATTCCAGGCTCACAATAGCTTTATGCGTTGGATCTCCCAAAAGGGCTACAGGCACGCTGGACCCGATTGTCCCAGCCTTCAGGGCTTGGAGGGGGTCGCCAAAGGCCACCCACTTGCCCTCCTTAGTTATGCCTATGGGTATGACCTCGTATTTGTTTTTGTCCAGGTAAGCGATGACAGAGGTGGCCGAAGCCAGGGAAACCTCATGCTCCCCGCTTCTACCCCCAAATATTACCCCTACCCTTAACTTTTTAGCCATTGGTTTTACCTCCAAGGTGAGTTAAGGCCGATAAATTCTAATTCCGGTTCAAGTTTTATGCTAAAAACCTTCCAAACCCTATCCATCGCCAACTCCATGAGCCTGAGGACATCAGAAGCCTTGGCCTGGCCAAGGTTTACGATGAAGTTGGCGTGGATGGGGGAAAAGCATGCATCTCCTACCCTGAAGCCTTTTAGGCCCACTTCCTCAATGAGCTTGGCCGCATAATGCCCAGGCGGATTCTTGAAGACGGAGCCAGCGCTTGGCTCCTTGGGTTGCTTGGCCCACCTTTCCTTCCGGTAGCGAAGCATCCTTTCTCTTAACTCCTTTACATCACCCTTCACAAGGGCGAAATCGGTGGCCAAGATAATGCTTCCCCTAAGTTCGCCCTTAAAAGCGCTGTGCCTGTAGCCGAAGGCCAGTTCCTCCGGTTTAAGGGAAACCTTTGTGCTGTCTTCCCTTAAGATTTCCACACCCTTTAGGACATTAGCCACACACCCCCCGAAAGCTCCGGCATTCCCCACAATTGCTCCTCCAACCGTCCCCGGAATCCCTTCCGCCCACTCAAGCCCTTCCCAGCCTTTTGAAACTGCAAAACGGGCCAAGTAGGCCAGAGGAACCCCTGCTTCAGCTTGGAGCAGGGCCTCATCCCCCCTTTCCTCAAGCTCAAATCTGCTGCAGGCATTGACTACCACAAGCCCTGGGAATCCGCTGTCAGCAATTAAGACATTTGTCCCCTTGCCCAGTACCACCCAAGGGACTCCTTCTTCTTGAGCCAAAGATAAAGCTTTCTCAACCTCTTCTGTCGTCTTAGCCTTGAATAAAAGCTTCGCCGGCCCCCCAATCCGAAAAGATGTGTGCGGGGCCAAGGGCTCATCCTTTTTAACTCCATTCAAGAACTTGGCAAGCCTTTCAATTTTCACCTTCGCCCTCTCCCCGAAGAGCTTTCAGAACCTTCTCCCCAACTTGGTAGACATCGCCAGCCCCAAGGGTTATAAGGACAGACCCCGGCCTTAGGTGTTCCTCAAGGTAAAAGGCAACTGCTTCCAGCGAACCAATGTATTTGGCATCGGGATGGTCCATTAGAACCAGGATGTCCATTGAAGAGACACCCAAGGTCTCTTTCTCCCGAGCAGCGTAGATATCGCAAATGATTACGTGGTCGGCCTGAGAAAAACATGAGGCGAACTCCTCAAGCAAAGCTTTGGTTCGGGAATAAGTGTGGGGCTGGAAGACAGCCCAGATTTCTCTACCTGGGAACCTCTCCCGCGCTGCAGCCAGCGTAACCTTGATTTCAGTTGGGTGGTGAGCATAATCGTCAACTACGATTACCCCCTTGGCTTCGCCTTTGATTTCAAAGCGCCTCTTAAGCCCTCGGAAAGAGCTCAAAGCCAAGCCCGAGAGCTCCGGTTCCACCCCCAGGATGTGGCAGGCAGCGATGGCTCCTACAGCATTCTTGACGTTTTGGAGGCCGGGGATTGCAAGATTGAACGGCCCCCAAACTCTACCCCCCATTTTAACCTGATAGCTGTGGCATCCTCCTTCCCCTAACCCTAAGGATTCCCCTTGCCAAACGTTGCCATCCTTGAGGCCATAAGTGATGACGTTACCCTTCACCTTACCAAGGACTTCGGCTACATTGTCCTCATCGCCGCATCCCAAGATGTATCCGCCAGGTTCAACCCGGCCGAGGAATTCCTCAAAGGCTTCCTTCATCGCTTCCAAACTTGGGTAACAATCGGGGTGGTCCATCTCCAAAGCGGTAACGAGGGCCAAGAATGGCCTGAGTCCTAAGAACGTCCGGTCATACTCATCAGCTTCAATTACGAAGTATGGCCCTTGGCCGTGGCGGGCGTTGAGGCCAGAATCGGCCATTAGCCCACCCACTATGTACGAAGGGGAGAAGCCTGCCTTCTCCAAAATCCAAGCAATCATGGCCGTAGTTGTGCTTTTGCCGTGGGTTCCGGCCACAGCTATAACCTTATAGCCCTGGGTTAGCCAACCCAAGAATTCGGCCCGCTTGAAGACCGGTATCCCGAGCCTTCTTGCCTCCTGGACCTCTGGGTTGTCTTTGGGCACGGCGGAGGAGATAAGCACAATGTCAGCTCCGTGGACGTTCTCTCCTTTATGGCCAACGGAAACCTTTACCCCTTCCTTTGCCAATTCTTCCAGAAGCGGGGAAGAGGCTTTATCGGATCCAGAAACTTCGTAGCCCCGCTCTTTAAGAACCCTGGCTATGGCCGAAAGCCCAGCTCCTCCGATTCCTACAAGGTGTATCCTCATTTCCCCTCGCTCAAGTGACTGCAACAAAGATGAAAAGAAGCAAGATGGCCATAATTCCGTAAAGGGTAAGCCCTCTCAAGAAGTTTTCCGGCAAGTATTTTATAATCTGCAATGCTGTTGCACTCAACTCCCCGCTCCATACGCCGGGAGGCAAAGGGTAACCGGCCTCGTGGAGGTAATACCACATGGTCCCGGCTATGAGGTAGCCGTTTATTAGCCCTACCAGAAACCCCAGGAGTGCTTCTTGACATCCTACCCTTGCCCTCTGAAACAACCCCCTGACTGGCCCAACCGTCCTTAATGCTGTAGGCCCATAGTAGCTGAAGAAGGTAACGATTCCGAAGACACTCAATTGCACTACTAACTGAGTAATGGGGTCGGTGAATGGCCTTCGGGTGAGCTGAGCTACTATGTAGGAAAGGATGAAGATTTTCGTCTCGGGAGGAGCCCCCGGCGGAGTTATAGCCAAAGCGTTGATTATGAACAAGCCTACGATTATCCCAGCCGTAGCGATGAGCTCTCTTATCCAGCCTCGGCTCATGCCTATTATCCCAAACAGAAAGACGAGGCTTACGAATATAGCCTCAATTGCTATCATTTAACCTCCTGGGCTTAAGCCCCTCAGAATTTCGGCTAATTTCTCGGCAGCGTCAGGATAAGCAAGGGCTTTGGCTCTCTCCGCCATCCTTTTAAGCCGCCCTTCATCCTCCAAAAGGCCTAAGATTGCCGGGAGAAGTTCTTTGTCTAAATCCGAATCCAAGATCACCAAAGCTGCCCCCCTTTCCTCAAGGAACCGAGCATTTCGTTCTTGGTGACCACCAGCGTATGGGTAGGGGACTAAGATGGCAGGTTTGCCTAAAGCTGGAAATTCACCAAGGGTGGCTGCCCCCGCTCTTGAGACCACAAGGTCGGCTGCAGCTAAGGCTAAGCCCATCTCTTGATAGAGGAAAGGGAAGACTCTGTAACGCTTCCTCTTCTCCGGCGGAAGCGAATTGTAAAGGTCCTTCATCTCCTCGTAATCCAAGGCGCCAGAGATGTGGAGGAGTTGGCAGTAATCTAAAAGGGTGTCAATAGAATGAGCCAATGCCCTGTTTATGCTCCTTGCTCCCCTGCTACCGCCAAAGACAAGCACGGTTTTCATTCCGTCTTCCAAACCGAAGGTTCTGCGGCCCTCTTCAGGCTTCGCTTCCAAAAGCGCTTTACGCACTGGATAACCGCTCACGACCGCTTTCCCTTCCGGGAAGAACTTCAAAACTTCCGGGAAGGTCACTGCCACTTTGGCTGCCAAGAGCGAAAGGAAACGCACCGCTAACCCTGGCTCAAGGTCAGGAAGGTAAATCAGCGAGGGAACGCCCTGAAGTTTACCGGCCAGGACCACCGGAACGGATACGTATCCCCCAGTGGCAAAGATTGCACAAGGTGAAAATTCCCTCACAATTTTCCAGGCTTCCCACACCCCTTTTATTACCTGCAATAGGTTAAGAGCCTGGCGCAGCGGGTTCATCCCTTGCAAAGGAGCTGAAGAGACCTCTCGGAAAGGGATACCCCACATAGTTACTATGTTGCGCTCCAGGCCGGAATGAGTCCCAACGTATAAAATTTGGCTATCTTTTAGCCTTTCGGCTACGGCGAGGGCGGGATAGACGTGGCCCCCTGTTCCCCCACCCGTAAAGATAAACCGCACTTCTCTTTCCCTCCTCACTATTGGCCGAGATGTTCATTAGAAGGCCGACTCCAGTCATAGAGGTCACCATGGCCGACCCTCCCAAGCTCAGGAAGGGGAAAACCATACCGGTCATGGGCATGAAGCCTATAAGGCTTGCCAGATGGATTAAAGCTTGTAAAGCCAAACTCCAGCAGAATCCCAAAGCTATTAGCTTCCCGAAGAGGTCTTCGGTCTTTGATGCTATGACAAAGCCACGGTATATCACAAGCCCTAAAAGGACTATTACCACAAGGCAACCCACAAAGCCTAATTCCTCGGCCACAAGGCACATTATTCCATCCGAAGGCAAAGTTTCACCCATTATCGGAGCCAGGGAAGCTTGGCCAAGCCCTTTCCCCCAAAGCCCTCCCCTTATGAATGAGCCAAGGGCATAGAAAGGCTGCTCGCTCATGTATTCTGGGGAAATGGGTTCACCCCTCAGGAAGCGCTGGACTTGTTCCCAAAGTATAATCCTCTTTTGGGCATGATGGAAAATCCCCATCTGTATGACGGTAACAGCCGCTGCGCCACCCATTAAGAGGCTACCTGCCCATTGGAGGAAATTGGCACCAGCTATGAAGAACATGATTGCTCCCGTAAGGGCGATTAGGGCTGCCATGGACAAATCCGGCTGCAGGATTACAAGGCCGGTCACAATCCCGACTATAACGGCGAACGGAATTAGGCCTTTTGTTAGGGAGGCCAAGGTTTCTCTTCGGGAGGATAACCAGTGAGCGGCATAGATGATAACCCCAAGCCTAGCAAATTCGCTCGGCTGCAAGGAGGAGCCGGCTTGGGTCCGCAACAGCCAACGCCCCGTACCTTTGAGGTTCACAAGGACCAAGAAGAAAAGGACTACTAGCATTATGGGAACCGAGAAGCGCTTGAGCAACCGGTAATCAATGGCCGAAGCGATGCCCATAGCCCCTAAGCCCGCTAAAATTCCCATAAGCTGCTGAGTGAAGAAACGCTCCGAGTGCCCAAAGCCCCTCAAAGCTAAGAGGTGAACCCCTGCACTATGCATCATCATCAGACTTATGAAGGCCAGAAGCACTACTGCCGCTATTATGACGTAATCAGGCTGCACTGGTAAAATCCCTGCCCTTTGCTTCATCCCGATAAACTCCTAAAGCATGGCCACAAGCTCTTTGAAGCGTTCGCCCCTGTGGGCGTAATCCCTGAAAGCATCAAAGCTTGTCCCCCCTGGCGACAATAGGACTATATCCCCCGGCCTTGCTACCCTTGAAGCTTCCTCAACCGCTTCCTCCAGGGTTGAGCAGAGGGAGATTTCGGGTGTGCTTGCCCCCAAGCGTGCGCGTGCTTCTCGCACTGCTCGCTCTATCTTTGGCGCCGCTTCCCCGAAAATTACGATGTGCCGGACTTTCTTAACCGTTAAGGTAGCCATTTCTTCCCAAGGAAGGTTCTTATCTTTACCCCCGGCCAGAAGGACAATCGGCTCATCAAAGGAGTTGAGGGCAGCTACAACCCTCTCCGGCGAGGTGGCTATGGAATCGTTGTAATACTTGACCCCCCGGACTTCCCGGACGAACTCTAAGCGGTGTTCAACCCCTTTAAAGTTTATGGCCACATTCCTTATGGCTTCAATATCTGCCCCGCCTATGAATGCCAAAAGCGAGGCAGCTAAAAGGTTAGCTATGTTGTGCCTGCCCAGCATCTTGACTTCATCAGTCCGGCAAATCTCCAGCTCAACTTCGTCCATTTTGAGGTAAAGCCTATCGCCACGTAAGAAAGCCCCTTCCGGGAGTTCTCCAAGGCTGAAGAAAAACACTTTGCCTTTAGCTTCTGCGGCCAAGCTCCGGGAAATGGCGTTATCGTACCCAAAAACGGCTACCCCGTTTTCCCCCTGGTGCAAGAATATGTTCTTCTTGGCCGCTATGTAATCCTCCATAGAGGGATGCCGGTCCAAGTGGTTTGGCGTTATATTGAGTATGGCCGCCACGGGAGGGCTTAGGGGCTCTAGGCCAAAATCCGGCCCGAAGAGTTTGAGTTGGAAGCTTGAAAGTTCCATTACAACCCTATCCTGAGGTTGAATTTCCTCAAGGCTCTCTATGAGTGGCCTGCCAATGTTCCCTCCGACCCATGTGGGTATTCCAGCTTCTTTAAGCATTTCCCCGGTTACAGCTGTGGTAGTGGTTTTGCCGCTGGAGCCGGTTATCCCTATTATGGTGGCCGGGCATAGCTCACAGAAAAGCCTTGATTCACCGCTTATGGGTATTTTGCGCTTCCTGGCTTCTTGGACGATTGGGATTTCTAAGGGGACTCCCGGGCTTACGAAGAGGATGTCGGTTTCATCCAAGAGGTCAATGGGGTGGCTTCCCAGGACGAAGCGGATTGGTAAGTGGGCGAGGTGGGCCATTCTTTCCCGAAGCTCTTCTTCCCTCTTGAGGTCGGATACGGTTACTTCGGCGCCTCTTTCGGCCAGGAAGCAAGCAAGGGCGCTTCCCTCTCTCGCCAGGCCTATTATAGTAGCTTTCAAACCCTTGAATTCCATAGGCTTTAATCCACCCTGTCTTTTGTTTTGGCCCCTGCCCCTCGTAGGGGGTTACGGGGGTGGGCTTTGCCCCTTCTACCCCCATTTTGCCCATCCCCATGGGCTTAGGGTTCGCCATGTTTTGGGTCCCACTTGTGGGCGGGTTGCGAAAGTTGGCAACTCGTCCCCTTTTACCCCCACCTTGCAAGGGGCTCGCAAGGGTTGAGGGTTGCTTTTTAAATCAAAGCTAAGGCTATACCCAGCATTGCCATAAGAACGGCTATAAGCCAGAAGCGCTGGGTTATGTGGGTTTCGGACCAGCCCAAAAGTTCAAAATGGTGATGTAAAGGTGCCATCTTGAAAATCCGTCTACCCTGCCCGTACCGGGATTTGGTGTACTTGAAATAGGCTACTTGGATTATGACCGAGAGGACTTCGGCTACAAAGACAAAGCCTATAATCGGCAGAAGAAGCCATTGGCCAGTCATAAGTGCTACTACAGCCAGGGTCGCTCCTACAGATAGCGAACCAGTATCCCCCATGAAGAGTTCGGCCGGGTAGGAATTGTACCAAAGGAAAGCCAAAAGCGCCCCCGCAACCGTGAAACAGAACCTCGTTAAGTAAATCTGGCCCTGAAGGTAGGCTATGACCCCGTAAGCAGCAAAGGCTATTGCCGCTATGCTGCCCGCTAATCCGTCCAAACCATCCGTTAGGTTAACGGCGTTGGATGTCCCTACTATGATGAACATGGCTATTGGTATGTACCAAATCCCAAGGTTTATCATCTTGGGGATGGTCGGGATAGCTACAACACTGAGGCCAAGGCCATAGTAAATCATCAAGGCTGTAAAGAAAGCTAAAATCACTTGGCCCAGGAACTTAACTCTGGCCCTCATCCCTTCGCCCTTCCTCTTGCCCTTTACCCCCTCCAAATCATCAAGTGCCCCCAGAATCCCGTAACCAACCATAACCCCCAGCGGTACTAGGATTGAACGCCCCAGGAGGGTCATGCCCAGGAGGCTGAAGAAATTGAGGGTGATGGTGATGAGAAGCACAGGTAAGATAATCATTACACCGCCCATAGTGGGCGTCCCCATCTTACTCATGTGCGAGCTGGGGCCATTCACCTTTATCATCTTCCCTATCCCACGGCTCTTCAAGAACTCAATCAAAGGTCCTCCCCAAATAACTGCCAGAAGGAAGGAAACTGCTCCGAGAGCTAAGGCGTAAGCCATTTCCCTAATCCCTCGCCATGATTGCCTTCACTATTTCCTCCATCCTCATAGCCCGCGAGCCCTTGACCAGCACAACATCGCCGGGCTCTAAGATTTCCATAAGGAAGGCTACAGCTTCTTCTCTGGATTCAAAGCTGTGAACCTTATCCGAAGGCATGCCACAGGATAAGGCCTCCTGGGCTATTATCCTGGCCCTGGGCCCAACTGTAATCAGGATTGATGCCACTTCTACCGCTTTCCTCCCTACCTTCCGATGCCCTTCCTCCTCGTAAGAGCCCAACTCCAGCATGTCTCCCAAAACAGCAATGCGCCTACCTGGCAACTCCCCCAATACACTCAAAGCGGCCAAGGTGGAAGGGGGGCTGGCATTGTAGGTGTCATCCAAAATCGTTGAATCTCTAATCCCCCTCACAGCCATCAGCCTAACTTGAGCCGATGTATCTTTTAAACCGGCCATTATTTCCCCCCAGGAAAGCCCTTCCACAAGCCCAACGGCTGCTGCGGCTAAGGCGGTGTGGACGCTGTGCCTTCCCAAAAGAGGGATGCGAGCATGGATTACTTCTCCGCCGTAATGGAAGCGGAAACGAACCCCTCCCAACCCCTCGCTCTGGATATCATCAGCCCACAAGTCAGCTTGGGGGTCAAGGCCGTAGTAAAAGACCCGAGCCTTGGTCTTTTCCTTCATCGCTCGCACCCTTTCATCGTCGTAATTGAGGACAGCGACCCCATCAGGCGGGAGGGCTTCTACCAACTCAGCCTTGGCCTGCGCTATCTTCTCTATAGTTCCCAGCCTTTCCAAGTGCACCGGCTCAACGCAAGTAACAACTCCTATAGCCGGTAAAGCTATATCCGCCAGCAACGCAATCTCACCTAAAGCGTACATTCCCATCTCCAAAACTACCCTCTCATGTTCAGGCCCCAGGTGAAGGAGGGTCAAGGGCAAGCCAATCTCATTGTTGTAATTGCCGTAGCTTTTCAAAGTCCTAAACCTTCGGGAAAGGACCGAAGCTATGAGCTCTTTGGTCGTTGTCTTGCCTACGCTTCCCGTAACCCCTATAACCCTGACCATGTGCTGGCGGCGCCAGAAAGCTGCTGCCTCTTGGAGAGCTTTTAGGGTTTCCGGGACTAAAAGGCACACCGGTAATTTTATCCTTTCCTCAGGCCATCGGACAGGCTTAGCCCTGAGGTCAAAGGTTGAGCAGGGTAAATCTGGCGCCTTTTCCACCAAGGCAGCAATAGCCCCTCGGTCAAATGCCTCCTGGATAAAAAGGTGGCCATCGGTATTTTCCCCCTTGAGGGCAATGAAAAGGGAGCCTTCCTCGGCCAGCCGCGAATCAATCACAGCTTTGGAGAAACGGATGGGAGGGATTATGCTTTCCGGTGGTTTCTCTCCAGCCAAAGCTTCAAATAGTTCCCTAAGCCCTATCATTTCCCATCACCTTGCTGAAAGCTCCTCCGGCTCATCAGGAGGGACTCCCAAAATCCTCATAGTTTTATAAGCAAGCTTGGAGAAAGCGGGAGCTGCAAACTGTATGCCGGTGGCTTTAATTTTGGGCTTATCAATCCTAACCAATATTGCAACCCTTGGATTCCTTGCCGGCACGAACCCCCCAAAGGAGACGATGGGGGGATGCGATGGCTCGTAACCTAAAAGGGTTGGGACTTCAGCTGTTCCGCTTTTACCGGCCGCAGAATAGCCAGGGACATCAGCATAATCCTTCCAGTATTCAACAACCCCTTCCATCATCTGGGTTAAGGCTGAAGCACTTTCGGGTGAAATGACCCTCCGCACAACATATTTTTCCAGAGGCAACTGGTAAAGCTTTCCATCGCAAACCAAGCCTGAAACCACTCTTGGCCTCATGAGCAAACCCTTGTTAGCGATGGCCGCTATAGCTGCTGTCATCTGAATTGGAGTAACAGATATACCCTGTCCGAAAGCATTGGTACCCAAGTCCACGTAAGACCAGTCATTTTTCCCAGGAAACTTTACCAGTGGAGGGCTCTCGCCTGGGAGGTCTATTCCGGTCCGAGAGTCAAAACCGAAGCGGCGGACATAAGTGTAGTAAACCTGGGGGCCGAGGGATAGGTTTATCTTGACGGCAATCACGTTTATGGAAAGGGCCAAAGCCTTGGTCGCATCAACATTTCCGTAAACCGCTCCGCCAAAATTCTTTATGATATGCCCACCGACATTGATAAAGCCTTCATCGTAGAATGGTGAGTTCGGATTTATAAGGCCAGAATCCAAAGCTGCGGCATAAGTTACCAATTTGAAGACTGAACCTGGCTCGTATAGCGAACTTATGGCCAGGTTGGTCAAAAATTCCTGGGGCGATTTGGCTGGGGAATCGGGGTTGTAATCGGGGTAACTGGCCATGGCTAAGACTTCCCCAGTGGCAACCTCTTGCACTATTATGACCCCGCTTTCTGCTCCTAAGCTAAAGATAGCTTCCTTCAGGATTTCCTCCGCAGCCCTTTGAATGTCTTTATCTATGGTCAAGATTAAGCTGCACCCATCGGCAGTGGAAGCTAAGGGTAGGTCAACTTCCCCTACCGAGAAGCTTGGCGAAGGCTTCTCTTTTCCCGAAAGGAAAGCATCGTAATAGGCTTCCACCCCGAGCTTTATGTCTCCCTGGGGGAGATAGGTGCCCAGGATGTGAGAAGCAAGCCTTCCCTCGGGGTGAAAGCGTACTGGGAAAGGCTCAAAGCCAAGCCAATTGGGCAGCTTCCCATCCTCACCAAAAGCCTCCATCAGGGCTGATTCCAAGGTTTTCCTGCCCGCTTCATCTACCTCTTGAGCCAAAGGACAGTAATAGTTCAAGGTTTGGGTGCCATCAGCATTTAGCTTGTATTTTCCCAGGCATGCTTTCAATTCACTCTCATCTCTTTTGAGAATCCTGGCCAACTTTTTGACGATTATTTCCCTCTCAACCCCTTCGGCTTTGATGCGGTCCACGTAAGCGGCAAGCCGGTAATGTAGGGCGTTCAGGGTTAGAGGGTAACCTTTGCGGTCAAATATTAAGCCTCTGGCCGGAGGTGGGGCTTGGGTGGATTCGTAAGCGTAAGCCAAGTTTTCCACTTCTTCCTGGATTTGATGCGGGGGGGTGAGCATGATTTGCGCCATTCGGGAAATGGAAAACAGGGCCAGTAAAGCCATCACCAGGCCCCCAAGCTTTACCCTTTGTTCAGGCTTGAAGGAAGGTAGCGAAGGCCTATTAGGCATTTTGCCTCCTAAGGCCCTTTGGCCAGGACTTCCCAATCCTTAGGGTAGAAATAGCCGTAAACTTCTGCCGAAAAGCAGGCCTCAGAGACTTTTTCTAAAAGGTTGAGGTTATAGCGTTTGAGGTTGAAAGCCTCCTTCTGCAAGGTCTGAGCTTCAATGCTCAAAGCTTTTGTCTCCGCCTTGGTAGCGAAACCCAACCAAGCAACCATTATAATCAGCACAAAAAGTAGGAGCAAAAAGAGGCCGGTATGTTCGGCAATCCTGGTTATACCTGTTACTTGGACTTTGGCCTCGGGCCAGGAAAGGGCTTCTTGGCTCATTTAAGGCCTCCTTTCAGCTATTCGGAGCTTGGCGCTTCGGCTCCTTGGGTTAGTCTCCACCTCCTGTGCAGAGGGCTTTATGGGTTTAGGGGTTATGACTTTAAGAGTTGCTTTGTGGTGGCACATGCATACCGGCAGCTCAGGAGGGCATATGCAATCCCTGGATTCTTGCCGGAAAAATTCTTTGACGACTCGGTCTTCCAGGGAATGGAAGGAAATTACAGCCAGTCTGCCTCCAGGCTTTAAAAGCTCAACAGCTTGAGGCAGTGCTTCCTTGAGGTTGTCCAGCTCCTGGTTAACGGCGATGCGGATAGCCTGAAAAACCTTAGTAGCAGGATGAATCTTTCCTCCTGAGCCTACCACTTGTTCTACCACCCTAGCCAGTTCTAAAGTAGAGCGGATAGGCCTGGCTTGCACTATAGCCTTTGCCACACGTTTGGCCTTCGGCTCTTCACCATATTTCCAAATGATATCCGCCAGCTCCTCTTCAGGAAGCCGGTTCACGATGTGGTAAGCAGATAATTTGCTTGCCCGATCGTAACGCATATCCAAGGGGCCATTGAGGTAAAAGGAGAAGCCCCTCTTGGCATCTTCTACCTGGAACAAAGCAAATCCGAGGTCAAAGAGGATGCCATCAACTTGCAAAAACCCTTCTTTGCGGGCTATGTTAACTAAATTAGTATAGCTAGCCTTGACCAAGGCCACTCTCCCCTTGAAGCGAGAAAGTCTTTCTGAGGCCCTCTTAATGGCCTCTTCATCCACATCAATCCCTAACAAGCAACCATCGGGGGAAGAAGCTTCCAATATGGCTTCGGCATGACCGCCTTCACCCACAGTAGCATCTATGTAAAGGCCTCCAGGCTTTACGGCAAGTCCCTCTATTACCTCTTTGAGCAGGACGGGGATATGCTGCATCCTTATATCCCCAGCTCTTTGAATTGCTCTGCGAAGGCTTCTTCTTCCTGGGTGAAGCGCTCCACAAGCTCATTCCAACGCTTTTCGCTCCAAATCTCGATCCTGTTCCCCTGACCCACAATGACTGCAGAGTTATCAAGTCCAGCAAATTCCCTCAAATGGGTGGGGATAAGTATTCGGCCGAGTTTGTCCATCTGGCATTCCTCTCCGGAAAGGACAAGGCGGCTGAAAGCTCTGGCGGCTGGATTTGTGAGGGGTAACTCTTTAACCTTCTGGGCAAGCTCATTCCAAGTGGACAAGGGGAAGATAAAGAGGCACCCATCCAATCCTCTTGTCAAGAACATTCCTTCCCGCAGGGCAGGGCGAAATTTAGCCGGTATTATGAGTCGGCCTTTCTCATCAATAGAATGCCTGGATTCCCCGGAGAACATTTCCACTATGCTCCACTGATTACCACTATTTTACTACAAAATTCCCTAAAACGCCAG
>Ga0185307_1000857_pt1 | contig 18002 bp, 15 predicted proteins | sample LHCtaG_FD_128010 | JGI IMG/M metagenome (GOLD analysis project Ga0185307, IMG submission 128010) | Hot spring microbial communities from Little Hot Creek, USA to study Microbial Dark Matter (Phase II) - LHC4sed_matched (SPADES... | ecosystem: Environmental > Aquatic > Thermal springs > Hot... | reverse complement strand
TGTTCTTTTCTATGGGTTTCTGGAATTATCTCATCACTTATTACATAGAGCATTGCACCTGCTGCAAATCCCATTGCATAAGGAAGTATTACCTTCGTCATACTTGTAAGCCATGCACCCAAAACAGCAAGGGGAATTTCAACAAGTCCAGACCTTATACCGACAATTGATGCATAAAATTTTTTACCAAATTCTGCATTTAAAGCAGAGATTGCAACTGAAAATCCTTCTGGTATATTCTGTATTCCAATTGCAATCATAAGTTTAATTGCTTCTTTTATTTTACCTGAACCAAAACCAACACCTACTGAAAGTCCTTCTGGCATATTATGTAAAGTTATTGCAAATATGAAAAGCCAAACAGCATTTATTTTTTCTGTCTTAATTCCTTCTTTTCCTTTTATAAAATGCATATGGGGAATTATTCGGTCACCAATACTCATTGTTAAAGAACCTAAAAGAATGCCAAATAGTATAGGTAATATTCCCCCAATTTCAATACCAGGAAGAATTAAACTTGTAAAACTTGCTGTAAGCATTATTCCTGCGGCAAAACCAAGAAGTGTATCAAGTAGTTTTTGTGAAATTTTTGAAAATAAAAGAATAAAAAGGGCTCCAAATAGATTTAAAAGGGAAATAAAAAGACCACCATAAAAACCCATTAATGTTAAATTGTTTTTTGATATTTTTAAAAATAACTCTTCCAAATTATTTCTTCCTTAGTTTTTCTGCTTCCTCCTTTATTTTAATCAAACTTTCTTTCATTTTAGCCCATCCATACCAGTGCATATAATCTGGATTAATATGGAAGGCGCCTTGAAATGTTCTCATCCTATATTCAAGAAACATAAGGTAAAGTTCTTGTTCAATACTTGTTTTTGCTTCATAGAATTGAAGTAAATCAGGAGCAAATTTCCAATTTTCTGGTTTTTTAAGAATTTTTTTATCATAAAGCTCTTTAAGAGTTCTTATTGCATCTGCAAAAATTTTATCTGCCTCTTTAAGAATTGCATCAGAACTCTTAAATTGCTCATCAACATAACTTTTTGAATGACATTTTGAACATACTTCTATCATCTTGTTTCTTTCCTTTTCCCATTCCTCTTTTGAAAGTCTTGCAACCTTTGCAAGTTTAACTGCTTCAAATCTTTCAGTTGGATTTCCCTTTTCATCAAGGACACCAAGTGCTTGTAAAATTGTAACTCTATCATTCCACCATTCCTTATCATCTTCAGGAACCCTTAATCCTAAGAATCCCCATGCCGTCATAACAGCATGGTTTCCATCAGGCATATGACATGTTTGACATGTAGGTGCTCTTCCTGTATTACCTTCAATTTCCCATATTGTTCCATGTTTTGATGTTAGCCACATTTCCCATTGAGGATGATCAAATCCCATATGGCATGTTCTACATGCTCTTGGATCTTTTGCTTCTTCACGAGAAAATTTATGTCTCGTATGGCAAGCATCACAAGAACCAGTTCCGTAATGGAATTTTGCCTCCTTAATTTCTTTTTCTTCTTTTAAACCTATTTTATGGCATCCTGAGCATCCTTTAAATCCTTTTTCACCCACAACCTGAATTGGTTGATGCATTACCATTGGCATTGCCTTCATTGCTATCCATGCAAGAGAATGTTTTCCTTCCTTGAATTCCTTCACTCTTTCTTCATGGCAATTTGCACAGGTTTCAGGAGTTGGCATTTTTAATTTTTCTATATCCTTTGCACCTGTATGCTCTCCATGACATACAGAACATTCAACATCATTTTTAGAATGCTTACTTTCCTCCCATTGTTTTACAATTCCCGGTGTAATTTTTTTATGACATGTTACACATTTACTTGCATATAGGGAACCTTTAAAGAGGAAAGGTATACTTATAAAAGCAACCATTATTTTTTTACACATAGTTCCCTCCTTTTTATGTTTTTTGGACAATTTACATTTAAATCAAAATCCCTCATCCTCTTCCTTAAAAGAAGACAAAAATGGGGCTTTTTCTTACCTTTAAATTTATCCTTTACAAAATTTTCACAATTTAAACATATCCTTGCAATTGGCAAAAATCCTCTCTCATTTAAATCTGAAACAAAATTTAAAAGGGAAGAAAAAAGTTTTTCCTTTTCCTCTTTTAAATTTGAAATTGATTTTGATAAAATTTTTTTAAAATTAAAATTCTCATTCCTTATAAAATTTTTACCTTTTTTTGTTAAAACTAATATTTTGTATCTTTTATCTTTTTCAAATATTTTCTCTTTAATATATTTATTTTCTTTTAAAGATTTTAAAGCATCTGTAACTGTTGGTCTTTTAAGTCCCATTTCTTCTGCAATTTTTGCAGGATTTGTAAAACTGAGTGGATTTTCATATATATATTCCATAATTTTAGCCATTAAAGGAGAGACACCTGTTTTTTTCCATATTTCCCAATGTATATAATTTATTATCTCTGAAATTTTCTCAATTAAGTCTACTATTTTATCTTCAATTTTTTTCATATTTAAAAATTAGTAATCCTAATTATAAACTTTTTTAGAATAAAAAGTCAAGTCAATGTATAATTTTTAAAAAATAAAAATCAAATTAAAACTTACAACCTGCTCCTAATTTAAAAGAAAAATAATCACGAGTAAAACTAGACATTTGAAAAAAAATAGAAAATTTATTAAAATGGAAATTAAGTCCTAATCTTGGAGCAGAGAAGATACCAACGCCTCCATAAATAGTTAATTTTTCATTTTCTAAAGGAAACCCTAACATCATATCAATATACGCTAAAGGAAAAATAATAAAACTATAATTTCTATTAAAAAAGCCGCCACCTAAGGCGAATTTAAAAGATATATAATGGTCTTCTGCCTTTTGTCCTATTTTGATATACCTAAGAAAATATGAACCAAAAATAGTATATGGAGTCCCATCTTTTTCCTTTTCACCTCCAATTTCTCCACCAAACTGTGTTCCCAATTCCGTATTTTCACAAATTCCGTATCCTCTTTGATAATTCACTCCAATTTTACCAAAATAGTATAAAGAACTTGATGTCAAAATTTCCTTCCAGCTTCCCCCTTCAAAATATCCTGAAATTCTTGTAGTTTTAGATTTATAATTGATTTCAGCAGTATCATAATTAACAACAGAAACACACATAAAAGAAAAAAATACAATTATTATAAGAAATTTTCTCACATTTTTTATTATAATAAAATTCTAATTTTAAATCAAATGAATGTAGAAAAAAATTTGAAAATTTCTCTTTTTGAAGGGATAATTTCTGGAATTCATTTTAGTATTGCAAATGGCGTTTATATAACTGCATTTGCTACAAAAATTGGGGCACTTGCCCATGATGTTGCCTTTATAAGAGGTGTAATATCAAAATTTTTTCAACCTAAAACTTAAATCCTGTTCCAAATTTAAAGGAAAAAAATTTTCTAACTCCAAAATAAGATTTTCGAAAAGATATTTGAGTAATTAAAGAAATTTCATTAAAATGTAAATTAATTCCCAATCTATAAGAATAAGGGTGATGAAAAAGCCAGTTAACACCCGTATAAATAGTTAATTTTTCTGGATTTAAAAAACCTAACATAATATCAGAATATCCTAAAGGTAGGAAATAAAATTCAGTTGCACAAGGGATACCTCCGTATGCAAGTTTAAAAGCCATATTTATAGGTTTTATTCTTCCCCCAAATTTCAAATATCCTAAAAAATATAAATCAAAAAAAGAGTATGAATAAGAAGAAGGATGTAAAGTATCAACTTCCTTTATGTTTTCACTACCAATTCCTCCGCCAAGTTGTATTCCTAATTCTAAAAATTTTTTAGTTCCTTTTCCCATCTGATAATTTATGCCAACTTTTCCCCAATTGTATTTTTTTCTGGGGATACCACAGGAAGGTATTTCTTTCTCCTCTCTTTTTCCTATTTCAAAATATCCTGAAATTCTTTTAGTTTTAGATTTATAATTGATTTCAGCAGTATCATAATTAACAACAGAAACACACATAAAAGAAAAAAATACAATTATTATAAGAAATTTTCTCACATTTTTTATTATAATAAAATTCTAATTTTAAATCAAATGAATGTAGAAAAAAATTTGAAAATTTCTCTTTTTGAAGGGATAATTTCTGGAATTCATTTTAGTATTGCAAATGGCGTTTATATAACTGCATTTGCTACAAAAATTGGGGCACTTGCCCATGATGTTGCCTTTATGAGTTCATTATTTAATATTTCAATTATATTTTCCTTCCTTTCTATTATTCTTTTATTTTTTTATAGAAGACCAATGATGCTTGCAGGAATAACGGGCTTTATTTCAAGAGGAATATGGATATTGTTCTTATTCGAAAAATTTTGGAATATAAAAATTTTACTTATAGTAGTATTTTTTTCCGGAGTATTTTTAAATGTTTCTGCAACTGCATGGGCTTACTGGTTTTCAAATTTGTTGAAAAAATATGAAGCAAAAAGGGGAGAATACCTTGGAGTAAGACTTGGTGTTATAACATTTACTCAAACAATATCCTTTTTTATTATTGCAATAATATTTGAAAAAATTGGTTTTAAAGCACTTTTTTTAACACTATTTTTATTGTCTTTAATTTCTTTTATTCTTTATTTATTTCAGGATGAAATTCCTATTGAAGGCAAATATGATATAAAAAATTATTTAAAGGAAGCATTTTCTGATAAGGGTTTTAAAGGTTTTTTATTTTATTTGATTTTATTTAATTTTCTTCTTGGGATTACTGCTCCAATGTTTGGTTATTATGCTGTTAAATATATGCATCTTACAAATTTTGAACTTGGACTATGGATGGTTAGTATGGGAATTGGAAGCACAATATTTCAACCCTTTTGGGGAAAATTTATTGATAAACTTTCTCCAAGAACAACTTTAAAAATAAATTTATTTTATGTAAGCACAATTCCAATTATATGGATAATAAGACCTTCATGGATGTGGTATTTTATTTATATTGATGGATTTTTTGGAACAATAGGATGGGCAGGAATAAATTTAGCACATTCTTATATAACTTTGATGCTTATTAAAAATCCCTTATATCAGGTTTTATTTACAAGTTTTGGAGGAATTTTTGGTTTTTTAGGAAATAATCTTGGTGGATATATTGTTAAGATTTTTCCAAATGAAGAAATTGGAATTAAATTTTCTTTTTTCCTTTCCTTTATTTTTAGAATTTTAATTGGTCTTTATCTTCCAAAATTTGAAATGAAAAAGGTAATGAAAACAAAAGAGGCAATAAAATATATTTTTAAATATCTTTTGGATAAAATTATAACAAGATGATCATTTTTTATCTATTTTAACATCAGAAACACATATATAAGGTAATTCGTAATCATAAATTTTTTTTGTTTCTTTTGATATTGATATAATTTTTTTAAAGTCCTCATAAATATTTCCTGAAATCATAACATCTTTTACCCTTCCTTTGATTTCGCCATTTTCAATTAAAAAGGCAAGCCCTGCATTAAAGGAATATTCACCTGCAAGGGTATTTGATTGACCAGCACCAATTGTTTCATAGAGAATTAATCCATAAGATATTTCTTTTATAATTTTTTCAAGATTTTTTTCTCCATTTTCAATTATAAAATTGCTAAAGGAGCGGGTTGGTAAATTTTCAAAAGAATTTCTAAATCCATTTCCCCTTGGTTTTATGTTTACTCTTTTTGAAGTTTCAAGGTCAACTAAAAAATCCTTTAATATTCCGTTTTCAATAAATTTAAATTTTTCTCCTTTTACCCCTTCATCATCAAAAGGAGCACTTCCCACAAGGTCTTCTCTTTCAGGGTCATTTAGAATTGTTATTTTATCCGATAAAATTTTTTCTCCTTTTTTATCTTTAAGAGGGGTTATTCCTTTTTCAAAATTCTTACCATCAATTCCTTGAATTATTGCATGAATAAAAAAACTTAAGGAAGTTGGAGAAAAAATAACAGGGTATCTTCCACTTTTTATTTTTTCTTCTACTTCACATTTTTCAAGTAGAAAAAATATATTTTCTAAAATTTTATCAAAATTAAATTTTGGCTTAAAATTTGCTTCAGTATCAGATGCAAAAACTATTCCTGTTGGCATAAGACCAAATGCATAAATATAATAGGAAAATACATTCTTTTTAAATTCACCTTCAAATCCATTTGAATTTAAAATTTTTTTCTCTATGTATTCCTTTGAAAAGTTTGCATTCACTCTCAAATCTTTATATTTTGAAGAAATTTTATTTATCATTTCTTTACCTATTTCAATTCTATCTTTTTCTTCCCATTCTAAATCATAAAATATTTTCAATTTATTTTCAATTTTTTCAGAGGGAAAATCTGGTTCTATTTCTTTCCCATAAATTAAGGATTCCATTGCCTTTTCAACAATTTCTTCTGGATTTTCTAAAAGATTAAAGGAGATAAAACCCCTTTTTCCATCTTTTACAATCCTTAACCCATAACCCTCCTCTTTTCTTTCAATAAATTCCTGTGGCTCATTCTGTTCAAATTTTACCTCATTTTTTATTCTTTTTTCATAAAATATATCATATTTTTCAATTTTTCTTTTTCCAATTTCATTTAAAATTTTTTCCATCACTTACCTCCTATTAAAACATTTTTAACTCTTATATGAGGTGAGCCAGTAGAAACTGGCAATGGAAATTGTCCATTTTTTCCACAACCACCTAAACCACCATGAATTTTTAAATCATTACAAACTGCATCAATATTTTTAAGAGTTTCAAAAACATTTCCTGTTAAAATAACATCTCTTATTGGTTTTTTTATTTTTCCATTTTCAATTAGATAAGCAATCTGTGCACTAAAGGTAAACATCTCTATTTCTGTTTGTCCTCCAATTGAACCCTTTACATAAAGACCATATTTAATTTCATCAACAACTTCTTCAAAACTTTTTTCACCTGGTTCTATATAAGTACAGCTCATCCTTACAATTGGTGAAAATCTATAATTTATTGCTCTTGCATTTCCTGTTAGTTCTTCATCCATACTTGAAGCAGTATATATTGAATGCAACCTTGAATTAAAGATACCATTTTTAATTAAATAGGTTTTTGAAGAAGGGACACCTTCATCATCATACCTATAAAATCCCCTTTCACCATACAAAGTGCCATTATCAACAACATTAAGAATTTCACTTCCCATTTTTTTCCCAATTTTCATAATTTCCTTCAATTTTTCATTTCTATGAAGGTGGTCTGCCTCTGATAGATGACCAAATGCTTCATGAATGAAAACGCCTGCAATATCAGGATCAAGAATTACTGTGTAAATGCCCCCTTCAACTTTTTCACTTTTTAAAAGCAAAAAGGCATTTGAAATTGCCTCTTCAATATCTTTTTCTTTATTTAAAATAGTATCAAAGCCTCTTTGATCACCAAAAGATTTCATAAATGGCTGAACCCTTGAACCATCAAAGGCAAATGCTGAAAAGGCTATTCCTGTATAAATCCTTTCTTCTTCTATATTTGTTCCATCAGTTCTTAAAATAATCTTCTTTGTTTCAGTTTCATTATATCTTATAATAGCATTTCTTATTCTATCCTTTGAATCAAGAAAAATTTTATTATAATTTTTAATAATTTCAACCTTTTCAGAAATTGGAATTTTTCTTGGATCATTTTTTAACTGAGGGGAAAATTTATCCTTTATTACTTTTAAATTTTTGAGATTTATTTTCTCCTTCTTTTCAAGTTTTGCTAAAATTGATGCCTTTTTTGCTGATGAAATAACATCAGAGGGATTTGTAAATGTCACAAAACCAAAATTCCCATTATTATAAACTCTTACATTCCCTCCATATCTTTTTGAATTTGAAACTTCAATATCTTCACCAAAACAAACTATATTTGTAATTTCAGTGATTTCATAGATTATCCAGCCAATCTCACCATCTATATAAGAAAGACCCTTTTCAATTATTTCTTTCATATAAATTCTCCATTTAAAAAATTTATTATAAAGGGAAGAAAATTAAAATTTTCAAATCAATTTGCAAAATTATGTTTTTTTGGTTTAAAATTATAAATTCAATTTAAAAAAGGAGGTTTTCATGGATAAAATAAAAAGTAAAATATGGGTGATGATATGTGTGATAGGAATGGTATCCCTATCTCTTAAAGCTAAAGAAATCCAGAATTCTGAAATAAAAATCTTAAAGGCAAAATTTTCTGAGCCAAAGGTTCCTTCACCAATAATAGATACTAACAGAATATGGGTTGGCTCTACTTCAAATTTAACAGGAGAGGTTACAATTGGGAAATATTTCAAAGGCGCAAATGATGACACAATTAGAATTATAACTGTTCAATCATCAGGAACAAGGTATCTTGTAATTGCAACTGATACAGCAAGTAATCAATTTGGTAAAAATAAATTCAGAATAGAAACACCTTATTCATTTGGCACTTATACTCCATATGCAGTTGCAATTGGAAATGTGGATGGAGATGAATTCAAGGACATAGTCGTTTCTCTTTCTTCTTCCCCCTATACGATTTACTGGTTTGAATGGGATGACTTAACTCCATCATGGGTTTTAAGAAGTTCCTTTAATGTTTCAAATGCTGTTTATGATATTGTTATAGGAGATGCAGATAATGACGGAAATGATAATGAAATTATTGCAACAGTTGCAACCACTTCGCCTCCAACAGTTGTAAGAGCAATATGGAATGGTTCAAACTTTGATATAACTACAATAAACTTAACAGGAACAGTTCCTCCAAGAGGAATTGCTATAGGAGATGTAAGACCTGATCTTTCTGGTAACGAAATTTATGTTTGTGGTTCTTCTTATATATGGATGATTTATTATGATGGAGGAAATTGGCAGGTTACAGTTATAACAAGCGATGTAACTGCTTCATGGGATATTGCAATTGGTGATATTGATGCTGAACTTTTAGGAAATGAATTTGCAGTTGTTCATGGTTCAACTTTATATCAAATCTCTGTATGGAACTGGACTGGTTCTATATGGTCTGGAAGAAGATGGGGATGGACTAATACATGGGGAACAAGTGATAATGAGATAGCAATAGGAGATATAATAACTGATAACTATGGAAATGAAATAATTGTTACAGGAGGTTCTTCAACATCTGCAACGCCATACATTTTCTGGGTTGGTCCTGGTGGAAGTGGTTGGGTAAGGGGATTGCCTAAGGCAGTTTCAGGACAATATGACTATGGAGTGGCAATAGGAGATGTAAATAGGTTCAGGAATTATAATCAGGAATTTGTTATAAGTGGAGGTGGTTCACTTGTTGAAGGAGAACAAAGAGTTTTTGCAAATGATGTTGGAATTTACTGGATAAGGATGAAAAATCCAACACCAATAAAGAATGTAGAAGATACTATAACTCTTGGAATTTTTAATGCAGGTTACCAGCCGCAAACAAACTTTCAAATAAATTATAGTTTCTTATATAACCCAGCAACAGGAACTCGTTTGTATAATAGAGTTCTACCACCTTTTGGAACTGATACTGTTAAAATCCCAATTCCGGGAATAAACTATCTTGGTGTGGATACTTTAACTGTTAAAACAAATTTAACAGGTGACCAAAATCCTTCAAATGATTTAGTCAGATTGCATTTTGAATTTTATGATGATTCAACAAAATGTGCATCAGGATTTAATGCGGTTTTATTTCCTCCTTCTAATTCAACAATTCCTCCAACATTATGGAAAGGGGTAATTATTTCAGGAAGCTATAATTGGGAAAGATTTACAAATCCTACAAATCCATCTGCTCCTATTTTAGAAGGATACGCAGTTGCAGGTTACAGATCTTTTAATGCCTCATCCGGTTCAAAAGCAAGACTTATCACACATCCTTTTAATACAGGAAATAATGCAAGAAAAATAATGTTAAGATTTTATATGTATCATGACCCCGGTTATTCAACTTCTCCTGATTCAATAATTGTTGAATATTCTTATGATGCTATTAATTTCTTTAGAGTTGCTGGATTTGCAAGATATTCTGCAACTGCCGGGTGGACACAACATAATGTAGAAATTGGTGATTTTCCACCAAATAAAAATCTTTATGTTTCCTTCCTTGCAAAAAGTGGATATGGAAACAATATGTTTATTGATTCTGTCAGAATATTTGCAACAACACCTACTGCGGCAAGTAATGATGCTGGTATAATCCAGATATTACCTTTTGCAGGTATAATTCATGTAGGAGATACTCTTTATGTAAATTCAGTTATTAAGAACTTTGGATTAAATCCAATCACATCTGTTCCTGTATTTTATACTCTTGGAGGTTCAGATACTATAATTGAAACATGGACTGGATATTTAGAAATAAACGAAGTGGATACATTTACATTCTCAACACCATTTATTCCACAGGATACAGGAATAATTACCCTTTATTCAGGGACACTCCTTCAAGGAGACCAAAATCCATCAAATGATGTATCAAGTATTACTTTCAGGGTATGTCCTCTTTATCATGTACCACCCTATACAAAGAATTTTGATGAAAACTGGTCAAATTCTACAAATCCGCCTTTCTGTGGATGGGAAATAATAGATGGTGGCTCACAATCACCGCCAATTGTTGATAATAACGACTGGCATAGATATGTATCAACTTCCCCTGCAAGAACAGTTGCAAGAGTTTACTGGTCTCCTATTGAAACACATGATGACTGGCTAATTTCTCCAAGATTTAATTGCTCTTCCTGGGGAACTTATACACTTTCTTTCTGGCATTATTATAATGACTTTTCAGCATCACGCCTTGATTCAGGAAGAGTTCTTTTATCAACTGATGGCGGAACTACATGGACAAAGATTGCAATGTATTCTAATGCTGATGATTCAGGTTATAAATACTTTGATATAACTCAATTTGTAAATGGAAAAGATAATGTTAAGATTGCTTTTCATTATGTTGCTTATAATGAGTTCTGGTGGTATGTAGATGATTTTTCAATTGAATTTACTCCTGATAATCAAGGTCCTAATATAACAGTTATTCAAATCCCTCAAAATGCTTATGCGGGTCCTTATATTGTTAAAGCAATAATTCAGGATATTTCAGGAATAAGTTCTGATTCCCTTTATTACATAGTAAATGATACACCTTATGGAATTACACATACCCAAGTTTCAGGAGATACATTTACATATGAGATACCAGACCAAACACCAGGGAGAGTGGTTGAATTTTACATCAAGGCAAAAGACAATGCCTTAAATGTTTCGTATACGCAGATGTATTCCTTCTATATTCTCTATCCTATTGCCCCTTCAGGTCTTACAGCATATGGTGTTCCTGGTGAGAATGAAGTAAAACTCAAATGGAATGCACCTTATGAAGAACTTTCCTATGATTCTGGTCCTTATTATTATTGGTCTGGATGGGCTTCAGGAGATATGATCGCAACAAGATTTACTCCTCAATATAATCCTTGCAAAATACAAGCAGTTGCAATGATGTTTTATCAGATTCCTGATACTGCAGAACTTATTATATGGACAGATGATGGAACCGGGAATCCTGGGAATATCATTTATCAAGACACCGTTATAATTACAAACCTTTATCCGGATTATCAGATTTTTGATTTATCAAATGAAAATATAATAATAAGTTCTGGTGAATTTCATGTAGGAATTAAATGGCTTGGTGATGATAGTCCTTATATAATTTCTGATGATACTTCATATACAACAAGAAGCAAATATAACATAGGAGCAGGATGGCAACCAGCAGGTTATGACTTTTTAATTTCTTCATTCGTTTATTATTTACCAGGACTTCTTTCCTCAAATAAGATTAAAGAAAACAAAATTGAAAAAGAAATAAGTTTATCTTTTGACAAAAGATTTATAAAATACCCGAGACCTTTCAAAAAACCAATTGCTGGAAGAATTTCTTATAAAAAACCTAATCTTTATAAGGAAATACTTAAGATAGAAAATTTTGAAATTTTAAGAGGAATAACACCAGGTGGACCTTATACATCAATTGGAACCACGGTAGATACTTTTTATGCTGATCCAAATGTAAATACACATACCATCTATTATTATGTTGTAAAAGCAAACTACATAGAGCCGGAAACAACTTCTGCATATTCAAACGAAGCACAAATAGGTGTTGATTTTACTCCTCCTCTATATGAAAATACAACATTTGGACTAATTGATACAACACTTTATGTTTCAACCCAAATAACTGATTGGACAGGTCTTCTATATGATTCTTTAGGATATAGATTTAATGGTGGTTCATTTGAATTTATTTCTCATGATAGCATTGTAGGTTCCAATTATTACTATTCAATTCCAATTTCTTCTGGTGTAAATATAATTGAATTTTACTTATTCTCTCGTGATTCATCATGGTGGAGAAACTTCGGAAGAGATCCTGATACTGGATTTTATCAATTTACAGGAATTAAAGAGAGAATTGGAAACATACCTGCAAAACTATTTTTGAATATTCTCAATTCAGTATCAAAAGACAAATTTATAAAAATTGCATATGGAATACCCAAGAAAACAAATGTAGAAATAACAGTTTATGACCTTCTTGGAAGAAAAATAAGAACTCTTTTAAATGATATAAGAGAGCCGGGAATATATTATCTCCTCTGGAATGGATGTGATAAAAATGGAAAAGAAATAGGAAATGGAGTTTATTTTGTTAAAATTAAAACAGAGGAAAAGGAAGAAATTAAAAAATTTGTTAGGATAAGATAAAAAAATAAAAGGAGGGGGAGTAATTTAAAACTTGTCTTTTTTATAAAAAAGCATTATTATATATAACTTAAATTGGTTAGTTAAACACTAACTATTATGATAAGGATACCAAAAAAGATAGATTATGTTGTAAAGGTTCTTGAAGAATTGAAAAAAGAAGGTGATAAAATGCCATTAAGTTTAAAAGAAATAGCAAAGAGAAATAGTATTTCTGAAAAATATTTAAAGCAAATAATGCCTTATCTTGAAGAAAGAAAAATAGTGAGAAGCATAAAGGGAAGAAGTGGTGGTTATTTTTTAAATAAAGATTTAAAAGAGGTCAGTCTTTTTGATATTTTTGATGCCCTTAATGAACCTCTTAATGTGGCACCATGTGATAAGGAGAAAAAAAATTGTGTAATTTTTGAAAATTGTTATATGAAAAATATTTGGAAAAATTTAAATTTAGAGATAAAAAAATTTTTAAAGATGAAAAAAATTGAGAACATAATTTTAAAGAAATGAAAAAAATCTATTTAGATAATACTGCAACAACCCCTCTTGATGAGAGGGTTTTAAATGAAATGATTCCTTTTTTTGTAGAAAAGTTTCACAACCCTTCTTCTATTTATCTTTCAGGAAGTGAAATAAGAAAACATGTTGAAAATGCAAGAAAGAAAATTGCTGATTTTATAAATGCCTTACCAGAGGAGATAATATTTACATCAGGAGGAACAGAAGCAAATAACCTTGCAATAAAGGGAATTGCTTTTAAAAAAGGGAAAGGACACATAATAACTTCAAAAATAGAACATCTTTCTGTTTTAGAAACAATTAAATATCTTGAAAAGAAAGGCTTTGAAATAACTTATCTTGATGTAGATAAATATGGAATTGTTGACCCAAATGATGTAAGAAAAGCAATAAGAAATGATACAATTTTGATAAGTATAATTTTTGCAAACAATGAGATTGGAACAATACAGGATATTAAAGAAATAGCAAAAATTGCAAAGGAAAAAGGAGTGCCTTTTCATACAGATGGGGTAATGATGGTTGGATGGGAAAAAGTGGATGTAAAAGAGCTCGGAGTTGATATGCTTTCATTTTCACCACATAAATTTCATGGTCCAAAGGGAATTGGTGCCTTATATGTAAGAAAGGGAATTTTAATTGAAAATCTTATCCATGGAGGGCTTCAAGAAAAGAAAAGAAGAGGGGGAACTGAAAATGTTCCTGGAATAATAGGATTTGGTAAAATATGTGAATTGAGAAAGGAAGAAATGGAAAAGGATAAAGAAAAAATTAAAAAATTAAGGGATAATTTGGAAAATTTTATAAAAGAAAATATACCAGAAGTTTTAATCTTAGGGCATCCTCTAAAAAGGCTTTATAGTATTTCTTCTGTTTGTTTTAAATATATTGAAGGAGAAAGCATACTTTTAAATCTTGATTTTGAAGGAATTTGTGTATCATCAGGTTCTGCATGCACTTCAGGTTCTTTAGAACCATCTCATGTTTTACTTGCAATGGGTATTCCCCATGAAATTGCTCATGGAAACATAAGGTTTAGTTTTGGGAAATTTAATGAAGAGGATGATGTTGAAAGAGTTAAAGAAGTTTTGCCAAAAGTTATAAACAAATTGAGGCAAATGTCTCCTTTCTGGGAAAAAAAATGAAGGAGGAAATTTTAAAAATTAAAAAAGAGAAAAAAGCAGTTATACTTGCCCATAATTATCAAATTCCAGAAATTCAAGAAGTTGCTGATTTTGTTGGTGACTCCTTTGAACTTGCAAGAAAGGCAAAAGAAGTTGATTCAAAGATAATTGTATTTTGTGGAGTAATATTTATGGTTGAAATGGCTAAAATATTAAATCCCGATAAAAAAGTTTTAACTCCAAATATTTCTGCAAGATGCCCAATGGCAGATATGGTAAGTATTGAAGATGTATTAAAATTGAAAGAGGAAAATCCTGATGCGCAAGTTGTATCCTATGTTAATACAAATGCTGATGTTAAGGCATTATCAGATATATGTTGCACATCTTCAAATGCTTTAAAGGTTATAAAATCCTTAAATTCAAAAAAAATAATATTTTTACCGGATGAAAATCTTGCAAATTATGTTTCAAGATTTACTGATAAGGAAATAATACCCTTTAAGGGATTTTGTTATGTTCATAAAAGATTTAAGTATGAGGAAGTAAAGAAAGCAAAAGAAACTCATCCTGATGCATTTCTAATTGTTCATCCTGAATGTAATCCAGAAGTTATTGATATTGCAGATGAAGTTGCCTCAACATCAGGAATGATAAGAATAGCAAAAAATTCAAACAAAAATAAATTTTTAATAGGAACAGAAGAAGGGCTTATTCAAAGGTTAAGAAGAGAAATAAAGGGTAAAGAATTTTATTCAGCAGGTAGTCCAAAAATATGTTACAATATGAAGAAGATAAGATTGGAGGATGTTTATAATTCACTTTTATATGAAAAAGAGGAAATATTTATTGATGAAAAAATAATAGAATTGGCAAGAAAGCCACTTGAAAAAATGCTGGAGGTGATTTAAAATGTATAGTGAAAAAGTTATTGAACATTTTAGAAATCCAAGAAACATGGGAAGAATTGAAAATGCTGATGGAATTGGAAAAGTGGGAAATCCAATTTGTGGTGATGTTATGTATATTTATATAAAGGTTGAAGATGATAAAATAGTTGATTGTAAATTTGAAACATTTGGATGTGCTGCTGCAATAGCAACTTCTTCAATGGTCACCGAAATGGTCAAAGGTAAAACTCTTGAAGAAGCATTAAAAATAACAAATAGAGAAGTAACTGAGGCACTTGATGGTTTACCACCAATTAAATATCATTGTTCTGTGCTTGCTGAGGAGGGAATAAAAGCAGCAATAGAAGATTATTTAAGAAAAAAAGAAAAAAAGAATTGATTTTTTAATCTCTTATCATTTATCATATAAGTTCAAAATATGGAAACAAAAAAAGAAATGTTTATTAAAATAAATAAAGAAGAGTTAGAAAATAAAATAAAAGAAGTGGCAATGGAGTATGCAAAAACTACTCAAATAAAGGGATTTAGACCAGGAAAAGCACCTTTAGATGTTGTTATTGCTAAATATAAAAACGAAATTGAAAATGATGCAATTGAAGAAATTACAAAAGATAAGGTTTTTGAAATAATTAAAAATGAAAATATAAAAATGATACCACCTATTTACATAAAGGAAAAAATAAAAGAAGGAGAAAATTTTAATGTTAAAGTGGAATTTGAAATAATACCTGATTTTGATGTATTCGGTTATCAAAATTTAAAGGTCCAAAGAAAAATAAGAAGGATAAGGCCACAGGATGTTGAAGAAAAACTTCGCTTTTATCAAGAGACACTTGCAGAATTTTATCCAAAGGATGAAGGAATTGAAGATGGTGATTTTGTTTATGTTAAATATAATGTATTTGATGAAAAAGGTAATTTAATTATGTCAAATAAAGAAGAGAAATTTACTTTTGATAACAAAAATGTTACAGAAAGATTCTATGAGAATTTAAAAGGAAAAAAGAAGGGGGAAAGTGTTGAGATAGTTTCAAAAGAAAATGATAAAAATTTTATTTATAAAATAAAAATAATGGATGTGAGAAGAAAAGTTTTACCAGAAATTGACGATGAATTTGCAAAGAGTTTTGATTTTGATACATTGGAAGAATTTAAAAGTAAAATAGAGAAGGAATTGCAAGAAGAAGCATCAAAAATTTCTGAAAGGGAAATGGAAAACGAAATTTTAAAAAAACTCCTAGAGATAAATGAATTTGATGTTCCAAAATCCCTTATTGAAGATGAAATTAATGCAATGATAGATGAATACAAAATAAGGGAAAATATTGAAGAATTTAAGGAAAAGTTTAGAGAAGTTGCAAGAGAAAGGGTAAGAGCAAGACTACTTTTAGACAAGATGGCTGAAAAAATAGGAGCAAAAGTTTCACAGGAAGAAATTGATGAAGAGGTTAAAAAAATGGCAAAGGAATATAATGCTGATTTTCTTGGATTTAAAGCAAATCTTAAAAAAAGGGGAATATTGGAACTTATTGAAAGAAATATTTTAAGAAGGAAAGCAATGGAATTTTTAAAAACACAGGTTAAACAGGAGGTGATAATAGAATGAAGGATCAATATATTCCAATAGTTATTGAACAAACAGGTAGAATTGAAAGAGCATATGATATATACTCAAGACTTTTAAAGGATAGAATAGTTTTTATAGGAACACCAATTGATGATCAGGTTGCAAATGTTGTAATAGCACAACTTCTTTTCCTTGAAGCAGAAGACCCGAAAAAGGATATTTATCTTTACATAAATTCTCCTGGAGGATATGTAACATCAGGACTTGCAATCTATGATACAATGCAATATATAAAACCTGATGTTGTTACAATATGCATGGGAATGGCAGCATCAATGGCTGCTGTTTTATTATGTGCAGGGCAGAAAGGAAAAAGATACGCACTTCCTCATTCAAGAATTATGATACATCAACCAATGGGTGGTGTTCAGGGACAGGCAATAGATATTAAAATACATGCAGATGAAATAATGAATATGAGAAAATTGCTAAATCAAATTTTATCAAAACATACAGGACAACCAATTGAAAAAATAGAAAGGGATACAGATAGAAGTTTCTTTATGTCTCCATATGAAGCAAAGGAATATGGCTTAATTGATGAAGTGATAACAACAAGAAAAGAAATAAAATGACAAAAAACCCTACTCCAAAAGGAGTTCCAAAATGTTCTTTCTGCGGAAGAAGTTCCTTAGAAGTAAAAAGAATATTTACAGGACTTGAAGCAAGTATATGTGAAGATTGCATTAAACTATGTCATGACCTTCTTTTTGAGGAAAAAACTTCTCAAAAAACCTTTTTTGATATTGAAAAAATTCCTTCCCCAAAAGAAATTAAAAAAGAATTGGATAAGTATGTAATAGGACAAGAAGAGGCAAAAAAAATAATATCAGTTGCTGTTTATAATCATTATAAAAGGATTTTTTATAATAAAGATTCTGATGTGGAAATTGAGAAAAGTAATATACTTTTAATAGGACCAACAGGAACAGGTAAAACTCTTATTGCTCAAACCCTCTCAAAAATTTTAAATGTTCCAATTACCTTGTATGATGCAACTCCACTTACAGAAGCAGGATATGTAGGAGAAGATGTTG
>Ga0185307_1000856_pt1 | contig 18005 bp, 21 predicted proteins | sample LHCtaG_FD_128010 | JGI IMG/M metagenome (GOLD analysis project Ga0185307, IMG submission 128010) | Hot spring microbial communities from Little Hot Creek, USA to study Microbial Dark Matter (Phase II) - LHC4sed_matched (SPADES... | ecosystem: Environmental > Aquatic > Thermal springs > Hot... | reverse complement strand
ACAGCTCTAACCTTCACCTGCAACGAAAACCTATTACGCCTAAACAACCCACTATTATGGAGGGCTTTGAGGAGCCACCTAATGGAGATCACCTCCCAAAAGCGGCTTCCCAAAGCTCCCCTAAAAAGATAACTTGACAGTATCACACATATGAATGTATAAGAATCATGAAAAATGAGGGCGTACTTCCAGATGTAGTTCAGCCAGGCAATGAGGTAACGAACGGAATGCTTTGGCCTGACGGCAAACTTTATAATGTAGGGGACCCTGAACGGCAGTGGGATAAATTCACACGTCTACTTAAAGCAGCCATTCAAGGAATTAAAGATGGCGCGGGAGAGAAGGAAATTAAAATTTTAATTCATATTGACCGTGGTGGGGATTGGGCGGGAACAAAATTCTTCTTTGAAAACCTTGAGAGGCATAATGTTTCCTATGATGTTATTGGCTTAAGCTACTATCCATGGTGGCATGGCGTTATGGACAATTTACGAGAAACTCTGAATAATGCGGCGATACATTTTGATAAGGATATTCTCGTGGTAGAAACAGCGTATCCACACTTTAATGTTGACTTTAGCCAGATCAAATATGCCAATCCTAAATATATGGAGTGGCCAATGAGTCCTGAAGGACAGAAGTCATTCCTAGCCGAGCTTATCCTTTCAGTCCTTAAAACACCTAATAACCGAGGGCTGGGGGTTCTTTGGTGGTATCCAGAGTCTATACCAGTAAGTGGACTTAATGTATGGTTTGGGGGAGCTAATGCATTATTTGACGAGAAAGGAAATGTTTTGCCAGCGATGGGTATATTTAAGATTTTTAGCGATTGGGAAGAGCAATAATTAATGGCGTAAGTTAGCAGTCTGACTTTCCGCTCTGAATAGGAGATTCTCCCGTTTATTTTTCCTTTAAAGGGAAAAATGAAGGAAATAGTCATTTCTGAGTAAAGTCAGGAGGGAAATTAGTCAGGAGAGACCTTTTGATTTTGCTTATAGAACGCAACTAAAGGTGTTTTTCTCATCCTATATAGCGTATGCCAGGCTGGCGCATTGCTAAAATATTCCAGTAAAGCCCTCCCCTTCTCAGTTATTCCATATGTTCTACGATTGCTATTACCATTTTTAGTAACAGTGATTAGTTCCTGTTCAATAAGAGTCTTTAAAATACTCCTACAGTTTATCCATGAGAGATTGCACTTATACATTATATTTGTTGGTTTATTAATCCCTCTATTTATAGCCCTTAGAACCTCCAGATATAATTCAAACCTGGACCTTTTAGCCATAGCCCCTTCCTCTCCCCCAATAAATTTCTAAACAATATTTCTCATAAAGAGATAACCTACATATATGAATAATGAATTTTAAAACCAGATTTATCTAAAGAATAATTTGGATAAATAAATTTTTGAATGATTATAGTTTTATAGTATCAAATTAAACATCTCCTTATTTTATTGTCTACTCTATATTTTTTCTTGGATATTCCTTTCCGGCACCGTTGCATATCAATGGGGCGTATGCTATGGAAGAGGCTGATCTGGGGGCCCTTTAAACTACGATGTAAGGCTTAGGATGCGTAAAGGAATATTGCGTTAAGAAGTTTAGTTGCAGTTAAGGCGGGATAGTTTAAAAGGTTTTTCTTTTAAGTTTTTAATTTGCGGCGCCTAGATCTCTCGATGTTTTTTAGGCGGGCTTGGAGGATGGCGAGCTTAGTCTTAGATATTTTGCGTTTTCTCCCAATTTTGCTTCTGGCTTTTAGGGCTAGGAGCTTAAATTCTGTGGATTTAATTTTCCTATCTCTAATTTTTCTTTGGGTGTTGGCGTTGTCTGCTGACCGGGTCTCCCTAATGAATGTTACTGTCTTCTCTCCGAGGTTTACTTCCTTAACCCTCCAGCCCACATTTAGCCATGCTTCTGAGGGGGCTCGGCCCCTAATATTGCTCCACCAGCCCTTATCCTCGTATGCTGATTTGGGTAGCTTATCTCCTATGACCCCTTCGATCTCAGCGAAGGATAATTTAATTTCCCCGCGAAACTTAGCCCTCTTGGAGAGCATTATGCTTAGGTTGGCGTATTTGCTTCTGGGAGCTTTTGGTGACACCCTTTTAACGGCGCATCTTAAGCACACCACACTATTGTTTTCGATTATGATGCAGTTTCCGCAGTAGATCATGCCGCATATTCGGCATTTGTAGAGGGCGCTCCTCGGATAAGTTTCCTCGCAGAGGGCGCAGATGTTCCCAACTTGGAGGATTCTTCTGCTGGGCAAGGTTAATCTTCCATCCTAGATAATAGGTTTAGGAGATCCTAAATAAATGTTGATTATGGGGTGAGGATCCTTTGGATTATTTCCTCAACCTCCCTAGCGAAGCCCGTCTCTAGGAGTTTGCTTACGCTTCCAAGGGACTCTTCGAGTTTCCTGTCGAAGTGTATTTCGCCTAGAAATATTTCCCCTAATGCCTCAACCTCGCGCCTAACATATTCAGATTCATCCATCTTCATGTTCTCTATAACCCCTATCACTGGGGCCTTTAAACTCTTCAGTAGTAGCAGTAGTTTCCTCACCGTTTCAAAGGCCATTTTTGATGGTGATGTTACTATGAGGAATCTGGCTCCCCTAACATATTTTAGTACGTCGAGCATTGGGTCGCTTATGCCGGGCGGCATATCGATTATTAGGAAGTCGATGTTACCCCACAGTATGACTGAGAGTACCTCCAGCAGGGCGTTTGAGAGCTCCGAGCCTCTCAAGGGCGCCAGTTGATCTCCGAGATAGAAGATTAGTGACATGTATTTTATGCCGTGGACTGTTGGGGGAACTATGCCCCTATCCTCAGATGGATGTATCCCCCTAGCGCCTAAAACCACGTGTGTTGTTGGGCTGGTGAAGTCTAGGTCTAGTAGGCCTACTTTAAAGCCCCTGCGTGCCAGTAGTAGGGATATTGTTGAGGCTATTAGGCTCTTTCCAACGCCCCCCTTGCCGCTCGAGACGACAATTATCCTACTTATTCCGCTTAATCGTTCCCCTATCACGCTTAACCTCGGATCGTACATGCGCTATTTTACGCCCCTAACGCTCGCTATCCACAGGCCCCTACCGCTGGACACCTCGAAGTCTGGGCTATTGCATTTTGGGCATCTTAGGTATGCGTGGGCTGCTTCCGGAATAAAATGTATTGACTCCTTAACCTCATCTGCCGCCTTAACTTCCCTTAGGGACCATTTATGCCCGCAAACCCTACACTTGAACTTCGCCCTACTGGTCTTTAGGATGAATTTTGTGTTGGCTAGCTTCCCGCTCTTCATCTGTGATAGGGCGAATAATAAGATTTCCCCATCAACCTGTTGTAGTTCTCCTACCCTCAGATGAACCTCCCTAACCTCCTTTAACCCCTCCCTATCGGCGATATCATTTAGGGATGATATTACTGCTTCGGCTAGAGCCCACTCATGCATAGGAAAGTTTAGATTAAACGATTGATTTAAAAGTATCTGTAGGTTTAGGGCGGGTATCCGCTGAGAGAGAGTTTGGGTGTGGGCTGGTATGGGTTCTGAGGGCGGATATGTGACTATGCTTTATGGCGCTGGCGGCTCAGTTATGCACGAGTTCATCAAAAAGTATATTTTGGGGTTTCTCGGCGACTTGGATGGTGGGAGGTTTGAGGTTCCCCTTAAGGCTTTGGATGACGCGGCTGTTGTGGGCGACATAGTCTTGAAGAGCGACTCTCATGTTGTTAAGCCAATATTCTTTCCGGGTGGGGATATAGGTCGCCTAGCTGTGTCAGGGACTGTTAATGATATTGCTGTTATGGGGGCTGAGCCGATAGCCCTAGCCTTCGGATTAATATTGGAGGAAGGGCTGCCCCTATCAAATTTAGAGCGCATATTAAGGAGCGTTAGGGAAACATGCCTCGAAGCCGGGGTCCCAATCGTTACGGGGGACACTAAGGTTGTTGAGAGAGGGGTTTTGGGCGGCTGCGTGATAAATACTTCCGGTATAGGTGTGAGGACCCCTGCCCTAGAAAATAATATGAGGGTTGTAAGGGGGTTTAGGGCTAATTTTAGGGCTCGCTGGCTCCTAGATTCTAATCTTGATGTGGGTGACAAAATTATTCTCTCAGGGACCATAGGGGATCACGGATTATCCGTTCTATTAGCGCAGGAGGGTTTGGGGTTAACTGGCGAGATAAAGTCTGATGTTAAGCCGTTAAATAGGATGATACAGCGCCTCCTAGGTGAGGTGGGGGGTGTTGTCTCAATGAAGGATCCAACCCGCGGCGGGTTAGCTGACGCCTTAAACGAGTTTAGTGAGAAGTCTGGTAGGGGCATACTTATATATGAGGATAGGATCCCAATTAGGGAGCCCGTTAAGGCTGCATGTGAGATGCTTGGCTTAGATCCGCTTGAAATTGGGAATGAGGGTAAGGTTGTTATTGGAGTCGTTAGGGAGAAAGCCGAGGAGGCCCTTGAATTTCTTAGGGGGACTAGCGAGGGTAGGGATGCTGAGATAATAGGTGAAGTTACCGATGAGTTCGTTGGAGTTGCCATGCAGACGGCTATTGGCGGTAAAAGGATTATTCCTAGGCCCCTCGGCGACCCAGTCCCGAGAATATGCTGAGCACGCTAACGTGGTTAGGTTTCATACCAAGCTTTTCTAATAGTTTTAGGCCTTAGGTCGGTTATTCCCCTCAGGGCTTCTAGGAGTATCATTGTTTTTTCGAGTTTTGGCTCCGGAAGCCTATTATTATAGTTATCGTATCCCACGTAAACTATTACTGGTGAAATCTCGTATATCCAGTCTATGAACTCCTCATCGAAGTCTAGGATAGGCTCTATGACGACGGCCTTCCACCTCCATTTAAGCTTAACCATAGCCTCATACCTCTCCCTCGGAGCCGGAGCACCAGTCAACTTATAGTCCCTATTGGTTTCAATGGTTGCCCCAAGCACAACATTATTCGGGAACTCACCCTCAAATTCTAAGTATCTCCCAGGATTTTTCGTCAGAAAGAAGAACCATGACCTAGGCTTGGACCTAACAACCCTCAGCACCCTCTCAATCCACTCCCTAGAAACCCACATACCCCACATATCGCTCATATCTGAAACGAAGATGAATTTCCCATTTGGAACTTTCCTAAGTCTCCATTCGGCCAGGGTTGGGTTGAAGCCGTGCGTTTTATAGGGCTCAACGCCCATTGAGGCGAGTCTCTTAGCGTAATTTCTGCTCCAGCAGTTGTGGGATGCGAATCCGTTTGCGAAGAATGTTTGGCAGGTTGTTGTTATGTCGTAAACGTATTCAGTTTCGCCCTTCTCCACCTTAAGTGTTTCATGTGGGGGGAATATTTTAATTGCCCCCCTCATGCGCTTTTTTCTTCTAATTGAGGGGTATGTTAGCGCGAAGAACTCTAGGGTCTTTTGTAGTCCGCCAACGAGGCATATGCCGTGTTCTTCAATTTGGAAGTTTAAGCCTATCTTCTTACCTAAGTCAGCTATTCTCTTTTTCAGCTCCTCATCATGATTGCTGATCCTTAGAGCGTTAGATATGGAGCCCCCCGCATCGAAGATTCCAGCAAGGTAACCTTTGATGTAGCTTTGGGATGAAGAGTACTTAGTTAACTCCATGATGCCATCCGAAATCTTCATGATCCAAGTTTCCATCTTCAGCATTCTTGAGGGATTGCCGCCATTAAACGGTCTTATTGGTAGGTTGTAGCCAAATCTTTCTAGAAACTTGTTTAAACGCTGTAGAAAATCTTCATCGGTTAATGCGGCCCGCAGAAAAGTGTGCGTCTTATAATGGCTGAAGGTTTCGCTGCAGTCAAAGAAGCCTCTAATATATCCCTTCATGTATTCCTCATTAAATTTTGGGCGCTCAATAGGCTTTGAGAGGAACCTTAGGGGGAAAGCCCATTTAGCGATCTTCTCTGTAGTCCTCCACCTACCTCTATCAACCAGCCATAAATGCTGACTTGTCGCGGCAACCTCCCCCATATCAGTTATAATTCTGTAGGTGGGGAGCCTCCGCCTAATCTTCGCTATAATAGTCCCCTCCTCAAGGAGCCAATAGTGCCCGTAGGTGCTCTCTGAGAAACCTAGGATCTTTTCACCCACATGCACCTCCCTTATAGGCTTCCAAGTTAGGTTCCCCATTAAGACAAGAGTATCGCCGGTTAGGCAGTAGGTGCACCCATGTAGGCAGCCGGTTATAGGGTTCCATGAGGAGTCGATTTCGCCGAACTTGACCCGCTGATCGGCAGCCAAATCTGACAGCCTCTAAAAATAATTGCAGTATTCTCCCTCTTTAACTTGATGACTTTAAGGAGACCCGTGCTGATACTTGTATCCATTAAATAAGTTGAAGGCGATTATTGGATCCTATGTGGTGTGATGATAGGTAGGAGGAGAGTGCCAGTATGGCTTCAGATTTACTCAATTCTTCATCCCTTGTAGGGAATCAAGTTTCATGCGTGAGTAGGTTTGTGGTTTTGATGGTTTTTATGTGCCGTGATGCTGCTTCCCTAAGTTTTTCATCATCGGATACTAGTATTAATCCATTTTTTATTGCCGTGTATAAGTAGGCTGCATCATACATTGTTACGTCTTCCTTTAAGGCTAACTCGAATACTTCTTTCTCTATCTCTCTAATAGTCTCTGTTGGGATTGTTCTAAAGATATCGCTCATGACTTCTACGAATAACAGAGCTGTTTCTTTATCTACCTTCTTTAGTAGTTTATGCTCCTTCCATATGGCATTCAGCGATTCATAGAGAGCTAAATCTAATATTAGGCCGTTTGCCAGAGGCTTAATAATGCCCTTCCTAACTAGATTCACGATGGCGCTAGCATCGAAGAGGTACATCCGCTATTTACCTTCCCCTATCCTCGCGGATGAGGGAGACTATTTCTTCATCAGTAATATTCTGGAGCCTCCTACTAAGTTCTTTAGCCTTTCCCTCTAGCTCGCTGAGGGCACGCTTCCTAACCTCTTCCTCGAGGGCCCTCCTAATAATAGGTCCGAACTTAATACCATACCTGTCAAGCAGATCCTTCAACCAGCGGGGGATCTTAGCGGATACGGTAACGTAGCCCATTAAGTTCACTAGGGCATATTAAATAAGGTAGACTTATAAAAGGTTTACTATAAGGTAATTGGACCTGGCAACTTAGTATATAAAGGTTTTATATGTTAAGTTGCCACGTCCGGTAATTTACATACTTTCAACTCTTTTCTCGGGAGTTCTGAGGGCGGGTTGTTATGTTTGTTGTTTTTCTTGTTTTGGCGCTATATATTTTATCATTCCTAGCCCAGCTGTTCTTCTTACGCCTATGTTTGTTATTTCAGCCATTTTTATTAGTGCTGCTGCGGTTTTAGCGTATTTCTCCTTGTATAATTCTTCTTTTATGGAGAATCTTACTGTTCCCATGAATCCAACTATCCACTTGTTTGTTGTCGGATGCTCGTATACGCGTACTGTTCTTATGCCCGGCTTTGGGAAGCCTGCAACCATTATTGCGTTCTCAGCCCATTTGGCTGCTCTCTGAACGTCTAGTTGGGTGTCTGAGAATGCTGACCATATTCTGGCCATATTCCTAAACATTAGCGCCGGGATCGGCAGCGGGATAACCATTCCCCTACATAGGGCAGCATATTTGCACGGCTTCTCAACCCTTTCGCCCCTCTTAGCCTTAAGCCTATACTCAACGTAGTGTGGGCATTCTGGGCAGCAGTCGAAGATTGAGCGCCTAAAAACTGTCGGCGTCACAAATTTTATCGCGAACCTATCTGGCAATGGCTCAGCATTAGACGCTAAATCGGAGAACCTATAAGTGTTAACAGCTACGCTGATAACCTTAGCCTTAACGTTAACTAGATCCACCTGCAAATCGGGCTTAAGAATAGCCTCCCTAAAAACATCACACAACTTACCATCCATAATAGAGAACGAAACATTAACAATAGAAGGCGCAGGAAGAACACGATAAACAAACCTAGGGGAAGGAAACTCAACAAAGAATGGGGAAGCGGACCAAGGAGCCAACCTCCTAGAAGAATGCAAAACCTCAGCAAAACCCTCATCAACAAACCTAACCAAACTATAAAAAACACCACAAGCAGCAAAACCAGAAAAACTCTGAAAAACAACAGGCTCCTCAACAACAAACCTAAGCATGAACGAGGATATAGAAGGCATAGTGCTCCTCTACTTCACGCTTTCTATTAACGCGCTAACTATTCCTAAATCTAATGGTATCTTTTCGGTTTTTTCCATTTTTTCGAGAAAAGCCCAAATAGACCTAACTACGTTGTATGCGTCATAGCCTGAAAAAACCAAGCTTTCACAAAGTAATTCTAATAGTTCTGGTTGATCTTCTGCGATTTTATTTACTAGTCTAGTCAAAAACTGGCTTCTTTTTTTAGCCTCCGTAACGAATCTATAAAGATTTAAAAGAGGAACAGAACCAAATTCTCTAACACTTATAAAGTTACCCTCTTTACTACAAACCCAATAAACAGCGTCAAATAAGCTTTGTTCGGATAACGCTCCTACAGTTTCCCCGCTAACTATGGAATAAAGTATTCCTCCCAGTGAAGGTATTTCACACTTTTCAGCCCCTATAACCTCTACTTTTTCTCCAAAGATAAGCCCTAAGAGAGCAATATCGTCTTGCGTAGCCCTAAGGGGTGATGGTGAAATAAATAGGGACTGGGATTTCTTTTTAGTTGAGTAAGAAATTATTGATGTGCTTTTAACCAAACCAGCCAAAGAAAAGATTAAACAGAAAGGACAAACAACATAATCCGCTTCTTCAGATTTAAAACTAGCACCACCAGCCGTGCCTGTTGTCACGTATGGAAGTCTCATGTAACTACCTGCAAATGGGGCTATCTGGATATGCACTTTAAATAATCTTCCTTTCTTTTTTCGGTTCCTCCTCTCGTCCCATCTTGTCATGTGATTTTCTTGGGAAAACTCTTTAACAAAAGAGAGACTAGTAGAGTTAATATATGAAAGAGCTTCATCCCTGATAATTCTAAGTATACTTTCTGCTTTTACTGCTGGTTGGGGCTTAAAAGATAACCCTATCTTACTAAGAAGTACTTCTCTCTCTAGACTCCATAATTTGCAGTCATCAATTACAGATTCTACCGTATTTTCGAGAACTTTCCTTTCGTCAATATTATTTAGGCCTGAAATTTTAACAATAAAACGAGAACCTTGCTTTAAAACATCTATTTTTGCATCTTCATGCTCCTCTATTAGTGATAAAACTATGCCATTAACAATTAGGGTTTCAAGTGGATCTCCATGACCTGGTGTGTATAGATTTATAACCATGCAAGACCTACCTCCGCCTTTTTAGCTCGCTTAGTTATAAATGTTCCGCCATCGTCCGTCGAGCCTCTTCTTTCATTAGCAGCAACCGAATCTAAAATTGAAAGTGATGTTCCTAAAGAGGATACTTTAAGGCGTAGTTCAAATCTTCTTTTGGGAGAACACTTAATACATAAAGCTAACATTATTTCCTTTATTTTTTCTAATACGCTCTCTACTCCTATTTCTTCCGGTAACCATCCATTAAATGGATATTTTTGTAGTTTTTTGCAGGTCCACTTTATTCCTTCTAGATCAAATTGAACGATTTTTCCACACGCATGTCTTAATCTTCTTTCAATATCAGTAATTGTTAAATATTGCTCTGCGTATCGGCTCACTTGACCCATTAAAATTGGCTCGTGGTGTAGAAGTATTGCACCGCTCACTAAATAGGTTCCTTCGCTGCTTGCTAATACAAAAGGTACTAATGAAGCACTCACAATTTCATGTCTATAACCAACTATTTTTTCTTCTCTACTTAAAGACTTTTGATAGCCAATGAAAAGTTTACCCACATCGTGAAGGATTATAGCAATTTCAACAAGGTTATTGGTGTATTCTTTGTTAAGTCCGAATACTCTTGAAAGCGATGGTAAATAAATGTTTCTGAATTTATTGCTCCATAGTTGTAATATGTTATCTACATGTGATTCATAATCTTCTTCATTTGAATTCTCTTTCCACGCTAAAGGAGACATTCTCTTAGACCTCCTTAATTCCTATTTTACTTTCATACGCCTCAGGCTTTAGTAGCCAAACCTGCAATGGTCCAATGGTCTTGGCTTCTTTATCTTTAATCACTTTTATCTTTACTACATTCTTTTTCCCTTCTGAGAAAAAGATTAGCCTGCCATAGACAAGGTTATTTTTTACAAGGGACTTAGCAATACTCATCGGCACATTCAAACTATTCATTTCTAATTTTTCTTTAATTTCTTCAAATTCTTCTCTTAAGATTTCAATTTCATCTTTTCCTTCTTTATTTTCATGTAATTTTTTAGCAATTTCGTCATCCATAGTTATGAAAGTAACGTACATCTCTGGTCTAAAAGTGAATTCAACATCCTCTGGCGGTAAACTAAATAGTCTAAGCTTACTCAGGTAATGAATTGATTTAGCAAACTCAAGGTCTTTCTCTTTCATAAAGTTGATCACGTACTCTTCTTTGTATATTTTATCAAGGAAAATTTTTGTCGCATCCATATTTTGAAGGGAGTTTTCTATAATGCTTTCTCCCTCCTCTGTTAACTCCTTCTTAGTTTCTCTCACTAACTGTTCAGGATAAGGCTCTGTAGAGTCAACATCAACTATATAGGCCTTTCCCGACTCGCCCAATCTTCTGGATATTCTTCCAATTCTTTGAATTAAGCTGTCAGGAGGTGCAACTTCAGTCAATATTAGGTTAGCGTCGAGGTCAAACCCAGATTCTATAACTTGTGTTGCTACAATAACAAGTCCCTTCTCTCTCGCGATTCTTTTCTCTGCATCTTCCTTATCTCTAATGTTTAGTCTTCCATGAATAAGTAAAGCTTTATCTTTGAAGTGCTGAAGAACTTTCTCATAAATCTTTAGCGCGATTGACACTTTATTTGTGACTATAAGGGAGTGCTTTTCACATTCACTATTTTCTTTGATTTCCTTCAATATATCATTTCGAGAAAGGACTTCAAATAAGTTTTTTCCACTTTTGAGAAAATCAATATCGACAAAAACTTTTCCTCTATGGGATTTTTTCTCACCAATTTCCTCATAATTAACATAGGAGAAAATTTCCTTCTTTAATATAGTTGGCATAGTAGCGGTCATTATAATAGTAGGCACTTTAACGCTCACTAGCTGCCGCAATATTTTATTCAAAATTCGTGGTGAATAGTAATACTCATCTTGGAGCATTTGAACCTCATCTAGAACAAGGAGAGATGTAGAGAGTATACCTGAGGGTAAACTTAGTCTTGGGTTTCTTAAGCCGCCAGGGAATCTTTGGCTGACGTATGCATAAATAATTGAGTCCATTGTTCCAACAGTTATAAAGCCTCCATAAAGGTAGTCGCCCTCCTTTATAAGAGAACCCGTTTCTAATCCTATAGGCATTTCTAATCTATCGTCTTTAAGCCATCCTTTTTCTTTAAAAAAGCTTTTTATTTTTCCAGAATCTTCAAAACGCAGTATAAGTGTTGCAAGTAAATACGTGCATGCTCTTTCTAGCATAATATTTGAGAGAGAACGAAGCGGCAGTGAATATATTAATCTTGGCGCGACATAAAAATCTTTGATTTCAGTTGTACATAATTGATCAAGAAAAGGAATGAACGGAATTTCTGTTTTTCCAGAAGCTGTGGGCGCCTCTATTAATAGAGTTTTTCCCTCAGAAGATTCCTCAATTATTTTTTTAATGGCCTTCTCTTGGAAACTATATGGAACTATATTTTCAGCGCTTTTTTTAATGAAATTTATACCAAACTTATCATTCTCCAACCATTCAAGAAAACTTCGCGTTGAGGCCGTCTCTTTGCAGAAACCCTTATAGGCTCTCCATGATGAAACACACATCTTTAACAAAGTGTATACATTTGTTTTCATTTCAACCACTCTTTCTTCACAACTATCTTAGTCTCACCTTTTAGTGTCCTGAAAAGAGCGATAGTGAAACCATTTTTAGCCTTGGCCGAAAATACTGCTGGTCTATAAAGTAGGTAATTTCTACTGGTTCTTTCAACTTTAAGCGGTAAGTAAAAGTTCTTAGAGAATTTAAGGAAATCTTCCAGTTTCTTCCTCGCTAGGTCAGATGGTTTTCCTCTTATTCTCTCAAGTCTATGTTCAGCATATTCCTCTTCACATAACCTTATGGAAAGATAATCTCCAGAAACATTTTCAACCCAATCGCAGGGAGTATATGTATCTACTAGACTGCTTTCTTCTTCTCCTATGATATCAGCTTCTCTGACAGCTCTTACGGATATTAGCGATTCTGTGTCACCTACTCTGTTTAATAAATGTAGGAACTTCATACTTTCTTTAGCGACCTCATCATTTATGAATAAAAAAATAGCAGAATAAGACCCAAAAACATATTCCCTTACCATGACATTGGTAAGTTTTTCACCACGGTTTATTTTATCGCTAACCTCATCCGATTTCCACTCTAAAGTCCTTAACCGACTTAATATTATGGGCGTCAAAATTATGTGAGTTAAAGGTTTTACTGCTATTCTAAATAGATGTTTTCTAACGAACCTCACCAAATTTTCCAAATATTCATCGCCAAAACCTTTTGCCGTAACTGATTTTGAAAGTGATAAACAATAGGCTAAAGCATTAACTAAAGTTGATGGTTGTGGCACAATTAAAGAGTCACCAACTTGATAAGATAAAGGTCTTTGTACTGAAAAAATAGGGCCTCTAATAACAGCTTCAATTGCAGCTAGCATTATCACGTCCTTCTACCTAGATTGTTATCATCTTTTCCACATGCTCTTTGAGAGCCATAAAAATCTCTTGCCACGTTGAATAAGTCTCAAAAAATATTACATCTTCATAAGTCTTCTTTAACTCTTCTAAAACCTCCACACCATAAGTTGATATGTACGCCTTGCATCTAGTTCCTCTACAGTACTCCCCTATCGTATGTATGGATTCCTCTACGTAATTTTTAAAGAACCCATGCGTTGTAAGCGGTAATGGATTTTCAGAGTATGCTACCACTAACTCCTTTAGTTGAAAAGCTGGAAGTGCTCTAGAAATATTTGCTCCTAAAAACCCGTTTAAGATAGGGATGAATGCCAAGACTATAGATTTGGCTCTTCTCTTTCTTTCATCATTTTCGTAAACTGGTTTCTTTTCTGCACTGTAAAGTCTTACTCCCAAGTGGGCAATATCTGCTAAGCATGAAAAACCATAAAGACCTGAGGCATATTGTCGCTTAAATACCATCATTCCTGCCTGCCCTTCAATTTTTCCCTTTTCATCAATTATCACACGATTATGGGTAATAGTATCAACGGGATGCTCAAATAATTCTTCTGCAGGGAGGAGAAATGAGAATTTAACTAAACTCTCTCGCCTTACTTGTCTTTCAGGCATTAAGAACCCATGTGCATCTTCTCCAGCGCATTCCCTAATATACTCTGCTTCATCATCTCCTCTATTTTCTCTTGTTCTGAAAGATATACCCCGTATGCAATCTGAGCAGAGTTTTCTTCCACCACTTTGCAGATATTGGTTTACAAAATGGATAAAGTGCCAGTGTTTTATAGTGTTTCCTGAAATTGTTGAAACCTCTATGGGTTCATAAGAACCATTTCTTTCAACAACTATTCTCAACTTCGTTATCTCTGTGAGATTTCCAACCGTTCCTTGAGCGTTTAAACTTGCAGAATTTATTAATATCCTACCACTCATTCTAACATACATATCTTTTCATCCTCCTGCAAGCTTTCTTAAATTGTCAAAGAGAACTGTGCTGGCAATCGATTTCGAGCCTATATAGGAAGTAATCTCTTTTATTGAGAGAGATTGGCTCGCTATTTTCTCTCTCAGTATTTCTATATCTGATGGATTAAAGCCTTTAATATAGCTCATAGCTCTCTCTAAATTCTCTTTTTGCTGGTCAGTAACCTTGGACAAAAGGTCTTCGATCTTTTTCTCTACAGCAAATCTTCTCCTTAGTGCATTATACGTTGCTTCGAAGAAATCATCGAGTCTTCTAGCTTTTGCCACTCTATCAATTACATCAATATCATATTCGATTGCTAGTACAATATGCAAGTAATTAGCAAGTTTATCGGCGGATTTTATTAAATCTTCAGAGAAGGTTGGCATCAAACCACCATTAAATTTTATAAAGTACATTATATTTATAAAATTTTCCACGAATTACTAGATAATCCAAAAATATAGAGAAAAATTTTTGAAGATCTAAAGTATATAAGACTAAGTAGTGAATATTGGTCTGATGAATTATGCCAAAGAGCATTATCGTAACGTTTGGTTGGACGGAGACGCCAGTTATAGGGGCTGCAGTTAGGCATGGTCTTGAACCTGGAGATAGAATTATTTTATTAAAACCTGCTGATAGTGATGAGAGATCTGAGAGAGCAATTAATGATCTTAGAGTTTTCCTTAGAAATATACCTGGTATTGAATTAATTGAAAGGGAAGTCGATGTAAGCGATTTCGTGAGTACTATCATGTCAATTAAGAAGATAATAGAAAATGAAAAAATAGGTCGCGACATAATAGTAAACCTCAGCGGTGGTATGCGCATTTTAGTATTAGCAACCTATTTGGTCTCTCTTTTCATGAAAAATGTTAATGTGGAGATAGAGAGCGAGAACCGGAAAGTTAGATTAATGCTACCCTCAATAGATATGATTCAAGTATCTAGACTAAAAAGTAATCACATAAGGTTGCTGAGTTTATTAGGGTTATTTGGAGGCACATGTCTTGTGAAAGACTTAATAAATGCTTCCAAAATGTCCCGTTCAACATTTTATGCGCATACTAAAGATCTTAAAAAAATGGGATTAATAGAGAGAGTCAGTAAAAGAGGTATCCTAAAAATTACAGATAAGGGAATATTGCTGGTTACTTTGCTAAAAAGGTGATGAGTCTTGTTCTTTTTGGATAGGCTTGATTTGGATAGGCGTTTTAGGCTTTTGCGTAGGGAGTTTGAGGTTAGGGGTGTTAGTGAGGAGTTGAGGGGTTGGAGTTTTGATTCTCCTCCTGTTGAGCCTCCCTCGCGTTCGGCTTTGTTTGGTGTTAGTGAGTTGGCTGGTCGTTATTGCCGGTCTATGAGGGATATTTATTTGAGGCGTGTTTTGAATGTTAGGCCGCCTCCGAGTGTTAAGATGGCTAGGGGTATTGTTTTGCATGCTGTTAACCGTGAGTCTATTTCAGCTGTTAAGAGGTTGCTGTTTTCTGGTGAGGTTAGGTCTGGTTCGGAGTTGGTTGAGGATCTTCTGCCATTGACTAGGGATGTTGTTGATGGAGCGATTAGTGAGACTGAGACTCATTTGGCAAAGCTGAGTGATGATGTTAAGGATCAGTTGAGGGTTGAGGCTTCTGCCTTCTTTAGGTTTTTGGCTGTTCAGGCTGCTGCTAGGGTTGACCAGGCAATATCGAAGTATCCGCACTCTGATGTTGACTCAATAGTTAGTGTTGCAGTTCCGCCCGTTGTTGAGCGTAAAGTTGATGGGAGCCTTGTTGGGTTGAGTAGGGAGCTCAGCGTTGACATTTATACGCCTTTTAACGCCATAGCCGACCTTAAAACTGGCGAAGTTAGGGAATTCCACCCTTACGCTGCAACAGGATACGCTTTGGCTGTGGAGGCTGAGGAGGGGACTCCAGTAGACTTCGGGTTCATAATATATGTGCAGATAGAACCATCAAGGTTAGTGCCGAGTTTTAGGCTAAGATACTTTGTCATAGGTGACGAGTTAAGGCGCGAATTTCTAGAATTGAGGGATGAAGCCTACGAGGTTGTCTCAGTTGGTAGGGATCCGGGCAAACCTCCCAAATGTCCAGATTACTGCCCATATTACTCTGTCTGCGTGCGTGAGAAATCTTGAAGCGTTTAATCATAAATGAACCCGGTCTCTTCATGCGCGCGAGAAGGGGAATGATTATAGTTGAGAGGAAAGGGGAGAAAATCCTGGAGGTCTCTCCATCAAACATAAGCCAAATCGCAATATTAACTCGCGGCGCCGCATTATCCTCAGCCCTACTTAGGTTACTAGCGAAACATAAAGTGGATTTAGTGGTGTATTCAGGCTTCGGCTACCCTATCGCTAAACTATCTAGTGCTAGGGGTAGCGGATCCATTAGGCTGAGGAAGAGGCAGTATAAAGCCCAGAATGAGGAGGCTGGTGCCCATCTTGCCAAAAAATTTGCTTGGGCTAAAGTCATTAATCAGAAAACAATTCTGCGCGAAGCTGGCAAGAATAGAAGAGACCTAAACCTATCCAGAAATCTCCTCAAATTATCTAAGTCGATTTCAGATATAGCGGGCATGATAGCCAACATTAGAGGAGATAGCGCTGAAAATATCAGAAAAGAGGTTATGAGGCTTGAGGCTGAGGCTGCAGAAATATATTGGCAGGGGTTTAAGATGCTATTACCAGACGGCATAGACTTTCCGGGCAGAAGGAAAAGGTTTGAGTCTCCAGAAGACCCCGTTAACATCATGCTCAATTTCTGTTATGGGCTTTTAGCGTCAGAGGTTTGGCTAGCCGTTGATAGTAGTGGGCTTGACCCCTACGCGGGTTTCTTACACGCGGATTCCCCTAGAAGGCCAGCGCTTGTAATGGATATCCTCGAGGAGTTTAGGCAGCCGATTGCTGATAGAGTTGTTTTAAGATTAACCTCAAGCCTCAAGGATCCTCAATCTATTATTGAGGGGAGAAGGCTTAAAAGGGATGCTAGATTCCAGGTTGTGAAAGCCTTTTCCAATAGATTGTCGGAGACCGTGACTTTTTCTGGGAGAACTTTACCGCTATCAAGCCACATATTTCTACAACCCAAGAGGATCTCTGAATTTATACTTGGAAGATTATCCGAGTATATGCCTTTCACTTTGAGGTGAAAATCTTGCGGACACTTGTCGTTTATGATATTAGCGATAACGAGATAAGGTTTAGGGTTAGCGAGGTATGTAAAAGATTTGGTTTATCTAGGATTCAGAGGAGCACATTTCTAGGCTACTTAACCAGCATGCAGAGAAAAGAACTCACAGCAGCCCTTAGGAGAGTGCTTGGTGACGCGGATGGAAACATACAAGTATTCGTGATATGTAAAGCCGACCTAGCTTTAAGAGAAATTATAGGGAAACCATTCGAAGAATATGCTAAAGAAGAGCTATTAGTGTAATATGAGTTTTAAACGACATAAAGTGACTGATCCTTGTCCGATGATGAGGATATCCGCTTAATACCCGTAACATGGATTAAGCAGTACCATTTCTGCCCCAGAATAATCTACTATCTAGGTGTTTTAGGCTTTACTGAGAGAATAACTGAAAGTATGATTGAGGGAGGAGAATTTCATTCCGGTGAAGAGCGTAAGATTCAGCGCAGGAAGACTCTTGCTGGCGAGAGGAGAGAGAAGATCAAGGCTTCATGGAGTAAGCTTCACGTGGTCTCTAAGAGACTCGGCTTATATGGGACTGTTGATGAGGTTGCTGATATTGGCGGTGTGCTGGTTGTTATTGAAAATAAGTTTATGAAGCCCCCCATAAAACCTCATCCCGGGCATGTTTATCAGGCTGTTGCATACGCTATGCTCGCTGAGGAAGCCCTACATAAGCCAGTTAGAAGGGTTATGGTGAGATATCTGCGCGATGGAAAATCATTCGAAATACCCGTAACTGAGGAATTAAGGAGGCATGTACTATGGACAATTTCCAAAATAAAATCAATAGTTGAGGGAGAAAAAATCCCAAGAGAAGCGGATCAAAAGAAGTGCAGAAACTGCGGATACAGAAAAATATGCAAGGGAATATAAGCAAGTCTCCAGTGGAAATTGTGGTTGTTTCCACTGGACTTCGGCGCAAACACGTACTTTATGTGCAGATTCCCCACCGCCGAAACAACACCACAAGCTTTAAATACAAAAAACGCCCAAAATA
>Ga0185307_1000855_pt1 | contig 18011 bp, 17 predicted proteins | sample LHCtaG_FD_128010 | JGI IMG/M metagenome (GOLD analysis project Ga0185307, IMG submission 128010) | Hot spring microbial communities from Little Hot Creek, USA to study Microbial Dark Matter (Phase II) - LHC4sed_matched (SPADES... | ecosystem: Environmental > Aquatic > Thermal springs > Hot... | reverse complement strand
GTGAGCCCAGCTATCCTCGAGGCCACGTACAGGTCCCCGGCCTCCACGTAATACTTCAGCGCAACCCTCAACTTAGGCGGCAGACTCTCTATGAACTTCCAATCCGCCTCCCTCCTCCTAATCTCCTTCGCCTCCTCCTCCAGCCTGCGCCACTTCTCGAGCTTCTCCTCTAAGCTCATCGAAGACTACCTGCTCAGCTCAAAGCTCACGTGTATACCTTCTCGATGGAATTTAAGCGTTGTCTTCACGCCGACGCATTTTGCCCTAGGGCCTCTGTCAACCAGCGACCGTTTTGAAGCTAAAGCTCTTATGTCGAGTGCGTCATATCTCGACGTAGTCTCCCTTCACGAATCTCGCGTACCACTCCCTCCACTCCCTCTCACTGACTACGTGGACCTCGAAGGGGTTGCAAGCCCCCAGCCTCTTCGAGACCAAGCTCCTGAACTTGGCCCTCGTCCACTCGTCTACACCCTCCCTGAGGACTACGGCTACGTCTACGTCGCTAAGAGGCTTGTGGTCCCCCCTCACGGTGCTGCCAAAGACGCAAAGCTTCAAGAAGTTAGCGCCGAAGAACTCTTCGGCCAGTTCCTTGATCTCCTTGGCAAATTGCATCCATCTCTCCCTGTACCTCTCGTACTTCTTGGCGAGATCGACGATGAAATCAAAGTACATCCTTGAAGGCCTCCTTGAACTTGTCCAAGACCTTAAGCGCCTTCTCCGCGGTGTTGCGGGAGTACTCTCTGCCCAAGTACCTGACACCTACGTAAGAGTCCTCGAGGATCTCGAAGAGCTCGACGTTCTCCTCGTAGAACTTCTTGGCGTCCGCTACGACGTTGCAGAGAAGCTCAAAGAGCACCGAGAAACGATGAGTCTTGGGATAGTCACCAAATCTCTTGGCTAAGATGTACTTTATGTAGAGCTGGAAGGCTTGCTCTGCGAAGAACAAAGCAAAGCTGTAGACCCCCTCTTCAAAGGCCTCGCGAGCCTTCTTCTTGAAGTATTCCGCGTTTCTCTTGAGAAAGTCGGACAACGGGCTTCCCAAATCTCTCCAAAATCTCTCGTTATATAGCGCTATCGATCGTGTGCGCTTGACGCCTAGCCGCTCGTCGAAGGCCCTAGTCGAGGCTTTTGCGAGTCACGAATAGCAGCACGCCATGATAAGCGGAGGGCGCTGACGATGAATCATCTGTCCTCCGATCTTAATTAGACCCTCCCCTAAGTTTATTAGAGTTGACGAAGCAAGTGATCACGGGACCTCGACCACCATGGCCCAACAACCTCCGAAGGACCTCGTGGAAGCTCTTGAGAGGGCCTTGGTAGAGTCGTTTGTCAAGGTCTTCGGCGACGAGCTCGTCTCTCTAGTGCTGTTCGGGTCTTACGCTAGGGGCGACTTCGAGGGGGACAGCGACGTGGACCTGCTGGTCGTGCTCGAAGAAGTGGGCGACAGGTACGCCGTCCACAAGAGGCTCGACGAGGTCGAGGAGCTCCTCAAGCCGGCCCTCGAGGCCTTTAAGGCTCGCGGCTACAACCCAGCGCTCTCTCCGATAGTCTTGAGCAGAGAACAGGCGCAGCGCGTCCGCCCGCTCTACCTCGACATGGTCTTCGACTACAAGGTGCTGTACGACGAGGGGGGCTTCATGGCCAGCGTCTTGGAGAGGCTGAGGAAGAGGCTCGAGGGCTACGGGGCCCACAGGGTCCGCATCGGGAAGAGGTGGGTCACGGTCTTGAAGAGGGACTACGAGTTCGGCGAGGTGATAGAGTACGAATAACTTGGAGTACGCCAAGTCCTACGTCGAGGAGGCCGAGAGGAGGATCAGGGTGGCCGAGGAGGCCGTGAGGGAGGGCGCCTACGCCTACTGCATAAGGCAGTGCCAAGAGGCCGTGGAGCTCTTGCTAAAGGCCTCTCTGCGCCTCGTCGGCATCGAGCCCCCGAAGCTACACGACGTGGGCCCGGTCCTGCTGGAGTTCAAGGACAGGTTCCCTGAGTGGTTTAGGGGGAGGATAGACGAGCTAGCGGCGATATCGAGGTGGCTCAGGCGAGAGAGGGAGCCGTCGATGTACGGCGATGAAGAGCTGGGGATACCGCCTACTAGACTTTACACGAGGCCCTATGCCGTGAAGGCCCTCGAGGCAGCGATGACAGTCCACAATTGCGTTAAAAGCCTGCTTGAGGAGTACGGCCGTCAGGGCTAGCCTTGTCAAAGAGGCCCTGCCCCTCAACGTCCTCGACTTCGGCTGGACATGAGAGAGGCCCCTTGGAGGCCCGATGCGTTGAGCGTCCAACAATCATGGAGCTCCGAGCATAGCCCTTAAGCCCTTCACGACCATCTCGACGGCGGTCGAGGTCACTAGAAGCCCCATGACCCTCGACGTTATGTCGATAGCATTTCTTCCCATGACCCTGTCCATGAAGCCGGAGACCATCAGCACGAGCCAGCTCAAAATTAGGGACCCCGTGGCGGCGCAGGCCGTCACGAGCGGGCCGCTCTCCTCCACGAGGATCATGGTCATGGTTATGACCCCGGGCCCCGTGAGCATCGGGGTGCCTATCAACGTGAGCGCTGGCTTGTGGCCCTCTTCGCCCTCTCTCGAGCACTCGTAGCCCGAGCACGAGCCGGACGCCGAGGATGAGCCCTCCCGCCACCCTGAGGGAGTCTAGGGTTATGCGGAAGACTTCGAGGAGCGCTGAACCGAAGAAAAGGAAGGCGAACAGGACGCCGCCCGCCACGAACACGGCCTGGGCAGCCGCTTTGGCCTCGTCCTCCCCCGCGACTTTCAAGAATATCGGGATGCTGGCGAAGGGGTTCATGATCACGAAGAGGGAGGCGAAGGCCCTAGCGACTTCGTACGCATCCATCAACAGAGCCAGCTCCGCGTCGTCCCCCTAACACGAAGTGCTACCTTCATCGCGACATATTTAAGGGTTTCTGCCTTGTACTTGCCACGCCCCTCGCTCTTAAGAGCTCTGACTTGGGCTGGAAGTAGGTGTCGCAAGAAAATGCGTAGCTAGCTCACCGCGAAAGAGGGACAAAGGGCCAAACTGCTCAACCGCGCTCAGAGGGGTCAAAAGTCGGGGGACGTAGGGTCAAGCGCTAGCCGGCCTTCAAAGCTCTGCCCAGCCCTTTCTTCGCAAAATGGTCCCTCGACCTCTCAGGAGGCCCAATATCCCATCAGGCATGAACAGGACTATGAGTACCAGCAATACCCCGAGGATTATGAGGAAGTGGTGGGCGAAGGCTACGCGCAAATACTCCTGCAACAAGGACAGCACTACCGCACCGAGCACGGGGCCGTAGGCCGAGCCCGTCCCGCCCAGCATGGTCATGATCGCTGGCAATAGAGAGTAGTCTGGGCTAAAGGCGCTCGTCGGCTCGACGTAAGAAAACCTTATCGAAAAGCTCCCTCCCATCAGGCTTATGAGCATGGCGCTAATGGCGAAACCCAATATCTTGTATTTGCTCGCGTCGACGCCCACGTGGACGGCGGTGTCCTCTGACTCTCCTATCATCCTCAGCGCGAGGCCGAACCTCGACCGACGCAACATCGTTGTGACGAGGAGGACTGCAAGGGCCGCCAAGAGCACTGAGTAGTACACCGTCTTCGCGTCGAATATCGGGAGGTACGTGCCTCGCGTCCCCGTTATCCTGATCTCCCACCACTGGACGGCCATGTTCGCTATCACAGCGATTCCAAAGGTTAGTATTGCGAAGTATATTCCCCTTATCCTAAGGGTTGTAAGCCCTATTATTAGGGCGATGACGAAGTTCACTAAACAGGCAAGTAGTATGACGAGGGGTAGGGGCAGGGGTATTAGGTTACCGCGTGCGCTTTGTTCCAAGTACTTCGCCGTCATGTATAGCCCTAGGCCGAAGAAAGCTGCTGATCCCAAGGAGACGTATCTCGTCAGGCCGGAGAAGAAGTGCCAGCTTATCGATAGCGCGAGCCATAGGAGGACCATACGCAGTATCGACAAGTAATACTCGCTTAATAGGAAGGGCGCGAGCGCTAGGACTACTACTATGAGGATCGAGGGCACTAACTCTATGGGCCTCACCTTTATATTGAACACACGCGTCACCTCCCGAAGAGCCCTCTCGGCTTAATCACGAGTACTATTATGAGCACGATGTATACGACTACGAGCCTCAGCAGCGGCTCCCACTTAAATAGAGCATAAGTTATGTAACCTATAAGAAATCCACCGGCCATGCATCCGACGTAGTTCCCCACACCGCCTAAGACTATAACGGCTAAGGCGATGAATGTGTACTCGGGCCCTATGTAGGGGGTTATGTTGGTGTAGATCATGACCAGTAGAGAGCCAGCGATGGCGCTTAGCAGTGCGCCGAGGCTGAAGGACAGTGCATGCACTCTCCCGATGTCAATTCCTACGAGCTGAGCGCCTACGGGCTCCTCGACCGCTGCCCTCATGGCCTGTCCCGTTCGCGTAAAGCGTAGAATAAAGTACAGGATCAAACAAATGACGACAGATATCACTGCGGAGATTATCATGTTCAGCTGGAATTTCTCACCCAGCAGGGTGACGGTCTCGTAAAGATATGGAACTCCTATGTGCGTTGCCCCAAACGTCAACCGGACAACGTTTTGAATTACGAACACGAGGCCGAAGCTCGCCAGCAACGACCTGAACTCGAGCTCGCCAGAGGATTGAGATATGTTCACTATCCTGCGGAAGATAGCGATCTGAACCAGCAGCCCCGTAATGGACACCAGGAGCGTGCTTATTAGCAGGGAGACGAAGGGGTTCAGGCCTAAGATTAACGACGAGAAGAGGTAAGTCATGTACGCGCCAAGCATCACGAATTCGCCATGGGCTACGTTCAATATCCTAGTTACGCCATATTGCAAATTTAGGCCAAGCGCGATTAGAGAGAATAGGGCTCCCAAAATCGCTCCACCGACAATTATGTCCAGCACGAGCCGCGCCCCCTCAAATAAAAAATTAAGGAGTAAAAATGTCCTGGACTGTTAGGGCATTATTATTGGCCTCGCTGAAGCGGCCTCTAGCGGCCATATGACCTCCATCATTTCCCCGCCTTGCCACTGGCTGATGGTTCCTGCCAGCTCGCATTGCATGCTGTAGCCCTGCCGTAGCTTCGTCTTCCCCACGATGGTGTCGAAGGTCTCGGTCGCGAGGCAGTCCCTTATCTTCTCCCTGTCGAGGCCGACCTTCTCGACCGCCTTAAATAGGCACTGGAGGCCAGCGTAGAACGTGGCCGACGCCGGGAACGGGTAGGCGCCAGCACGCTGCTTGTGCATTTCGGCCCAATCCTTCAACGCACCTGTCTTGTAGGCCGTGGCCGGCCAGCCGTCGTAGTAGCATATGCCCACGAGGTCTTCTGGCTTAAATCCGAAGGGGCCGAAGACCAGCCCCGGAACCTCCATCGTGGGGCCGATGAATATCAGCTTCGGCTTGAAGCCCAGTGCCTTGCACTGGCGCACGAACAAGGATCCCTCAGCGTAGCCGCATAGAATTGCCACGTCAGCGTTGGCGTCCTTCATAGAGCGTATGAGCGGGGTGAAGTCCGCGATGTCCGGTGGGTAGCTCTGCGAGAGCACGACATTGAACCCCTTATCCATCACGTGATAAGCTATGGCGCTTGAGTACTCCACACCATGCTGATCCGAGTGGTATATGACTGCCACGTTCTTGATGGGGGCCACGTTCTTGTTGACGTAGTCGAGGACTGCTGCCACTTCAGGGCCTGTCTCGCTCGGAAGGCCCAGCACGCTGAAGGCGTATTTGAACTCGCCCGTCCTCATCTTTTGGGCGGCTATGTCGGATCCGAAGGTTAGGGCTATTACGGGGTAGTGATACCTCTCGTAGAGGGGGAAGGCCGCGAAGCAGAAGGCCGTGCTCCAAGGCGCAAATATGAGATCCACCTTGTCCTCGACTATTATCTTCTCCGTCAAGCTGAGCATCTTCTCTAAGTTGCTCTCGTCGTCGTACTCCACGTATCTTATGGGCAACTTCTTACCATACTCGGGCACGTAGAGGCCGCCCTCTTTGTTGTAGTCCTCAATGATCCAGTAGTAGTATATGTGGTGTAGAGCGCGGGCAGGAGCATTAGGCCCGGACAGCGAGTGCACGATCCCAACGAGTACGTACTCCTTGGGCGGCAATGGAGCTGGCCCAGCCGCAAAGTAGTAATAGTAGGAGGCCACGCCAGCGACCACGGCCACTATTACGACCACGGCGATTACGATGGCCTGCACTTTCGTAATGGCCTTCTCATTTAGGGTCAAAGGCTTACCCACCCTTCAGTTCTTATTCTTTTTTTTGGGAGGCCTCATCTGTTATAAAGCTTTCGGCGCGATGACGAGGTGCAATCTGCAACCCTATTAGGCCGTCGAATTTAATAAGCAACAGAACTAAAGGGTGCTCATCGCTTATGTTCTACGAGATCGCCACGTAATCATCGAAATTTGAGAAATTCAAGAAAGAGGTCGAGTAAGCTACATCGCTATCTTCTTATTCGCTTTAGTTCGAGCGGTCTTAGTTGCGTAGCATCACAAGGAGGAGTCTTAGGTGGGACATTTTCTCCACAAGGCCTCTGCATCTCGTCTAAGCCCATCAACGAGTTGGCAATACCGACGACTATGCACTTTTTTGTAGAGGCGACTTATAACGCAAAATGAGACCCAGTCTTCAGCGGAGAAGGCCAATCAATGTGCTTGGTGCCCCCGCCGGGATTTGAACCCGGGCCGCAGGCTCGAGAGGCCTGCATACTTGACCGGGCTATACTACGGGGGCCTTCTCCTCTACTTTCGCCTAGGCGGGTATAAAGGTAACCTATGACCTCTTATAAAGTTAATTCTTGGCTTAGCTTCGTTCGCTCACAAGCCGAGATGCACAAAAATTAATTCGATTCCCTGCGAACGACGTCGAGGGATCCACGGCTCATGCTGGAGAAGCTAGACCCTCATACGGGCCTACGCGAAGTCGCAATAGATGTAAAAGAAAACTCACGACGTTCCTGCCGGTGGAGCTCTACTGAAGGCTGACGAGAGATGAGGATGCTAATTCCAAAGGCCTTGGGGCTTGGCTTTGAAAGAGTTATCAGGACCAAAGTAGGGAGTGCACGAATAGTGCTAGAGCCCGTCAAAGGACTCGTCGAGCTCCTAGAGAAGGCCGTTGAAGAGCGAGGAAGACGTTGAAAGGGGGTGCAGAGCTTATGAGGTCCTCGACAGATGGCGCTTTACTCGGTCAAGTCCGACGCGATTCTTACTATTGCATCATCGAAGGACGAGCACTACGCGAAGCTCTAGAATCGTTCAAAGTCCTTAGGGCTTTTTCCCGTATGTCTTTAGCTCGTAAAGTGTACCATCAATGCCTCAGCGCACGTCATGGGCCATCGATCGTTCGGTGAATTCTCGACTAAGCACCTCTGCCGCGACCTCGCTCTTTGCGAGCTTTGAAAATGTCCGCCTTAACTCTACGCGTCGCTGACCCTCGGGCTTGTTGTTCTGGGCTACTTCCTCACCCCCAACCAACTCGTCCTCTTGGCTCACCGATTCACGTGGAAACCTCTTCTGGGTATTACTGCTATTATTTGTGAGGTGATTATTGTGGCGGAGCGCAAGAACAAGTTCGTCGAGATGGGCTTCGACGACCTGTGGTCCCTCATCTCAGCCCTCTTCTCGAAGCCCGTGGAGCTCTCCTCGCCGACCGGGAGGTCCAAGTTCGTCGCTTGGGTCGACGGCGACGTCGTCTTCGTCAAGTTGGGGTCCAGCGGTAGCGTGCGGGTTATAACAAAGAAGGTCTTGGAGAAGTGCTGGAGGACCGCCGCCGACGTGGCCAGCAAAGGCGAGGATCCATTTCAGCCGGCGTGGTACTACAAGACCACCAACGGCACCTACATAGCCAGGATCTTCAGGTACGTGGTCGAAGGGGACTGACTATCACGCCTCTCTCCACTTGACTTTGAGGGAGGAGAGCAACGGTAGGGTCGTGGCGTAGGCGATCAGCGACGCCATGGAGGCCGCGAACGCCGTCGCCTCGACTTCGACAAGGCCTGCCACGTAGTGGAGTATCATGGCCGCTGCCCCGGTTGGAACTAGCGCGCCGATCCACTGAAACCCCTGCGGGAGCACCGTGGCTGGGTAGTATATCGGCGGCAGTAGGCTAAGCACCATGGATAGGATCGAGGCCATGGGCCACACGTGCCTCAGGCTCTTGAAGAACGACGAGATCGCAAAGCCCATCATGGACGACGATATCCAAACCGCGATCGTGCATGCCGCTAAGGCCAGTGCGAACTCGAAGGTCATGAGGCCCGCAAGCGAGGCAAGCGCTACGAAGAGGGCGAGCCCTGGGCTGGCGAATACGAGCATGGACAGCGAGAGCCCCATCACGTAGCTCACCGGCCTTATCGGGGTCGCCACTAGGAGGTCTTGGTACTTCACGTAGATCCTGAACCACGCCGCGTCGCCGAGTATCGATATGCCGTTGCTCGTGGCCACCATTATTATTCCGCCTATCAAGGCCATCTTCATCATCGTCACGTCCCCGTGGATTCGGAAGAAGAACAGCAGAGCCAGGGGCATCAGTAGGTAGGAGACGACCCAGAGCGGGGCCCTCTTGAGCACCAAGAATCCGTTGACCCAAGCTATCGTGAGCGACGCCACCACTTGCCTCCTAATCCCCCTCCTCAATCCTCTCACCCGTCAGCTTAATGAACAGGTCCTCGAGGCTTGTGGGCTTCACTAAGGACTCGTAGCCCTTGGCCATGGCCTTCTTCAACACCTCGTCGACCTCGCCCTCGTCTACGTAAAAGACCGTGACTCCCCCGAGCCTCAGAGCCTCGTAGCCCTCCACCTCTAGGTCTCCGTAGACCTCGACCTTGAAATCGTGGCCGACCGCCCTCCGGCCCTCCTCCACGGTGCCGGAGAACAGCGCTCGGCCCTCGTGCACTATCACGACCTCGTCGGCCAAGCTCTCGGCCTCGTCCATGTAATGCGTCGTCAAGAGCATGGTCCCGCCAGCCCTCTTGACCTCCTTGAGCGCCCCCCAGACACTCCTCCTAGCGAGAGGGTCGAGCCCTACCGTGGGCTCGTCTAGGAACAGGACCTCCGCCCCCGAGGCCAGGACGGCCGCGACCAAGACCCTCTTCTTGAGCCCGCCCGAGAGCTCGCCTATCGTCCTCTTAGCGTGAGGCTCGAGCTCCAGGAGGGCTAAGTGCTCTCGCGTCAGCTTCTTGGCCTCGCTCCTTCCGTAGCCCCTGATGAGCAGGTAGGAGTAGACGAACTCGAAGGGCGTGAGAATGTCGAAGGGGAAGCCCTCTTGGGGCACCATTGCTATGAGTTCCCTCACGCCCCAGGGGTCTGTGACGACGTCGAGCCCCAGAACCTCGACGGTCCCCTGGGTCGGCAAGAGCTGCGTAGAGGCAATCCTCACCCAAGTGGTCTTGCCAGCGCCGTTCCTGCCCAAGAGGGCCACGAGCCTGCCCTTCTCGACGCTGAACGACACCCCCTTGAGGGCCACGACCCCGTTCTTGTACCTCTTCCAGACGCCCTTCGAGACTACCGCGCTCACGAGTGCTAGCCCCTTCAACAACTTGAGGACAAAAATAAATACCAAGCGCTCTACACAGCAAAACCGACGAGCGGGGGTGGCCGAGTCAGGTCAAAGGCGCAGGGCTTAGGACCCTGTGGCGTAGGCCTGCGTGGGTTCAAATCCCACCCCCCGCACTATTTTACTAGTTTTAAATCCTTCCATGACTCCATTCTTGTTTAGTGTTTTTATGGGAGAGAGGTTCAAGAGGTGAAAGACTGAGACGATCAAAGATAGAGCTATCTACGTTTACCTGCCGTCGTTAGAGATGGCTAGAGATTGGCAAGGAAAGGACTAAGAGGAGCGGCATCTCCATCTCAAAGTTTGTCATTGAAAGGGTTGAGGAGTCGATTAGGCGAGGAGGGGCGAGGAAGGCCATCTCAGCAGAGCTGAACCAAACAAAAGGCTGAGGGATGCTGGGGAAGAGCTTAAGAAGCTGAGAAATGAGAATAAGCTCCTCAAGAAGCTTGCGAGAAACTTGGACGACGTCTATAAGAGTCTTTTCGTCGTTTCATATTATTGGGGCTGTGATGTCTCGGAAGGTTGTTATTTTCCTCTCAGCTTTGGTTTCAGTATTATTTGTTTTAGGTTTTCTGGGGTTCTATGGCTTTATTTTTTTGGCAGTGTTCAGCTTAGTAATAAGGCTGGTTTGGAGAGGATTGTGGTTGATTTTCTTAAATCTACGGATGTTCCACATGGTGTATGGAATGAATCGGTTCGGATGAGGGCAATTTATGATCACGAGCTTGGAGGCAAGGTTCTTGTCGTGGAGTATGTTACGATGAATGTGGGGCATCCTGAATTTATGGCTGAAGCAATTGAGAGACGCACTGCACTATTGACGTTAAATAGTGAAGGACAGGTGATTTCCGCTTTCCGCATCCACGGATCGAAATTTTGGGACTTAATTAATCAAAGGTGGGCTCATGCCGCTTTAATATCTGATCAGCAAGCTATCGCAACAGGTAAAAGTTTTCTGAATGGCATAGGCTACATTACCGGCCAAGTTTTATCCACAGAACTTAAGGAGAAACTTCCAAACTTTTATTGGCACGATTTAGCCGGGCTTGAAAAACCGGACACACAAGGACTTACTCTCTGCTGGGTTGTCAGATTTGAACAAGCATGCAGGCCTGGTCATTACTTTGAGGTTTGGATAGAGGCTTACACAGGTGTAGTGGTCGGAGGAATGCAATGTAGATGATTGAGTCCATTAAAAGAATATCCAATGTTATTATGAGCCCGCGCTGTTTCCTATATAGGATTTTATGCTGATTTTTTGCGTTAATTTGTTTTCCAGCAAAAATGTGGGTTGTGACACAGCCTGAAACGCCAGAAACTGATCTGCTTTGGATGGGCCCAGTCTACGCTTTGCTCATAGGGCTTTGGAGCCTCCCAAACCTGCTTTTAGGAGCCTTGGAATCTTCCATGTCCAAAAGGGCAGTTTTGTTGCGGCTTACACCCATTTTATTCTTCGCCAATATTTTTAGCAGTAATCCTGTGGAGCCAGATTGGATATTGGCGAGATATATCGGATGTACAAGAGGGGTGAGATATTCTCCGATGACGAGGTGGCGCTGATATTCAACCCAATCACGTTAGAGCCGCTCTCAGAGCCGCTCGTCAACATACGCTTTAACGTCAAAAAGTTGAGGGATGAGGGGGCTGCTCGACCACAAAATCGCGGGCGAGCTCATAGAGATAGCAAAATGCCTTCACTACTCCGAGAGGAGCTACGAAAGGGTCCTAGCTCTAGCCCTAGAGCGAGGTCTTTTGGGCGCTGGGGGGTGCGATCGCCTGCTTCACCTGTTTAAAGAGCGCAGGGTAGACCTGAAGAAACTCGACGCCATTGAGGTCGTCAAGAAGGTCGCGGAGCTGAGTTTAGCTCACCATAGAGCTCGCCGTCATTAGACGTCGAGCTTCCTGCGAGCCAGACGGACCGAACATCACTTTGGGTCACCGAAATTGATCAGAACACGGGATCTTTATCGCTAGTCAACTCAAAAGTAAAAGCTAAACCCCTTGAGCATCCAATATAAAGACATGTCGCAAAGGTTTTCAAGAAACATAGTGACCAAAACGAAGCCCTTGCCGAAAGAGGTTATGGAGAGCTTCAAAAAGCTGGGGCCCATCCGCACTACGGTAAAAATTGACCGGCTATTGTACATAGACGATGAGGTCGTTCCAAACGCTTTCTACATGGAGGTCGTCCTCTGCCACGAAGGGACTTCCGAAGACTCTATTGAAATACCCCACGTCCACGACGTGGATGAAATATTGGCCTTCGTCGGGACGGACTCAAAAAACCCACGCGACTTAGGCGGGGAGGTGGAGTTATGGCTTGACGACGAGCTACACGTGCTCAAGAATAGTTGCTTAGTTTTCGTCCCCGCTGGGCTGAAGCACTGCCCCGTAAAGCTCAAACGCATCGACAGACCCCTGTGGTTTATGACCCTCGCACCAATGAGCAGGTACTCCCGAAAAGAAGTGAGCTTAGATCTCTCGGCAAGGCCGAGGAGCGAGCCGAGGTACTCTAAGTACATAATCACCGAGGCGAAGAAAGTGCCCCCTCGACCACCCAACTCACCCTTAAGCGCTCCGAAAATGACGCCAATACTCTACTTGGACGGCGACGTTCTCGAAGGCGCTTTCTACATGGAGTGCGTATGGTTTGAAGAGGGGGCCGGTCTGGGCGGCCCACCGCCTCATGTGCACAACTTTGACGAGATATTGGGCTTCATCGGTAGTGATCCTCGAAATCCACGCGATTTGAACGGTGAAGTGGAGCTATGGATCGACGATGAGCCATACGTTCTTAGAAACAGCTGTTTGGTCTTCATCCCGAGGGGCGTCAAGCACTGCCCATTGATCTTTAAGAGGATCGATAAGCCGATTCTTCATTTCTCGACGGGCCCCTCAACGAAATATGAACGAATACAGAAGGAGTGACCCACCTCTGCTTTATCACGAACCTCTTCATCTTTTTATTTCAAGGTCCCCTCCGAGGCCATTTCTATAGTGCCTTCACCTAACGACCTCTTTTGTGCTCTTAATGTCGAGGAAGAAGCTTTTTGTGCTCCACGATGTGGCAGTACAAGGAAGTTTCCATTTGGAGGAAAAGGGTCGAGCCTCTCGAAGAAGCCGGAGATCTGAGACGTAGCAAGTTGAGCCCAGACGTAGTTAGTTTGGCTTGGAAGTAAAACGTTGGAGGCCCGCGCATTGAAGGGGTTTATGCGAGCGATGGTTAAAACGCAAACAAGCCTAGCACAAAATAGAAATGAAAAAGAACAAGGAATAGTTTATAGGAATACCACATCCCTTAAATCATGAAATTACCTACGCTGACTTAACTAGTTTAAAAGATTGCGCGTCGAAGGTTGTGGTCAAATTGCGCGTCGAGGAGAATTTAGAGACTCTACGAAGATATGGGGAGCTCATCGAGAGACTCGCTTTTTTGAAGACGCACCCCATAGCTGTGAAGCTCTTAAGATCCGAAAGCGAAGTCCCCGGTGGCTCTATAAGGCCGAAAAGAGATAATGGAGAACGTTGGGCCCTTTGCCAGGCCTTTTCGTTAGCACGCCGTCAAGGGTTAAATATAACGATGTTTAAGGAGGACCACTGGTGCTTTGAGCCTTTGATATCATACGGTCTCGTGGAACCGCCTGAGTCCTACTTGAAGGGCCTCACCTCGTATCCCTTCTTTATTGCGAGTCAAGAGGCGGCTATCAAACGGGTTAAGGAAGGTTTTCGTCTACCCTACGGTAAGTACGTTGGTTTATCGATAGCACCTCTCAGCAAGGTCAATTTCGAGCCAGACGTCGTACTCATCTACTGCAACCCGGCACAGCTGAGGTATCTTCTGCTCGCCCTAAGGTACAAGGAAGGGTACCAGGTTACGTCAAAGTTCGATCCCATAGGGTCGTGCGTTCAATCAGTTATACCGTCCTTTTTGACTGGTGAATGCTGGATAACAGTGCCTGACCCTGGAGAGTTTGAAAGAGCGATAGCAGGGGAAGACGAGATAATACTTACGGTGCCGAGAAATAGGCTTGAGGAGTTGATGGTAGGCCTTAAGAGCTTTGAGGAGAGAGACCTTACGTTCAAGAGCTTTACCTTCGTAATGAGGCCCAACTTCCCTCAGCCGCCATTTTACAGAGAGTACTTCAAGATGTGGGGTTTAGATAGCTCATAGCTTGAAACGTCGAAATCGAGACCTTTAAACTCGACCTCTTTAGCGTACAAAAATTGGGCTTAATTGCGACTCTGCAAGTCCGAGATCTTCGTAAACGATATAGATGAAGGGATGCTTAACGCATGGTACCGGCGCCCATCACTGTTCCAACTACTCCGCCTTGTTCCCTTACCCTTTGCTAAAACGCCTCATTCACGAAGACCTCCTTAACCCTTGTGTTATTGTGCGTAACGCTCCGTTCTTGATCTTAACGGTCACCAAATCGAAAGGAGTCAAGGGCTATGAAGAGGCCAACATAAGGTTGACGAAGAGGGGTCGACGATCAGCGCCTTAGTGAGTTTTCAGGCGTAAAACTCTTAACCAACTCTCTTCAAGATCTTTACGCGATCGGACATGATAATCGAGGGAGCCGTCAGATCGAAAGGCCATGGAAGCGCTCCTCACGAAATGCTCAGGCTTACAAAGGCGCTCATGCCTAACGAATCGCCGACGCACTCCTTGCTTCGACAATTCTACTCGACGAAAGGTGCAGGCGAATTAAGAGAAAATCTAGCCCGCCTAGCCTACTTGAGACGGGCATCGTGCGTAGCTCTTGGCCTCGCTTTGGCAGTAGCAAGCCGAGTGGGGAGAGTGATATGAGGAAAGTGGTCAGGACCATTTGTCAGGGATGCCACTGCGAATGCGGAGTCCTCGTTCACGTCGAAGACGGCGAGATTAAGAAGATAGAGGGCGACCCCGATTTCCCGATGAACAAGGGCCTCATATGCGTCAAAGGTCGCTACTACCACGAATACGTCTACCATCCCGAGAGGTTGAGGTACCCGATTAAAAGGGTTGGAGAGCGTGGAGAAGGGAAGTGGAAGAGGATAACGTGGGACCAAGCCTTAACCGAAATCGCCGAGAAGCTCACGGAAATTAAGGAGAGGTACGGCCCCGAGGCGATAGCCGCGATCCACGGCACGGGGCCTAGGCCCACCCTCTATTCAACTCACTTACTCGTTTACGCGCTCGGTAGCCCCAACGCCTCTAGCGTGGACTGGCACATCTGCGCCGCTCCTTTAGGGCTCGCGGGCACTTGCACTCTTGGCAGGAACATCATGATGGAGGTGGGGCCCGACTACGAAAACGCGAATTGCATAATGGTCTGGGGGGCAAATCCCATAGCTTCCCACCCTCCGAGGGGGAAGGAGATAATCGAAGCTAAGCGCAAAAGGAACGCGAAGCTCATAGTTGTCGACCCCCGTCGAACGACGCTTGCCTCGATGGCGGATCTGTGGCTACAAGTCAGACCCGGCACAGACTGCGCCCTGGCCTTAGGGATGATAAATACCATAATAGAAGAGGAGCTCTACGACAAGGACTTCGTTGAAAAGTGGTGTTATGGCTTCGATAAGCTGAAAGAGCACGTCAAAAAGTTTCCGCCAGAGAAAGTCGCAGACATAACTTGGGTGCCTCCCAACCTCATCAGAGAGGCGGCTAGGTTGTACGCGACAACGAAGCCAGCCGCCCTTCACGCTCGAGCAGGCACTGAACAAAACATCAACTCGATCCAAACAGGTCGCGCATTGGCCATCATGATCGCGCTTACGGGCAATATAGATGTCAAGGGCGGCAACCTCCTCCCGGAGAGGATGGAGGGGTACATAACTACCACTGCGCTCATGGGGCGCGGCAAAGAGGGGAGGGCCTTTAGGCCGCGACCGGAGATAGAGAAGAAGCGGATAGGGAGCGACGTCTACCCGCTGGCATCCGGGCCTGAGGCCTTGCACACCACTTTCGCTCATGGACCGCTCCTAATAGATGCCATGTTGACCGGCAAGCCGTATCCCGTGAAGGCGCTATTTTGCGCAGGCGCGAACCCCGTCTTGCTCATGCAGGACAGCAAAAAAGTTTGGAAGGCGCTTATGAACTTGGAGCTCCTCGTAGTAATAGAGTTCTTCATGACTCCCACCGCCGAGTTGGCTGATTACGTGCTTCCGGCTACGATGTGGCCTGAGAGGGACGAGTGTTGCGACTTAATGTACACGGATTACGTAGCCGCAAGACAAAAGGTCATAGACCCCCCTCCCGAGTGCTGGGACGATATGAAGATAGTGATAGAGCTGATCAAGAGGATACCTTGGGCCGACAGAAGGTTCGTACCTTGGAATAGCGTCGAAGAGTTCAATGATTGGAGGGTCAGGGGGCTGGGGGTTAGCTTCGAGGAACTGAAGAAGAGGGGGTACATCAAGGTCCCTCACAGGTACAGGAAGTACGAGCAAGAGGGTTTCGACACGCCGACGGGCAAGGTGGAGCTATACTCGACGATACTCGAGAAGTTCGGGTACGACCCGTTGCCGACTTACGTGGAGCCGCCGGAGAGCCCCATCAGCACGCCGGAACTGCTCAAAGAGTATCCGCTCATACTGATCACGGGCGCGAGGCAAATTAACTTCTTCAACTCAGAGGGCCGGCAAATCTCCAGCCTACGCAAGCTAACACCCGACCCCGAGATCGAGATCAATCCAGAAACCGCCGCGAAGCTGGGCATCAAGGATGGAGACTGGGTCTGGGTCGAAACCCCTCAGGTCAAGGGCGAAAGGGTTAAGCTCAAAGCCAAGTTGACAAACGGCATACACCCCATGGTCGTCCACGCGAGACACGGATGGTGGTTCCCCGAAAAGCCAGCCCCAGAGCATGGGTGCTTCGAATCCAACATAAACGTCGTAACGAGGGACGGCCCGCCGAGGGAGAAGATAATCGGGTCCGTCCCTACTAGGGGGACGCTTTGCAAGGTGTACAGGGCAAGGGATTAGTGCTAGCAGGAAGGGACTCCCGAGATTTTCACGCCATGTTTAATCGAGCACGAGTATTGAAGAGTCCGCGAGGATGCGTGGAGATCACAAGCTCGGTTTCCCGTCGAGCCCCATCTATTTGGCGAGCCCCTCGGGGTAGGTGTTTATGAGCGTCGAGGAAACTACAAGGGAGAAGATCATCAGGGCCCTGAGAGAAAGCCCGCAACCCCTCACGGCAGAAGACATCATCGCCCTGCTAGGCGTGGAGGATCTTAAGCCCAAAGACATATACGAGCACTTAAAGCATGTAGCCAAGACCGTGAAGAGCAAGGGCGACGAGGTCTTAGTGATGACACCTCCGAGTTGCAAGTCCTGTGGCTTCACCTTTAAGGACTTGGACAAGCCAAAGAAGCCCAGCAAGTGCCCAAAGTGCAAGAGCCAACGGATATCCCCTCCAGCCTTCAAGATAATTTCAAGGGACCAGATTTAGGAGCTCCAAGAGCCCCCTAAGTCCCCTCACGTGAGGGAGATCAGTAGTCCCCCTCCTGATGACGAGTAGGGCCCTTAGGCCTGCTCTAATGGGGCCATCATAATCCCTCTCCGAGTCGTCCCCTACGTGGAGTATGGCGCTTGAAGGGACTCCCAGCTTGCTCGCAACGAAAGAGTAGAAGTCGGGAGTTTTAGTTGTGAGGCCGAGATCCGACACGCAAGAGAACACGGCCTTAAAGCCTCGAAAGCCTAGGGCGTCTAGAGCCACGTCTATGAACTCCCTGCTCAGGTTGCTCGAGATCACCAGGTCGTACTTGGCACTGAGCCTCTCCAAAGCCTCTTTGGCGTCGTCGTAGACCTCCACCTCTCCTCGGATCTTCTCGAGCGCCTCACGAAGACTCACCTTTAAGTCGAAGAGCTCGAACCAATAGCCTGGGATGTACCACCTTATGTCGTTCTTGCCTATCTCGTCGTATTTAGAGAAGACGACCCTCTTGGCCTCCTCGAGGTCCACGGCGTGTCTCTCGGCGAAGAGCCGCGGTATGAGCTCGAGCCAAAAGTAGTCCACGAACTTCTCGCTGACCAAGGTCCCGGTGACGTCGAAGGATATTACCCTCACACCCTTGACGTCCAACATGGCTTCGCCCTTTGTCGCCCGCTTATTCTTGGCTTTCAGACGAGCTCGAGGGGCTTACTCCTCCTTCCTCAGCCTCTCTTCTAAGAGCTCGAAGTCGTACTTCTTGGCCAGCGGGTATTCGCCCGTTAGGCATGCTAAGCAAAGCTCGCTATGGGGTAATCCTATCCCAGCCACCAAGCCGTCTATGTCGTTGTATCGAAGGCTATCCGCCTCTACGTACTTAGTTAGCTCGTCCAGCCTCATAATCCTAGCTATCAGCTCCCTCCTAGTCGGAAAGTCTATGCCCATGTAGCACGCGCTTACTATCGGGGGGCAGCTCACCCTGACGTGGACCTCTCTAGCGCC
>Ga0185307_1000854_pt1 | contig 18024 bp, 17 predicted proteins | sample LHCtaG_FD_128010 | JGI IMG/M metagenome (GOLD analysis project Ga0185307, IMG submission 128010) | Hot spring microbial communities from Little Hot Creek, USA to study Microbial Dark Matter (Phase II) - LHC4sed_matched (SPADES... | ecosystem: Environmental > Aquatic > Thermal springs > Hot... | reverse complement strand
CCTACAACAGTAGTTACAACAGTTCCAACTGTAACAACAATAACTACAGCTCCACCAGTTACAACCCCCGGAACTGTTTCTGAAAGAGCTGTTTTTGCTGCAAGAAGACTTGTAGAAACTGGAGCGATTCCAAAAGGGACAAGATTAAAATTATTGCATGTAGCAGGATCAAGAGCTCAACTTGTACCATTTATTAAAGAATGGGAAGAAAAAACTGGAATTGGAATTGATCTTGTCACAGTAGGTGTAGAAGGAGATATTTTCACAAAACTTATGGCTGAGGCAACAGCAAAAACAGGAGAATATGATATAGCTACAGTATTTAGTACATGGATGGGAGACTTAGTTGAAGCTGGTATTGCAAAACCTTTAGATGAATATTATGCAAAATACGATCCAATAGGCCCACCAGAAGTAGCCCCTATCGAACCACTTGGAAGCTATACAACAATGTATAAAGGTAAGAGATATGCATTATTTGCTGATGCTGATGTATACACTTTAACTTATAGAAAAGATTTATTAGGAGATCCTACATATAAAGAAGAATTTAAATCTAAATATGGCTATGATTTAAAAGTTCCAGATACATGGGAACAAACAATAGATATAGCTAAATTCTTTTATGAGAAAAATTTGAAAGCCCCTGATGGAGAAAGATTATACGGAGCATTCTTCTATGCAGAACCATTATTTGCTGGTTATACTACATGGTGGACAATATTTACTTCTAAAGGTGGGATTCTATTTAGTCCAAAGGATATGAAATCAATGGTTAATACACCTGAAGGAGTTGAAGCGCTTGATATAATGGTTAGACTTGTACCGTATATGCATCCTGAAGCTGTAACTGGAACATGGGCTAGTTTATATCAAAGATATAGTGAAGGAAAAGCAGTATTTGCAATGGCTTGGCCATCTTTAATAAAATGGGCACAAGACCCAGCAACTTCTGCAGTAGTAGGTAAGAATGGTTCAGCATTACCTCCAGGATCATATGTGACAGTTAAAGGAGAGAAAAAATTAATTAAAGCATGTGTAAATCCTGTTAATTGGGTTGGAATTGTTTCAAATTATAGCAAATATCCTGAGGCGGGTTACTTATTCTTACAATATTGGACAAGTCCAGAAGTAGGATTTTTAGTTGTTCCTATAAAAGGAATAATGGATGCTTATAGAAGAAATTGGTTTGAAGCACCAAAAGAAAGAACAGTAATGGAACTTGCATATACTCCAGAATTCATTGATGTATTTAAAGAAGCAATAGCTCATTCATTCCCTGATCTTATGCTTCCTGGAGCATACACATACCTAGATGTACTTAATAAAAATATAAATGCAGTTTGTGCTGGAGTAAAGAAAGCAAAAGATGCTCTTGATGAAACTGCAGCTGCTTGGGAAGAAATTACAGATAGGCTAGGTAGAGACAAACTCTTAGCAGCATGGAAAGAGACAATAAAATTATATCCAGCAGATGTTCAAGAAGTTTGGAAAGAGAAAGGCTATATATAGAATAAAAAACCTTATTACCTCCTTTTTTTATTTTTTATTTGAAAAGTGATTAAATATGGTATTTGAGAAAATTGTTAATTGGTTAAGGCAACCTAAAAATTTTGGTAAAATTCTTATGATGCCTAGCAGTTTTATTTTAAACTTGGTATTAATTATTCCATTCTCAATTTTAATATACCTTGGTTTTACAAACTATATTCCAGCTAGAGGAATAGAATGGTGGAGAAGTGATATAGTAGGATTTGCAAATTTCATAAAAGTTATTGGAGATGAAAGATTTCTCTGGGCTTTATTGCGTACTATAATTTTTGTATTCACGGTTGTTCCAATAGAATTTTTATTAGGATTAGGAATTGCTTTATTATTCTTAGGAAATTTTAAAGGTAAAAAAATTTTTACTTCAATAATTTTATACCCAATGATGATACCATGGATCACTGTAGGATTAGCATTCCATCTTTTATTCTTAGATTTTGGGCCTGTAAATTCGATTATTTTAAAACCAATTTTTGGAGAATCAGTAACTATTTCATGGTTTAGAGACCCAATACTTGCATTTCTTACAATAATGCTAGCTGATATATGGCAATGGACTCCACTTATGTTCCTAATTTTATATTCTGGATTAGTTGCTGTCCCTGAAAGACTCATCGAAGCAGCAAAAGTTTTAGGTGCTTCTGAAACTCAAATATTAAAACGTATAAGATTACCTTTAATTAAACCACTTATAATTGTTGCATTAATAATTCGTAGTTTAGAAGCTTTTAAAGTATTTGACACAGTATTTATAATGACTGGTGCTGGTGGTCCAGGAACAGCAACTGAAACGATTTCATGCTATATTTATAAGCTTTCTATACAATATAGTAATTTATCTTATGCTTCTGCTGCATCACTATTAATATTAATAATGATAGCATTGGTAACTAGAGTAGCTATTAAACCTCTTGCTGTTAAAACTGAGTGAGGTGGATAAAATGAATTATAAACAAACTTTAAGATATGTTTTATTAATCATAGTTACTTTATGGACTTTAGGGCCTGTTGTTTGGATGATTTCACTTTCACTTAAACCTCCAACAGAATGGTATTCAGCTAATATCATACCAAAAAAGTTAATACTTGATAATTATATTAATCTCTTTAATTCAAGTGTTCCAATAGGTGGGACATATTTCATGACTTCTATAGCTGAAGCTATTACAGTACCATACATAAATAGTTTAATAATAGCATCACTAAGTACCGTATTCGCAATCTTAATTGGCTTTTGTACTGCTTATGGAGTATCAAGATATAAAGCAGGAGGGACATTCACGCTTTTCTTTACTCTCTTAACAAGAATGTTACCTGGAGCAACTTTTGTTGCTCCATTATTAGTTTATTATTCAACTTTTAAACTTATGGATACTCATATTGCTCTCATATTACTTTATACAGCAGTAACATTAACATATGCAATATGGATATTAAAAGGGTATATTGATGAAATCCCACCAGAATGGGAAGAGGCTGCACTTCTTGAGGGAGCCGCTCCATGGACAGTGATTACACGTGTAACATTACCACTAATCAGAGGGGGAATATTAGCTTCAGCTTTATTCATATTTATACTAAATTGGACAGAATTCTTATTCGCTCTTGTACTTTCCGTAACAAAAGCAATTACTTTACCTGTACAGATTAGCCTTTATGCTTCTGCTGTTGGAAGAATGTATGGATCTCAAGCTGCATGTGGATTAATAGCAACCATTCCTATGGTAATCTTAGGTTATACAATTCAAAGATATTTGGTTACAGGTTTCACTTTTGGAAGAGTAAGATAATAAGGTGAAGAAATATGGCTAAATTACTTGTAAAAAATCTTCGTAAAGTATTTGGAGATTTAGAAGCTGTAAAAGGGATATCTTTTAATGTAGATGAAAAAGAAACATTATGCTTACTAGGACCAAGTGGATGTGGAAAAACAACTACTTTAAGATGTATAGCTGGATTAGAAACTCCAACTTCTGGCGAAATATATATCAATAGTACTCTTATAAATGATTTGCCACCTCAAAAAAGAGGAATTGGTCTTGTTTTTCAAGATTATGCTGTTTTTCCTCATATGACTGTTTATGATAATCTTGCTTTTGGATTACAAGTTAGAAAAATGGAAAAAAGCAAAATTGATTCTAAAGTAAAAGAAATTGCTCGCCTTTTAGATCTTGAGAATGTACTTCAAAGATATGCAAAAAGATTGAGTTTAAGTGAAATACAAAGAGTAGCTATTGGAAGAGCAATTGCAGTAGATCCAGAAATTTTACTTCTAGATGAACCTTTAAGCAATCTTGATGCTAGAACACGTGAAAGAATGAGAACTGAACTTAAAGAAATACAAATGAAAGTTGGAATTACAAGTGTTTATGTAACACATGATCAACTTGAAGCAATGACATTAGCTGATAGAATTGCGGTTATGAATAATGGTCTTATTGAACAAATAGGGAAACCAAGCGAAATATATGATAATCCAAAAACTCTATTTGTAGCTCGTTTCATTGGAACACCTTCAATGAATTTTATTGATTGTAGCTTTATAGAAAAAAATGGAAAAGCAATCATAGATGCAAATGAATTTTATTTAGATGTATCAGATATTTCTTCAATTATTAAAGAAAAAACTACTACTTCTGAATTAATTTTAGGTTGTAGGTCAGAAGATATAACTATTGAAACTAAAAAAACTAGCCCAGATTCTATAGAAGTGGAAGTAAAATTTATTGAAAATTTAGGAGCAAAATCAATATATCATTTAGGAATTGGAGAAAAAAGGATTCTTGTAAAAACACATATTATCCCAGGAATTAAAATAGGTAGTAAAGTATGGATTATTTTCAATAAAAATAAAATACATTTATTTGATAAAAAAACAAGTTTAGCGATTATTTAAATGGTGTTAAAAAAATGGTTAGTATAAAGCTTGTTAATATTTCAAAAAAAGGAGTAAGGAAAAAAATTCTTGAGAATATTTCTCTTACAGTAAATGATAAAGAATTATTTGTAATAAATGGTCCTCCTGGAGCTGGAAAAACAACACTTCTTAAAATCATCGCTGGACTTATAGCTCCAGATGAAGGAGATATATTCATAGGAGAAAAGAGAGTTAATGATGTACCAGCAAATGAAAGAGGAGTAGGAATGCTATTTGAAACACCTGCGATATATCCAAATTTAACTGGTTTTGATAATATTGCTTTTCCATTAAGAATTAAGAAGTTACCTGAAGATGAAGTAAAAAAGAAAGTTAAAGAAGTAGCCGATTTTCTTCAAATATCTCATTTATTAAATAGGAAGCCAAATACCTATAGTGGAGGAGAGTTGCAAAGAGTTGCATTAGCTAGAGTGCTTGTAAGAACCCCATCCATACTTCTTTTAGATGAACCTTTAAAGAATCTTGATGCAAAAATACGTGAAAGTATGAGAGTAGAATTAAAGAGATTACAAAGAGAATTAGGAATAACAACAATTTTTGCAACACATGATCAATTAGAAGCATTGACTATAGGTGATAGAATTGCTGTAATTAATGAGGGAATTATTCATCAAATTGATATACCAGAGAATGTTTATAACTATCCTAAAACAGTATTTACAGCAAGATTTATTGGAAGTCCTCCAATAAATCTTATCGAATGCACATTAGAAAAAAAAGATAAAAAATGCATTTTAAAAACTCCTGAATTTAATTTTGATTTTACCGAGCATATGAAGCTATTTGAAAATTATGAAGTTGGATATAAATTCTTACTTGGAATTAGACCTGAAGATATAATTTTGCATAAAGATCTTGAAAAAGCTACTGGAATTATTGGAACAATTCAATTAATAGATAATGTAGGAGATGAAAAAATAGTTTCTATAAAAATTAATGATAAAGTTTTAACAAGTATCGTAGGAAAAGAAGTAATCTTAGATTATGGACAAAAAGTTTGTTTAGAAATTAAAATGGATAAAGTTCATGTATTTGATATGAAAGATAATAAAAGTATTTTATAAATTATTTTTATCCACCTGAACCTATTGGAAAAATAGAAATAAAATCATCATTTTTTAATTCTTTTTCTAAATCATATACAACTTCATGATTTATAGCTATAAAAACTTGTTTATTAATGCTTTTTAAAAGTTCTTTCTTTTCTTTATCAATAAATTCTAAAAAATCTTTTAATTTAATTTTGTCAATTTTCATTTCAATTTTCTCTTTTCCAAAATATTGAATTAACCATCCATGAAATTGAATTATCAACATTATCACTACTAATATCATTTATAAAGAAGTTAATAAACATTATTTTTTATTTTAATTTTTTATAAATATTAAGCTTTGAATTGCTTTTCTATCTTCTTCCTTAAATGCTAATGTTTATTTTTTAATTGTTCTCTAATTTTATTTAATGCTTCTTCTATTGTTAATGGTAAAGGCATAATAGGACAATCAAAAATATGTTGATTTAAAAGTTGAAAGAAATAAGTTATTAATGGGGGCTCTAATCCTGCTTCAATCAATAATTTTGTATTTGAAAAAAGATCAACAATTTTTCCTTGAGCAATAATCTCTCCTTGTTTTAAAATATATGCTTTTTCTGCTATGAGAGGAATAAAGTTTATATCATGAGAAGCTATTATCAATGTTATATCTTGTTCATCACAAATCTTTTTTATATAATTGATAAGTTCATTCCTTGTTTTTGGATCTAAATTTGCTGTTGGTTCATCAAGCATAAGAATTTCTGGATTCATTGAAATAATAGTTGCAATTGCAGCCTTTTTCTTTTCACCAATACTTAAATGATGTGGTGGTTTTTGTTCATAACCATTCAATCCCATAATTTTTAATGCATTCTTCCCTCTTTTAATAACTTCATCATCTGGCAAACCAAGATTATATGGACCAAAAGTAATATCTTCCCATAAAGTTGGACAAAATAGTTGATCATTAGGATCTTGAAAAACCATTCCAATTTTAGACTTAATTTTTGAAAAATTCTCTTTATTTACAGGTATTCCAAAAACTTTAATGCTGCCTTCAGTAGGCATAAATAAGCCATGAATAAGCATAAGTAAAGTAGATTTTCCAGCTCCATTTGGACCAAGTAAAGCTACTCTTTCTCCTTTTTCAATTTCTATGTTAATGTTTTTTAAAGCAACATTTCCATTAGGATAAACAAATTTAACATTATTAATTTGAATCGCTAACATCTTAACTTATTCCTCCAATAGACAAAAATGTTATATAAAGAGAAATAACACAAGAAATAATAATTATAAATAAGAATATATAATCATTTTTATGAGTACCAACCTCAATTTTTAAATTAGAATCTTTTGAATAACCTCTTGATTTCATAGCTAAATATACTCTTTCTCCTCTTTCATATGCTCTAATAAATAAATTACTAATGATACTCCCTATATTTTTCATTATCTCAATTTTCTTTTGTTTTTTAATTGTTCTAGCTTCTTTTGCTAAAATCATACGATATGCTTCATCTATAAAAAGGAAGATAAATCTATATGTAAGTGCTACCATTAAAATAAATAATTTTGGAATTTTAAAAAATTGTAAAGCATTAATAATTTTTGAAAAACTAGTAGTTAGAATTAAAAGAGTCAATGCAGCTACGCAAATCCAAATTTTAAATACAAAGTTTATAGCTTTAATTATTCCATTTAAAGTAATGATTATAAAAAAGCCATTCAAATTAAAACTAGCTAAAATGTTTCCTGGTGTAATAAATGGGAGTGGTAAAGAAATTATAGCAGCAAAAATAGGAATAAAGATACTTGTTCTAAAAAAGAAAAATTTAAAAGGAATATTTGAAAAAAATGGAAATAATATTAAAACTATTAAAAGAGGAAATAAGGAAATTATAGAATTTGAAAAAATAGTTGTTATAATTAAAAAAGTAAAAGCAAATAATTTAATTCTAGGATCAATTTTTTGTAGAAAAGCTTTTTCCATAGAAATTTTTTCAACAAACATTATATCTTGAAAGTTTTTAAGAAAGTTTCTTAACATTATTTTACTCTCTTAGATTTTAATAAATTACCAATACCATACGCAGCTATAAATGTTAATATTGTAAATATTATGCCAATTATTGTGTTTATTAATAAATTCCCCTCAAATCCAGGCATTTCATAATCAGGTAATGGTGGATTCCAAATAAGGTTTTCTTTTGCTCCAAATTTTTCAGCAATTTCATCAAATGTTTCTGCTGAAAGAGAAAGCCATGTACATCCTATAATAACAAAAATTATTGAAATAATAATTCCAACTATAGCTAATTTTTCATATTTCATTTTTCTCCACCTTTAGATATTAAAAATTTAGGAAATTCTCCTAACCAATAAGGTGTAGCTTTTGGTAATTCAAGTAGATCAGGCCTATTCTTTATTAATATAGAAAGAATAATCATTGTGATTATTCCCTCACCAATTCCAATGAAGAAATGATGAGTTGCCATTGCTGTAACAGCTATTTGAATACTATAGGGAAAGGATAAGAAAGAAATTCCTAATTCAATTCCAGCAAAAATAGCTGCAAGAACATCACCTATTAATGCTCCTAAAAATGCTCCTATCAATAAACTTTTAGTATTTTTCCCAATTCTTACTATAGCTAAACAAATAATATATGGAATAAAAACACCAATTATTCCCATGTTCCATACATTAGCTCCAAAAGTTGTTAATCCACCATCACCAAAGAATAATGCTTGAATTAATAAAATTACAGTCATTGAAATTAAGCCAGCATATGGACCAAGGGTAATACCAATTATAGGTCCTCCTAATAAATGTGCTGTTGTACCTCCAATTATTGGGAAATTCATCATTTGAGCAGCAAAAAACATTGCAGTTAAAGTAGACATTAATGGAATATGTTTATCTTCTAAAATATGCTTAGTTTTTCTAAAAGAAAATATCCAAAAGATAATTGTAATAGCATACATCATTAAACAAATCCAAGGATCAAGAAAACCATCAGGAATATGCAATTTTTCACCTCCTATAAGTATTACTTTTTTAAAAAAAGGTAATACTAAGTAATATAAATACTTTTCTTAAAATACTTAATAATCTTAATAATATTCTTTAATAATATTTGTTTGAAGTCTTCATGAATTTTTTATAAAAATGTCCATTCCTTTATGATATCATTTGTGAGCTAGTGGGCATGAAAGTCAATTGAAGATGATAAGCTTGAATCAGTAGTAGCTAATCATTTGTCTAGAAAATATCCTATTTTCTATTGGAGGAATAAGACGGAAATTGATATCATGGCTATGATTAACAATAGACAGTTTGGAATTGAAGTTAAAACTATCTCTAGAAGCTGGATTAAGCTAAAACATTTGAAAGACTTTTTAGTATTGACTAGACTAGAAATACCTCTCTTTTTAGCAAGTATCAATATTTAGTAAGCCATGTAGTGAATAGAAAAACAGAATTTGAAATTAGCTCCAGAAGTTGTTAATTTAAAATCATTAAGAATAAATACTTTATATCAATTATTTAAAAATTTTTATTCAAATTCAATTGTTGCAGGAGGTTTATCTGTTATATCGTATAAACATCTACTTACTTCAGGTATTTCTTTAAATATCCTTTTAGAAATTTTCTTAAGAATATTATATGAAATGTTTAATGCCTTAGCATTAATAGCATCTTTAGAAGAAACGATTCTAATAACTATTATGTATCCATAATTCCTTTTACCATTTATAATACCTGTTGCTTTATCATTTAGCAATACTGCAAAACTTTGAAATGATTTAATTTTTCTTGTTTCTTTTTCTACTATATCTGTTGCTTTCCTAACAATTTCTATTTTTTCAGGAGTCACTTCACCTAAAACTCTAATCATTAATCCTGGTCCTGGAAAAGGCATTTTATAAATAATTTCTTTAGGAAGCTTTAAAGCTTTAGCAACCATTCTAACTTGTGGTTTATATAATTCTTTTAAAGGTTCAATAATTTTAAATCCATATTCTTCTGGATTGATTCCTAATTGCTCAAGAACATTATGTTGAGTTTTTATACCTTTCACTGTTTCAATAATATCTGCTGCAATAGTTCCTTGAATAAGATATTTTGCTCCTTCTTCTTTTGCTACTTTTCCAATTGTTTCATAAAAAACTTTTCTAAAAATTTTTCTTTTTTCTTCAGGATCTATTATTCCTTTAAGAGCATTAAAGAAATCTCTTTTAGCATCTATTAATCTTGCTTTTATTTTTAATTTTTCTAAAAGAGATAAAACTTTTTCAGGCTCATTTAATCTTCTAAATCCATCATCTATATATATAGCTAAAAGTTTATCACCAATAGCTTTTTTTGCAAGAGCTGCACAAGTTGTACTATCAACTCCTCCTGAGCATGCAACGATAGCTTTTTCTTCTCCAATTAATTGCTTAATTTCAAGAGTTTTTTGATTTATAAAATTATTCGGGTCAAATACCATGAAAAATTAAGATGATAAACACTATATAAAGATTATTAGTAGCAATCCATTTGGAAAAATCTACAAAGGAAAAGCTTAAATAAAAATTAATATTATTTTTTATAATGGCTGCAAAGGCTGAAACTTTTGCCGTTATAGGTAAAGGAATATTTCATGATATAGAAATTCCAATAAAAGATAGTAAAAGTACTGAATATTTTTTCAAAACTGTAATTTCTCCAGGATTTTCTGATGCTCATGCACATCCACATGTAATTGAAAAAAATTGTAATGGAAGAAAATGGAAAAACATGAAAGATTGGTTTAATAATAGAAAAACAAAAATTAATGAAATATTATTAAGAAAAGATTTGGAAATTTGCACAAAGCTTTCTAAATTGACTCTTTATAAAGCTCTATTAGAAGGAACTACTTTAATAGCATTAGTTAGTAGCAATCCATATGCTAATCTATTAGCTTTTCAATCAATAGGAAATAAACCAAGAACAATAATTTTACCAACAATTTCAAATTTAAAAGGAATGAATAAAAGTTTTGAAGAAATAAAGTCTTTTTTAGAAAATATTGAGAAAAATGAAAATAATGAATTAATGAATTTTGGAATTTTTATCCATTCATTATCATTTATTAATTTAAATGATTTTATTGAATCTGCAAAATGGAGCTATGAGAAAAATAAACCATTTGCATTACATTTAAGTGAAGGTTTTAAAGAATTAGAAAATCTTAGAAAAATAATTCATAATATAGAACATCCTAATCCAATAATAGGAGTACATTGTACAGAAAATGAAAATTATCATAGATTTAAAGTTAAAACTGTTAATTGTCCTTTATCAAATTTATTCATATATGGTAAAACTCAAAAAAATTTTAATCAAATAGATTCTTTAGGAACTGATTGGCCATTAGTAATTGGTGGTATTGATAAACAAATAAAAGAATTAATTAAAATTCATGGAAAAGATAAAATAAAGAAAATTCTTGAAAAAGCAACTATTGGAGGATATAAATTATATGGAATGCCACATAATGGAGATTTTATAGCTTTTGATACAAGCTTTGAAAATATTTTAAAAGGAAAAATTGAGTATCCAACATATGTTTTTATAAATTATAAGCCAATTGTTAAAAATAGAAAAATAGTAAGCTTAAATTTATCTTATGAAGAAGTTTTAAAAGAAATAGAAAAAACTATTAAAGAAGCATATGAAAAATATTCGAAATAAAAATAAATGAAGCTATTTATTTAATAATGATAATATAATAGTTTAAATATAAAAAAAAGAAAAAGAAGAATTTTTCTGGATTATTATTCGTTTTTTAATGTTCATAAGAAGTTGAACGAGCAATAATATTAACTTATAGGCTTATTTTTTTATTTAAAAAGCAATAACTTTATTTAAAAATAATAATATTTAAAAATTTTTCAATTGAAAAATGTTATATGGAAAACCTTCTTTAAAAGCTTGATTAGTAATATTTATAAATCTTGCTTTTTCTCTTAATTCTTTTATATTTCTAGCACCTATGTATCCCATTGCTTGTTTTAAAGCTGCTGAAAGTTCATTAATAACATTTTCCACACTACCTTTATATGGAACTAATCCCTCAACTCCTTCAGGAGCGTATTTTTTAGAAAACATGTATCTATCAACACTTTTAATTACAGATTTTGATCCCATTCCACGATATAGTTTATATTTCCCTTCTAAACCATATTTTGAACCATTAATTATTTCGGTTGGAGATTCATCACATCCTGCAAATAAATTTCCACACATAACAGTATCTGCTCCGAGAGCCAAAGCTTTAACAATATCTCCACCATACCTTATCCCACCATCAGCTATTATTGGTATTCCATATTTTCTAGCTTCAAGATATACTAAATGTATAGCAGAAGCTTGTGGAACACCAACTCCAGTAACTACTCTAGTAATACATATTGATCCTGCTCCTAAACCAACTCTAAAAGCATCTGGATTAATAGATAAATAATCTTTAACCGCTTCATTTGTAGCAATATTTCCAACGATTAAATCGCATGATATTTCCTTTTTTATTTTCTCAATAGATTTTATTACATTAAGATTATGACCATGAGCACAATCTATAACTATAGCATCTACTTTTACTGAATTTAATTTTTTTGCTCTTTCTATATCAAATGGACCAATTGCAGCTGCAACTCTAAGTTTTCCATTATCATCTATAGTAGATTCTTCTTTACCATCAATAGACTTAACTTTTCTAACTTCTTCGACTTCTTTTTCAACACTCATATTTCTATGAATTACTCCTATACATCCAATTTTTGCTAAAGCTATAGCCATTCTATTTTCTGTAACTGTATCCATAGGAGAACTTACAAAAGGTTTCTTTAAAATAATATTTTTCGTAAAATTAGAAGAAATTTCAGCTTCATCAGGTTCTATACTAGATGCATTTGGCAAAATTAATAAATCATCAAAAGAATAAAATGTTTTTAAAGAATCCAATTTAATATTCATATTTTAACACTTAAAGAATTTTACTATAAAATAATATAAAAAGATTTATAAAATTAATTTAAAAATATGAATATTTTTGCATTTATATCTCCATATTCTACATTTAATACTCTTGTTGGTTCAATAGATGGCATAAGCTCAGGTCTAGCAGTTATTACAACAAGAGATTTCCAATTATATTTACAAACATTATTGAAAAAATTTTCATAAAGCTCTTTCAAATTTTTCCTTTTTGTTCTTATTCCATAAGGTAAATCTGTTATAATATGATCATAATCTAAAGGTATTTTTGTAGAATCTCCATTAATGAAATTTATTTGAACTCCAGCTTTTTCTGCATTCTTTTTTGCACCATTAATACTTCTTATACTTATATCTATACCAGTAATATGCAAATTCTTATTTTTACTTTGATATTTTTCAATAAAATTCTTATAATCTTCTTTATTTATAAAATTAAATTTTTCAAAATTGAATTTTCTATATTTACCAATAGGAATATTATTAGCCCATATTGCTGCTTCTATAGGTATAGTGCCTACACCACACATTGGATCGCATAAACTTTCATTTATATTCCATTTAGAAAGCCTAACCATAGAATATGCAATTGTAGATTTTAATGGAGCTTTATGTCCTATTATCCTATACCAACGCTTATGAAGACTTTCACCAGTAGTATCAATACCAATCCAAAATAAAGAATTTCTAACTTCACATCTTATTTCTATATCAGGATTATCAAGATTAACTTTAAGCTTATAATTTTTACTTTTAAGATAATTATCAATAAAAGCTTGACCAACTACACGAGCTACATCTATACTTGTAAAATTATGCTTACCAAAACGCTCAGCTCTTATAGCAAAACTTTGATTAAAATGAATAAAATCCATTAAATCTAAATTAACTACTTTAGAATAAATATCATTTAAATCAATAAATTCGCTAAAATGTAATAATAGAATAATTCTATGTAATGATTGAGAAAAATAATTTAATTTAAAAATTGCTTTTTCTTCACTATCAAAAATAATTGCTCCAGGATGAAAGAAATTAGCTTTTACTCCAATTAATTCTTCTACTTCTTTAATAGCTATTTCTTCAAGGCCTGGATTGCATGTAGCTAAAAATTTAAAAACCATAAGCTAATTTAACTTAATTTTTTTATTTTTTATAATAAGATAAAAAGAATAGTTAAATTTAAATTTTTATTTTAAATTAATTAAATAAATAGAATTTTTACATTTTTATGTTATTTTTATTCATTTATGTATAAAAAGACTTATAAACATATATTTTTTATCAACTATTGGAAAAATCATGTCTCAAACAGAAGAAGTTTTTAAAAGAGGAGTTTCATGGATGCATATAGTTACATTTGCTATTGCTACAGGAGTTTCAGCTATACTTGCAATATACGCAGTTTTTGCAGTTCCAGTAGCACCTTTTCCAGGAGTTTCCGGATTGTATTTTGCTGCTGCAATTTATGTTCCATTGTCTTTATGGCTTGGAATGTGGGGTCCTTTAGCAGGATATTTTAGCTGTGTAATACTTGGATTTGCAACAACACCTTTTGGACCATTTTCATTTGTTTGGTCTTTATGTGATTTTTTCGAAGGATTAATACCATTAGTCGCATTTAAGTTATTTAAAGTAGACCCTGAACTTAAAATGCAAAGGCCTGGTATAACATGGGCTTTATTTGGATTATTAGTTTTAGACTTAATTCTAGGTGTTATATCATATGCTTTAACATGGTCTGAAGTATTTCTTGCAAGCATATTTTTAAGTTTAATAATCGTAATTCTTATGGGTGCAGCTAATCCAAAATATTGGAAATCATGGATATTCTATGCAATCTTTGGAATAATTGGAGGAGCTTTTGGATCAGCTTTATTTGGTATAGGAACTCTTGTTCTTGGTGGCTTTGCGCCTGCAGAAGCTTTCTGGGTTGGATTTTTAGGATGGTTTATAGGTGACGTTCTAGTAATTGGAACGATTGGAACAATTTTAATGATAGCTTTAACTCCTAGAATAAAGCGTACACCAATATACGTTAGAGGATGGTTTTCATAAACTCCCTTTTTTATTTTTTAGGAGGTAAGAAATGAGTTTAAAAGAAAGTACTACAAGCGTAAGAACATTCTTTTTATGGATTCCAAGAGAATCTATTATACATAAGCTTCATCCAATCACAAAAATCATATTAATGCTTATTTTAGGTTCAAGCATATTCATTTTATCAAATCCAATTAAAATATTTTTTATATTAATTATATCAACTATTCTTTTAATCATTTCAAGAATACCTATTAAAATGATATGGAAATTCATATTTGCTTCAACTGGAATGATTTCTGCATGTGTTATTGCATGGATGCTTTTCAGTATAGAAGCTGGAAGCACGATATACTTTGAAAAATACATTGAAATTATACCTAATAAATGGATATGGCACATATATATTACTGAAAATACTATTTTCAAATCTTTATTAATAGGAATAAAAATTATTTCAATGATATTAGTAACTATTTTATTCTTAACAACAATGCGTGATAGAGAATTTATATATGGTCTTAGAAAAATGCATATACCATTTCCATTATGCTTAGCAACTTCTTTAACTTTTAGAGCAATGTATATTTTTAGGCAAGATTATCAAATAGTTAAAGAAGCAATGATGTCAAGAGGTGTTGATTTTAAAACTATTTCTATTCCAAAGAAAATAATTCAATTTTCAAGATTATTTATTCCAATATTAACTTTATTATTTAAAAGGGCTCAAGAAATGACTTTAGGAGTAGAGGCAAGAGGTATTCCATTAAAAGGTGGGAAATATAGTCTTTATCATGATATCCCAATTAAAAAAATCGATTATGTTTTTATCTTATCGATTTTCCTAATATTATTATTAATATTTTATTTACCATTATCTTAAATGTATGGTGTTTTATTTGTCAATTATAGATATTAAAAATTTTTATTGGAAATATCTAGGATCAAAAGATTATGCTTTAAAAAATATTAATTTAAAAATTGAGAAAGGAGAATTCATAGGAATAATGGGTCCTACTGGAGCAGGAAAATCAACTTTATGTTTAGCTATAGCAGGCTTAATTCCATGGGTTTTACCAGGAGAAATTAAAGGAGATGTTATAATAGATGGAATGAATACACGTAAATACTCAATGAAAGATATTACTAAAAAAGTTGGTATAGTTTTTCAAGATCCTGAAATACAATTCATAATGATGAGCGTAGAAGATGAAGTTGCAATAGGTTTAGAAAGAATGAATCTTTCACGAGAAGAAATGATTAAAAGAGTTGATTGGGCTTTAGATATTGTTGGTATGAAAGAATATAAAGATGTTTCTCCAGAAGAACTTTCAGGAGGACAAAAACAAAGAGTAGCAATAGCTACAATGCTTGCTAAGCAACCTGAAATACTAGTATTAGATGAACCAACTTCAGACTTAGACCCTAAAGGTAAAATGGAAGTTTTTTCAGTAATTTCAAATTTAAGAAAAGAATTTGATACTACAATAATAATGGCAACTCATGAAAGTGAAAAAATATTAAAATTTGCTGATAGAATAATAGTATTAAATGAAGGAAATAAAATTCTTGAAGATTGTCCAGAAAAAATTTTTTCAAGAATAGATGAACTTAAAAAAATTGGAATAAGACCACCACAAATTACAGAAGTTTGCAATAAACTTGGATGTGGAACAGTGTTAACTATTGAAGAAGCAGAAAAAATTTTAAATGAAAAGTTCAGTTTAAAAAATAAGCAATATTATCAAAAAATTGATTTTTTAAAAAATAATAGAAAACCAGTAATAGAAGTTCAAAATGTTTCTTATGTTTATCCAAATGGATTTAAAGCTTTAGAAAATGTTAATTTAACAATATATGAAAAAGATTATATTGCAATAATTGGTCAAAATGGAAGTGGAAAAACAACTCTTGCAAAACATTTTAATGGAATATTAAAGCCTACTAGTGGGAAAGTATTGGTTTATGGAATGGATACTAGAAAAACTCCAATATCAGAAATTGCTAAAAAAGTAGGTTATTGTTTTCAAAATCCAGACCATCAAATTTTTTCTAATACTGTAGAAGAAGAAATTGCATTTGGATTAAAACAAATTGGATTAAGTAAAAAAGAAATAGAAAAGAAAGTTTCTGAAATATTGAAGATTGTAGGTCTTGAAGAATATAGATATGAAGATCCATCATTTCTTGGAAAAGGGCAAAGACAAAGACTTGCAGTTGCTTCAATACTTGTATTAGAGCCTAAAATTCTTGTAGTAGATGAACCTACAACAGGTCAAGATTATGCTATGATAAAAGATTTAATGAATTTGCTTACACATTTAAATAATATAGGCAATACTATCATAATTATAACTCATGATATGCAAATAGCTGCAGAATATACAAAAAGAATAATAATTATGCGTAATGGAAGGATTGTTGCTGACGATACACCTTTAAGAATATTTAGCAATTTAGAATTATTATCAGAAAACGATTTAGAAGCCCCTCAAATAACTCAACTTTCAATTAAATTAGGATTCGTAGCTTTAAATAATGAAGATTTCATAAAAATAGTTAAAGGAGAATAATGAATGTAAATGAAATTGTGACTAGCTTTTAGAAATGAAAAGTTAAAAAATGATGTTTATTTTTATTTAAAAATTCCAAAATTCAAATTTTTATTTGAAAGATACCTCCTTTTTAAAAATAAAAAAAATATTATTTTGTAATTTGAAATTCATATTAAGTAGTTGTTGCAACAATTTCTATTCTTTCTTTACTGAATAACTCTATCATCTTTATTACAATGTTTGCTGAATTATTAGCAGCATATTGCCAGAATTCTTTAATAATTTCTACAGCTATTTCATCTGCTCTATCTGAATTTGTTCTAATAATAACCCATGGGATATTATGAATATAAGCTACTTGAGCCATTGCTCCACCTTCCATTTCTGTAGATAAAGCATTAAATGTTTTATATAACCAATCGACTTTTTCAGTTGAAGCTATGAATTGATCTCCGGTAACGATAACTCCTACACGAATCACAGGTTTTCTTGTAGTACCAGGTACATTTTCAAATGTTAATTCTTCGGTTGCTTTTAATGCCAATTTAATCAAATCTGGATTTGCTTTAAAAAATTTTATTCGTGTTGTATTACCAAATTTATAAATAGGGACTCCTTGAGGGATAAAACCTCGTTCTAATTCAGCTTCCTCAGGATATTGTACACCCTTTAGACCACCTATCGGAACTACTAAACCATAGTCATGCTGAGCTACAACTTCACTAATAGTTATATCACCTATATCAGTGAATGGCGCTACTCCTCCAGAAATACCACTGAAAATTATGAAACGAGGATTGAATTGTTGTATTAGTAGTTCGGTACCTGCAGCTGTATTAACTTTTCCTACACCACAAAAGAAAGCAACAACATTGAC
>Ga0185307_1000853_pt1 | contig 18028 bp, 11 predicted proteins | sample LHCtaG_FD_128010 | JGI IMG/M metagenome (GOLD analysis project Ga0185307, IMG submission 128010) | Hot spring microbial communities from Little Hot Creek, USA to study Microbial Dark Matter (Phase II) - LHC4sed_matched (SPADES... | ecosystem: Environmental > Aquatic > Thermal springs > Hot... | reverse complement strand
GCTCCTATATCGCTTAACGACCGGCTTGAAGCCATAGATTTCATCCTTCACTTTACCTCCAGAAAGAGAGATCTTCAAAGAGAATGGTGGGCCGGGCCGGACTCATACCTAAATGGGTTCAAGTCTATCTCTTTAATCTTTCTGTTTCCACATGATAATTTCGGGATATTTTCTCAATATTTCTTCAATGGCAATGGACTATATCTATGCCCCGAGGAAGTTTTTCAAGCGGTTAAAGAATAAGTGAATCAAATCTCTAACATCTGAGGATTTGAGAAGGTATCTGATGCTATTTAGAGATGGAAACCTTCAGCCCAGAGAAACTAAAGGAAATCTATGATAAAGCGAACCTTAAAATTTTAAGCTAAAATCTTTAAATGCAATGTAATTATTTAAGTAACATGCTTTGTGGCTTATTAATTTCTCTGTTTAGCTCTTTTTTCTCTTATGGATTGGAAGTGTGTTGATGAGGGGCTTATTAGGCGTGGTGAGCTCCTTCTCAGCCTAGACTTCCTTGAAGGCTATGAGTTTGAGCTTAGTATTATGAATGAGGGTAAGGTTGGGCGTCGGCTGATGAGAATCTTGCTCCGAATAAGGTCGGCGGACATTAGGAATTGGATCACGGGGCTGCTGGTTGAGGGCCTAGGCTCCTTAATTACGTAGGCAGATATACCATCTGGATAGAAGGCCACGCCCCAACCATCCTTATGCCTGGAGCCGCCAGATATGAAGCCACACCAGGTAAAACTCACCCCGACAGGCCTATTATATGTTATAAAAAAGCGGAGGACCAGGACCAAAAGCACAAGCACTAAAACAATGGATTTTCGGAGAGAAAAAGGATGAATCTTGACGAGAGATTTATAGAGGAAAAGATATCCTTTTTCTCTACGAAAACGAGGTTGAGCTAAGCCAAGCCAAAGCGCTATTGTTGAAATGCTTCTGAGAAAAGCGTACCGTGCGGAAGACAATAAATAAAGAAGCGTCGGAGCATCTAATTCCATCGATTGGAGTAAACCTTTAAATTATTCGGTGCATAAATCTAGTTTGGTTGGTTGATAATGTGAAGAGATTGATTTTTGTATGGGTAGCGGCAATCCTTTTGTTAGCTACAATCTCAGTTTCTTTGGCTGAGACTCTTTCGAATCAAGCGGCAGAAGTTGAAATAACCCCGAAAATCAGCATTAAAAGCCGAAAGCGCAGGGTAAACCGTTAAAGCAGGCTGCGACGGGAACCTTAGGAGAACAACTTGAGAGCGGTAAAAATAAATATGCTGTGGTTATAGGGATTTCAGATTATAATGGCACGGAATCCCGGAAAAAATATGCAGATGACGATGCCCTATATGCTTAATGCTTTAACTAAAATGTATGGTTTTTGGGTTAAGGCTGCATGCTGCCTTATATCTACAACCGCATTCTCTTAGCGTTTTTAGAATGTTAATTTGAGCAAATTACGTTCGGATGTTATCCACAATTTTAAGACTTGTTGAAGTTCTCGTAGATAATCCTCTGCTGCTGTCTCTAAAAAGGGCTGAGGAACCTTAAATATTTCTTTGTCTTCTAATATCGCTCTTCCAACATCAAGGGTACTATAATGCTCATGTACGTTGAAGGAGAGTTTGCCATAAACTCTTGCAATCTCCCTTTCCGGCCTTTTAATAGGTTCAAATAAATTCCATCTAGATAAAAGCTTATATACATGTGCAGGCTTAGGGGTCAGTTTGCTCAATTTTAGTTTGTCCAGCAAATCGAAGATATACGCAGAACTTTTTTCCACATGAGCCGACTCCTCGGGATTTTCGCTTAAGAATTTTGTGAGGGAAACGATCAAACGTTTTAATTCATTATCCTCAATTTCTTTATTCTCTTCTAGTTCTCTAAACCTTCTTTGAGATAGGCATTGGTAGAGTAATCCATAAATTAACATGTCAAGGGAGCAACGAAGAAGGACGAAACCGATATTATAATAGTTGCATAGAGCATTTATTAAACTTCTCCTCAATGTAAAAGTTCCATCCCAATGGTATAAAATGAAAGCTGACAGCCTATTATAGCGCGTCTCATCTACTTTCCCATTTTCATCCGAAATTCCCTTTAATAAAATTAGACCGACCTGTAGTAGGCCATTAATTACTTCAGCTACCTTCTTCTTCCTGATGAGTGCAATCGATCGAGAGATTGAAACGGGCGTATAATCATCATGCAACCACTTCATGATCGTTGCATAAGTTTCTTCCGGTTCTACACTCAACTTATGACCAGACTCAAGCATATGTGCCGCACCTCCACTAATAGTCTAGTCTATTTTAAATTTAAATTGAATATATAGAGATATTCAAGTATAGGCGCTGGAATCTTATAATCCTCAAGCTCAAAAATCAATCTAATCCTTTTAGACGAACTCATCATACATCATGATTAAATGATGTTTGCTTTTATTTAAGCCTTATTTAATAAGACGTTCAATTAAAATCTCAACGCTCTTTAATAAGATTTTTGTGGCTGCTCCTTATGTTTCTTTATGGATGTTCTTGGTCTTCTTTCGAGTGAGTTTGCTTGTTCGGGGCTTTTTAGGGCTGTTAGGTGGCGTGGTGGCATTTACTGCCCTAAGTGTGGTTCTAGAAGTATTAAGGGTCATGGGGGATATAGATGTGGTCTTAAACGCTATTTCTGTAAGTCTTGCAGGAAAACTTTCAATGATAAGACTGGGACAGTCTTCCACTATTCTAGGCTAAGCTTTAGAGAATGGTTCATGCTTATGCTTCTCTTCCTGGGGCTTCATAATTCAGGCCTAGGCTTGAGCTGGCTTCTAGATAGAAGCCCCATGACGGTCTTCAGGGCTTTAAGAAGGCTTATGTTGAAGCTTAAGGCTGGGAGGGTTGAGTTTAGAGGTACTGTACATATCAAAAGCCAGAGGAGCCTTCCAATCAACCTTCACACCCATAAAGAGAAAGGGAAGAGGAAGAAATTATGGGTTTCGTTGATCCCCTTCACCGCATAATCGCCGTGAAATCTCTCTAAATCAGAGAGATAACAAAATTCAATCCAGAACTTAAAAACTTTCATAACGGCTTCCTAATTTGCCTTTTTTCTAGTCTCTCTTAGCAAAGATTGATTTTTTAAATAGTTTATTCATGAGATCGGTTTCTTCTGTGTGTAATGGGATTAAATTTTTTGGCTTTAATGTCTTAATTATGTTGTGGAATTGGTGTGGTAGATAGTGTCCGGATAATCTTAGTCTGAGGGATTGTATTCCGAAGGATTTTAGCCATACTCTTAGGGCTCCTTCCTCAACCTCTTTTATTGATTCTCTTGGTTCAGGATCCATTAGAACAACTACTGAGCCTATTAGACTTGGGCTCTCTCCCCAAATCTTTAATTTCCTAAATATTTGGAGAAGCCCTACTGGTTCAATTATAAGCACGTAGTTCTCAGGGCTCTTAAAAACCTCACCGACTAAACTTATGTTTCTAAGTAGTAATGATGTGGGAACCTCGAGTTCCTCGCTAACATATATCTTATCAAGCGCTTCTGACCTCAATCTCTCAATCTTATCTATAACCCATAATAATCTCTCAGACCCCACCACTAAATTCTTCCCCATCACTAGTGAGGAGTCTAATATTGCCATGAGGGCTTCTAGGTCTAATGGATCTATTGAAATAGATGTAAGATCATATTCCCTCAATAAAAGAGAGATGTAATCTCTAAACATAGATGCTGTTATTGGGGTGTACTCTGCATTGAAGTTTGTCCCCTCAAGTAAAGCCACATCTACCCCAACAATACCCACATCTCTTATGATTTCATCCAGTCTGTAGCACATGCTGGTTAGGGGCTCAAATCTTAAGTCTCCGCTGTAAAAGATGGTTGCGTCACTCCCAGCATATAAGAAGGAATAGGCTGGGAAGCAGCTGTGGCTTACTGGTATAGCCATAACATTGTTTTCATCTTCCCTTTTTGACTTAACCTCTTCAACCTTAGCCGTGTAGTCTGGCGGAACGTAGGCTAGCCAGCTCCCAGGTCTTCTATACCATGATGCTAATGTGCTCTTTAGAACTCTCACACTTGGAATCTTGATGCTTACTTCAGGTGGGATTGAGCTAAGTAATCCAGTATGGTCTAGATGAAGGTGCGAGACATATAGCGCTGAAGCTCCCTGGAGCGCTTCTAATGGTGGTACTGCTCCAACTGAGCGTAGCTCTGAAAGCCCAAGTGGCTCTATTCTGCCACCATAAAATCTCCTGAGAACCGAGAATCTGATCCCATTATCGAAAACGATTTTTCTGCCTCTGTCCTCTATAACAACGCAGTTTCCACCAATCTCGCCTAGTCCACCATATACCTTAATCTTAACTTTGCCATATTTAAATTCAAACACTTTTTGTTGATTCATGCTATTTCATACTCCTAGAAGGCGATATCGCTTTATTTCAACAGTGCTCCATTTGGCTCTATTCACGGGGTCTCTTATTGCCAGTAATCTTGGATTGCCCGTTGAGAAGCCATAAACTATGTATAACCAGTAGTTATTGCCAAGCTTCTTTGCATACTCATACTCTGTCTCAGTAAGCTCAACCGTTATGTCAAGGCGCCATCGACCCTTCACCTCAATAAACCTTACCTCGCCAGTCTTTGGGTCCACGCTCCTAATATCATAATGCTCTACTCTACTTATGTCTTCAGGGCTCCTCTGATTTCTCCTCTCAAACTCCATTGCATACTCCATGGCTTTTCGCTCAACTTCCTCCACGGCTATTGGTAAGGGGTGCGTATCAGCTGCTCCGCCTACCGCAATTATTACTCCCAAAAGCCTTTGTGAAGCTGAAAGGAAGTACGAGGCACCCCTACCTTCACTTTCTCTTGGGATCCACTCTTTATGTGGAAAGCTGAATCCCCTCTCTACTCCAGTAAGATATTTTATGTATTCATCAATCATCATGTTTCGATAATTGAATAGAGCCTTCGCCCTTGCCCTATCCCCAAATCCCTCTCCATGCCAAAACTGATCTCCAACGCCGACAACGTTGACTAATAGTTCGATAAGCATCTTAAGGAAATCTAAACCTCTATACGTCTCGGTTGAAGTATCTTCTTTAACAGCAATCCCCATAATCTCTGAGTATGCTGGTCTCCCATCGACGTAAATGGCTGTTTCGTAAAGGTATAACTCCTTTAAATTGGAAATATCTTCTAAAGGCGGTTTTCTTGCTACTAATGTGATTGGTGATTTTACTTCCACATCTCTTAATAGAGACTCTATCGCCCTATACGTGTCCAGCAAAGTTTTCAGTCCAGTTATATGCGTACCTTTAATGAATAGTCCCGACTCCCTATCCTCAACTTCATAATTATGCAGTTTAGCAGCTGTAACTAACAGGTTTTTAAGAATTAGTTCAGTCTCTTTTCCACATAGGCCTCCAAGGCCTTCACTGAGGAATTTTTCTACTTTTATTGGATTTATTCTGGTCAGGCCTAAGCGTTCAGCCTGCTCCTTCAACCTTATTAATGCCGTGATTATTCCTTCAACGTATCTCCTCAGTCTCTCCTTGCCACCAGCTATAAACTCTATCCAAGCCTTAAACTCGCTATACTGCGGTCTCCCCCTCTCGGTTGTTAGTGGTATTTGGAGTATGTCACAGACAGATTTATCCTTTGGTAGCATATCTATCTCTATCTCCTCGCCTATGGGCACTTGCCTCTCTATTCCCGATATCATCCAAGAGAGAAGCTTCGCGTAAAGTATTTCAAGTGCCGCTATATCGCTTTCAACAGTTAAGAGTAAGCTATAGCTGTAGACATCCTTCTCCTGACCTAGCCTCCAAACACGACCTATCCTCTGAACTATTTTAACCGGACTCCAAGTTGGCTCATAATGAATAATAACGTTAGCTACCTGTAGGTTTAGCCCCTCAGACGCGACGTCTGTTGATATTAAAAAGCATAAGTCTCCGCTTTTGAGCCACCTTTTAACATCCTCTATGTCGTATCTCTTTACATGCTTACTGTATGGCGTCGGCGGTATAATTTCCCTTGAAGTCATCATTGCCATCTTATCAGCAATACCCTTTGGGAGCCTATTTCTAAGCTCCGTAAACAGGTACTCAGCCGTATCCCTAAACTCCGTAAAAACAACTACCTTCTCGCCGCTCTTTAAGTGGTTAAGGACTATGCTTATCAGGGATTTTAGCCTTGAGTCCCCTTCGCCTATGACGCTCTTAGCCAATTTATGCAGTTTCTTCAGTTCTTCAATATCTTCGTCTTTGAGGAGGACGCTGCATTCCTCAGCAAATTTCTCCAGTATTTCATCGGCGTCGGCAGTTTCTTCGGTTTCATCTTCATATAAACCGCTATCCTCGAAGGAGTAACCTAAAAGCGCATCAGCTATCAGGCTTGCCTTTTCATCAAGCCTCCCTTCTATAGCCGTTATATCCCTAGTTTTTAGAATCTTTATTCGCTCCGCTCTCCGCTGAAGTATTCTATCTAATGTTATTATTGCTGCTTTTGGACTTGATGAGGCTCTCTTAGCTATTAGAGTCATGAGTAATGGTAGGGCTTTCGGCATCTCGCCAACCATACTATAGTATTGTAGAAGTTTTGCGCGTAGGAATTCTATGAGTTCTCTATGAAAAGCTTCCTCTTCCTCTGATGCTTTTACTACTCTGGCCTTGAATTTGCAGTTTGTGAAAACCCTCATCTTTTCGTAAATATCGTTTATATCCGGCTTTGTTCGTCTGAAGATTATTGAACCCATACATAGGCTATAGAACCTTTCATCGTCTAGCTCTCTCGGATCGGCTTTTATGAATGGATCTATAAGCTTGAGTCTCTCAATGTAGTCTTCTGGTTTGCCCCTGTGCGGTGTGGCTGTTAGCATTATGACATTTATGCTTGGTTTCCCGATCAATCGGCTTACTAGTATAAACCTTTGTGTTTCGTGATTACCTAATTTGCCAACTCTATGTGCTTCGTCTATTACTACTAGATCCCATATTGTGCTTAGAATTCTCCTTTTATGATTCTCCCTTTTGATGAGGTCTATTGACGCTATATACGTGCCTTGTGGAAAACCTAAATCATAATACCTTGGTATGGTATCCCTCTCCAATTGTATGATGCTTGTTAGGTTGAATCTTTTAAGCTCTGTTAGCCACTGCTGTATCAGAACTCTTGGTACTAGGATTAATACCTTTTTAACTCCCTCTGTTTCAAGGAGGTATTTGATAAGCATTATTGCGCTGATTGTTTTTCCAAGACCTATTTCATCACCTATAAGTACTCTCATTGGTTTCCTAGCGAACAATTTACCCAGTAGTTCTAGTTGATGGGCGAATGGGTATACTGGATCTTCCGAGGCTATGCTTTCTCTTAGCATGAAGAAGAAGGGGTGATACCTGAAGCCCTCGATTACGGATTTAAGCAATGCTTTGGCTTCATTATTGGGCTCATATTCTGTATAGAGTTTTGAGGGACTTGGCAACCCTATTGACATCCCAATAATTACCTCTTTCATATGCGTTAATAAATCTCGAATACCAGAAGAGTACCTCAATCTCTCCCATTGAAGTTACTGTCTCTAATAGAAGTCTTCCTAAGAGATCATTAACTGTCTGCCTTGCTCCACTAAATACTATGAGCCTCCTAATTTTTTCGTCAACATCTTCACCGCTTACTATCAAAAAATCCCCCTTATCCTCGAAATCAGCCTTAAAGTGTTCTAGAGCGAGTTTAGTTGTCTCCTTGCTTATTCTGGCTTCGAAAAGCGGTTTAACTCCTTTAACTGGATAGCCAAGGTAAATCTTCATATTGTCAACATATCGCCTGTACACTTTCCCAACTCTAACTTCATTAAAAGTTATTACTCGTTGTATTTCGCCAGCCACTCTATTCACCCGGCTACTCGCGCAAAATATCTTATTTTATGTTCTCCAAGCGCCTTCTTCTCATCCTCCGTTATATCGGGCATGGTGAAGTATTCTCCCTTTGCTGGTTTTAGGCTTAAGCTTAATGAGGCTGCTGCTTTAAGCAGCTGGAACCTATTGATAACCGCCATTATTAGCGTTAATACGTCGTCAATCTGCACATTATTTACGTTTAATGCCACCGATGATTCTCTTCCATCTTCAGTCTTCATCACCATCTTAAAGTTGGCTCCAGAAACCATGGCAGCTCCGCTTAATCTTCTCCTTAATATGTCTAGGGGCTTAACTGAGAATTTCTCTTCAACATTTATTTCTAATTCCTCAATCCTAGTGCCAGCTGGCGGCGTACCCATCTTCCAGCCTAGTTTTTCACCTAAAACTCTAATAAGCACTCTTGCCACATCTAATGTTGTTCCTTGGGGGTCCATCGCTTCTAGTGCATATGAATATTCTCCTGCTTGTTGTGGTGTTTTATCTATTGTCCAAGTGATTCTCTCTTTGGTGAAGGCGTCATCTATCTTGAGTTTTCCCCTATCTATTTTTCCGGATGAGGGCTTTAGAAGAATTTCTCCCATATACGGGCCTATTCGGGTGACGTAGATATCTATGGAAGCTGGTTCGCCAGGCTCTACTTCAATTAGAGATTTAGCTAGCTCAAATTTAATTGATACTGTCCTAATAACTTTGACTATTGGGGCGACTCTAAGCTGTTCTAGGTCAAATCTCTCTATATTGCTGAGTATTTCTTCAACGGCTATTTCTTTACCGTCAATTTTAATCACATACTCTTCTATTTTACGCTCTCTTCCTTCAATAAACTCTCGTCTCTTAAGAGCTTTCATTTGTTCTTGCAGAGCTATTCTCCATGGCAATATTTCATCGCTGTCATCCAGCGTTACAACCGTCTCGCCCTCCGATACCTGCGGTGTCTCGGTTTCATATATCCTCTTAAAGTGTACTCTTCCTCTAGATTTAACTCCGATTCTGAGTTTCTTCACACCATCTTTTATTGCATCCGTGATTATTTCTTTCGGTGTCGCTGGTAATCTTGGGTTTGAGTAGAAGTAGTCGATTATTGCTCCGGCAGTTTTTGGTTCATGCCCATCTGATATATCTATGCCCACTCTTCTCAAATAGTGGTCTAGTATGTCGTAGTCCATCTCTATCTTAAGTTTACCTATGCCCATTGAGGACAGACTTCTCTCAGCGGCTATTATGATGCTATCCGCCTGCACCGTGAAATCAATTTCTTTAACCGTGTTTGCTAATCTCGTTTCATCATAATGTGGATAAGCTATCCTATCAAAGATGCCCAGCGTATTCCTTACTAGGTTTTCTAGAACATCTGTTTTGTAATCTTCAAGTTTTCTCTTTAAGACCTCTCTGGCTACCTCTGCCTCTTTGCCCCCTAATACTCCTGTCAGCTTCTCTATTATGCCTTCTTTCTCTAATTCGTCACATGCTATCAGCTTCTTAGCGTAGTCTAAAGCCCACCCAATACGCTCTTGCACGCTTGGGAAGGTAACGTAGATTATGTTTGCGTATCCTCTTGTGCCACCGCTTCTAGTTTTATAGAGAACCTCCTCCAGCCTAGTTTTTCTCTCGTCCTCTCTTTCCGGAACATTTAAGCAGGCTAATAGTACATATTTCCTCGCATCTACGTCTATTGGCTCGCATATTTTAAGCGCCTGTGAAAGCTCCGCATCAAAAACTTTTGGTGTTATTCTTGCCGCTCTCTTCCTGGTTATGAGATCTGCCGTTTCTTTAAGAAGTTTATTGGTGTACTCTAAAACTTTGTTGATTGCCAGTACATCCTCAATTTTTCTGGCTCTTTCTTCCACGTACTTTATTGGGGTTACATATTTTGTGAACCACAGCCTGCCTGTTTTCTCATCTTTGACAACATAAAGCAAGTTTCCGCTTACCCATCTTACCGCATCCACTATATCTTTTGGCGCCCACCCCTCTACATGGAATGTTGCCGGCTCATAGATCATTTGGGCCAAGTCCTTCTCTGATGGAAGCACTTCTGCTTTCGGTGGTATTATTGCTAGTCCTCCACCATAAACAAATGTCCTTGCTAAGAGCGTTATGGCTGTTATCCTTGCTAGGAGCGGTTTCTCTACGAATAGTTTTACTCTTTCATTGATGTCTTCTTCTACGACTGGTTTGAAGCCCTCATATTCGCTCACTAGCAGCGTGTTTCTTATCAGGTCTTTGGTTAAATCTATGTGCCACGGCATTATTAGATCGTAGGGTTTGTCTTTTTCGCGTAAGACTTCTCTTAGGACTTTCCTGCTTATTCTCAGCAGGTCTCTAGTCTTCTGTAGGGCTTCATGCTTATCTAAGATATCTATTAATGTGCCTATATAGAGTGGGTGGAACGGGTATGTCCTTAATACTTCTCCTATTTGGGTTACTTGTGCTCCAAAGATTTCCTTGTTTTCCTCATAGGTTCTGTGAAGCATTTCATGTATATCTCTGGCCCTTCTCTCATCTATTTCATCAAACAATCTTGTCCTTAGTAGGGCCGGTATATTTCTCGGGGCTATTGGCTCAATATACTCCGTGTAAACTCTTCCAAGCGCCTTGAATATCCTCTCTATCGATTGCCTTATCGCTTGATACGTGATTTCGACAGATATTTCTTCCTTCTCTCTTCTCTCCGCTGGCAGTGATATTATTAGGACCGCATTCTTCACCAACCCTATTGTTATTGCTAGTGCTTCCATGAAGTTCTCTATGGCTGAGCTGTATCTGCGCAGGTTTTCGTCCGGCGTCTCATGGAATCTCTTGATGTAGTGGGCTATTTCATCTATGAGGATTATTGCGCTCCGATTCTCTAGGATTTTTAGGAGTTTGTCCGCTTCTGGCGCTATTTGTCTCTCATCGTATTCTCTTAGAATGCTGTAGCTTCCTAGCGTGTGGGCTATATATCCCCATAATGTGCGAACCCTATAAGCTTTGACATCTAACGGGCTTATTGGTGATGGCGCTAGCTCTGAGAAGTATCCGTCAAATATTACCATGTCTGGTTTTCCAAGTTTGCTTATCTCCTCTACGAACCTGTTTATGCGTGCTTTAACATCTTCATTCTCTAGCGTAGCCTTCAGTAGTGTATGCGGGGATTTTAGTGCGTGATATATTGTTAGGAGTGTATGCGTTTTCCCTCCTCCATAGAGGGCGTTTAGGACGAGTATCTTTTTGCCGCTCTCGCCCCTTAGCACGTTCAGGATGTTCCCCAGTATGCTTGCTATTTGCTCCGTGATTAATGTTCTCTGGAAGAATTTCTCCGGATCCATGTACATTTCATGTTCTTTTCCTAGGATTGCCCCGCCTAATGATGGGGCCATCTTCTCATCTAGGGCTTCATCATACACATCGCTTCTAACCCTATTATTCCCCGTTAACACTCTATCTTTCACCTCCTAACGAATAGATCTAGGGTGCCTGGAGCTGCCGCCCCAAGCGCATCCATAACTTGCTTGGCTAACTCCCTTTCAGGATCTTCCGATGGTAGGCTGGATGCCAGTACTCTGGCTAACACTATTGCCTCATCAAATAATGCTGGCGCCCTCACTCTAATCTCATCAGCCCTCCCCCTAAACTCTTCCTTCGGTAGCGCGATAGCATAATGTTCTAGTAGGTGCAATACATCTACCGCCATTGCTATACGTGGCTCCCTCGGGCTTAAGTTTCTAACTGTTAGTGCATCTTCTATTGCCTCTCTCGAGTTCCTTAGGCCCCACCTTGGCTCTAGCAGGATATGCCTTTCCCTATCTCGAAATATAATATTTTGGCTTCTCAAGTCTTCCAAGTTGCTTCTGGTTCCGATCGAAAGTATTATTGCTGTTGTTCTATCTAGGACTCTCCTCACCTGTCTTGGCCTCCTGCCAACTAGAACCTTCGCTAGTAGGTAGAACATTGATGCTGGGCTTAGCTTTGCTCCAGTTGCACCATATGATCTCGCTATGGCTTCAGCTGTCGCTGGATAAATGTAGCTCTCAACAAGCTCTTTTATTGGGCTTTTACAAGTTGTTTTAAGCCCTATTAAGTGTTCATATTGGGTGAACTGTGATAGTATCTTGCCTAATACTGCCACGAATAGGTTTACTCCCTCAAAACCAGCTTTACGATAGTCATACGCATCCTTTGAGCATGCTTCTACAGCCCTAGCGTAAACATCATCTAGTAGGACTTCGCCTAATGTGCCTTTTCTCCAAATGGCTACTATAGACATGTCAAGGCGGATTTTACCCCTAGCAGTAACGCTTTCAGCAGATTCGGTGGCAATTGCATGGGCCGTTGTAATCCTCATTTTGGCATTAAACCAGCCAGCCTCGAGAAGAGCCTCCCAAGCGTCAGGGCTGGTATGAGCATAATACGTAACGAGTAAGCCATCATCCTTAAGCCTAGAAGCCATAGTCTTAAAGGACTCGGAGAGAAGAAACTTAAAATAGTCTAATGCACTATCCCTTACGCCAAAACATTTAATTCTTCCCTCATTCTCGCTGATTTCCCTCAAAGCAAAAGTCTTCCACTGAGTCTCAATCTCATTACCAAACTCGTCGAAGAAGGCTTCCGCATGAAATCTGGAAGTAAGCTTCAGGACACCAAAAACCTCTTTAACATCGCTTAAAGCCCTCTTAAGCCAAACATAATAAAAATCACTAAGCTCGGTGTAAGGAACATCGTCCCTATAAGGCGGGTCCGTAATAATGAGATCGAACCTTTCACCTGCAAGATTATTCAAATTAGTAGCATCATCAAGCAAAACCCTATTAGGACTATTAGAGATAGCGGAAACGAGATAAGATAAGCCTTTAGAAATGGAGTTTAATGATCTGGTAAATGATCCCAATACATTAGCTATAGACACCTCTTCTACCCAGTTCCAAGTCATTGCGACGCCTCTAAAGGCTAATGCATGAGCTATAAACTTTTGCGTAGGCTCTATACTTGTCGTCAAGCAATTATGACGCACGTGATTCGCAAGTGCTATCGCTAGGTATGTTGTTACTGCCTCTGCGTATTTGAATGCTTCTTCTTTGCTTAATCCCTCTTTAATTTTTTCTTGCTCTATTTGTTTGCCTGCTTCGCGTATCAGCTTAACAATCTTTACGAAGGTTAAGATCTGGCGCGGATTGAAAAGTCTGTACCACCTAGTCATCCCATAAAGAATTGGGAATAAATATCTTACGCTATAGGGAGAAATTTCTTCTAGAGGTATATCTGGATCTCCCCAGATTTGTTTGATCTTTTCTACCGCTTTCCACAGTTTTTCATTATCCTTGTTTGTTGCTGGCTCAAATTCCAGATCACCATTGATCACTTTTACTCTTACTAATATTCTCGGTTTAGCTCTGCTTTCCAGGAGATTTTCTAGAGTTATCTCTCCCCTTAGGCATCTCTCAAGGTTTTCGTTGTATTCTTTTAGGGCTTCCTTAACATACCATTCTTTACTTTTGCCAGCATTCTTGATTGTGTTGTTGCACAGCAGGCATGTTGCCGTCTCTCTTTTAGCGTTTATGTTTGGCCTAGGAATATTATATGCTCTTCCAAAAACCTCAACAGTTCCCTGTTTAGTGTTGACTCTAGCATCAATCTCTCTCCTACTAATCTCTTTATTTAGATCTACAATTCTTATGCCGATAACTCCGGAGGACGTATATGGAGTCATCCAGGCAAGCCTATGAAAAACCCCGCTCCTAACACCTTCCTCATCCTCGCTTTCCTCCTCTTCTTCACCAGTAGATTTCCCAGAGACTCTGGCCAGCCACCAATTCCCAATAAGCGGCGTATAGCGTCCACAATGTGGACACTTAATCTCCCAAGAACCAATATAGACGGCAACATCCTCATCATAGAGCTCTTTTATCTCTGGGTCCTCGCGAAGCCTATCGGTAACCCACTTACCCCACCGCTCAACATCTGTAATCAATCGCTTACCAAACTGCTTAGGATACTCCAGAACAGCCTTAAGAAAGATGTAGACTGTTGGAAGGAGCTCAACGGCGACAACCTCACCTAAGCCAAGTCTCATGGCTTCAAGGGGGATACTGCCAAAGCCGGCGAATGGATCAAGAAGCCTAACTTTAGAAAAGTACTCCCTTAACTGAGGGATAACATTAGGATTCTTCCTATGGGGAGACCTAGCGCCTGGAGGCCAGAGCCTAACAAGGCGCTTAAACTCGAGGGGGCTAAAATTATCCGGAAGAAGAGCGCCAGCAATAACAGACCTAGCACCAATCAGAGGCTTCCTAGTCCACCAGAAAACCATCTCCCAAAAATCAGGCCTACCCCCACCACGCTTCTCACCAGCAGAAAACTCATTAACATCACCAATGGGAAATAAAGGAGACTCAATAAACCTACCCAAAACACCACCCCAAATCAAAACACCAACAACCCACAACAAACAACGCTAAACACCACAAAAATAAATTGCATAAATCGAAATAAAAGATTTAATGAACCATAAAACCATAACTTCAACATTTATATTTTAAAAGATAGTTGTAATGTTTGTGAAAAAAGGAATTTTCCGTAAATTGCGAAAACCTAGTAAATCTTTAGTTGTAACTTGCATTTTACCATATCTCAAGATCTCATGCGATTTCTTATCTAAATCCCAGACAAGTGATGGTGGTTGGTCTGATGATATTCTAGCCACTTCATTAGCAGTACAAGCGCTAGCATCTTTTTTAAAAGTAGTTGGAAAAGATTCTTCACTCAGAAATAAAGTTAAGCTTGGAGCAGAATTCCTTCGAAGAGCTCTAAATTCTATGGCGGATAAGATACTCGAGATTGAGGACTTATACGGTGGCTTAGATAAAATTGCTACTGAGTTTGGAAATGCAATCTACACACTGTGGCTTATAAAATCATTGAAAAAAGACGATAATTTTTTACAAAAAGTACGTTCTGCTTTTCTGAAGGTTGAAGAGAACGTTACAAGATATATTAGAGCTCTTGGTAGTGTAGAAGTTACATGCAGTATTTTAAATTGTTACATGATTCCTTCTTTTTCTTCTCCTCCAGAACCAATTTTAGATTTTGCTATTGCTCAGCTCCTTTCTAAAGATATTTCGCCAAAAGATGCCTTCTTGCTAATAATTACGTTAAAAAATTTAGAAGCGAAGTTTTCCTCGCTTATAAATGAAAAATGGAATTTCCATGTAAGCCGAAGAACAGATAAATGGAAAGATGTTCCCTTGAAAGAAGGCCTTGAAAAGATCATTATTAGTAAAACTGAAGAAATGCTTAATGATAAAAAAGCAGATGTTGCCACAATATCCTATTGCTTGATTGGCATTAATCGATTAAATATAGAAGATCCTGATGTTCAAAAAGGAACGATAGAGAGATTGTTAAGTCTATTTAGCAAAATTAATGTTTGGAAAGGCGAACTTTCCATGCTAGATCTTAGTCTTTTCATTTATGCCATTTCCGAATCTCCTATCGCTAATGTCGCGTTTTTTCCCGATAAAGAAAGTGGTTACATAATTAATGCAGTAAAGTGGTTTGAGAGAATGAAATCTGAGAAAATAAAAATGTTAAAGTTATCCCAATATACTCTGCTTATTTCATTCATGTTTGTTTTAATCCTATTGACGGCTCTATTGAGTTATATGGCATTTTCTGATCTTAGAGTTACGTTAGCAATACTATCTTTGCTGTTAAGTGCATTCTATTTTTTGGAGAATCGGTTGTCCCGAAAAGCTGACAAGAATTAAATAAACCATAGAGTCTGCCATAACCACGAGCTTTCTTTTGGCATTATTCCAAGTGAAGATAGATGTGCTACATTTTGGGCAAATTCTAAGGTTGCAGGTAATCTAACTGAACCTGGTATGACTGTTTGCCAATGTAAATTTGTGAGCGAATAAACATAATTGCATACTTCTTCTAATGAAGTAAATGGACATTTTTCCTCTCCAAGATTCTGAGCTATCACTGTTATTGGATATGAAAATGCACCTCTATCAGTAAGACTTGTAGCTCCCGCACTATAGAGCATAGCAACATGGTCATTTAGTTTAATAGCGGTCCCCCTCAGAGTATTCCAGTACTTTGCGAGTTTATCAAAGGCTAAAGTTGGTGGAGTATCAATGATCGGTATAAGTGCATATTTTATCTCGTTTTCCGACTCATGCCATTTATTGATGGCTGAGATGATGCCCTGAATTTCTTGAGAATGGAAAATAGATAGCCTATGAATAGCTATATTGACCGTTTCTTTCTCAGTAAATATTTCTTTAACTCTGACGTCACTAATCGCTTTTTTTAAAGCCTCTATTATAATGCTTTCCATAACTTCCTTTGGTATAACCATGCCTGCAACTCCTTCTTCAATTTGCGCTTTAAATGGCTGAGAAGAAATAACGCCAACCAGTCTACCAAAACGGTCTAAGATTGTAATATATCCTATAATAAATCCCTTCTGGTTTTTGGAACGAACGAAGCGTATCCCAATACTCAAGTCAATAACTTGTCTAGCAGCTTTTGATAAGCCTTGACGGATAACCCATGCAAGACCACCCACTTTTCCATAAATGTTCAATGCAAAGTTCCAAAGTGAATAGCCAAATGGACGATCTTTACGCCCAACGCTATAAAGTATTCCAGCTCCACCCGTTTCATACTCGTAATAGGATGCATATTGACATGGTAAATCTAGATTTGTAAATTGAAGTTTTGCTTCCAAATACTGCTCGCGATTTTTTATAATAGACCTATGGCTCGTACCGCCCACGATAACAATTGGTCGATTCCCTCTTTCAAATACTAGAGTAAAATCATTTTTTCTAGATTCTAACTCCTTCTGCAAACTTCCAGGAGTGTAGCCAATAAACTCGTTAGTCTCAGGTATAAAAGCTTCTTTTAATCTAAATTCACTTTCAAATCCTTCAAAAGTTGTATCATGGGCTCCTCTTCTTTCAAAATAACCATCTCTTAACATGGAAATCAGATCGCTTAAAGTTCTATATATTATGTCTTCATTTTTTGGATAAAAAACAAAAAATTCCACGCCTTCAAATTTCCTAGATAAGTGTTTGTCGGAAGTATTAGTATCATATGGACCGTATTTTTTTATCCCTTCAATTGGACTGATCAACTCTTGACTTGGTTGTTTATCGCTAAAAATGGGGGGAGTTTCTAAAATTGGAATCCGTTCGAGTTTCTCTTTTTGTATGGTTATTGCGAAGATTGATAATTGCCGTTCGTCTTTTATAACCATTTTTCCAACCTCGCTTGTTTCATTTTTTCCGGCTCCTTAATAATTTCGTAATAAATAGAGTTAAATTTCAAAGTCTTGTTAGATAAGTGTATTTCAAGAGGAAATATATCTTTAATCATTGACTCCAATCTTTCGCAATAAACCTTTGAAGCGCATCGAGAGGCTAATAGGATGCTCTTTTGCCTTTCGAAATGATCTTCAACACGCCTGTTTAATGAGTCGTAACATTCGTATACTATATCTGGACATAAACATATATTATCGTGATCTATGCGTAAAATCTTATCAAACGATATCCCCGAAATAACGTATGTGTAAATTCCACTATAGGCTATTTGCCTTTTATCATAAACTTCCCTCTTCCCTCTTATAATAAAATCTTTTTGATTCTTTAATTTCGCCCATAATGCGTACCGAATGGCGTCCCTTAATAACACGATACTTACCGGATACCACATTTCATCAGAAGTGAAATTATTGATTTCTTGAACCTCTTCTTTTTCCCACTTTAAAAAATTTTCGGATATAATTTCCCTCAGATTCAATTCACTAACCTTATGTCCATTAACTGGCATCGCCCACAAATATTTTTCATAAAAGGAGTGAGCAATACCTTTATCCAGCAGACGCGTTCGTAATGTTCTTCCCTTTGGATCTGGTCTAATATCCTGTCTCGTCATCTTCACTTTCCAAGCTTGTATAGAGCTAAGCGTATCACCTTCATTAACAGCCATAATTAAGAACAGCTTACTGGTTTCCATTATAATTCACCTAATCCCAAAAATATCTCAGAATTTAGGATTAGAAAAATAATATTGTTGGTCAAGTTGATTCTTTAGGTCTTAGATAAATGTGATGCGATA